>ERZ860322.3-NODE-3-length-216996-cov-22.316814_pt1 | contig 216996 bp, 192 predicted proteins | sample MGYA00509979_ERZ860322 | MGnify/ENA primary metagenome ERZ860322 (study PRJEB30046, sample SAMN00715217) | human gut metagenome | study: EMG produced TPA metagenomics assembly of the A metagenome-wide association study of gut microbiota in type 2...
TTTATCTGGCTGACAGAAAATCTCTGACGGCTTGATAAAGTGCGCCTGCAAGCAGGTTTACAGAGGCAATATGCCCGTTACAGAGCTTTATGCGTTTAACTTGATTTGTGAGATTTTATTGGCGGCATTGTACGGTGTTGCCCTAAAGGAAAAGATACCCGTGGGACTTATTCCCTATGCACAGAGCACTTTGCTCGCAAAGTATATACGAGGCGAGATAGATGAGTATCCGTGCTTTCTGATGAAATGAGGCGGTCATAATGATGACACTTGTGTGCTATGATGTCTGCACCGAGGACAGAGGCGGAAAAACAAGGCTCCGCAAGGTGGCAAAGGAATGCCGGAACTATGGGCAGCGTGTCCAGAATTCAGTTTTTGAGATCGACGTGGACTATGGCACTTTCCTTAAAGTCAAGGATAAACTCTTGAAGATAATCGACGAAAATAAAGACAGCCTGCGGATATATTATCTTGGCAACAACTGGGAGCGCCACATTGAGCATTTCGGCATCAAGGAGACATATAATCCCGAGGGTGTCCTGATAGTTTAGCGAACCCTCAATGTTCTGAAATTTCCGTGCACTTCGCAGAAAAAACACTGTGTAAATGCCAATATACAGCAAATAATTGATTGACATCTTTTGAACAGAGACACAATAGTCCCCCATGTAGTGCGTGTGACCCTTTTTATGTCTATATGTAGGGTCACACCCTCACGGGTGTGTGAGTTGAAATCACCATAATCCTTTTCAAAAGCATCAATTTGTGGTCACACCCTCACGGGTGTGTGAGTTGAAATCTGCTATGATACTTATGAAAAGGTTGAGCGTCTGACGTCACACCCTCACGGGTGTGTGAGTTGAAATATACTTGATGGAGGTGTAAAACAACATGAGTATTCGTCACACCCTCACGGGTGTGTGAGTTGAAATGTCATCTGTAGCCTCTTTCGGAAGCTGTTTTTTGTCACACCCTCACGGGTGTGTGAGTTGAAATTGAAAGCGCCTTTACAGGTGTTACAAAGACTGTTGAGTCACACCCTCACGGGTGTGTGAGTTGAAATAACAACAACGGCGGCTCGGCTCTGAATATCCTTAAGTCACACCCTCACGGGTGTGTGAGTTGAAATACAAAAGCAGACCGCCGATCTATTGTTAAAATCGGTCACACCCTCACGGGTGTGTGAGTTGAAATTCTATATAGCCCAACGTATTATCAGCGTGAACTTTAGTCACACCCTCACGGGTGTGTGAGTTGAAATCAGAATGGAAATGATCTCGTTGGCGATGAGCCAAGTCACACCCTCACGGGTGTGTGAGTTGAAATGTTATAACGTCCAGGTCGTCCGCTTCCTTCCTCAGGTCACACCCTCACGGGTGTGTGAGTTGAAATCTTCTTGTCCTCAGCCATCTGTAAAACACGGCTGGTCACACCCTCACGGGTGTGTGAGTTGAAATTATCGCCGTTGTGTCCGCCTCTATGCAGCTGCGTCACACCCTCACGGGTGTGTGAGTTGAAATTACCGAAGTAAGCGTCGATAGCAAATGTCCAGTGAGTCACACCCTCACGGGTGTGTGAGTTGAAATCATAATGCACTTAATAAAATGCACGGCAGCTATAGTCACACCCTCACGGGTGTGTGAGTTGAAATTGCATGATGATGATTCTGTTAAGCTTTTTTGTTAGTCACACCCTCACGGGTGTGTGAGTTGAAATGTACCTCTTTGGATAATAGTTTCATCTTCGGAGCCAAGTCACACCCTCACGGGTGTGTGAGTTGAAATCTTAGCGGGCTTTGCCTCTTCCTCGTCCTCATCATGTCACACCCTCACGGGTGTGTGAGTTGAAATTCTGCATGGTTTATCATCGCATTCCAAACAATCGTCACACCCTCACGGGTGTGTGAGTTGAAATTCAATATCATGGTTCCAAAAAAATTCAACATTCAGTCACACCCTCACGGGTGTGTGAGTTGAAATTTTTGTCGTTTGCTGGTAATAGGTGGTTATCTGTGCGTCACACCCTCACGGGTGTGTGAGTTGAAATTTCAGTTTGGTGATAGTTTCCGCAAACGGACTTGTCACACCCTCACGGGTGTGTGAGTTGAAATCAAAGCTTCTCCATTCTTTAACTGAATAGCATAGTCACACCCTCACGGGTGTGTGAGTTGAAATTGTAAATCTTTCTCAGTCATTCCAATATATTCAAAGTCACACCCTCACGGGTGTGTGAGTTGAAATGTAAACATTTTTGATATTCTAAAAATGCTCCAGGTCACACCCTCACGGGTGTGTGAGTTGAAATCGAACCTCTGATTATGTATATTCCCATTTCCTCTAGTCACACCCTCACGGGTGTGTGAGTTGAAATCTTAAACTCAAATTTATATTTTAAGCTCAAATCGTCACACCCTCACGGGTGTGTGAGTTGAAATGTTATCATGGCTCCTTACTTTGACGATATGTTTACGTCACACCCTCACGGGTGTGTGAGTTGAAATGGTCTGCAAATTTACCAACCACCTTTGTCTTTTTGGTCACACCCTCACGGGTGTGTGAGTTGAAATGAAGGAGATTGGCTGTTTATTGACTGTCGAGAACGTCACACCCTCACGGGTGTGTGAGTTGAAATAATGAATATGCGGCTGATACCATTTGCAGCAGAAGTCACACCCTCACGGGTGTGTGAGTTGAAATGTCTAACGGACATACTAAGGGCTTCCGCTATTGTCACACCCTCACGGGTGTGTGAGTTGAAATATTATATAAATCGGTTATTATCAATGCCGTTGTTGTCACACCCTCACGGGTGTGTGAGTTGAAATCCTTAACGATATCCCCCTCGAAGATTTTCACGCCGTGTCACACCCTCACGGGTGTGTGAGTTGAAATCCAGATGGTGAGTTTGATCGGGTTGCAGATTACGTCACACCCTCACGGGTGTGTGAGTTGAAATTGCAATTAATGTACCTAACGATATGTGTACTAGTCACACCCTCACGGGTGTGTGAGTTGAAATCCATCAAAAGATAAGTTTAAGCGAAAGACAATTCGGTCACACCCTCACGGGTGTGTGAGTTGAAATTGAGGTCACTTTTGAGGGTGAAAGCAATAAAATGTCACACCCTCACGGGTGTGTGAGTTGAAATTACTATATCGACATTGATCGCTTTTTTACCCAGCAGTCACACCCTCACGGGTGTGTGAGTTGAAATATTTTAGCGCAGATAAACAGCGGTTCCGGCGGCAAGTCACACCCTCACGGGTGTGTGAGTTGAAATTCGAATATAGCAACAGACCAGAGAGGACAGCCAAGTCACACCCTCACGGGTGTGTGAGTTGAAATCTGTTGACTGTCTGGAGCTGATAATTGCTCAAGGTCACACCCTCACGGGTGTGTGAGTTGAAATATGTGATTACTGATGATAAAGATGATGAAGTGTCGTCACACCCTCACGGGTGTGTGAGTTGAAATATCGGGGATAAGGGCAGGAAGCTTTTTAATATGTCACACCCTCACGGGTGTGTGAGTTGAAATAATGATGTCGGGAATGGCACTGACAAGAGCAGTGTGTCACACCCTCACGGGTGTGTGAGTTGAAATTTCCGTTTTGGATTTAATGTTTTTCGCCAGTTTCGTCACACCCTCACGGGTGTGTGAGTTGAAATCCTGAAAATGTCAAGGAGTGATTTAAATTTGAAAACGTCACACCCTCACGGGTGTGTGAGTTGAAATTCTGTAAATCCGATTTGCTATCCTTTACTGACTGTAAGTCACACCCTCACGGGTGTGTGAGTTGAAATGACATCAAAAGCTGATACATTCAAAACAACAGGGTCACACCCTCACGGGTGTGTGAGTTGAAATTTTTATCTCTTTTTCAAAAATCAATTCGGAAATGTCACACCCTCACGGGTGTGTGAGTTGAAATAACTACAACATGATAAACAAAATTGCAGAATATGTCACACCCTCACGGGTGTGTGAGTTGAAATTTATTACCCCTTTTTATATGGCCTACCACAAGTAGTCACACCCTCACGGGTGTGTGAGTTGAAATTCTCATTTCCTGAATAGGTGTTCCCTTCAATTTGGTCACACCCTCACGGGTGTGTGAGTTGAAATGCACCGGTATCTTGTTTTACCACCACATACGGTGTCACACCCTCACGGGTGTGTGAGTTGAAATATCACTACCATATGTAATGGAACCACCCTGAAGTCACACCCTCACGGGTGTGTGAGTTGAAATTTCCCTCAAATGTTAAACCTAAGCCAGATAACCAATGTCACACCCTCACGGGTGTGTGAGTTGAAATCCGAATGGCTTAAAAAATCTATGAAAGGAAAAAGTCACACCCTCACGGGTGTGTGAGTTGAAATTTTTTCTGCCTTGTCGGCGTTCATCAGCTCAACTGTCACACCCTCACGGGTGTGTGAGTTGAAATATTAAAATCTGAAAGCATATCATAAATGGCGGGTCACACCCTCACGGGTGTGTGAGTTGAAATTCCTGACGATTCTGCTCCTGCCGATACTCAGCAAGTCACACCCTCACGGGTGTGTGAGTTGAAATGGAAACAGGGTCTAAAGACCAACAACACAAACCGTCACACCCTCACGGGTGTGTGAGTTGAAATTGAATGACTATTATATTCAAAGCTTGTTTCTCCAAGTCACACCCTCACGGGTGTGTGAGTTGAAATCTGCCGCAAATTCGTCTGTTTTACCCAGTGAAACGCGTCACACCCTCACGGGTGTGTGAGTTGAAATTTGAAACATTATGTGTTATACTTAATATAGTGAAGTCACACCCTCACGGGTGTGTGAGTTGAAATAACAAGAATTGCATTAAATTCATCAAGCTTAGTGTCACACCCTCACGGGTGTGTGAGTTGAAATAGGTTGGTTCTTTACCCGTTTTTCAGGCGAAGAGCGTCACACCCTCACGGGTGTGTGAGTTGAAATATTCGGCAAGAGTAATGCCTCTTAACTTAACCTGTCACACCCTCACGGGTGTGTGAGTTGAAATCCGAGTGGCTTAAAAATTCTATGAAATAACTTGGTCACACCCTCACGGGTGTGTGAGTTGAAATTAAACAGAGAATGAGGAATAGAAATTGTTGGAACGTCACACCCTCACGGGTGTGTGAGTTGAAATTCTAAAGCTTTACGCTTGAGCTTTTCTTCCTCATGTCACACCCTCACGGGTGTGTGAGTTGAAATCAATGCAAACGGCGAGACTATCGCAAAGCAGTGTCACACCCTCACGGGTGTGTGAGTTGAAATTACATTTCTCCGAAACGACAGCGGAAGTCATCAAGTCACACCCTCACGGGTGTGTGAGTTGAAATGTCTGTAAAACCAGAACCAACTTTTACAACGTTATGTCACACCCTCACGGGTGTGTGAGTTGAAATCGAAACGACAGCGGAAGTCATCAAATATGGATAAGTCACACCCTCACGGGTGTGTGAGTTGAAATTCGCAAGATGATTTACACTGATTAGAGCAACCGTTTGTCACACCCTCACGGGTGTGTGAGTTGAAATAGATATATGTTCATAGCGATTTTGAGCAGGCAGTCACACCCTCACGGGTGTGTGAGTTGAAATCATATAAAGCAGAATGGGAACACAAAAAAGCAGTCACACCCTCACGGGTGTGTGAGTTGAAATTTTTTGATAATGCTAAGTCTTTTTTTGACAGCCGTCACACCCTCACGGGTGTGTGAGTTGAAATTGAGCCTCTACGGCTGCGTGACAGTCATGGCATGTCACACCCTCACGGGTGTGTGAGTTGAAATATGCCCAAAGTTGGTTGGTATTTATATAATTTTCCGTCACACCCTCACGGGTGTGTGAGTTGAAATATCGGTGCATACTGCCGCAAGGATATTGACAGCGTCACACCCTCACGGGTGTGTGAGTTGAAATTTATAATACACTGAGCTAAATAACCTGCAACACGTCACACCCTCACGGGTGTGTGAGTTGAAATTCTTAATCCTATTCAGGAGTTTATATTCAATAAGTCACACCCTCACGGGTGTGTGAGTTGAAATATCTTCCTCACCGATAACGGGTTCGTCGGTAACTCGTCACACCCTCACGGGTGTGTGAGTTGAAATGAAAAATGTATCGAACCATTGAGAGAATTTCATATCGTCACACCCTCACGGGTGTGTGAGTTGAAATGTAAGTATCATTCCACCGCCTGCTGACGTTAAAAAGTCACACCCTCACGGGTGTGTGAGTTGAAATGTTTTATTGATACATCTTTATGCTTTCTTAATGTCACACCCTCACGGGTGTGTGAGTTGAAATGTCAAGCTTACCAAATCCAGACGGGATAGACGTGGTCACACCCTCACGGGTGTGTGAGTTGAAATGTGGAGAATACACTCTCCCGTTTCAGGGTCTGGGTCGTCACACCCTCACGGGTGTGTGAGTTGAAATTTCACCCAGATGATACCGCAGACGCATATTAAGTCACACCCTCACGGGTGTGTGAGTTGAAATTTGCTCGGTGGTACAAAGCCAAGATTTATTGAGTCACACCCTCACGGGTGTGTGAGTTGAAATGGTATGGATATGGAAGAGGGTTCTAAGTATGCCGGTCACACCCTCACGGGTGTGTGAGTTGAAATACATAAAAGGCGGTCTGGCAGTGTTCGCAGGCGTCACACCCTCACGGGTGTGTGAGTTGAAATGTTAAGCGAAATAAGTCTGTCCCCACCGAACTTGTCACACCCTCACGGGTGTGTGAGTTGAAATCATCGTATAACGCTGTGGTGCCACGTTTGCAGTATGTCACACCCTCACGGGTGTGTGAGTTGAAATCGACAGATAATTGATGCAGTCGGTAAATTCCGCGTCACACCCTCACGGGTGTGTGAGTTGAAATGTCAATCACTGTACCGTTAATTTTTATCGAAAACGTCACACCCTCACGGGTGTGTGAGTTGAAATCATCATTAAACAAATATTTATCTCCATTGAGTCACACCCTCACGGGTGTGTGAGTTGAAATGCTGTAATAGTCAGGGTTAAATCATTTATTCCCTGTCACACCCTCACGGGTGTGTGAGTTGAAATGCCGAAGCGTCGGAAGCTGCAAAGGGCGAGGTCGTCACACCCTCACGGGTGTGTGAGTTGAAATATTAAAAGCAAATATGCCGAATTTGCTATCCGCAAAGTCACACCCTCACGGGTGTGTGAGTTGAAATCTCCAAAATGGATAACAACAACAATAGCGTTAGCGTCACACCCTCACGGGTGTGTGAGTTGAAATAGAATCAGTATGCAAGGGACAGAGAAGCAAAGGGTCACACCCTCACGGGTGTGTGAGTTGAAATCTGCTAATTTCCAAAAAATATCAGAAGCAGCCCGTCACACCCTCACGGGTGTGTGAGTTGAAACTGTATTTCTGAACTTAACCTTATCCATAGGAACCAGTCACACCCTCACGGGTGTGTGAGTTGAAACTAAAGGAAATATTCCAGGAATTTCTGGTAATGTTGTCACACCCTCACGGGTGTGTGAGTTGAAATACGAACGCCAACGATAGGGATAATCGCCGTAAGCGTCACACCCTCACGGGTGTGTGAGTTGAAATTTCAACTGACTGCAATTTGCGTTCAAGCTCCTTGTCACACCCTCATGGGTGTGTGAGTTGAAATGCCCTGTTAAACTGAACAGTGGCTGCCATTCTCTGGTCACACCCTCACGGGTGTGTGAGTTGAAATCTTGCTGTTGACATCTCAGCTTCCCAAGATGTATAGTCACACCCTCACGGGTATGTACTGAAAATTATGACAATTTCCAGATAGCTGATTTGCACCCATTACGCCCAAAATACAAAGCTAAAGCCAATCACAATCATATCATAATAAATAAAAACAGCGCAGAAACTTTCGCTTCTGCGCCGAACATTATTCCCTAAAAATATTAAGCAAAGCCGAAAACAGCAGATAATAAATACAGTCTGAAAGAACCGTGCAGATAACACCCGCAGCTATCATTTTAGCTGTGCCGAACAGCGGCTCTTTGATGTGACTTACCTGCGGAGCCTTGCTCTTGGCGAACAACAGGGCAGTCGCCGCAATATGCGCCGCAATGCCGATAATCAGCAGCCAAACAGCGTCGTATCTGAAAATAGAATACAGAAAAATGCAGCCTGCCATAAACACAATGTTGATGATAAGATGTATGCCTGCGGAAATGTCACGCCTTGTTATTTTGCTGCAAAGAAGATTCGATGGAAAGGTTATGACCGCCGCCAAGACCGCCAGCAGCAGATTGCTTCCTACAAGTGATGCAAAGAAAAGCGAGTAGAATTCCATTGGAAAGATATTCCACAGTATCAGCCACAGCACTACAGCGGCTGCGGAGCATATTGCGGCGATTTTTTTGCGCTTAGGCGTGAAAAATGGCTCTCGGATTGTTTTGGCTTTTTCGGACATGGCTTTATGTGCGGTCAGACAGACTGACCCACGCTCCTTTCGAATAAAATAGACAACTTTTCATGCGTTTCCCATAAATATGTATTACAATGATTATACGATTTTCACGCTCTTTTGTCAAGCAGATAAAATGGCCCTGTACCGTATGAGAACCGTTCCTGCCTTGACATTCGCAGATAAAAGTGGTAAGATATATCCATATTATATATGTATGAAAGGGTGTTCATATGGATTTTTCAAAGCTGAATTTCGGCGTGGACGGCGACAGCATCACAGCAGGGGAGCAGTGGTCGTATCACGTATATAAAGAGCTGGGAATGGCTTCCCATCACAATGTTGCCGTAGGCAGCTCCGTTTGGTACAAGCGCACTATCGCGTACAGCGGCGGAAGCGTTACCACTCAGGATTATACTTCTCCCGATTTTGCTGGCATCAGCGACGGCTGGGAGGAAACTGACGACCCTGTTGAGCTTCAGAAGAGAGCCAACAACTGCGCTGTCGTTCATACCCAGCGCTTCATTGAAGAGGTAAAGAGCGGAAAGGCTCCCGTGCCCGATGTGTTCGCTTTTGCAATGGGCACAAATGACGCTGAGGACTGCCTCGGCTGCCCCGATAAGGCTCTGGAGGGCAAGACCCTTGAAGGCAATGAAAGCGTTGACCTTTTCACCGAGGCAGGCGCAGCAAGATGGTGCATACAGCGCATTATGGAGGAGTTCCCACTCTGCCGTGTGTTCGTGCTCACACCTATCCAGACCGCAACACCCGAGCATAACAAAAAGATCGAAAAGACTATCGAGGTGCTTCGCAAGGTAGCGGGCGGAATGAGCGCACAGGTCATCGACTGCTTCCACAACAGCGGTATCTGCGAGAAGTTCGAGGTGATCGGCGGCACAGGAAAATATCTCCGTGACGGACTTCACCCCGATGTTCCCGGTCAGACCCTCGAGGGAATGTATGCCGCCAAGGAGATACGCAACAATATGTTCAACTGATGTGAATGTCAGGGGTTTGTTCTGATGTTGTAGAACTCTCTTTCACGCATGGCGTAAATGGCGTTTCTGCGGCGTTCTCTGCGCTTCTGTGCAGCTTTTTCCTCAGCCTTTGCGGAAGCTCTTGCAAGTCCTGCGGAGAAGATGAGCACGCCCATGAAAGCACCGTAAAGCGCAATAAAATATGTCATTGCAGTGGGGTCGCTGGCGGCTGACAGTCTGGTGAACCTTATTGTCACAAGTGCGTCGGCGGCAACGCAGAGGGCTGCGGCAGCGGGATATTCTCTGATTATTGACATTATTTTTTTCATATTATCATATCCTCTCTTTGATTTGAATAAGCTTTTCTGCTGTTCATCATATTTACATTATAGCACACGATCTGGTCGGAAAATCGGACAGCAAATCAGACATTTTGACATCGGATATATAGAATGTACTATGAAAACGATTGAGAAAGTTAGCTTTGCTGTTCAAATGTTAAAAATATGATAAATCGCAAAAATCCTATTGGCAATACCGAAAAAATGTGGTATAATGAATTGAATGTGAAAATTCAGGCGGGCATTCAGCCACGCCGTTTTCAGACAAAATAAATTATGAGGTGATCACAATGAACGAAATGGAACTTTACTCACTCTGGTGCGAAAAGGCTGTTGATGACCCTGACCTTCAGACTGAACTTAAGTCTATCGCAGGTGACAGCGACGCTATCAAGGACAGATTTTACCGTGATCTGGAATTCGGTACAGGCGGTCTCCGTGGTGTTATCGGTGCAGGTTCATACAGAATGAACGTTTATACAGTAAGAAGAGCAACTCAGGGTCTTGCAGACTATGTTAACAAGGCTTTCACATCTCCCTCTGTTGCAATTTCCTACGACAGCCGTATCAAGTCCGGCGTTTTCGCTAAGGAAGCAGCATCAGTTCTGGCTGCAAACGGCATCAAGGTACATATCTATACCGAGCTTATGCCCACTCCCATGCTTTCCTACGCAGTAAGAAACCTGAAGTGCAGCGCAGGTATCATGATCACAGCTTCCCATAACCCTGCCAAGTACAACGGCTACAAGGTTTACGGTTCCGACGGCTGCCAGCTCACACTTGACGCAGCTGAGATCGTGCTCAAGAATATCGAAAGCGTTCCCATGTTTGACGGCGCAAAGACCATCTCCTATGATGACGGCGTTGCAGACGGCAGAATAAACTACATTCCTCAGTCCGTTATCGACAGCTATCTTGACGAGGTATCCAAGCAGGGTATCCACACCAATCTGGTTAAGTCCAGCGGACTCAAGGTAGTTTACACTCCTCTTAACGGCACAGGAAACAAGCCTGTAAGAGCTATCCTCAAGAAGATAGGCGTTGAGGACGTTACCGTAGTTCCCGAGCAGGAATATCCCGACGGAAACTTCCCCACCTGCCCCTTCCCCAACCCCGAGATCAAGGAAGCACTTGCAAAGGGTCTGGAGCTTTGCAACGTTGTAAAGCCTGACCTTCTCCTCGCTACCGACCCCGACTGCGACAGAGTTGGTATCGCAGTTCCTTCCGACAACGGCTATGAGCTGTTCACCGGTAACGAAGTAGGCGCAATGCTTCTCGAATACATCTGCTCCGAGAGAACAAAGATGGGCACAATGCCTGCCGATCCCGTTGCAGTAAAGACCATCGTTACAACCGATATCGCAGCTAAGATCGCTAAGGAATACGGCGTTAAGCTTATCGAAGTTCTTACAGGCTTCAAGTTCATCGGCGAGCAGATCGGCTTCCTGGAGGATAAGGGTCAGGAAGACAGATACATCTTCGGCTTCGAGGAGAGCTACGGCTACCTGGCAGGCTCCTATGTAAGAGACAAGGACGCTGTTGTTGCTTCCATGCTCATCTGCGAAATGGCTGCATTCTACCGCACCAAGGGCATTTCCCTCATTCAGGCAAGAGAGAATATGTACAAGAAGTATGGAGTATATGTTCACAGCCAGTCCTCTTTCGTTTGCGAGGGTGTGACCGGTATGGAGAGAATGAAGGAGATCATGTCCGACCTCAGAACCAACACTCCCAAGACTATCGGCGGTCTTACCGTAACACGCTTCGAGGATTACCTTGCAAGCACCTCTGTTGATACCGCAACAGGCGCAAAGACAATGCTTACACTTCCCAAGTCCGATGTGCTCACATTCAAGCTCACCGACGGCGCAAGCGTTATCATTCGTCCCTCCGGCACAGAGCCTAAGATCAAGGCTTACTACACCACCACAGGCACTACCAAGGCAGAAGCTGCTGCTCTTGAAAAGACCATTTCCGATGATTTTGCAAAGATCCTCGGTTTCTGATCGACACAATAACTGACAGATATACAAACACCGCCGGCAGGCAATGCCGGCGGTGTTATTTTTGATGTTCGGAGATGATCTGTTGAATAAAGATCCGGCAAAAAGAGCAGTTATCTATGTTATGGGACTGTTTATAATGACATTGGGAGTATCCATATCCGTAAAATCCAATCTTGGCGTTTCCCCCGTAAGCTCAATACATATCCTTTGCGGTCTGCATGATATTTATTGGCAGCCTGGGAAGCGTAGGCGCAGGAACCATAATCGCCGCAGTGCTTGTGGGACTTGAACTGAAGCTTATAACAAAGCTTTTCGGCAGATACCGTGACAAGCTTCTGCCGCAGAGCTGATAATACATATGCGCAAACAAAAAGCTCCCCCGAGAAATTTTCTCGGGGGAGCTTTGGATTATTATGTCATCAGCTGTCCTTTTCAGGTGCGATAGTCGTAAGCGAAAGCTTCTCGCCGTCGCTGTCAACCTTGATAGTAGTAAAGGGGTCAAGGTCGTTTGCGATCATAGTGCGGGCGATAAGAGTTTCAAGCTTGCTCTGGATATATCTCTTAAGGGGACGTGCGCCGTAAATTGGGTCATAGCCCTCCTTAGCGATAAATTCCTTAGCTTCGTCAGTGACTTCAAGCTCAAGCTGCTTGTCCTCCAGACGCTTTCTCAGACCGTCCAGCATAAGGTCGATGATAGGATATATCTCCTTCTTGGAAAGGGGCTTGTAGAATACTATCTCGTCCAGACGGTTCAGGAACTCGGGACGGAAGTGAGTTTTCAGAAGCTTATCAACCTGAGCTCTTGCCTCGGGAGTTATCTCGTTGTTCTCGTCAATACCTTCAAGGATATACTCGGAGCCAAGGTTGGAGGTCAGTATGATTATGGTGTTCTTGAAATCTACCGTTCTGCCCTGAGAGTCGGTGATACGGCCGTCATCAAGTACCTGGAGCAGAATGTTGAATACATCGGGGTGAGCCTTCTCGACCTCATCGAAGAGGACTACGGAGTAAGGCTTGCGGCGAACAGCCTCAGTCAGCTGACCGCCCTCCTCATAACCAACATATCCCGGAGGCGCTCCGATAAGACGGCTCACGGAGTGTTTCTCCATGTACTCGGTCATGTCGATACGGACAATGTTCTTTTCATCGTCAAACAGTGCCTGTGCCAAAGCCTTTGCAAGCTCGGTCTTACCAACACCTGTAGGACCCATGAAGAGGAAGGAACCGATGGGACGGTTGGGGTCCTGTATTCCCGCTCTTGAACGGAGTATTGCCTCGCTGACCTTTTGAACAGCCTCGTCCTGACCGATAACTCTCTTGTGGAGAACCTCGTCCAGATGCAGCAGCTTCTCACGCTCGCCCTCCATAAGCTTGGATACGGGTATGCCTGTCCATCTGCCAACGATCTTGGCGATCTCTTCATCTGTTACTTTGTCACGGAGCAGAGTATGCTTCTCATAGTCATCAGCAGCAGCCTCAGCCTCTTCCAGCTCTTTTTTCAGAGCAGGGAGCTTGCCGTACTTCAGCTCGGCAGCCTTGTTAAGGTCGTAGCTGCGCTCAGCTTTGGCAATGTCGGCGTTGGTGTGCTCAATGTCCTCACGGAGCTTCTGGAGACGGGAGATAGAGTTTTTCTCGTTTTCCCAGCGTGTTTTCATGGAGTTAAACTCGTCACGCAGCTCGGAAAGCTCTTTTCTTACCTCTGCCAGCTTCTCCTGAGATATCTTGTCCTCTTCCTTTTTGAGGGCAGTCTCGGCGATCTCCTTCTGCATGATCTTTCTTGCGATATCATCAAGCTCGGTAGGCATGGAGTTCATTTCCGTGCGGATGGTAGCGCAGGCTTCATCAACAAGGTCGATAGCCTTATCGGGGAGAAATCTGTCGGTAATGTAACGGTTTGAAAGAACAGCGGCGGTGATAAGTGCGCTGTCCTGAATTTTTACGCCGTGGAACACCTCGTAACGCTCTTTAAGTCCACGGAGGATAGAAATGGTATCCTCAACGGTAGGCTCATCAACACGCACGGGCTGGAAACGTCTTTCAAGCGCAGGATCCTTTTCGATGTACTGACGGTACTCGTTAAGAGTGGTCGCACCGATGCAGTGAAGCTCGCCTCTTGCAAGCATAGGCTTTAAGAGGTTGCCTGCGTCCATAGCGCCGTCGGTCTTGCCGGCGCCGACAATGGTGTGCAGCTCATCAATGAAGAGGATTATCTTGCCTTCGGACTTTTTAACTTCGTTCAGAACGGCTTTCAGACGCTCCTCAAATTCGCCCCTGAACTTAGCGCCCGAAATAAGAGCACCCATATCAAGGGAGAAGAGCTTTCTGTCCTTTAAGTTGTCGGGAACATCTCCACGGACGATACGCTGTGCCAGACCCTCTGCAATGGCAGTTTTACCGACACCGGGTTCACCGATAAGAACGGGGTTGTTCTTGGACTTACGGGACAGGATACGGATAGTGTTTCTTATCTCGCTGTCACGGCCGATAACAGGGTCAAGCTTGTTCTGACGGGCAAGCTCCACAAGGTCCTGACCGTACTTTTTAAGCACATCATAGGTGTCCTCGGGAGTATCGGTGGTAACACGCTGGTTGCCTCTTACCTCCTGAAGAGCCTTCAGGAAGCTGTCCTTGTCGATGGCAAAGTCCTTGAATATCTGTTTGATGTCCTTGTCAGCGTTGTCAAAGTAGGAGAGCATAACGTGCTCAACGGATACAAATTCATCGCCCATGTTCTTGGCAATGACCTCGGAGGCATTGAGCAGTCTGTCAAGGGACTGGGAGATATAAACGGTGTTCATATCACGTCCGCTGCCCGTTACCTTGGGTATATTTGCCATAACACGCTCAAGGCTGCCTGCAATAACGGTTGCGTCCTTGCCCAGCTTTTTCATCAGCTGAGGGATAAGACCGTTTTCCTGAGTCATCAGCGCATAAAGCAGATGAGGCTGGTCAACGTTGGTGTTCTGGTACTCAATAGCGGTATCCTGTGCAGCCTGAATGGCTTCTATAGTCTTTTTGGTAAGTTTCTGCATATTCATAAAATTCATCTTCCTTTCAGACGGTGAGTTATATTTTCAAGTGGGGGAGTGCTTCGGTCAGCTACCTGTTGCGGCTCATGACCTCATAAAGAATATTCATATGTGACCGCTCCTTTGTACGGATATTTTGCGGGAAATTTGTATTTTAACGCCGAAAATTTCGGCACCAAAATGCTTGACAATCAAATGAAAATGTGCTATAGTTTATTTTGTAGCTTTTTTGATGAAAGGATGTGTCGCGATGCCCGCCGATAAAAACGGATTTAAAACTATTGCCGAAAACCGAAAGGCAAGGCACGATTACTTTGTCATCGAAAGCTATGAAGCCGGTATCGAGCTTGTGGGAACTGAGGTCAAGGCCATCCGCCAGGGAGGCGTTAATCTCAAGGACTCATGGTGTACTATTGAAGACGGCGAGCTGTGGGTGAAGGGAATGCACATATCTCCCTACGAACACGGCAACATTTTCAATCGTGACCCCATGCGAGTCAGAAGGCTGCTGCTCCATAAGAAGGAGATCAACAAGCTTTTCGGTACTATCAAGCAGGAGGGGCTTACTCTCATTCCTATCTCTCTTTACTTCAAGGGTTCAAGGGTCAAGATGCAGGTCGGTCTTTGCAAGGGCAAGAAGCTTCACGATAAGCGTGATGCAATGGCTGCCGAGGCTGCCAAGCGTGATATTGACAGAGCCATCAAGGAGAGAAACAGGTAAAACGTCCGCTTCATAACCTGGGGATGTAAAGGTTTCGACGGGGATCATGAAGCATGATAAGCGAGCAGAGGACTGTGCTGATCTCTATAACCCGCACACGTTTTAAAATTAGACGACAACGATAATTTTGCTTTAGCAGCTGCGTAAGCGCTGCTCGTCTGCCCGGAAAGTACCGTGGTTCCGGCTCAGGCGTCGATTAACGGTGAACGTCATTCGGGAGTGCCTGCGCCCGTCTGATGTATCGCAGGCTACTGAGTTCAGCTGTGTGTCTGTTCACGGCTGAACGAGGGAATGTAAATAACAGACTACGCTCGTAGAAAGTCGTGTGAATCGGTTTTCGGACACGGGTTCGATTCCCGTCATCTCCACCAGATATCCGTCTGTAAGGATTTCCTTGCAGGCGGTTTTTCTTTTTTCTGACTTTTTACAAGTATCAGTATAACTGCTTATTGTGACAATACAATGTTGAAATTGTGACAAATAAGTAAATTTTAGCACTCGGCATATGGGAGTGCTAATTTTCTCAGCTCTCCCGTTTATGAGTTTATTTTACCATATTATATGTGCAGATGTCTATAGATTTCGGAAGTTTTAATTTGATTTTAATGAAATAAAATTCCCCTTACTGATATGGTTGATACATAGATCAGTAAGGGGGATATGTATGTGTTTATTGTGGATAGGGGAGACGGCTGTGGAAAGCTACCATTTATATTTACAGTCATCACACTCATAGCTTTTGCCGAAGCTGCTGCTGAAAACGCCGGCTAACAAGAAGTACAACTGAAGCAAAAGACACTATGGACGCTTATTTTGCAACATGCGTTGCCGGCAACAGGGCAGTTTCCGAAGAAGGATATCAAAAATACATTGGCTCGACCTATATTGATTATGCTCAGAACAATACTAATATTCAAAAGATATTTGACCGCTATATTGAGCTTAAGGGTAAAATAGACGATGCGCAGGCAGTTCTGAAAGAATCAGAAAATAATTTGGGACTGTTTAAGCCGTCTCTCGATGACAATGCTTACGAACAGGCTAAGAAGGCCGTAGAAGATAATGAAAAAGCCATTGAGAGTGCCCAGAAAGCATATCGTGAGTTCGATAATTCTATACGAACCGTAAATACCGGCATAGCAGATTTTGCACAAAAGCAAACACTCGGTGCCAAGTCCGGTAAAATCTACGAACATCAGGCTCGTGCTACCGCTGCCGCCAAAACAGTAGAGGCAGCGGCTATGACAGCTGCAAATATTGCTCTGTCGTTTGGAATCAGTTTGATTGTTCAGGCGGCTGTCCTTTCACCAATTCCCACCCGCCGCATAATATAAAAAAGCGGAAAATCGCAGGAGCAGCGCCCCTGTGATACTCCGCCGAACACATTACCGAAAGGAGAGGGAAGATGAACGAAAACGACAAATGCAGTACAGACGGACTGACCATACCCCGGGGACGTTTTCCTCAGGATACACCTCTTGCCATGGCATATGTGCCCTATCAGGAGTGGGAGGACACCTACGCCGAGAATGTAGCTCTGGCAAAGGGCACCATATTCCCGTCGCTTGATATGCCTTTTCTTGGAAAGGAGGGCGTAGCACAGTATGGAAAATAAACGCCGTCAGCTTATGTACGCCATTCAGATGTACGACTTTTATCTGTATGAGCTCCAGCTGTACCTCGACACTCACCCCACCTGCCGCAACGGACTTTTTGCGTTCAGACGATACAAGGAACTGCGTGAAAAGGCAGTGCAGTCCTATAATGAGCTGTTCGGTCCTCTGACACCGCTCCAGTCAGGCTGCGAAAATGTCTTTGAATGGGCAAAGGGACCCTGGCCGTGGGAAAAGGAGGCTAACTGATATGTGGATATATGAAAAAAAGCTCCAGTATCCCGTTAACATCAAAAATCCGAATCCTGCTCTGGCTAAAATGATAATTTCACAGCTTGGCGGTCCCGACGGTGAGCTTGCCGCCTCTCTCAGATATCTGAACCAGAGATATACAGCTCCGTATGCGCAGGTAAAGGGAATCCTGACAGACGTGGGCACGGAAGAACTTGCCCATGTAGAAATGATATCAGCCATAGTATATCAGCTCACGAAAAACCTTACTCCCGAGCAGATAAAGGCAGGCGGACTGGACGCATACTATGTTGACCATACGCTGGGCATCTATCCGTCATCGGCAGCAGGCGTTCCGTTCACCGCAGCGTACTTCCAGTCAAAGGGAGATATTCTCACCGACCTCCATGAAAACATGGCTGCAGAACAGAAAGCGAGAACCACATACGATAATATCCTGCGTTTTGCAGATGATCCCGATGTCCGTGACCCCATAAAGTTCCTGAGACAGCGTGAGATCGTACATTTCCAGAGGTTTGGTGAAGCTCTTCGCATAAGTCAGGATAACCTCAACTCCAGAAACTTCTACGCATTCAACCCTGAATTTGATGTCCGCTGAGAAGCGGACGAAAAAAACGTCGGATACACATTTGTGTGTCCGACGTTTTGCATTATCAAACTATAAGCAGTATCGCAGCCATTACAGCATATGTGGAAAGAAAGTACAGAACGATAAATGTAACCAGCAGCGCCGCTGAGGTTCCGCCTGCGCTTTTGAGAGCTTCCGATACGTTTATGCCGCTTGCTGCTGCGCTTTTCTTTATCTTGCTTCCCTTGGAGATAACGTTTTTGTAGTAGAAGTAATTTGAAAGCGTTGCAAAGATGAATATGACTACCCAGCTCACCAGCGAAGATATGTTGTACAGCATATTGAAGCTTCCGCCGGTGACACTGAACTCGGCAACCTTGGTAAGCGCCGCTTCAAACGAGGGATACATATTAACAAGTGCGTCCTTGAAGCCGTATTCCGTGAGCATTATCTTCATGCCCATAAGCGATGAGGGAATGGATATGATGGACTTTATCAGCAGCACCAGAAACGCCAGCAAAGGCATCTTTCTGTAAGCAAAGTAAAATTCGGGGAATAGCATTGCGGGGATATTGAAGCTCAGCTTGAATTTTGTGGCTTTCATCACCCTGAACTTGGGAAGATAGAACCTTGTGTTGCTGCCTATAAAATCCGCAATGTCCTTGGTGGTCATGTCCTCGTCGTACTTTTCATCGGGACTGAATCCGCAGAGAGGATCGCTGTAGTTGAGCATATACGGATACATGGTCTCCATAGCGTTCTGCTCGGCGTTGTTGAAAAAGGTATCGCCGTTTGAAAAGCTTTCCTGTTCTTCACCGTCCGCTTTGTCTTTCTGTGAAAGGTAATAGGGAGTGGGAGTGCCGCACTTGTCACAGAAAAGCTGGTCATTTCGCAGAGTATTGCCACAGACTGAGCATTTAAGCCCCTCCGCCTGCTCTTTTTCCTCAATCTCAGCTTTCCAGCTCATGTGCTTGCTGTGCAGCTCGTCATTTATACATCTGCCCTCTTTTTTGTAGCAGTCCCTGTGATAGGGAGTGCCGCATTCGGGGCATACCACGATATCGTCATCATCGGTAAATTTTTTACCGCAGGACTTGCATTCATATCCTGTATAGTTAAACAAACTATACTCCTCCGATCTGCCATTGGCTGGGTTTGTTCCTTATAGTATATCACATTTTTTTCCAAAAAACAAGACGATTTCATACTTTCATCTTTTTAACACAAAGATATCATTTTTTGTGAGAAAAAATTACACATTGACGGTATATTATAAAATATGGAGAATTGTAATAAGTATTCTTCGGAAAGAATGATGAAATATGAAGTCGGGAAAAATCGTAAAAAAGGCGATACAGCTTGCGCCCGTGCTTATGATAGCCCTTATGGCTGTGATATATTTTACCGCTCTTAAAGACCTTACGTTCGAGCAGATACTGAACTATACGCCCGAAGCACCTCTGGCAGCGGCAGCGGTCATACTGCTCATGTATGCGCTGAAATCGCTGTCCTATTTCTTCCCCATGCTGCTCATTGCCGCAGCGGCTGGAGCGGTGCTTCCCATATATGCAGCCATACCCGTTAACCTTGCGGGAATAGTCATAATGGCTTCAATTCCCTATGCTGTGGGAAAATATGCCGAGGGAGAAGTGGTGGACAAGCTTGCCGCAAAGCACGAGAAAATAAGCATCGTCCGTGAATACAGCACCAAGCACCAGCGGTTCGGAGCATTTTTCCTCCGTATCGTCAGCTGCCTGCCATATGATGTCGTAAGCCTTGTTATGGGAAGCCTGCGCTTTGATTACAAGGACTACATCATCGGCTCGCTTCTGGGCACAGCTCCGGGAATAATACTTACTACTTTTATGGGCTCAGCCATAACCGAGCCGCTTTCGCCCGAGTTCATCATCTGTGCTGTCATTGAGGTCATCATTGCCGTTTCGTCTGCGGTGGCTTACAGGATACACAGGAAAAAGCAGGACAAGGGAACTTAATGGTCGGAAGCGGGAGAAAATGCGGAGCTTTCGCCGTTTAAATAGCTGTATGCCTCTTTAAGAAAGACTTCACGCTGCTCTGCCAGAAGCTCTGAATGTTCGTTTTCCTCGATATATGCCGTTACCTGACTGAGAGCCTCGGCAACAGTTTCGGGATCGGTGTCGCTAAAGAACTTGAACAGGCTCATATAGCAGTATCTCTGCTTGCCCTCGCATATGCGCTTTGCTATATCCATGCAGAGCTGTATGATGTCCTCGTCATTTTCAATAAGACCGCACACCCGCAGTCCCGCAAAATCCACTTGATTTGCAGCTATTACCGCTGACTTTTTGAAATAGTCGGAGCATATCTTCATTGCCTGCTCGTTTTCGGGATTTATCATGCCGAAAAGCTGTGCTGAGAACTTGCGGCAGAACAGAGGAATGAAGAACGGGTCGCTTACGGTGAAGCTTTCTGTATCTGAAAGGGTCTTGTATGCAAGGAACTCGTACCACCTTATATCCAGATCGTCGATATCAATGGTAAAGTGTACCTTTTCATTGTCGGGAGCGAAAAAGGCGGTGGGGGAGCCTTGGGCATACTTGCCGTCCGCATAGTCCAGACCGTCCAGCACCCACATCAGCTTGGGATAATCCACAGGGTCTTTCATAAGATAGCTGAACTTGTCATACGCCGCATAGTTATCCTTGATGAAATAGGCGAAAAATCCTGCCGAGGCAAACACATCGGGATAATCTTCATACAGGCGCTTTACCTTGTCGGTTACGGTCTCGCTGTCCTTGTCGAGCATTATGGCATAGCTCATGGTGAGGATAAGCGTGTCGGTGAGAAAGCTGAAAAACGAGCTTTCCGCATCAATATCACGTTCAAGGAGATACCTTGCATAAAGAAAATCGGGCTGGCTCTTTTCGGATATTATATCGTCCGAAGCCCAGCCTATGCCCATATCGGTTATGAGCTTATATTTTGAAGCAAGCCTGCCGTATGCGGCAAAAAGCTTGTCCGATTCTTTGAACAAACAGGTGTGGAGCAGGAAATATGCCTCGTTTACTGCATCGGAGGGATTCATACCGCTGATCAGCCTTTCCAGAAGGTCGTTCAGGCGGTTTGCAAGATAATCGGAAAACTCATTGCTGCGGCACATCATAATGTAAGGCAGGTAGCTTTCGTCACGTATTTTCTCTCTCCAGAATTCATCTGCTGCGGCAGTCTTGAACTTGCACAGCTCCTTGAGCAGCTTTTTGCGCTTGCTGCCGAAAGAAAGCTTTACGTCCGTTACATACTGCGAGCAGAGGTTTTCATCCTCATAATAACTGACCATTCCCGTTGCCTCCGTAATATTTGTTTGTATAATTATATAATAATTTGCCGCCTGCGTCAACCGTTTCACGGCAATATATGGAAAAATTGATAAAAACCGAAAAAACACTTTAAAATAATTCGGTTATGTGATATAATGTAAGATAACGTGTTTGTGCCCAAGCATATCCCTTATAAGGAGGAAAATATTTTGAGCAACGAAAAGAAATTCTCCAAAAAAGCCGCTGACGAAGCAGCTCCCAAGCATATGGCTGAGGCGGCTCCCGCTCCAAAAAAGAAGAAAAGAAAAAAGAAGAAGGCAGGCCCCGTTAAAAAGACCTTTACCGTTATCGGAACCGTGCTTCTTACGCTTATACTTATAGTTGTCATCTCGGTGTCTATCATTGCGGCAGCTCTTACCGTGTATGTAATGCAGTTCAGAGAGAATACGCCCATAGATATCGACCTGGACAGCCTTAACCTTGCCTATACGACCTTTATTTACGGCGATGACAAGGACGGCAATCAGGTAGAGCTTGCAAAGATAAGCCGTGGTGCCAACCGTATCCCCGTATCCATCGACCGTATCCCTCAGCATGTCCGTGACGCTTTCGTATATATCGAGGACGAGCGTTTTTACGAGCACGCAGGCGTTGACTGGAAGCGTACCTTCGGCGCATTCCTCAACGAGCTTACCCATGGTATGCTTTACGATAGCAAGCAGGGCGGTTCTACCATTACCCAGCAGCTCGTAAAGAACGTTACCGGTGATAAAGAGCAGAACATGGACAGAAAGATGCGTGAGATATTCCGTGCGGCTGACCTTGAAAAATACCGTACCAAGGACGAGATACTTGATGCATACCTTAACTGTGTAGGTATGGGCGGAAGCTGCTCAGGTGTTCAGGCTGCTGCTCTCAAATATTTCGGCAAGGACGTGTCAGAGCTTGATCTTGCAGAGGCTGCCTGCCTTGCGGCTATCCCCAAAAGCCCCGAAAACCTTAATCCCTTTGCAAACAAGGAAGCAAACCGTGAGCGTCAGCTCCTGGTGCTCAAGGCAATGTACAATAATGCGGCTATCTCCAAACAGCAGTATGACGATGCTGTTAACGAGGAGCTTCAGTTCAGAGACCCCAACAGCGAGACCAATTCCAGCGAGATACAGAACTGGTACATTGATATGGTCATTCGTGATGTTACCCTTGACCTTATGAACCTTTACGGCGTTGAGTTCGATGAAGCCAGCGATATGCTCTACAACGGCGGCTACACCATCTACACTCCCATTGATATCGAGATGCAGGAGGCAATAGAAGCCAAGTACAGAGACTACAGCACATTCTCCAACAACGTCCTCAGCGACCCGCCCCAGTCCGCATTCATCTGTATGGACTACACAGGAAATATCCTGGCGGTAGCAGGCGGAATCGGCGATAAGGCAGGCTCGAACATCTTCAACCGTGCCACAATGGCAAAAAGACAGGCAGGTTCAAGCTTCAAGCCCATTGCAGGTTATGCTTATTCCATAGAAAACAACCTTGCCACATGGTCGTCCATATACCCCGACCTGCCTATTGAGATACCCGATGAAAATAACCCCGGTCAGACCAGAAAGTGGCCTACAAACTACAGCTCCACAAGCGCAAACAACGTATGGAGCGGAAGATCGTACTTTACATTCCAGGCTCTCCAGCGTTCGCTGAATACCGTTTCCGCACGTCTCGTGCAGGCGGCAGGCCCCTCAAACGTGTTCGAGTTTATAATGAACAGGTTCCAGATATCCACACTTACCGCTTACGATGCCGACCTTTCGCCTATGTCTGTTGGTGCGCTCACTCAGGGCGTTTACCTCAGAGAGCTTGTTGCGGCATATCAGCCTTTCGGAAACGGCGGAAAGTATTTCGCTCCCACCTCATATACTTATGTTCTTGACCCCTCGGGCGAGACTATCCTCCAGCACAATTACACACCTATCCAGTCCATCAGCGAGGAATCCGCTTATGTTATGAACAAGCTGATGCAGCAGGTAATCGAAGGCCCCAACGGTACAGGTAAGGCTGCAAAGCTCAACAACGTTCCCGTTGTAGGTAAGACAGGTACATCGCAGGAGTGGAGAGATAACCTCTTCATCGGCTGCACTCCCGATTACGTCAGCGGCGTATGGTATGGCTATGATGATAACAGAACTGTAAAGTCAGGCACATACTACAACACTGCACAGCTCTGGAAGAACATCTTCGGCGACATTGCGGACGCTGGGGAGAGAACTGAGTTCCCCGAGTGCGAGACCATCAAGGAGCTTTACTACTGCTCCAACACAGGTCTTATCGCCAGCGGAAGCTGCCCCACAGGCAACAAGGGCTACTACAAGTCCACCAACGTTCCCCCTATCTGCACAAAGTGCGGAGGCTCGTCCGCAAGTGCCGCTAATGATGAAAGCACATCGAATTAAAGGAAGTTTTATATGGATAATAAGATAACACTCAGCTGCCCCTGCCATTTCGGTCTGGAAAGCGTACTTAACTTTGAGATAAAGAAGATCGGCGGCGAAAATATCACCGTCACCGACGGACGTATCTCATTCGAGGGCGGATATGATATCCTTGCCCGTGCAAATATCTGCCTTGCCACAGCTGAAAGAGTGCAGATAAAGCTTGCTGAATTTCACGCCGATACCTTTGACGCTCTCTTTGAGGGTGTTAAGGCTATCCCTCTGGAAAGATTTATTGGCAAAAGCGACGCATTTCCCGTCAAGGGTCACAGCCTGAACTCAAAGCTTTCCAGCGTTCCCGCCTGCCAGTCTATTATCAAAAAGGCTGCGGTTGACAGGCTGGCTTCCGTTTATCATCTGAATTATTTCGAGGAAACAGGCTCTGTTCATCAGATACAGTTCAATATCTTCAAGGACACCGTTACCGTTTATCTTGATACATCGGGTGCAGGGCTTCATAAGAGAGGCTACCGTCGCAATTCCAACGCTGCTCCTATCAAGGAAACACTGGCAGCAGGCATAGTTGACCTTGCAATGGTCAAGAGAAATACTATTTTCTGCGACCCTTTCTGCGGAAGCGGAACCTTCCTTATCGAAGCCGCATACAAGGCGCTGAACATTGCTCCGGGACTTAAAAGGACATTTGCAGCCGAAAAGTGGGACGTTATCCCCCAGGATATCTGGCGTGAGGAGCGTGTCCGTGCAATGGACAGCATTATCCGTGACAGCGATTTCTTCGCATACGGCTATGATATCGACCCCGAGTGCGTTCAGCTTTCCATCGACAACTGCGCAAAGGCAGGCGTGAAGAAGCGCATAAGGATAGAGCGTGCTGATATCAGGGATTACGACAATAAGGACGGCGAGATAACCGTCTGCAATCCTCCCTACGGCGAAAGAATGCTGGAAATAAAGGAAGCCGAGAAGCTTTATACCGAAATGGGCAAGGTTTTTAAGGCGGATAAGGAGCACCCCTGTGCAATAATTTCCCCTCATGAGGACTTTGAAAAGTTCTTCGGCAAGACTGCCAACAAGCGTAGAAAGCTTTACAACGGCATGATAAAGTGCAATCTTTACTCATATTACAAATAATTTCAAAAATCGCTTGACAAAATAAGTTTAATATGTTAAACTTACAATATTGTGAATATGTACCTGCGTGGGGGAGTAATCTTCTTAGACTGATGCAAGGTTTAAGCGGCAAATCGACATACCGACCGAAAAGGTCCGGTTTGCCTTAATTGATAAGACTCATGTACAGATGTAGCCGATGTTTCGGTTCTGTCTGTATATGAGTCTTTTTGTTTTGTACGGAACCAAAGACCGCAAGGTCATACAAGCAGCGGCATATTCATAGAATGTATTATTATTCTTGAAAGGATTTGAAAAATGGATCTTCTGTCATTATTTCTTATTGCTGTGGGTCTCTCAATGGACGCATTTGCGGTCTCAGTCTGTAAGGGGCTTGCTACACCTAAGTACAAGCTGAAATATTCCATGATATGCGGCGCATGGTTCGGTGGATTTCAGGCGCTTATGCCTGCGGTGGGCTATCTTCTCGGCGTAAATTTCAAAAAGTATATCACAGCCATTGACCACTGGATCGCATTTGTGCTGCTTGCTCTCATAGGCTTCAATATGATCAGAGAGGCGCTCAAAAATGATGACGAGGGCGCAGACCCGTCATTCACGGCAAAGTCAATGTCACTGCTTGCCGTTGCCACCAGTATCGACGCACTTGCTATCGGCATAACCTTTGCATTCCTTGATGTTAATATCGTTGCTGCTGTACTTTTCATCGGAGTCTGTACATTTGTTATCTCAGCCGCAGGCGTTAAGATCGGCTCTGCTTTCGGAACCAGATTCAAGTCCAAGGCGGAGATCGCAGGCGGTGCGATACTTATCATTCTCGGTTTAAGGATACTTGTTGAACATCTGATGAATTCCTGAGTGACATTAAAATCCTATTAGAATTGCGACAGAATGAAAAGAATAATGTGATAAACAGCTGAAAATTATGATTATCGGTTGACGGTGGATTTTCTGTGTGTTAAAATAAAAGTATAGCAGAATGCTCTATTTACACGATAAAAAGGAAGACTTGATATGAGTGAAAATCCCTATGCAGTTCTCGGTCTTGAGCCGGGAGCTACCGATGATGAAATAAAGAAAAAGTATCGTACACTGGTAAAGCAGTACCACCCCGACCTTCACCCCGATGACCCCGAGGCTGCCCGCAAAATGAGCGAGATAAACGACGCTTACGAGCGCATAAAGTCAGGGGATACGGGTCAGAGCCAATACGGCAGTGCGGCATACAGCAGCTCCGCCCCCAGCGGAACCTATACCAGAAACGGAACAAATTATTATTACCGGTATGCCGATATCAATGATTTTGATGATATCTTTAAGGCGTTTTTCGGCGGATTTGGCTTTAATATGCACACTTCCGATACCATGAGCGCCGAGGAAGCCTTTGAACGTATCGACAACTACCTCAGAAGCGGCGATTATCGGAACGCTGCCGCTGTGCTGAACCGTTTTTCTGTCTCCGCAAGAGATGCCAGGTGGTATTTCTACGCAGCCGAATGCAGCGAAGGCATGGAGAATTTCTCCGATGCGGTGCAGTATGCAGAGCAGGCGGCACGTATGGACAGCACCAACAGGGTGTATGCTGATTATGCGGCACAGCTCAATAAAAAGCATGGCTTTAAGCTGAAGATACACAGGTTTATCCCAAGACTTTTGTCAGGTATTGCAATGGTGCTGGCGATAATGTTTATTGTAAGAATGTTTGGTTTTCTTTTCTTTCCCTTTTTAACTTTTTAATGAAAGGCAGCGTTTAAAATGGACAAGCTCAGGAATAAATTTATAAACTTTATGTATGGCAGAAGCGGCCCAGACAGCCTTTATAAGGCGACTATGATAGCCTGTATCGTGCTGATGATAATCAATCTTTTTGCCCGCTCGATCATACTCAATCTGCTTATATGGGCATTGCTCATATGGGGAATGTTCAGAGCGTTTTCCAAGAATATCTACAAGCGCCAGCAGGAAAATATCAAATTCATGCAGCTTACCGACAAGGCAAAACGCAAATTTAATATGACAAAAACCATGCTCACCGATAAGGAGCACTGCTATAAAAAGTGCCCGAAGTGCAAAACAGTCCTCAGGCTCCCGAAGAAAAAGGGCGAGCATACCGCTCAGTGTCCCAAGTGCAGGGAAAGCTTCAAGGTAAAAATAAGATAAAGGGGTATTTGAAATGTCAGGGTGGCTGATAACAATAATCGTCTGTTTTCTGGCAGGAATGGGCGCAGGTCTGGGAACAGGATTTGCGGGAATGAGCGCAGCTGCGGTCATCACTCCAATGCTTGTAACATTTCTGGGAATGCCCGCATATGAGGCTGTGGGAATTGCTCTGGCTTCAGACGTGCTTGCCAGTGCGGTCTCAGCATATACATACGGGAAAAACAAAAATCTTGACATAAAAAACGGACTTATAATGATGGTCTCCGTGCTGATATTCACGGTGGTTGGAAGCTATGTTTCAAAGCTTGTGCCCAATTCGGCAATGGGCGGATTTTCGGTTTGCATGACATTTCTTCTGGGCATAAAGTTTATCGTAAAGCCTGTTATGACCACAAAAGAGAAAATGGAAAGCGTTTCTCCCAAAAAGAGGGTCATTCAGTCAATAGTCTGCGGAGTTATGATAGGCTTTATCTGCGGATTTATCGGCGCAGGCGGCGGAATGATGATGCTCCTTATCCTTACAAGCGTTCTGGGCTATGAGCTTAAAACCGCTGTGGGAACAAGCGTGTTCATAATGACCTTTACAGCGCTCACAGGCTCCGTTTCACATATGGTAATGGGCGGAATGCCAGATATCCCCGTGCTTATCCTCTGCGTTGTGTTCACGCTTATCTGGGCGAGGGTCGCAGCAGTGTTTGCCAACAAGGCGTCGCCAAAGATGCTGAACCGTGCTACAGGCGTTGTGCTTGCGGTGCTGGGTCTGGGAATAATGATAGTTAATTTTGTAAAATAATGCAAAGCAAAAGGCTGTATCATTTTTCGTGATACAGCCTTTTATATTATGGCGGAACGTTATGTAGCTCCGCCTGAACCTAATCCGAAGCTGATGGATAAAGCGTTGTCAACACGGTTCATTGACGGCGTATCCAGTTCGCCCATGCGTTCTTTCAGACGCTTTTTGTCAATGGTCCGTATCTGCTCCAGAAGCACAACACTGTCCTTTGAGAGGCCGCATTTATCAGCGTGTACCTCGATATGGGTGGGCAGCTTTGCCTTTTCACGCTGACTTGTGATGGCAGCCGCTATAACAGTGGGACTGTGACGGTTACCCACATCGTTCTGAACGATAAGTACAGGACGTATGCCGCCCTGCTCGGAGCCTACCACGGGGCTGAGATCGGCGTAATATATTTCTCCTCTTTTAACAGACATTTTTGCTATCATCCTTTCCTGATATCGGAATTTATCGTCTGTTTATATTTTTACCGCTTATCGTGAAAATAAACAGCGGCGGAGAAATTTTTCTAAAAAGAAGCGGGGGACGGATAATGATACTAATCCCCAATAAAACTATAGACAAAAAATCATCGCATAATCCATATACGCAAGATTATGCTCGATTTTTTGTATAGTTTTTAATTGGTTCCTAGTATGATATCCGATGCCCCCGTTGATATTATATGTTTATATGTTGATAGTTGTTACAGTGCCGTAAAGCATATAGGCGATTACCACAAGCCATGGTACCGATGTGAAGAAATACTTCCATGTGCGCTGTTTTGAGTAGAGCGATGTGCGGAACAGCTTTCCGCCCGATGAATAAAACCTGATAATGATAACTATTGAAGCGATTATGCAGGCAAGGCGCAGCGCCACATTCAGCAGGGAAGCTATTACCAGCGGCATATATCCCATGATGGTGGCTTGCAGGTTGCTGATGTCTATGCTGCTGTTTTGTATCAGCACCATAAGCACCGCCGACATACTGTTGTTGATTATATGCAGTATCATTGATGGGACAAGCGAGTTGTATTTTACAGCAATGTACGCCCATACCAGACCCATGCAGACCGCCGGGAGACACTGTGAGAAGTTCTGGTGCATAAGTCCGAACAGCACTGCGGACATTATTATTCCAAATGTGTTGCCGTATTTGCGCAGTCCGTCAAGAAGCACTCCACGGAAGATAAGCTCCTCCATAATAGGCCCCAGCAGGCAGATGTAAAGGTAGATAAGTATTTCAAGCCATAGGGGATTGTTTTGCGGCGCAATGTTAAGTGCGCTGGTGTTGTTTACGGAAAAGTCTGACAGCTTTCCGCTGAGAGCCGCCGCAATGGCTGAGATTATTACATTTATGACCGAGCCGACTGTTACAACTCCGAAAGACAGCGCCGTGAATTTCAGGAAGCTTCCGCCTGTGATGCCCTTGACTGTGAATTTCTTCCTGATATCCGTCTTTGTCACCAGCAGACCCACGCCGAAAGCTGCAATATCCGCAATAAACGGGAAGACGTAGGAATATATGGCTTTCATCAGGGGAGTGCTCCTGATGATTTCCTTGCCTGCGTCTATCTGCTCCTTGGAATATCCGCCGCCCAGCATTGCCGCACATAGCTGCAATATCAGTGTGTTAAGTATGCTGAAAACGAATATCAGCGTTACAACTATCCATGCTATCCTGAAATAGTACCGCCGCAGCTGCTTTTTTTCGTCCTTGTCAGGCGGCGGACACATCATATTCGACTGCTGATAAATATATCCGTTCATATTATGTCCTTTCTTTTTTATTGTATAAAAAATGCCCCGAAAAAGGGGCATTTATTCGTTTCTGATAATTTTCAGCACGGCAGTTCTTTCGGGAACAGGCTCGTCGCTGAACGAAAATACATCGTGAAAATCACGCTTTATTTCTTCAAGGTCGCATTCGGAGGAGGTCATCACCGTTCCCAGAACATCGCCCTTATTTATGCAGCTGCCAACATTACAGCTGAAAATAATGCCTGCGGTGCTGTCAATGTCGCCGCCCTTGACCTTTCGTCCTGCGCCCAGAGCCAGCGATATAAGACCTGTCTTTTCGCAGGATATCTTTGAGATATATCCGCTCCTGTCAGCTCTTACCTCTGCTGTGCGCTTCGGCTTTCCGAAAAGGGAGTAATCGTCAAATGCTCTTACATCTGCGCCCTGCATCTGAGCCATTGTCCTGAATGCTTCAAGTGCCTTGCCCGAATGTACTGCATCTTCCGCCAGCCTGCGACAGCAGTTTTCATCGCCCTTGCCTGCAAGCATGAGCATTTCTGCGGAAAGGGTAATGCTGACTTCATAAAGGTCAGCGGGAGCATTGCCCTTCAGCGCTTCTATTGCTTCAATGACCTCCACTGAATTGCCCACCGCATGACCCAGGGGCTTATCCATATCGGTAAGGACAGCTGTGCATTTTCTGCCTGACAGCTTTCCTACAGATGTCATTGCCGAAGCAAGCTTCATGGCATCATCGTAATTTTTCATGAAAGCACCATCGCCCACCTTTACATCGAGGACGATACCGTCAGCGCCAGTTGCAAGCTTCTTGCTCATAATGCTGGAGCATATGAGGGGAATGCTGTCAACCGTGGCAGTGGCGTTTCTCAGCGCATATATTTTCTTGTCCGCAGGAACCAGTGTGCCTGACTGCCCTGCAATGGAAAAGCCTGTTTTTCTGATTATCTCAATAAACCTTTCATGGCTTATTGAGGTGCTGAAGCCCGGAATTGATTCAAGCTTATCGATCGTTCCGCCTGTATGACCGAGACCACGTCCCGACATCTTTGGAACATAAATTCCACAGGCAGCGCATATAGGCGCAGCGATCAATGTAGTCTTGTCTCCGACTCCGCCTGTGCTGTGCTTGTCGATGCAAATGGCTCCAAGCTCCTCAGACGGGTGGAATGTGTCGCCTGAGTGCATCATTGCCATTGTGAGGGCTGCCGTCTCCTCAGCTGTCATTGACTGAAAGCATATCGCCATCAGCAGTGCCGACATCTGATAATCGGGGATCTCGTCCCTCACATATCCGTTAACAAACCATCTTATCTCATCGTCGGAGAGGATACCTCCACGGCGTTTTTTCATTATGATATCATAAGCGGTCATATAACGGCGTCCTTTCTGTAAGCTTACTCTATTGTGATACCGGGGAAGTAGTAAGCAAGTATCTGATCGTATGTATAACCCTGTTTGCCGAGAATATTTGCACCGTTCTGGCTCATTCCTACGCCGTGGCCGTAGCCGTATGTAATAAAGGTGAATTCACCGTCAGCATAGCTTACGTCGAAGCACCAGCTCTTGATGCTGTATTTGAGCACCTTCTCACGAAGTCTCATGCCGGAAATTGTGAGCTGATTATCAACATTAAGTCCGCTTACGTAATTTCCGTCAACTCTGGAGGTTACTGTGAGCCAGTTTGCGGGATCCTCGGATAAGGTGATGCCTAAGCTGCTTTCAAGCGCTGTGCGGATCTGATCCTCGGTAAATACGGTGATAACACCATAGTTGGGGTCGGACTGGGCATCAAAGGGAGTGGCAACGCTTGTGAGATAGGGAACATCTGCACCGCCCCATACATTTACGGCAGAAGCTGTAGTGCCTGCGGAGGAAGCTGTGTAAACTGTCTGGGCAACCTTGCCGTTATAGTAGCAGCATTTGCCCCATACAGCGTTTACTGCGTCGGTCACTTCCTGGGGAATATCTCTCTTTACCAGAACGGTAGGTACAAGTCCGTTTATGTTGTGGTATTTAACATATGAATATGCCGCAACAGCCTGAGCCTTGAGAGCTTCGGGGCTGAATGAGGGCGACATTTCAGTGGAAACTATCATTGATACCAGCTGATATGCGTCAAACTGCTGAACGGTTCCGTCAACTCTTGCGGTGAATATCTCACCAGCTTCGGTGTCGAAGGTGGTAAGAGCTGTATCGGAGGGGGCAGTTTCAGACCATGCGGGAGTAGTCTCAAAATATTCCGAATAGTCATAAACCGAGTCATCGGTAGGCTGTGTGGAAGCGTCTATGTCCTCCTGCATCTGCTCCAGTCTGCGCTCGATATCATCGGTGGAGTCGGTGACAGCCTCATCTGTAACAGGAGTTGTTTCTCTGTCCAGCTCGGAAAGCAGGTCTGCCTCGCTTTCGGCAGCGTCTGCAAATGCCTCGGGAGCCTCAACAGTTACCTCCGCAACGATATGGTCGGTGAACTCTTCCTCGGCAGCAGTGGTTTCGGAAGCGGTCGTTTCGTCTGCCTCCTCAGGCTGAGCCTCTGTGACTTCCTCCTCGGTCATTGCCTCGGGTACTGCTGTCACAACAGCTTCAGTTTCTGCCTCGGTAACATAAAGGGGAGTTATGACCACCTCGTCGGGAGCTGTGGTCACAGCCTCATATTCGGGGTTAAGGTCAAATCTCTTGTTTACCTGTGCTTCTTCGGCGCTTTCGGGGATATCGGCTTTCTCCTTCAGTACCTTATTATGTGCGGCATCAGAAAAAATATCTATTGATGCTTTTTCTGTCTGAACAGTGTCAGTCTGCTCTGTCTGCTGTGTTTCGGCGGAAGTTTCGTAAAACTTTCCCGAAATACTGTCGGTGTTTACCTCGTCCTTCATGCAGAAGGCAAAGGTGTAGAGACCACCGACAACAGCAAGCGCAGCTATGCCGTTGAGTACAGTTCTCAGTTTCATAATAATATCCTTTCTCGTAGCTTTTATCTCTTTTTTTTCAGGGAACAAAGTGCAGAAATTCCCTCTGACGGTCGTTACTCGTCTATATATGTTCCGCCGTTATATTTATAGTAGATGGCGGGCCATTTCGGATTGGGGTTCTTGCTGAATTTTGTGGTGTCGATAGTGTCGGTGGATTCATCAGCTCGAAGCTTTCTTGCCACGATAACATGGCGGGATTCGTCCCACTCGGTGGAGCAGGTGGAAAGTGTGAGGTACTCATCGTCCTCAGTGCAGTCAATACCGGTAATGATAGTGCTGCGCTTTGTTATCTCGTCCATGAACTTGTCATAAGGATAATCGTCGTTGAAATCAATATAATTCTGGTAATCGAAAACGGGATTTCCATTGTCATGCTCAGGGAGAGTGTTTATTACAAAGGAAGCGATTATAACATAAACGTCTTCCGAGTAATTGGTGTTAAAATAAACAAAAGGATTTTTCAGCCAGTAAGCGGGATCCCAGCGGTAGTAGTCCAGATTTCCGAACATAGTGCCGTCCTTCTGGTTGTGAGCGTAAAGGATAATGTTGTCCGAGCGCTCATATCCGCCCACCTTGTTGCGGTAATCCGCAAAGCAGGTTCCACACTGGCGCTGATTGTTGTAGAAGTTGTGCTTGAGGTAATACTCATTGTCCGTGCCCTTGACAACAGGCTCGTCAACGCAGTCGGGGATACGTACATATCCTACAGTGTCGGGGTTGATCGCCAGCAGCTCTTTTGCCGCAGCCAGCTCTTCAAGGGGAGGAAGCTCCTCGGGAGGAGTGTTTTCATCGGTCTCGGCAGGAACATCATCGGTCTTGTCCTGAGAGGACTGTGACTGCTGGAGCTGCGCCTGCTGATAGATGACTTTCAGAGTATTGTGGTTCTGCTTTGCCTCATACATCTGGTAAAAGTAATCGCCCAGAAGAACGGCGCAGACTATCAGGACAACAATGGAGATAAGTACGATTATCTTATTGATGATCTCTGATGAAGAGTCGCCCTTCTGCGGAAAAAAGGATTGCGCAAAGGTTTTCTTGGGACCTTTTTTCGCAGGCTTTCTTTCAAATCTTACTTCATCGCTCATGGACATAGCAAAAACCTCGTAAACTTCAGAATATCAATATTATTTCTTGGATTTTCTTGTGGTCGTGACCTGTGTTGCAAGAGAGGGAGCAGTGTTGCGGGAGCTTGACTGTTCAGTCTCAGATTCGGGTACGGTGGTCTCCTCTCCGTCGGAAACATCGGAATCGGGAACTTCCGTTTCGCTTTCAGGCTCGCTGTAAACAGAAGCGGTGGTTCCATTCTCAATTTTCGGAGCAAGGCTCAGCTTTGAAACAACAGCATCGCTCTGCTTGGTCTTGACGGTGGTGGTCACGGTGGTAGGTTCTGTCGTTACCGTTGTGGTCATTTCGGGAGGTGCGGTTATGATCGAAGTGGTGATAGCAGTCTCGGAAGTGGTGGTTTCCGTTGCGGTCTCCTCAGAGGTGCTGTTCCTTGAAAGGATAGCGTCCCAGTCGATCTGCTTTGCGTTGGGATTGAGCCTTGCGGTGGAGAAATCAAAGCTGTCAGCAGTTTCTCCCTCTCTCAGCTTTCGTGCCAGCACAACAAATCTGGAGTCCGAATACTCAGTGCTGCAGGTGGAAAGCAGCATGAGCTTGTCGCCGAAAGCAACGTCAACAGGGGAGATTATCTGATTTCTCTTGCCTATCTCACCCATGTACCAGTTAAAGGTAGCTTCGTCATTCAGCGTTTCGATATAATCGTGATAGTGGAAAACCTCGCCGTTGGAATCCTGCTTCTCGTACACATTTGTAACAAAGTAGCCGTAAATAACATAATCGCCTACTTCGTAATCGGTGTTGAACGAGAATATGGGATTTTCACGGTAAAACTCCACGTTGTTTTTGTAAAGCTTCAGGTTTCCGAACATGGTGCCGTCTTCCTGATTGTGACCGTAAAGCACCACATTGGGAGAAGTGTAATCCTCCGAAACGGTGCAGCGGTAGTCAATAAAAATGGAGCCTGCCTTGTTTTTCCTGTCGTCATAGGTGTGGGTCAGATAATAGATGTTATCATCGCCCTGAACAACGGGAGCATATATGTCGCAGGCAGGTATCTCAAGGAAGCCCTTAACATTGTCGGAGATATTCACAAAGTCGTTCATAACGCTCTCGGCGTGGGACTCACGTTCTTCCTGAGAGGGGAGAATGGTAACGACCTCGCCGTCATCAAGAATAGAAGTGGCAACAGTGGTAGTTACCTTTTCCTCTATCTCCTTTGCGTCCTCGACCATTTCATGGGACTGTATGAGCGTGCTGATGAGCATTATGGCAGGTGCCACAAAAACGCCTGTTGAAGCTATAAATACTATCTTTCTTATAACCTCGCCTGCGCTGTCGCCCTTCCATGGGATTATCCCCTGGATAAAAGGCTTTTTCCCGGCAGGTGCGCTTTCCTCAGGCTTTTCTTCCTGAGGACTGTCCTCATCGGAAATATTGCTGTCGGGAGAAAAGTTATCCTCAATGATAATGCTGTTTTCATCATTGTCATTGTCCTTTTCGTCCGACTGAACGATCTGGTCAAGCTGATCTCCGCCGTCAGCGGAAATATTTATCTCGTCGCTTTCTTCCTTGTTTTCCGTAATGTTGCTGTCCTTTTCGGAGCTTGCTTCATCGGAAACAGCGGTGGACGCAGTAGCGTCAATGCCTGCTTCCTCATCGAAAATGACTATCATGCCGTTTTCGTCGGTGACAGGCTCGGTTATCTTAGCCTTGCCGTCAGCATTGCTTTCAGGCTCGGGCTTATCTGTAACAGGGGAGAAGCTTACGGTCTTTGCCTCGGAAACATCAGCCATATCCGATATTTCCTCAGCCTCGGGAGCTTCCACGCCTGCGGGTTCGCTTTCAGTATCTGCAGTATTGTCTATGGTGCTTTCAAATCCGCTGCCCGAAGCGGCTGCGTCATTGAAGAACTTGGAAAAATCACGCATAGTTCTGGGCGGATCATTTTCCTCCGTAGGAGTGCTGCTCTCCGAAGGATCGCCCGACTGCTCAGCAGTGAAATCTTCTATCAGACTGTCGAAGAAACCGTCAACGTCTTTCTTTTCACCGCCTGAGGTCTTATTTTCATCTGACATAGTAATAACATTCCTTTTTGTTTTTAGCCTGATTATCTGCTGTAGATGTAATTCCAGTCAGGCTCCTTTGCGTCGGGATTGAGCTTTGCGAGAGAGGTATCCACATCCGGGCTTTCGCCGTCACGGACACGTCTGCCAATAACGACAAAGCGTGAAGGCTCAAATTCATTGCTGCAGGTTGAAAGGGTCATGAACTTGTCCCCCTCCTGAACATCAACGCCCGTGATTATTTCGGAGCGCTCCTCTACATTGGAAATGAACTCTTCATAAGTCCTTTCCTTTGAGCCGAAGCGTATGTAGTTGTGATAATCAAACACATTGCCGTCCGTTGTCTGCTCAGGCTCGACCTCGCAGATAAAAAGGGCGATTATCTTATATGTGTATTCCTCGTAAAGGTTTGAGAATGTGAATGTGGGGTGCTGGAGATAGAAGTCAAACTTCTTTGTGTTCTGCTTGGTTATCTTGTATTTCTGGAGAGTGCCGAACATAGCGCCGTTTGCCTGATTATGGCCGTACAGCACGATGTTGTCACTCTGGCTGAAATCGTAATCATTTACCACGCAGCGGAAGTCGGCAAACACGGTTCCCGGCTGGGAATAATTGCCGTAGAAGTCATGGTCAAGGTAATATTCATTGTTATCGGTCTGCATAACAACGTTGTCGATGGTTGTGCCGCCAACGGTTATCCAGCCCGCAGTGTCTGCGTTGTCATTTACAAAGCTCTGCATGGAATCGAGCATAACAAGAGGCTCGGGAGCAGGAGTTGTGGCTTCTGTGGTAGCTTCGGTAGTCGCCTCAGTTTCGGCTGCAGTAGTCTCCTGAGTGATTATCACTGTTTCCGAATGGCGCTTTGCCAGCTCGTCCTCAAGCTTTGCCGCTTTCTGTTCCTGAATAATATAATATGCAAGATATGCAAGTGATAATGCCAGTATTACGGACGCTATCACCACAATTATTTTTCTTGGAGAGAATGTTTTTTTATTGCTGCTCATCTTTTAACCATCTTTCCGGATTATTTGAATATCACTTTCCAGTCAGGCTCTTTTGCCTGGGGGTTAAGGTATGCTGCCGACGTATCTACCTCGGTATCCTCGCCCTTTCGTGTCTTTCGTGCAAATATTACGAACCTTGAGGGTTCAAACTCATTGCTGCACGTTGAAAGTGTGAGAAACTCATCGCCATACCTTACATCTACCGATGTTACGATCTGGGAACGCTCGTTTATGTTCGAGATAAAATCCTCATAGACCGCCTTGTCGGAAAGGTCAAGGTAATTGTGATAGTCGAAAACATATCCGTCCGAAGTCTGATAAGGCTCGACCTCGGTAACGAAGTAAGCGAAAATTTTGTAAACATCGCTCTGATAGTTTGAGTTGAATGTGATCGTCGGGTGAGCCTTGTAATGCTCAAGATTTTTCTTGTAGTCCTTTAGGCTGCCGAACATTGAACGGTCTTTCTGATTGTGACCGTAAAGGACAAGATTGTCCGACCTTTTATTTGATGTGAGCACGTCACGGTAATCAAGAAATACCGTGCCTGCCTTGTTGCTGCTGCCGTCGAATGCTTTTTTCAGATAAGTGGAGTTATCTGTAGTCTGTACCACAGGAAAATCCACCTCTGTGCCGTCGATGCTGATATATCCCACAGTATCGGGATTTATTTTCAGCAGCTGGGCAGCTCCGGGGAGAACATCTCCTCCCGAATCGTGAGCTATATATGACTGATAAAGGCTTTTCAGCGAATCGTTAAGCTGACGTGCGCTGAATGAAAGGCGGAATTCATTTGCAAGTATAACTCCGCAGCCTATGAGCACCAGCACGGCAAACTGAGTGAAGAGCTTTGAAAAGACTTCCTTCACGCTGTCGCCCTTTTGTATGAGCAGCCAGTGACCTCGCTTGGCTTTTTTCTTAGCCTTTACCGCTTTTTTGTACGCCCTTTCGGCGCTTTTTGACATTGCCATTTAATCTGACCGCCTTCTCTGAGAGCTTATTTCATTTCAATTTCAGGCTTGTCTCTCTTTGTGGTGTCATAATTAAAATATAGATCAACCCCATTTGGCGACACCTATATAAGTTAATAATACACTCAAAACGCCCAAAAGTCAATAAAACAGATCAAAGTTTGTGAGATATATCAAATACAGCGGAACTATTTCTACAAAAGACGGGCTTATTTCACCTTGACAACACAAAACTGCCATTCAGGCATCAAGTCAGCAGATATTGAATCTCTTGACCTCGGTCTCTTCCACAGCCTTTTGGATAAGCGGCTCGAAATCGAAGGAGTTCTGTGCTGCGATGACCTCTTCAAGTATGGGCTTTGTCTTGGGGTGCTTGGGAGTGAATACAGTGCAGCAGTCCTCGTATGGCTCGATGGATATATCAAATGTATCTATCTTTCGTGCTATTTCAACTATCTCGCTCTTGTCCATGCCGATAACGGGACGGAATACCGGCATACGGCAGGCATTGTCGGTGCATACGATAGCGCCCATGGTCTGGCTTGCAACCTGACCAACGCTCTCTCCTGTAATGAGGGCAGTTATGCCGTTTTTCTCGCAAATTCTCTGGGCAATTTCCATCATAAGGCGGCGCATGATGATGGTGAACAGCTCTTCGGGGCAGTTGTCTCTCAGAGCTTCCTGTATCTCGGTAAATGGAACGCAGTAGAATGTGGTATCGCCGCACCATGGAGTTATCTTCTCGCAAAGGCGCTCTACCTTCATTCTTGCTCTGTCAGAGGTGTATGGGGGAGAAACGTAGTGGATAGCGGAGATATCTATTCCACGCTTTGCCATCATATAGCCTGCAACGGGGCTGTCGATACCGCCCGAAAGCAGCAGCATAGCTCTGCCTGAGGTGCCTACGGGGATTCCTCCCGCAGCTGGGCGGTTGCCTGTGTGGATATATGCGTTGGTGTCTCTTATTTCAACGTTTACGGTAACATCGGGGTTCTTTACATCAACATCAAGCTTGGGGAACTTTTCAAGGATACGTCCGCCCAGCTCAGCGCAGATCTCGGGAGACTTCATAGGGAAACGCTTGTCGGAGCGCTTTGCCTGAACCTTGAATGTGCGTGCGCAGGAAAGCTCCTCGCCGCAGTATTCCAGAGCGTCACGGCAGATAGTCTCAAAATCCTTTTCGGTTATCATCGCACGGCATATGGCAGCAGCGCCGAAAACTCTCGATGCCCTGAGAACAGCCTCGTCCATGTCGATAGTGTCCTCCAGAGGTTCGCAGTAGATCATGGACTGGGAACGGGTGTAGTCAAACTTGCCCAGAGGCTTCAGGCGGTGTCTCAGGTTCTTGATGAATGATTCTTCAAAAGTTCTCTTGTTAAGACCCTTGAGAGCAATCTCGCCCTCTTTGAGCAGGATAATTTCTTTCATATCATAATTCCTTTCAGATTTCTTATCTCTTGGCAAGGCTCATGTAGCCTTCCTGCAATGCAGTCGCCAGTGCTTCTACCTCTCCGCATGATGACATTCTGGAGAATGATACTCTTATGGCAGAATCAGCCACCTTGTCGGGAATGCCCATAGCAGTAAGCACACTGCTGTGACCGCCCTTTGAGCAGGCAGAACCGCTGGAAACGTAAATATTCTTGCTTTCAAGGAAGTGGAGCATTATCTCGGAACGTATGCCCTTTACGGAGAAATTCAGTATAAATGGGCACTGATCCTCAGCGTTGGAGTTTATGGTGATGTAGTCAAGAGCCGCAAGCTTCTTTCTCAGCCTGTTGTTAAGCTCTTCAGCATTTGACCATGCAGTGGGGATTGTCTGGAGCTGTGCCCTTACCGCAGCGCCGAATGCGCTTATAAGTGGAACTGACTCTGTTCCCGAGCGCATACCCTTTTCCTGACCGCCGCCCAGCATTCTGGGATTTACCCTTATGCCCTTTTTGATATACATAGCGCCTACGCCCTTGGGAGCGTGTACCTTGTGACCGCTTACGGTGATAAGGTCAGCGTTAAGGTCTGCTGTCTTGATGGGTATTTTCAGGAAGCCCTGAACAGCGTCGCAGTGAGTGATGCAGTCTGGATAGGAGCGTTTTATCTGTGTAAATATCTTCTTTACGGGCATTATAGCTCCCGTTTCGTTGTTTACCAGCATGCAGGAGGCAAGCACGGTGTTATAATCAACGGCAGCGATGAACTCGTCAGCGTCGATCTCGCCTGTTTTCTGGGGCTTTATCCTTACGACCTCAAAGCCGTTCTTTTCCAGATACTTCATGCTTTCCTCAACGGAGGGGTGCTCAATGGCGGAAACGACTATCTTTTTTTTGCGTTTGCCGTAATGCTCGGCAGCGCCTATGATAAGCGTGTTGTTGGATTCGGTAGCGCCCGATGTGAATGTGATGCACTCAGGCAGGCAGACAAGAGCAGCGGCAATGGACTTGCGGGCTTCCGTAACGGCAAGCTCGGCGTTCAGACCCACTCTGTGGAGAGAGGAGGGATTGCCGTAATTGTCGGTCATAGCGGCGAGAGCGGCAGCAACGGCTTCCTCGCAGGGCTTTGTGGTAGCGGCATTATCGAGATATGCAGGCATATATGACCTTTCCTTTCTATTCATATAATACTAATCTTCAATCAACCTAATGAACGATTAAAGACTGGTATAACATCTAAAAATGCTTTATTTTCACATACTTATTTTCATTATACTACATTCCAATAAAGATTTCCAGTACAAATATAAAAAAATGTGTATATTGTTACGATGCACAAAACATGAGGAAAATCATTGCCGTAAATGGTAAATCAGCCAAAACTCTTGGTCTGCTTGACTTTTTGTCATTTAACTGATATAATAATCCCATACCAAGCAGTTTAATAAAGCAGCTCAGTAAAGCTTATTACAAAAGGAGATATGAAAATGTCCGACAATATCAACAAGAACGGGGAATTTGATATTCCCGAAACAGCACAGCCCGCTCAGTACAGCTGGAATAATACCCCTCAGCCAGAAAGCTCAAATGAAGAAAGCCCCGTAATGATACGCCGCAGAGTTAAAAGCGGATATAACTGGGCTGGTTCCCTTATCCTTTGGCAGCAGCTTTTTGCCATGATAGGCATGGTTATTTTCCAGATGATATATTCAGCAATGGTGATGCCCTCAATAATTGCCGATAACCCGGAGCTTACCGCAGAAACGATTACGGCAGAGCTTACTGCACGTATGTCGGAAGGCTCGGCAATGATACTGATGAACTCGGTATGTATGCTTGCGGCAAATATTCTTGCAATTATAATAGTATATTTTGCTTCAAAGAAGTTCAAATTCAATGAGATGTTCTCAAAGTCTGACTTTCCTTCATCGGGTATCGTTCTGGCGGCGCTGGGCATTTTCGGAATACAGGGCTTTTCCATTTTGGTTCAGACCCTTGTTACAAACCTGACAGGCTATACAGGCATGAGCGAGACCACGTCCTCCGCCCTCAGCTTCACTGACAATATTGTGACAAATATCGTGCTTCTGCTGTATGTGGTGGTGGCAGCTCCCATTCTGGAAGAGATAATGTTCAGAGGTCTTGCCATGAATCTGCTTGCACCTGTCAACAGAACATTTGCCCTTATCGCTTCTTCACTGCTTTTCGGACTTATGCACGCAAACTTCAACCAGATATTCAACGGCTTCCTGCTGGGAATGCTGCTGGGATATATCGCCCTTAAAAGCGGCTCAATAATCTCGTCCATGATATGCCACGTAGTTGCAAATGCCAATGCAATGCTCCTGTCCTACATTTTTGAGCATAAGCTTGCCGACACTATCGGCGACAAGGCATATACATATGAGTTCATTGCTTTTGCAGCCGAGCTTGTGATAGGCGGCGTTGCACTGTTCTTTATGCTGAAAAAGTACGGCAAGGTAAATCAGTCGGATATCATCACTACCTCCTACACATACGAGTTTGAGCAGGCAGAGGAGAAAAAGCTCACATGGAGCGCACTTCTTAAATCGCCCACATTCTGGGTATCGGCAGTTATCTGCCTCGGAAGCGCCTGCCTGATGCTCACACAGGTTACGGTTTCATAAATCACACAAATTAAATTGTACAGCGCTCGGAAAGGCATTTCTTACCGAGCGCTGTTTTTATGTATTTGCCCAGTGTTTTTTCAGTTCATTGGCAGGTGAGCAAACAAAAAAAGCGGCAGCCTCCTGAAAGGAAAGCTGCCGTAAAATATATCAGCCGCACATGATGCTGTAAGCGTCATGTTGTTTTGAGGTGACTGCGGCGGGTCTGTATCTGCCACTTTGTGTTGAGACTTCTTGTTCTGTGCATCTTTGAGAAGCTTGCAACAAGGTCGGTGGACATTATCAGCATAAGGATAATGCTGGCGGATTTTGCTTCCTGTGCGGGTATCATTGTGATAACGCTCATTATGGGGTCGAAGCAGGCGCCCATAAAGGAAGTGATGATGGCTGCAAAGCCGATGCTTGTGGGTATTGATGTGTATTGTGTGATATGCAAGGGGATCCAGTTGTAGTTCCAGTACTGAATGCCGCATATCTTTTCCATCAGATGACCCAGAATAAGTTCTCCCACGGTGACAACTGCGAAAGCGCAGAGGAAATATACAAAGAATTTTTCGCCCTTTGATCTGTCAACGGGAACCATCTCTGCGAGTGCCATATTTTCAGGCGTGCCCAGCAGCAGGTACATTCCAACGACCAGCAGACCGTATCCCATAAGGAACGGCGCATTCATATTGCGGTTGTCAATGAACCCCTTTGTCAGTGATAGCCACAGATTTTCCAGTGAAAATCCGAGGAATGAGATGACAGCTACCATTATACCCAGTGAATAAATGTCATACTTCATAATCATAATCATGACCGTCCTTTCGTTTTATATTTATCGGTGTGTTCCGATATTTCTTTCAACAATACCAATATAATATAGTTTCCGCAACTGAATCTCAACTAAACCTCAACTACAGTTGATATTTGACTGTTGGTCATTCTTTTCTGCTTTTTGAATAATTTTTACATATATTGACTGTATATTTTGTTGGATATTTTGGGCAAAATCGGCGAATATATTTAAAATATTAAGGCGGTATTGATAAAAATAAAGTGAAGATGCGCAGAAAAATAATATCATTTTGGAATTTGCAAGATGAAATTGAGCTTATTTTTCTCCAAAAAAATAAAAAACCACAGCCGGATAAAATACCCGACTGTGGTCATATTCATATCGCCTGAGCCATGCAGAGCTTGTAATAAAGCCCCTTCTTAGCCATAAGCTCATCGTGTGTACCCGACTCGGCAATGCCCTTGTCGGAGATGTACATTATCTTGTCGCAGCTTTTGATAGTGGAAAGACGGTGGGCAATGATGAACGATGTTCTGCCCTTCAGCAGATGGTCAATGCCGTGCTGGATATACCGCTCTGTCTTTGCGTCAATGGAGGAGGTAGCCTCGTCAAGCACAAGTATCTTGGGGTCTGCAAGAATAGTTCTTGCAAAGGCTATCATCTGCCGTTGACCCTGAGAAAGGGAAGAGCCTCTTTCCTTAACAAAGGTGTCGTATCCGTCGGGCATCTCGTTTATAAACTCGTCCGCTCCCACGACCTTGCAGGCAGCTTCTATCTCTTCATTGGTGGCATCGAGTCTGCCGTATCTGATATTGTCACGAATGCTGCCGCTGAAAATAACGCTGTCCTGGAGCATTATGCCCATTTGTGAGCGAAGTGATTTCAGCGTAACATCGGAGATGTCAATGCCGTCAATAAGCAGCCGTCCGCCGTTCAGATTGTAAAATCTTGAAATAAGATTTACTATAGTGGTCTTTCCCGCTCCCGTAGGGCCTACCAGCGCAATGCTCTGACCTGCCTTTACATCAAAGCTCAGGTTTTCAAGGATATTGATGCCCTCTTCATAGCCGAATGTAACATGGTCAAAGGTAACATCGCCCTTTATCTCGGGCATTTCTGTGGCATTTTCCTTGTCGGTGACGGTAACGGGTTCGTCCATTGTCTCGAAAATTCTTTCAAGGTATGCAATGGTGTTGATGAAGGTGTTGTACAGATTGGAAAGGTTCATGATAGGCTGCCAGAATCTGCCTGAGTAGCCTGTCATAGCAACGATAGTTCCCACCGTGATTCCTGCCTTGGGACCAAGCACCAGCAGACCTACCAGATATATCGCACCTGTTACCCAGATGGAAATGTTATCAGCCACTGGCCATACCGCATTTGAGAAGTATATAGCTTTCATCCAGCTCTTGCGGTATTCCTTGGAAAGGCGGTCGAATATCTGCTCATTTTCCTCTTCACGGGTAAAGCTCTGGGTGATGCTTACGCCTACCAGACCCTCGTGAAGATATGCGTTAAGGTTGGAAGACTTGTTTGAAACGCTCTGCCAAGCCCTTCTTTGCATTTTTTTGATAGCGAACATAAAGAACAGGAACAGGGGAAGTCCCGCCAGAACTACCAGAGCCAGCTGCCAGCTTACCACGAACATGAACACGATGATGAAAATGATATTGAACATTTCCAGCACAAAAGTGATAAGTCCGTTGGTGAGCAGGTCGGAAACGCTGTTTACGTAGTTGATAACTCTTGTAAGTATCTTTCCGTGAGGTCTTGTGTCGTAGTATTCAAAGGAAAGCTTCTGCAAATGTTCGTACAGGTCTTTTCTGATGTCGTATATCATGTCCTGACCTGCAACAGTCATTATCTTTGCACGTATTGTGGAAAAGATAACGCTTATAACAATGGTGAGCAGCAGCAGAACTGCAAGTATAATAAGCTCGGTCTTATTTTTTTCGGGAATGGTAACGTCCAGCGCCCTTTGTGTGATAAGGGGAGCCAGCAGTGAGATGACCGCTGCCGCAACGCTCAGCAGCATTGATATGATGACCTGTTTTTTGTATTTTCCCACATAAACCAGCGCACGCTTGAAATGCCGTATGTCAAAAGGGGTCTCAAGCTGTTCGTCAACGTCGTATTTGTTTCTTGCCATAATATATCACCCCTTAGTTGGTCTGAAGGTCGTAAACTTCTCTGTAATAGCCGTGCTTTGCGATAAGCTCCTCATGTGTTCCGATATCTTCAATGGAACCGTTGTTGAGTATGATTATCTTATCAGCATTCTTAGTAGAAGATATTCTCTGGGCTATTATTATCTTTGTGCATTCAAAGTCAAGATTTTTCAGGCTGTTCTGAATGTACTTTTCAGTTTCCATATCTACGGCGGAGGTGGTATCGTCAAGGATAAGGACTGAGGGCTTTACTGCCAGCGCACGGGCAAGGGATATTCTCTGCTTCTGACCGCCCGAAAGTCCCACGCCTCTTTCGCCGATAATGGTGTCATATCCGTCAGAGGTCTTTCTGATGAAATCGTCTGCGGCAGCCAGAGTTGCGTACTTGTAAACCTCTTCCTCGGGCATATCGCTTCTGCCGAAAGCAATGTTTCCGTCAATGGTGTCGGAGAAAAGAAGCACGTCCTGAGAAGCCACGCCGATGTTCTTTCTCAGCTGTTCAAGCTTCAGCATCTTCACGTTCACTCCGTCCACGCTTACCTTGCCCGATGTGGTGTCATACATACGGGAGATAAGGTTGATAAGAGTGGTCTTTCCCGAACCTGTGGGGCCCATGATAGCAACTGTCTCGCCCGGTTCTATCTTAAAGGAGATGTCGTGGAGAACATCATTTTTCTTGTTGTATGCAAAGGAAACATGGTCAAATTCAACGGAACCCTTGAACTTGTCTGGCTTGTCAACAGCGTCCGCACGGTCAACGATAAGGGGACGGGAATAATAAACTTCGATTATCTTGTTGAGTGAAGCCACAAACCTCTGGAGATCGTTTATGATGTTTCCGAGCATTCTCATGGGGTTGGTCATTGTCCAGATAAGACCCGAAAATGCAGTGTATTCGCCCACGGTTATTCTGCCGTTCATAACGAACAGACCGCCTGCAAGAATCTGTACCACAGCAAGTCCCTGAGCTGTTATTTCGATAGAGGGGAAGTATTTGAGCCATACCAGCGATGCGCTTTTGTTTGCGGCGGAGTAATTCTTGTTGAGCTTGTCAAACTTCTCTGCCTCGTAATCCTCACGGGCGAAAGCCTTTACAACACGGTTGCCTGAGATGTTTTCCTCAGCCCCCGTGTTCATTGCGGAAAGACGGTCACGCAGATCAACGTATCTGGGACCGATGACCTTCCTGAATGCAAGAGTGATTGCAAAAATAACAGGTGTAAGGGCTATCATGCACAGAGCCATGAGCCAGTCTATGGAGAAGAAGAAAATTACCGATGCGCTGTAGAGGATAACACATTCAAGTATTGACTTGATTATCCATGCAATGGAGTGACGCACCATGTCAAGGTCGCCGCTGAGACGTGTCATAAGGTCACCTGTGCTGTTTTTGTCAAAAAAGTCCGAGTCCTGCCTCTGAACATTTGCGAAAAGGTAATTTCTTACCTTGTAGATGATGCCCTGCGAAGCCTTTTCGTAGCATATGCCCGATGTGTATGTAATGCAGGTTCGCAGGAACGTAAAGCCTATCATTATAAGTACCAGACTTACCAGCCTCTGGGGAGCGGCGGCAAGATTGGCAGCAGCATTTTCCCCGTAGATGAATTCATCTACTATCTGCTGGCTGTAGTGGGGCGTGATGATGTACATTGACTGGCAGATGACTGTCATACAAAGTGCAACGATATATACCGCCCGATACCCCTTTAGGTTTTCCCATAACCATTTGATCTGGAACATATCAGTTCCTCCTTTCGCACCAAGCCTTCCCTGTAGGGTTTGGTTCAAGACATTAAGTGTTATTTTACACTATTTACCATGCTTTTCAATCGGATATTTCATAATAAATTATGAAGTTTTTAGCGTGCCACAGCCGGATTGAAATTTCCTACAAAGTATAGCACTTTGGTTTCACGAATAATATAATATATATATTTTAAAATTGTAAAAAAATATCAAGCGGACATATAAGCATACATAAAACAAATGCCGTCCATAACGGACGGCATTTACAGCTGCTTTATTATACTATAGATTTTAATACTGGGTCTGGGTGAAGTGTTAAAGCTCTGAATTGTAATTTTATCTTATTCTTCTTACCTTGACCTTTATGGGCTTGCGGACAGCTGCTGCATTTGCATTTTCTGCGGCTTCCTTGATAAAGTATTCCTGAGCATTGATAAGCTCTTCGCCCTCAGCGGGAATAACCTTTGAATAGGTTCCGTCGGGGTTCTGGATACGTGCCTTAACATTGTCCCTGAGCATGATATCGAAAATGTGAAGTATCCTGCTGCGTATCTTGGGAGAATTTATGGGAGCGGCTACCTCTATTCGCCTTATGGTGTTTCTTGTCATAAAGTCGGCAGAGGAGATATATACCTTTTGGCGTTCACCCTTGCCGAAAATGTATATTCTGGAGTGCTCCAGATATCTTCCCACAATGCTTCGGATAGTGATGTTTTCGGTCATGCCCTTAACACCTGCCACCAGACAGCTTATTCCTCTGATGACCATTTCTATCTTAACGCCTGCGCAGCTTGCTTCAATAAGCTTATCCATAAGCACCTTGTCTGTGAGGGAGTTGAGCTTCAGACCGATATATGCTTCCTCACCGCATTCCGCCGCTGCTATCTCCCTGTCGATAAGCTCGATTATCTTGTTCTGGAGCGAAAGGGGGGCTACCAGCAGATAAGAGGAATTTTCCACCAGATTGCCGATAGAAAGAGCATTGAACACTGTTCCTGCCTCCGCACCGATGTCGGAATCGGCAGTCATAAGGGAAAGGTCGGTGTAAAGCTCGGATGTCTTTTCGTTGTAATTTCCCGTGCCTATCTGGGTGATATACTGGACCTCGCTGCCGTTCTTTCTTGTGATAAGCAGCAGCTTTGAGTGTACCTTGAGATTTTCGGGACCGTACATTACCTTGCAGCCTGCTTTTTCAAGGCGCTTTGACCACTCAATGTTATTTTCCTCGTCAAATCTTGCTCTCAGCTCTACAAGAACAAAAACGTCCTTTCCGTTCTCGGCAGCGTTGATAAGTGCTTCAACTATCTTTGAGTTGGAAGCCACACGGTAAAGGGTTATTTTGATGGAAACAACGTCAGGGTCATTTCCCGCTTCATTGAGCAGGGCAATAAACGGGCGAATACTCTCATACGGATAGGAAAGCAGGATATCCCTGCGGAGTATCTGCGGTATCATGGGCGCACCGTGTATTACCTCGGCAGGGCGCTGTGGAGATACGGGGGTGTAGAACATTTCGGGGTGAGCCTTTTCTATCCTGTTTCTCAGCGAGAATACAAAGGACATATCAAGGGGAGCCTTGCAGCGGGATATCTGATGCTCGTGCAGCTCCAGATTGTGGCACAGGAATTTCTCCGCTTCGTTATTGAGGCAGCCGTAAATTTCCAGCCTTACAGGGGAGAGCTTCTTACGCTTTTTCAGCAGCTCCTCCATTACCTGACGAAGATCAACATCATGGTCATAAAGAGCCTCTTCCATATTGATGTCGGCATTTCTGGTTATTCTTATAAGCGCCTTGTCGATAATGCGGTAATTTTCAAAAACGCTGTTGCAGTAGCGCAGGATAACTTCCTCCGCAAGAACAAATCTGAGGCGCTCCTTGTCGGGGAGGATTATCATTCTGGGGAAGCTTCCGTTTGCGGGGATAATGCCCAGCTTAACGGAATTTTTGGACTCCAGATGAGTGATAGCATAGATATCCTTGTTTTTAAGGAATGGGAACGGGTGACGCTTATCCACTACCTGCGGGGAGATTATGGGGCGGATCTCGGAATTGAAGAACGCCCTGAGATAGTTTTCTTCCTCAGGCTTGAGAGATGACATCTTAACGTGCTCCACGCCGATAGCGGAAAGGGCACGCATGGTGTTGAAGTAAGCGGCATCTTTCAGGGGAACAAGCTCTGCCACCTTGTGATAAATGGCGTTCAGCTGATCCTTGGGGGTCATGCCTGTCTTGTTGTCGGCTTCGTTATCCTCAACAAGAGTTCTGTCGTAAAGGGAGCCGACTCTTATCATAAAGAATTCGTCCAGATTGGACTGGAATATCTGTGAAAAAAGCAGCCTTTCGCAAAGGGGAACATTGTCGTCCGTTGCCTCTTCAAGAACACGTACATTGAATTTAAGCCAGCTGAGTTCACGATTGTCATAGCAGTTATTCATAACAGCAACCTCGCTCTATGTAATTGTATTATTTTTATTATACCCTGTCACTTAAATAAATCAAGAAGAAAAATTTGCAGCTTTGGTAAAATGCAGGTAAAGGCTCAGTCCTCACAGTAATATATAAGGTGCTTGCGTACCTCCGAAAGCATATCACGGTAAAGCTCCGTTGCATCGTTCAGACCGCAGGTCATTTCGGGGTCATTCAGGAAGCCGTTGAAAGCAACATCAAGGTCCTTTGTTTCATACGCCCTTACCACCTGAGCCTGATTGCCGCAGTGGCGGAGTGTGAGACAAAGTATGTCCTCGGGAAGAGCGCCTGCCGCAACGGGGCGGACAGCTCCACGGCTGATAAGTGCATTTGTCTGCACAGCCGTGCCCTCAGGCAGATTTTCCACCTGACCGTGGTTTGGCATGATAACAGGGCAGATAAAGTTTCCGCCGCCTGCCAGCGCACGCACCATAGCCGCAACCTCAGTTGTTCCTGCCGACTTCGGCAGAGGCTCGCCGTTCATGTATCTTTTCACACGGGAAGCCTTGTCGGAGACTATTTTCTTTTTGTACGCCGCAGTGATGGGGGAGAACTTCCAAGAGTTCATTTCCTTCACATTTCCCGTGTACCATGGGGGACAGAAGCCTGCGGTAATCCTGTCGTTCTGGGCAGGGATAAGACCGTACCGCAGGAACAGGTCAAACTTTACCTTGTGAGCGTCCGCATCGGGATTATTCTTGTATTCATTGGCCCTGAACTCGTAGCCGTTTGATACGTATTTTTCCGCATATTCCGTAAACATGGGGAAAAGATCCTCACCGCAGAATGTGATCTCGTCAAACCATGAATAGCCGTCGATGCCCAGCAGATTTGTCTTGATATCACGCCGCCTTACGCCTGTGATGCCTTTGCTTTCGCAGACAATGGTCGCCAGCATATCACGGCAGGAGTGAGTGGAGCAGTCAGCTCCCACAAGCTTCATTTTCGGGAACACCTTTTTCATTACCGAGATACATTCCGCCATGGGAGTGCACAGGCTTATGACCCAGGCATTGGGGCAAAGCTCACTTATTTTTCTTGCATATTCAGCGCATACAGGCATTATTTTAAGCGCCCTTATAACGCTGCCCGGCCCGGAGTTTTCCACAGACGGCTGGAAAATGCCGTAGGTCTCGGGGAGATGAAGCTCGGTCACAAGCTCTTCAAGGCTTCCGGGGTCAAAGGACAATATGACAAAATCAGCGTCCCTGAGGGCTTCCTCCGCTTCATCACAGGCAAGATAGACCACATCGCCCTTAACTCCGCCATGGTCATGTATCCCGTTGCCTATGACCTCGTTTGCCAGAGCACGGGACTTGTCCGTATCGTAAAGCCTTACCATAGCGCAGATATCCTCGCCCGAAAGCTCGGGGATAAGCTTCCAGCCGAAGTTATCCGAACCGCCGCCTATGTAAGCGATATTCAGCCGTTCACTGTTCATTGTCATTGTCCTTTCAAGCTAATTTTACTATTATATATTATGCAATAAAAGCGTGATTTTGTCAAGAGAGATAAAAATAAATGAGATATAATTTAATGATGTGGCATTAAGTGCAGTATGTAAGTTAATAAGTCAAGGTGTGCGGATTTTCGAGCATAATTTTGTTGCAGAGTAGGCAAAAATCCGCAGGCGGGCTTTCGCCCGGCAAGGATTTTTAACGCAGTCTGCGGCAAAATTTGCCGAAAAGACGTGCGCATATGCTTGTGAAGACGGGTTCTTAGTCGAGAGCAGCTGCTCTCCGCTTGACCTGCAGGCTAAAATGGTGTATAATAAAACTACAGCAAATATGATGATAAAACGGAGGTAATGTATGCCGTCACTTGTTAAGAAATTGATAAGCAGCTTCAATCCGCCCGATATCCGCAAATTTTATAAGATTCACCGTGAAATAGTACATTTCATGGTGCGCAGTGCCGTTAAAGTCAATGACGGGCATTTTGATAAATATGTGACCGCTCCCGACGGGCATAATATCCGTGTGAGGATATACCCGCCCAGAACCATAGGAAACAGCACAAGACTGCTGGTGTTCTACCATGGCGGCGGCTGGGTCATCGACGATATCGACAGATACCACAAGGTCTGCCGACAGCTGGCGGAAATGACGGGAAGCTATGTGCTTTCGGTGGATTACCGCCTTGCTCCCGAGCATAAATATCCCGCAGGTCTGGACGATTGCTACGAGGTAACGAGACAGGTGTTCGCAAACGCCGCAAGATACGGCATCAAAAAGCGCAATATCATTCTTATCGGCGACAGCGCAGGCGGAAACCTCGCCGCTGCCGTTTCTCTCAGAGCAAGAGACAGGCACGAGTTCCGTGTAAGGCGTCAGATACTTATCTATCCCGCCACAGCCTGTGAGTTCGGCGACGATTCACCGTACCTCTCTATGAGGCAGAACGGAAAGGGCTGCCTGCTCACTGCAGAGCGCATGAGGGGCTATCTTGACCTGTACCTTAATGATATCTCTCAGAAGGACGACCCATATGTATCGCCCATAAAGGCGGCGTCTCTCAAGGGCCTGCCCGAAACGCTTATCATTACCGCAGAGAATGATCCTCTCCGTGACGAGGGCGAGGCTTTCGGAAAGCGGCTTTACAATGCGGGAGGCAATGTGAGAGCATTCCGTATCAAAAATGCCTATCACGGATTTTTCGGTACAGACCTGCTCCGTCACCCTCACGCCAAGGAAGCTGTGAGCATCATAATGTATTTTCTCCGTTTAACGGATTGACCGAGGTGTTTTATATGCGCAGAGAAAGCAGTGCGCCGTGGAGCCGCCTTGATAATGCGGCTAAAATTTTCCCATCTACAGTTGAGGGCGCCGATACCCGTGTGTTCAGATTTTCCTGCGAGCTTACCGACGATATTGACCCTTATGTGCTGCAAAGGGCTGCCGAGAATGCGGCTGCCAGCTATCCCAATTTCAACGTGATAATGAAAAAGGGGCTTTTCTGGTACTATCTTGAAAGCTGCGACTTAAAACCGCAGGTTAGCGAGGAATCCCTGCCCGTTTGTGCCGCAATATATGAAGATGATGTCCGCAGCCTGCTTTACAGGATAACTTATTACGGCAAGCGGATAAATCTCGAGGTGTTCCACGTCCTTGCAGACGGCACGGGAGCGCTGATGTTCCTTAAAACCATCGTTTACCGATACATCATTTACAGATATCCCGAGCTGTTCAGCGACTGCCCGCCTGTGCTTGACGATGACGCTTCCTTTTCCCAGAAAAGTGATGACAGCTTTCGAAAGTATTATGACAAGAGTGTCAAAAAGCGCAGCGTGAAGATGATAAAAGCCTTCAGGCTGAAAAGCGAGCGGCTTGAAAACAACAAGCTCCTTGCGATAGAGGGCTTTGCATCGGTAAAAAGCGTTATCGCAGCGGCTCATAAGTATGAAACTTCCCTCACTGTGTTCCTGACGGCGCTGTATATAAAGGCACTGAGCATGGAAATGCCTCTCCAGAGCAGGAACCGTCCCATTGTTATAAATATCCCCGTAAACCTCAGAAGATATTTTCCCTCCGAGACCGCAAAGAATTTCTTTGGAATGATATCGGTGCAGTACAACTTCACTGAAAGAAGCGGCGAGATGGAGGACATCATTGCCGTGGTGAACGAGGAGTTCAAAAAGCAGCTTACGAAAGATAATCTTGCCATACGCATGAACAGCCTTGCGGCGCTGGAGCACAATCCCTTTGTAAAAATCGCCCCTCTGCCGTTTAAAAATGAGGTGCTGAGGATCGCAAGAAAAATTGGCGTAAAGGGTGAGACCTCCGTTATCTCCAACGTGGGAAAGGTTGATATGCCCAAGGAGTTTGACGGGCTTATAAAGCGTTTTTCGGTATTTGTAAGCACCCAGAATATCCAGCTGAATATATGTTCGTATAAAGATGAGCTGCAAATGGGCTTTACATCAAGCTATGCGGCAACGGACGTTCAGCGGAACTTTTTCAGGTCGCTTACCGAGCTTGGCATAGATGTTACCGTGAGAAGCAATGATTCTTACGCTGAAAAGCCTTTGGAAGGAGGTGACACATCATGCAGCAGTGCAGAAAATGCAGAGTAAATGTCGATGGTGATAAGGGCAGGTGTCCTCTCTGTCAGGGCGAGCTTACAGGCGAAAGGGAGCGGGATATGTTCCCACGCATTGCCGAGCCGAGGTTTGGCAGCGAATTTCTCATAAAGCTTATTTCATTCATTGCCATATCGGCGATAGTCATTTGCGCCGCAACGGATTTTCTTCTCAGCGGCAGGCTGTCGTGGTCGGTCATATGTATAGCAGGCGTTATCTGCGCATGGCTCACCACATCTGTTGGCATCGCCTACCGCAAAAGGATACTGAAAAACATCACCTGGGAGCTGTTCCTGATAACAGCGCTGTCGGTGCTGTGGGACAGGTTCACAGGCTGGCGTGGCTGGTCACTGGACTTCGTTCTTCCGTGTGCCTGCGTGTGTGCAACAGTGTCCATTTTCATAATCGCAAAGGTGCTGAAAATGAAGTCGGGCGAATATATCCTCTACCTTATCATAGGCGGATTTTACGGGCTTCTGCCGCTGATATGTTTGTTTGCGGGACTGGTTAAGATAAACTACCCGTCAGTCATATGCGCCGTGATAAGCGTTATCTTTATGGCGGCACTTTTCCTTTTCAGAGGAAGATCCACCACGGCAGAGATAGAAAGAAGATTTCACTTATAAAATAAACAAGCCTCTTCCGCTTGATATGCGGAGGAGGCTTATCGTTTATTTATTCGGCATTTGCGGAATTTCTGAGGATAATATCATAGACCGTCAATGTTCTTCCGTCACAGTCGTTTTCCATTTGGTCAAGTATCTTGTCAAGTACACGCACTTCATTTTTGTCTGTGCAGGTATCTCTGTATCGGATAATTTCGGGAGCGGCGCCCGATGAAAGGTCGCTCATCATGCTAAAGCTGAAGTAGGGGAGATTTCCCTTGCTGTATTCGTTCAGGTCATATTTTGCGATAACTCCGTCAATGTTGCAGAAGCTGAGGGCGGCAAACATTATCACAAATGCCGTGACAGTCACCTTTGAGAGATTGACTTTTTTTGTTATGACTGACAGAATGACCGATGTGAAAAGCACGAACAGAAGCAGCATAAACCAAGATGTGTAAACTCTCAGCTGGGTAAGACCGTAAACCCTTATATACATGAACATTTTGCTTACAGCGGTGGATATGAGCAGAAGTGTGAATACGCTGAGTATGCAGGTCATTGCCTTGACCGATGCGGGACGCTCTTCCTTGTCGTTATCCTTGCAGAAAAGGTTAAGGGCAAGAATAATTGCCAGATTTATGACAGATACAAAGCACAGCTCAAAAAATCCACGGCGGGCATATTCGGAGTAGATAGTGTCATTTGAGGGAAGCTTATCCATAAATGCGGAGAGAAAATAGCTGAGCTGGGAGAAGAAAAAGATAACATAAAGCACGCAAACGGGGAGTGCGGAGAAAACGCCCGCAACAGGTGAAAGAAAACGTACCGAGCGGAGAGCCTTCTCGTAGTTCTCATCTTTCAGCAGCTCCTTTGAAAACTGCTTTTCCGATGCACGGCAGCCGGAAAAAATGTAGAACGCAACAGGCAGACCTATAAGCAGTTGAACGATGAATATTATGACTTTGGTAAAGCCGTCGTTCATGATAGATGAGATTATGCGGCTGAAATTATCATCAGCGCTCATAAGCAGCCCGCATACGACAAGTGTGGCAGGCACGGCGATGATAAGACCCAGCAGAGCGCTTTTGATGTTCTTTCCCGAGGAGCTTTTCTCGGCGGTAGCTTTCAGTGCCGCTGCACTTGCGCCGTATTCGGCAAAGGGTATTATCATAAGCGAGCCGAACATATCCGCAGGGAAGAATTTTCTTATGGTGCGGAAGCGTTCATCGGAATCCGCAAGCTTATCATACGCCAGCACCAGCAGTACAAATATCAGGTCAAGAAACTGTATCAGCAGGTTCGGATTTATAAAAATATTAACCGAAAATGAAATGCACAGGGCAATGCGCAGCGCTTTTCTAAACGTAAATTTAGTGCGGCTCACAGGATATATGAGGCAGTAAACCGTAAGCAGAAGAGCAAATATCATTGCTCCCAGACCCATTCTGCCCTCTGTGAACAGAGGAGCAGCAAAAAGCTTTACCAATAAGAAGCCGAGAACGACTGCAATATAGGCAAATATCATCTCACGGGCGGAAAAGGTATATTTCTTTATTACCTCAGGGTGATATTCCTGATATGCAGGTGTGTTATTTACAGGCATTTCATTCATGGCTGACCGTTCCTTTCGTTACTTTCGTTATTTTCAGGCTCAGGGTCGGGGGCATATTCCAGAATATCACCCGGCTGACAGTTAAGGGTCTTGCACAGCTTTTCGAGGGTAGAAAAGCGCACAGCCTTTGCCTTTCCTGTTTTGAGGATAGATAGATTTGCCTGAGTGATGCCTATTTTTTCGGCAAGCTCACCCGAACCTATCTTCCTTTTTGCCATTACCACATCAAGGTTTACAATAATTCCCACAGTGCAAAACCTCCTTAAATTGTAAAGTCATTTTCTTCACGGAGACGTATTGCTTCTGTGAAGCAGTTCTTGATAACACGGAGGATAAGTCCGATAAAAGCGGCTGCAAAGGTGATAACAAAAACAAGTATCCTGAATCTTGCAAATATCAGGGTTACTACGGCTATTGCAAAGCAGCAGTATGAAAGTATTTTCAGCAGCTTTACGTTCTCGTCAATGAACACCTTTTCACTGCCGATGTTCTTTATAAGCTTGTTGAGCACGAACAGTATAACAAATCCGAATGCGGCGCACACATAAAAGGTTATCAGCAGAGGGACTGTTACGTTATCTTGCTGGAACGATATCTGCTCATACATTTTTGCGGCATATGGCATAAGGAACAGCGCCGCTGCGCAGAGGACAATGGCTACCTTGATAAGTGCCGATGTTATCGCTATTGAACGTTTTTCTTTTGTCATTTTTCAAAGCACCCTTTCAGATGATATTATGATCGATGTGTACACGTTTCATTACATATATAATATCACACCAAAATGCGTTTGTCAATACCTTTTTACTGAAAAACGATAATTTTTGTTTGATATGCAAAAAAGCAGCCGATAACATCAGCTGCTTTGTAAAATAAATATCAGAATGAAATAAATCCGCCGCCTGTTTCAACGGGAGCGCAGGACAGGATATAATCGCTGTTGCGCTGAAGTCCGTTCTGTGCAATTATGGATTCAACGGTGTATTCTGCCGTTGCGGGCGTGTTGTTTTCCTGCGACAGATGCCCGAGGATAAGCCTTGTTGTGCCGCTTTTTATAAGCTCCGCTCCGAAATTTCCGCTGTCATCATTTGAAAGATGGCCGTGGTCTGAGCGGATACGCTCCTTTAAATAAACGGGATAAGGCCCGTTCCTCAGCATATTCACATCGTAGTTTGCTTCCAGCAGCACTGCGGAAGAGCCTGTGACCGCATTTCTGACAGTATCGCTTACAAAGCCCAGATCGGTGCATACGCAGCAGCTTTTGCCGTCGGAAAAATCCACACGGTAGCCGCATGACTGAGGAGTATCGTGGGAAGTCTCAAAGCAGCTTACCGCCATATTTCCTATGCAGACGTCGCCCGACATATCATAGCTGTGGGAATTTATATATCCGCCGTCAAAAAGAGTATCCATAGTCATGCTCTGAGCATAAACGGGAATGCCTGTCTTTTTGGTGAAATTTTTCAGCCCGCTGATGTGGTCGGAGTGCTCATGGGTGATGAAAATTGCTTTCACCGCCGATGTGCTGAGACCGTTCAGCTCCAGCGCATTGCATATTTTCCTGCATGATGCGCCGCAGTCAATGAGAACGCCGCTTTCGGGTGTTCCTATGTAGGTGCAGTTTCCCTTGCTTGATGAAAATAAGGGGTATATCCTTGGCATTTTATCCTCCGTAAAACAGCTTACAATCCTGAGTCGTGCCCTGCGGGAGGCGCCTTGTCCGATGCCTTTATGGCAACGATGGTATAGCCTGTGGTTTTCTTCTGAACAACGTAGTCAACGTATTTTTCAGGCAGGGGAGTGTCGTCCGATGTGAGCGTGAGCCATGCGGGCGTAGGGGAGACATATCCGACTGTAAGTGTGTAGCTGTCGCCCGACTTCTGTATTTCCTCGATATAAGGGGAGTAGGTGAAGAACTTGGGATTTTCGGGTATTCTGTATGAGCTTAGCTCTTCGTCATAATAGAATGAGATATCCGCTGCCGCAATGGTCATATGGGTCAGATTAAGACCCGAGCCGAAAAGCTTAGCGGCGTGCTGTTCAACATCGACTTCGGGCACGATTATGTAGTCAAAGTCCATGGTGTACTTGCTTTTATCCTCATACAGGATAATATCCCATATGGCGGCGGAGATTATTGTCTCGTTTTTGAGCTTTGTGGTCTGGTCAAAGGCTGGAGGGTCGCAGATGACTACAGGGTAGATGAACTTTGCAAACTCGTTTTTCTGCTCCGTGTTGTCCATAATGCTGTGTACCTTGTCGGAGATAAATCCGACAGTGGATATTATGCCTATGACCGACATTATGATAACAAAAACGCCTACAATGAAATTAAATACCTTTGATTTTGCCGAATTTGTGTCCGAGGGCTGGTCGCCCTCTTCCATTTCAGTCATTTCGCTTATTTCGGAAATATCCTCATCAAAGGCGGAGTCAAGCATTTCAATGAGATCGCCGTTTTTCTTTTCAGCGGGCTTCTTTTTTTTAGACATAGCCGTTTCCTTATCGTACCTGACCGTTTCCGTCGATCAGATATTTATTTGTGGTTATCTCGTAAAGTCCCATAGGGCCTCTTGCGTGGAGCTTCTGGGTGGAGATGCCTATTTCGGCGCCGAAGCCGAACATGCCGCCGTCGGTAAATCTGGTGGAAGCATTTACATAAACGCAGGCAGAATCTACCTCGCTCTTGAACTTATTAGCGTTTGAAAGGTCGTTTGTAACGATGCACTCGGAGTGACCTGTGGAATATTCCGCAATGTGTTCTATTGCCTGGGAAATGTCGTCAACCACTCTTACAGCGATGATGTAGTCGCCAAACTCGGTGGCATAATCCTCCTCGGTGGCGGGAACAACGCAGTCGCCAAGGATTCGCTTTGTCTCGGCGCAGCCCCTTATCTCTACATTATGCTCGTCAAGCTTTTTCTTAACAGCGGGAAGAAATTTTTCTGCAATGTTTTTGTGTACAAGCAGTGTTTCGATAGCGTTGCAAACGGAGGGACGCTGGGTCTTGGCATTGTCGGTGATGTTCACAGCCATTTCAATGTCAGCGCTTTCATCAACGTACAGATGGCAGTTGCCTGTGCCTGTTTCGATAACGGGGACGGTTGCGTTCTTGGTTACAGCCTTGATAAGACCTGCACCGCCTCTGGGGATAAGCAGATCAAGGTACTTGTCGCACTTCATAAGCTCGGTGGTGACTTCACGGGTGGTATCATCAACAAACTGAATGATATCCTTGGGGAAGCCTGCCTTTTCCACGGCATCTCTCATTATCTCGCAGATGCACTTGTTGGAGTTGTAAGCCTCCTTGCCGCCTCTGAGAATAACTGCATTGCCAGTTTTAAGGCAGAGTGTGGCGGCGTCAGCGGTAACATTGGGGCGAGATTCATATATCATTCCGATAACGCCCATAGGAACACGGATTTTGGTAATTCTCATGCCGTTAGGGCGAACAGAACCGTTATCCACCTTGCCGATAGGGTCTTCCAGCTTGATAAGCTCGTCAACAGCGGAAGCAATGCCCTTTATCCTGTCCTCGTTGAGCATAAGTCTGTCCTGCATGGAAACGGACATTCCGTTTTCTTTTGCAGCAGTAAGGTCTTTTTGATTTGCTTCGATTATCTTATCCGAATTTTCAATAAGCGCACGGGATATTTCAGCCAGAGCCGAATTTTTCTTTCCTGTATCGGCAACTGCCAGTATCTTTTTTACCTTTACGGCATTGGAGCCGAGAGTTTCAATATAGGTCATCTCATTACCGCCTTTCATTATTCGTGTTCATTTGCAAGAAAAATAGTTCCTACCTGCTTGCCGTCAAAGAAGTCGTAAAGCACCTCGGGATTTCTGCCGTTGAGGATAGCCATGTCAAAGCCAGCTTTTGTGGCGATCTCCGCAGCGTTTACCTTTGTTATCATGCCGCCTGTGCCAAGACCTGTTCCCGCACCGCCTGCAAGGTTTCTTATCCTGTCGTCTATCTTTGTGATAACGGGGATAAGCTTTGCATCGGGGTTGCTTCTGGGGTCGCCGTCAAAAAATCCGTCAATGTCGGAGAGGATTATGAGCATATCGGCGTGGCAGAAGATGCCGACATGAGCCGCCAGAGAGTCGTTCTCACCAAATTCAAGCTCCAGCTCATCAATAGCAACGGTGTCGTTTTCATTTACGATGGGGATAACATTGTGGTCGATAAGCTTCTGGAAAGCGTTCTCAACGTTGTTTTTTCTTGGGGATTCAAGAACGTACTTTGTAAGAAGTATCTGAGCCACATTGACGTTATATTCGCCGAAAAGCTTGTCATATATGTACATCAGTTCGCACTGACCCACAGCTGCGCAGGCTTGCTTCATTGGAGTATCGGAGGGGCGTGATTCAAGACCGAGCTTTGCCATTCCGAGACCGATAGCTCCCGATGATACCAGGATTATCTCGTAACCGCTGTTCTGGATATCCGCAAGAGTTTTTACAAAGCGCTCCATTCTGCGGATATTGAGCCTGCCTGTTTTATGGGTAAGTGTGGAGGTCCCTACCTTTATAACTATTCTTTTCTTCTGATTTATATCAAACATATAAGCATCTCCCAAGTTTTAGTTGACTGTATTCTGAGGTGTTCCGTCAATGAATTTTTTCAGGTTGTCTGAGGCGATCTTCAAAAGCCTTGTCCTTGTCTGAACAGGCGCCCACGCCACATGAGGGGTGATAACGCAGTTTTTGGCTGTAAGCAGAGGATTATCCGCCTGCATTGGCTCGACTGAGACCACATCTACTCCCGCACCTGCAATAACGCCGCTGTTAAGAGCCTCCGCCAGGTCATGCTCATTTACTATAGGGCCTCTTGCGGTGTTTATAACAATAGCATTTTGCTTGCACAAAGCCAGTCTTTCGGAGTTTACAAGGTCTTTGGTCTTGTCGGTAAGGGGGCAGTGAACAGATATAAAGTCTGCCCGTGAAAATACCTCGTCTATGGAGACAAATTCAGTCTCGCTGTCAGTCTGAGGTGTTCTTGTGGCTGCGATGACCTTCATTCCGAAAGCTCTCGCTATCCTTGCAACAGCCTTTCCAATGCTTCCGTAGCCGATTATTCCCATAGTAAGACCGTCCAGCTCGTAGGTGGGAATGGTAAAGTATGAAAATGTGTCCGACCTTACCCAGCCGCCGTTATGAACGTCTGCATTGTAGTCAGCCGTGCGGCTGGCGAAGTACAGCACATATGAGAATGCCTGCTGTGCAACGGCAGAGGTGGAATATGCGGGGACGTTGCATACGGTTATGCCAAGGTCATTTGCTGCGGCAATATCCACATTGTTGTAGCCTGTGGCGCAAAGTCCGATATATCTGAGCTTAGGGCATTTTTCCATAAGCTCACGGGTAAAAACAGTCTTGTTGATGATGACCGCTTCCGCATCTCCCACACGCTCAGCCACCTTATCCTGTGGGGTAAGTGGGTAGCCTGTAACATCGCCCAGCGAATAGAAGCAGTCAAGGGAGATATCTCCCTGCGTTACCGTTTTTTCTTCAAGCAGAACTATCTTCATTCGGAAAATCCTTTCGTATGGGTCATTCTGCGGAGTCGTCCTTGTTTTCTTCCGTGCTGTCGGCTGTATCCTCTGCGATGTCGGCATTGTCGGATTTTTCATTGACCGTTTCATCAGCCGCTTCCGATTTTGCTTCAAGACGTGCCTTTTCCTCAGCCTGAGCCTTTTTCGATACCTTTACCATATCCACAACTGTCATGATAAACAGGATTATCTCTTCAAGTCCCAGAATGTAGAAAAACGGCTTTGCTTCCGAAACGTAGATGAGCATTGTTGATGCCACACCGATGAGCATATACAGCTCATATGCGTTCTTTTTCTTTTTATAGCAGAGTATCAGCATGATAACGCTGAAAATAACAAACCCAACGTGAATGTTGAATGGCAGCGGAAATCTTATAGAGTGTTCCATTTGTTTTGCAGTTCCTTTCAATATGGTTAAATATTTAATCAAATCATTATATCATATATTTGTTAAATTTTCAACACACTTTGCAAACTCCCCATACAGCGTGTTCTTCGCCGTATGGGGAGTGATGATTACTGTAGATCGCCGTGAGAAAGGGCGGTAAGGTATGCGTTGATAAAGCCGTCAAGATCTCCGTCCATGACAGCGTTGATATTGCCGTTTTCAAAGCCTGTGCGTGTGTCCTTTGCAAGGGTGTAGGGCATGAATACATAGGAACGTATCTGAGCGCCCCATGCAATCTCCTTCTTAACGCCCTTGATGTCCTCGATCTTGTCAAGGTGTTCTCTTTCCTTTATCTCGGCAAGCTTGGATACCAGCATCTTCATGGCATAATCCTTGTTCTGGTACTGGCTACGCTGAGTCTGGCAGGATACAACTATTCCTGTGGGCTTATGTGTAAGACGTACAGCGGAGCTTGTTTTGTTGACCTTCTGTCCACCTGCGCCGCTGGCACGGTAGAAGTCGATCTCCAGATCCTCGGGGCGTATCTCGATGTTAAGGTTAGCGCCGTCCATTTCGGGCATAACTTCCAGGGAAGCAAATGATGTCTGGCGGCGTCCGGATGAATCAAAGGGGGAGATACGCACAAGTCTGTGAACACCGTTTTCGGACTTTAAGAAGCCGTAAGCATTAAGGCCCTCAACAAGAATGGAAGCAGACTTTATTCCCGCTTCATCGCCGTCAAGGTAATCAAGTGTAGTTACCTTGAAGTTGTGGCGCTCAGCCCAGCGGTTGTACATTCTGAACAGCATCTCTGCCCAGTCCTGAGCCTCTGTTCCGCCTGCGCCTGCGTGGAATGTAAGGATAGCGTTCTTGCTGTCATATTCGCCTGTGAGCAGGGTGGTGAGCTTGGTGGTCTCCAGCTCAGCCTTGAACTTTTCAGCTTCTGCCTTAAGCTCTGCAACAGTAGCTTCGTCCTCGTCATTGCCCTCTTCAACGGTAAGCTCTATCATTGTAAGAGTGTCCTCGAGCATTTCGTTGAGCTTCTTGTAGTTTTCTATGGTAGCCTCATTCTGCTTTATGGTCTGCATAACCTTCTGGGAGTTCTCCAGATCGTCCCAGAAGCCGTCGGCAGCGGACTGCTCCTGAAGCTTTGCGTTATCTTCTTTGAGCTTGTCAATGTTAAGAATATTGTAAAGGTCAGCCATATCCTTGCGGTAGCCTTCCAGTTCCAGTCTGAGTTCGTCAAGTAAAAGCATATATCAAATTCCTTTCAGTTAATAAGTATTTTGTTGTGACAGATAAGCTGCGTCAGAAAATTGCGTCCCTGTGCCTGTATTCGATGTATTTCTTGATAGGCTCCCTTACAGGCGGGCAGATATCCTCAGGGATACAGTCAATATCGAAGAATTTCAGCTCCATGACCTCTTCGGGCTGCATTTTCATCTCGCCCGAATATTTGCGGCAGATATACACAATGTCAATGGTGCTTACCTCGTCCCCATTGGGATAGGTGTAATGCTGTTCCGTGCCGGAAAATACGCCGAACAGTTCAAGGCTTTCGGCAGTAAGTCCCGTTTCCTCCAGAAGCTCCCTTGCCGCAGTGTCCTCCACCTTTTCAAAAAGCTCCACAGCACCGCCGCAGTATGACCATGTGCCGTTGTCGGCACGCTTCTGTAAAAGTATCTGTCCCCGGGAGTTTTCAACTATAACGCTAGCGGCAGCATGGATTATGGGACGGTGCCCAACATATTTTCTTATCTCGGATACATATCCCATAGTCACTGCTCCTTTCAGAAATATCTTGAAATTTCCTCTGCCGATTTTTTATGAGGGCAGTCAGTCTCCTCGGCAGGATAGCCCAGTGCGATAACAGCCGCAACTCTTTCGGTATCGGGCAGAGAAAGTATCTCGGACAGCTTGTCGCCGTCAACGATACCCATTATAACGCAGCCGATGCCCATATCATGCGCAGCAAGGCAGAATGTCTGAGCGGCAATGCCTGCGTCATACATTTCCCAGCTGTCGCCCAGAGGAGTGGTGAAGCTTCCGTCACGCTCATATCCGCATATGCCCTTTACTATGCTCTGAACGGCAATGCAGCCGCAGTTTCTGATAATGTCATGGTTGTGGGCAAAGCCATATACAGCCTCATCAGCGATCTTTTCAATGAGAGCCTTGTCTGTGACAATGTTCCATCTGGTGGTCTGAGAGTTTTTCCACGAGGGAGCATAGGCAGCCGCACCGATTATCTCGTTGATAGTTTCCTTTGAAACAGGCTTGTCGGTGAATTTTCTCACTGTGCGCCTTGTCTTTATTCCTGTGATAAGCTCCATATATATCAATCCTTTCCGTTATTTGCGGCAGAATCAGTCTTTATCTCCTTATAGGTCTTGAGGTGGCGGAATCTGCGGTGAATGAATTTATTATCATAGAATTTCTGAGCGCTGTAAAGACCCGTATAGCCCGAAAGCATATACGATATGCCGATGACCAGCGCATAATAGGGGAGACCGTCCGCTCCGAAAAGCTCAATGGTCAGCAGGAGCGTTGCAAAGGGGCAGTTGGTAACACCGCAGAAAACCGCAGCCAGTCCCACAGCAGCCCCGAAGGAGTGGGAAAGTCCCAACAGGCCGCCGAAAAAGCAGCCGAAAGTAGCGCCTATGTAAAGTGAGGGCACTATCTCTCCGCCCTTGAAGCCGCAGCCCAGGGTAAGAGCTGTCAGCAGCATTTTCAGAATGAATGCCTCGGGTCGGCTCTGCCCGATAAATGCTTTTTTGATGATATCAGTGCCTGCACCGTTGTAGTCAAAGCTGCCTGTCAGCGCATATATCAGCATGGATATCGCCGCAACTATAGCTCCGCCTGCAAGGATACGCAGGTATGGGTTTTTGATGTATTTTTTGTAAAGCTCCGCTGTTTTGCTCATTATCTTGCAGAAAACAATGCTCACTATCGCACCTGCTATACCCATAATTATAGTTCGTGCCAGCATGAAATATGAGTCGGCATGGAACTCAGGAATATAGCGGACGAGGAATGATGTGGGCTTTACGTGGAACCAGTCCGCCACCATTGCCGCAGTCAGTGACGACAGCAGGCAGGGGACTATTGCCGAGTAATGGGCAATGCCCACCACAGTCACTTCAATGGCAAACACCGCCGCAGCGGCAGGAGTGCCGAACAGCGCGGAAAAGCCCGCAGCCATGCCGCACATTATGAGCATGGAGTAATCGTTCCTGTTGAGTTTAAGTGGCTTTCTCAGCGGGGAGATAAGGCTTCCGCCCAGCTGGAGCGCCGCACCCTCTCTGCCTGCCGAACCGCCCAGCAGATGGGTTATCAGCGTGGCTATGAAAATAAGGGGCGCAGTTTTTATAGATACCTTTTCTTCTCCTCTTGCACCCTTGATGATGCCGTTGGTGCCGTGGTCGTTGTCCATTCCGCAGAGCTTGTAGAGCCACACGATAACAACGCCGCCCAGAGGGAGAAGCATTACGAGAAACGGATTTGCAGTGCGTATCTGGGTCACCTTGTCAAGAGCCATATGGAAAAACGAGCATACAACTCCTATGAAAATGCCCGAGCATACGGCTATGCACAGCCATTTCAGGAAAACGGTGTATTGGTACAAGACATTTTCCCTGTCGGAGAATATCCCTTTGAATCTCACAATATCCCTCCGATTATTTTGCAAGCGCAAGGAGCAGCTCTCTTAAAAGCTTGCAGGCAATGGCAGTCGATGCGCCGCTCTGATCGTAATGAGGCGAAAGCTCGTTCATGTCAGCGCCTACGATGTTCAGCTCTTCGCCAATGAGAATGATAGCTTCAAGCAGCTGATTGAAAGAAGCTCCCCCTGCTTCGGGAGTGCCTGTTCCGCAGAAATATGCAGGGTCAAGCACATCAAGGTCAATGGTGAGATACACGTTCTTGTCTTTAAGACGGCTCACAACATCGGGGAGACCTTTGAAAGAAACTCCGCCTATGTCGGTCTTGTGCATTTCGGTGTGCTCTGCCGCAAACCTGAACTCGTCCCTGTCGCCGCTTCTTATGCCAAACTGGAATATCCTGCCGTCGCCTATGATGTCATGGCAGCGGTGGATAACGCAGGCATGGGAAAGCTGCTGACCAAGATAGTCGTCACGCAGGTCTGCATGAGCGTCAAAATGAAGTATATAAACGTCATTATCATATTTCTTTGCCACTGCACGGAAAATTCCCAGAGTAACAAGATGCTCGCCGCCAAGCATTATGGGCAGCTTGCCTGCATCAAGTATCTCCTTTGTCCTTGCCTCGATATCGTCAAGAGCGGATTCGGGGGAGCCGAAGCGCAGCTCAAGGTCGCCTGAGTCAAAGACCTTCAGGTCAAGCAGGTCTTTGTCCTGATATGGCGAATATGTCTCTATCCCGAAGCTTTCGGAGCGCATTGCAGCGGGGCCGAAGCGTGTTCCTGGACGGAACGATGTGGTGCTGTCAAACGGTGCGCCGAAAATGACCGTATCTGCTTCCTCAAAGGGAACATCGCAGCCGATAAAGCATTTAATCTCAGGTTGCATTATCCAGAAGCTCCTTTACATAGTTTGGTATTGCGAAACAGCCCTTATGCAGGTCTGTGTTGTAGTATCTTGTCTTTATTCCGAGAGCGTTCCACCTGTCAGCGTCAAATTTAAGGGGGTCAACAGTTTTGGAGGCAAAGCCGAAAAGCCAGTGTCCCGAGGGGTATGTGGGGATATGTGCCTGATATACACGGCAGATATCGAAAAATTCCTTTATGCGCTTGTGCGCTCTCTGCATTGCCTTTGCGTCATCGTCATAATAGGGGCTTTCGTGCTGATTTACCAGAATGCCGTTTTCGGTAAGGGCATTATAGCAGTTGCCGTAAAATTCACTGGTGAAAAGACCTTCTCCGGGGCCAAAGGGGTCGGTGCTGTCAACGATTATAAGGTCGTAGCAGTTTTCCTTTGTGCGCACGTATCGCAGGCCGTCCTCAAAGTGGAGATGCACCCTTGGGTCATCAAGCTTGCAGGCAGTCTGAGGAATATACTTGCGGCAAACATTCACCACTTCCTCATCTATCTCCACCATGTCGATGTGTTCGATAGTGTCATAGCGTGTAAGCTCACGGACAGTTCCGCCGTCGCCTGCGCCTATAACGAGCACCTTTTTTATATCAGGGTTGGAAGCCATTGCAACGTGGGTTATCATTTCGTGATAGATGAACTCGTCCTTTTCGGTGAGCATCATTATGCCGTCAAGGGTAAGAAATCTGCCGAACTCGGGGCTTTCAAAAACGTCAATTCTCTGAAATTCGCTCTGTCCGCTGTAATACTGCTTGTCAATTCTGATAGACATTTTAGCGTCCTTTGAATGATATTCGCTGAACCATAATTCCATGAAAATCAGCCGCCTTTCTTAATTCTTTTTCTTCCGCTGCTTTGGTGCGGGAAGCTCGCTGTAAAGGGTATCGAACAGCTGTGATATAAAAGTCCTGTCCTCTGCATTTTCCACAAGGAGCATCGGCTTTGCCCCCTCATAGGGAAGCTCTCTGGGAGCATCTGGCATAAGCCTTTGGGCTGAAGAAAAATCCTTTACAAGAAATTTGTTGTCATATATGCCGCCCACAAGCTTGCTGCGGAAATATATCATGTATTCGCCCATCATTTTGCGTGTGGTTATCTCATCAAGCCCCGACAGGCAGTCGAGAATATAGTCAAGATATTCTTTTGATGAAGCCATATATCATTCCTTTATTACCCTTATCTTCTCGATGTTCATATCCTCGGTACCTGTCATAAAGCAGCCACGCTTTTTGCTGTAGTCGATATTTTCAAGTATCTCTGGGGTGAGAAGCTCGCCGGGGGCGATAATGGGTATTCCGGGAGGGTAGCACATAACAAACTCGCAGGATATCCGTCCCGCACTTTCCATAATTGGCAGGACTTCCTGCTCGCCGTAGAAAGCAGCCTTTGGGGAGAGCATTATCTTGGGGTTTATGTACTCATGATCCACATGGCCTGCGCTTTCCCTGCCGAAGCGCCTTTTTATCTCGGACAGTGCGGAAACAAGACGCTCGATATCCTTCCAGCGGTCGCCGGGGGACATGATTGCAAGCACATTTCCAATATCGCCAAGCTCCATCTGGATATCGTAGGAGTCCCTGAGAATGTCATATACTTCAATTCCCGCAAGACCGATATCTCTTGTATATATGGACAGCTTTGTCTTGTCAAAGGCGAAGATATCATCGCCGTTCACAAGCTCGTCGGAATAAGCGTAATATCCGCCTATCTTGTTTATCTCCGTGCGGGCGTATTCTGCGGACTTTACTACCTGAGCGCAAAGCTCCCTGCCCTGAGTAGCATAGTATTTTCTTGCAATATCAAGGGAGGACAGCAGCAGATATGAGCCGCTTGTGGTTTGTGTAAGGTTGATTATCGCACGCACATGACCCTCGGATATTCCTGCATTCTTTCCCACCAGCAGAAAGCTGCTCTGGGTAAGGGAGCCGCCTGTTTTGTGCATTGAAACAGCCGCCATATCAGCGCCTGCCGTCATGGCGTTAACAGGCATATTCTCGCCAAAATAAAGGTGAGTGCCGTGAGCCTCATCGACCAGCACCTTCATGCCGTGAGCGTGAGCGATCTCTGTTATCTTCCTGAGATTGGAGCAAATTCCGTAGTATGTGGGGTTGTTAACAAAAACCGCCTTTGCGTCGGGATTATCAATGATAGCCTGCTCAACGTCCTTTACGCTCATGCCCAAAGGAATACCAAGCTTGTGGTTAACTCCCGGATTTACATAAACGGGAACAACGCCGCTTACTATCATAGCGTTGATGGCGCTGCGGTGTACGTTTCTGGGGATAATTATTTTATCCCCTTCCTTACAGACGGAAAGTATCATGGATTGAACGGAGGAAGTGGTTCCGTTTACCATAAAAAAGCAGTGACCTGCCCCGAAAGCTTCGGCGGCAAGTCGCTCTGCGTCCCGAATAACGGAAACGGGGTGACAAAGGTTGTCCAGTGGCTTCATGGAGTTAACGTCCACGGACATACAGGTCTGACCGAGAAATTCGGTGAGCAGGGGATTGCCCTTTCCGTGCTTGTGACCGGGCACGTCAAAGGGTACGACTCTTGCTTCGTTGTATTTCATCAGCGCTTCATATATAGGCGCATTTTCCTGAGTGTACTGCATTGCTTAATTTTCCCCCTCGCTGGCAGGCAGGCGGCTTATGGATACTCCCCATACAACAGCGTCAGCGATCACGCCGACTGCGCACATAAGAATTGCGTTTGCCATATGAAATAACTCATCAAGCCCGCTGAAGTATATAGCGGTAGTCCGCCAGAAAAACAGAATATAGGCGGTGTAGCCCGCACATAAAACATAGATCACAATGGATAGAATAAACTGAAACTGAAGTCTGTCCGCAGCGATGCCGAAATATTTAAGTCCCTTGGCGTTTAAAAGCGTTACGATAAGAGCGGAAACAGTAAATATCACAGGCCATACAAGATTATCAAGCATATCGCTTTTGGCAAGAGATTCTGCTATCGGGTCTCTCCAGCCGTCAACCTGATAAATATAATAGTTGTCTCCTACGGCATACTTATCGCTTTCAAATTCATAGACAGTGAATTCGTCGGTGTGATACTGACCGTACAGATCCTTATATTTATATGCCGCATTGGCAACAGTGTATTTTTCTTTGCCGCCGCTTTTATAAAAGTTGCTGTTTTCGGTGCTGAACTCGGAAATATCGGTTATCTGTGCAGTTATCCTGTGATATTTTGTATTTTCCTTTATTCCCCACGCCAGCCACAGCAGGGAAACTGTAAGCACGGTGAAAGCGCATATAAAAAAGGCAGTCTTTTTCAGATTTTTTGTCACAGTATCAGCTCATTTCAAGGTGTATCAGAATATGTTCATTCCGCTAAATATCTCTATCATCTCACGTCTTAAAAGGTCGTTTATCTCAAGTCGCCTTTTGGGGGCAAGCTCGTAGGTGTCGGTATTGAAAAGATAATTCTGGAGGAATATCTCCTTTATCATCATTTTGGTGTGGAAAATATTTGCCTGATATACGTTGATGTCGATAGCGTCATACTTTTCAAGGGTGTCCTTTGCGATATAGTCCTGAATGGAGGTGATATCGTGGTCGATGAAAAGCTTTTTGCCCTTTTCGTCACGGGTAAAGCCTCTTACTCGGTAATCAATGGTAATGATATCGGAATCAAAGCTGCCGATAAGATAATCAAGTGATTTAAGAGGAGTTATCTCGCCACAGGTGGAAACGTCAATATCAACACGGAATGTGGTGATGGCGTTGTCGGGGTGAAACTCGGGATAGGTGTGAACAGTTAAATGGCTCTTGTCAAGATGCCCTGCAATATCCCTTTTCTGGGGAACTCCACGCATATTGCAGGACTCGTCAATATCGTCCCTGTCAAGGTGTTCCTCGGAAATAAGCAGCGTGACCGACGCACCCTGAGGCTCGTAGTCCTGCTTTGAAATGTTCAGTACGTGTGCACCGATAGCATCGGTAACGTCGCAGAGGATCTTGGTAAGTCTATCGGAGTTATACTGTTCGTCGATATACTTAATATAGTCCTGCTGCTCCCTGGGACTCTTTGCATAGCAAATATCATAGATATTGAAGCTTAGAGTTTTGGTGAGATTATTAAACCCGTAAAGCTTGAGCTTATCGTTCAACCCTAACATCACGTTCCTTTCGGATCATATTTTAACAAAGCTTTTTTGCAAAGCAAAGCCGCTCCGATGTAATACTAATCTCTAATCAACCTACAAACAAATTCTCGGCTTTGCCTATAGAACGATCAGAGTTTAGCATAAGCATATTTATACATTATTACACATTATATATAATAACCGCAATCCACCCAAAAGTCAAGGGAATTGCCAAAAATAAAAATTATTTTTGCTGTAACCGATTACGCTCGAAAACAAAATTCGGTAACTGTTTTTTTTTCGTGATGCGCATGATAAGCCTTGCAGGGCGCTTTCTTATAATGTGACAAATTGGTTACATTTATAATAATTATTGACATAAGCTGCAAAATACGGTAAAATTAAATAAGTGTTGAACAAACAAAGAAAAATACTGAAAGGATCTCGAAAATGAAGCGTTATACCAGAAGAGCTTTGGCGCTTGTGTCGGCAGCGGTAATGGTCATGTGCGGCGGAGCGTCCGCATTTGCAGATTTTACCGACCCCGCTTACGCTTATGCCGATTTCAGCAGGAACAAAACGGACAGCAGCGATACTGCGTCAGGCGGCGATAATACGGACACTACTGACGAAGATACCGTCACCGATGATACAGATAACACGGACGACGGTGCCGACGAGGTAACTGACGATACCGAAACAGGGCAGACCACCGAGGAAGTGGATATCTCCGACGGCGTTGTTACCAAGCCCGCAAAGGAAGTTACCATTTACAGCTATAAATCCACAGTCTATGCAGGGGATACCTTTAAAATAGGCTGCCGCCTGAAGCCGTCAAATTCGGACGATGTGCTGACCTATTCCAGCTCCGGCAAAAAGGTGGCAACGGTTGATTCCAAGGGAAATGTCACCGCAGTGGCAAAGGGCACGGCGATAATCACAGTAAAGGCATCATCGGGCGTAAAGGACAGATTTGCCCTTACCGTCAAGGCAGCTCCCGTTGAGGAGGATACCTCTTCCGATGATATTATCGAGGATACAGGCGATAACGGTGATAACAGCGGAAGCGACAGCAAAACACCTGCTTCATCTTCCGATAAAGCTAAGTCCATTGAGCTTAAACACAGCTCCGTGACTATATATGAGGGCGATACATATAAGATAATCTACGAACTGACTCCCTCCGACTGCACAGATACTGTTTCATTCCGCTCGCTCAATAAGGCAGTGGCTTCCGTAAGCAGTGACGGCGTTGTTACTGCCAGAGGAGCAGGTAACACAAGGATCGTCTGCAAAACAGGCAGCGGAAAAAGCATAAAGCTCAACGTCAATGTTGTTTCAGTTATGAGCCAGGAAGAGCAGGATAAGTCATATGAGGAAAAGATAACCAAGGAATATGACGCAAACGGCGATCTGGTTCCTTCAATGGTAAAATTTGCCGAGGAATCCGCAGGCGTTCAGGTAGGTCAGAAAGTCCTGCTTGATGCAAGGATATATCCCGCAGGCGCAAAATATACGTACACCATCGAGTCGGATAATCCTTCTGTGGTAAAGGTCAATCGCAAGGGTGAGATAACAGGCATCAAGGAAGGCAACGCTGTCATCACACTTTCCACCGACAACGGCAAGACAGACAGCGTGTATGTCACCGTTTACGGCAGCAGGATAGCAGGAATTGACGTTTCCAAGTGGAACGGAGATATAAACTGGAAGCGTGTCAAGAGCAGCGGCAAGGCTCAGTTTGCAATGATAAGAGCTTCCTACGGCTATGAGGACACCGACCCAATGCTTGCAAAGAATGTGGCAGGCTGCGAAAAGTATGATATTCCCTACGGATTTTATCATTATATGTATGCACGCAACGTTTCCGAGGCAAGAAAGGAAGCTGCATATTTCCTGAATGCCATCAGCGACTATTCGCCCGAATATCCCGTGGTGCTGGATATTGAGGAAGATTTCTACAAGTCAATGCCAAGGCGTGATGTTACCGATATCGTCACCACGTTTATGGAAGCACTTGAAAATTCCGGCTATTACGCAATGATATACAGCTATGCCAAGTTCTTTGACGATAATCTTATAATGGATAAGATAGAAAAGTACGATATCTGGGTTGCCTGCTGGGGCGATGAAGTAAAGCTTGCTGAAAACTACAGCTACCACTACGGAATGTGGCAGTACAGCGAGGTCGGCAGGATATCGGGAATAGATGAATATGTTGATCTCAACTACTCATTCAAGAATTATCGTGACACTATAAGAAAGTACGGACTTAACAATCTGAAAAGATAACGATATAGCAAATCTCCTCTGCTTTTGGCAGGGGAGATTTTTTATAGAAATTGTTATCAGTATAAAACAAAAAGTCCTTACAGAAAACTGTAAGGACTTCATGGTCGGAGTGACGGGACTTGAACCCACGGCCTCTACCACCCCAAGGTAGCGCTCTAGCCAAACTGAGCTACACCCCGACAAAACAGAAGTTACTCTTGTTTTACTTGTTATCGTTTCTGACGACTTTTATATTATATCATAACGGAATACGTTTGTCAAGCTTTTTTTGAAATTTTCCCTTTTAAGGCTTATTTGTCGGAAAATGGTTTAAATGCGTGATTTTTGACAGCTAAGTCTCATATGTCACACTTTATTTACAAAATTATCCGCAGTATGATTAAGCATACTGCGGATAAAATCTTATGCGTTGTTCTTGATGTTAACGTCCAGCTTGGAGTATGGGATCTCGATGCCGTTCTTGTCAAATGCAGTCTTGACGTTCTCAATCATATCATGATAAACTGTCCAGTAATCGGAGGTCTTTGTCCATACTCTCATGGTGATATCCACCGAGCTTGCGCCAAGGTTCGATACTCTTGCGAAAGGTGCAAATGCGCCCGCTTCCTTTACTGTCAGGGGGTGATCGCTGATAACGCCGTTGATGATGTCAATAGCCTTGCGGAAATCCTGCTCGTAGGAAATGCTGAACACCAGATCAACACGGCGTTTGTCCTCACGGCTGAAATTGGTGATAGTACCGCTGGATACCATGCCGTTCGGGATATATACTATTTTATTGTCAAGAGTAACAAGCTTTGTTGAAAGGATCCTGATGTCGTCAACAACGCCTTCTATGCCGTTTGTGATAACGTAGTCACCCTTGCAGAACGGCTTTGTGAAAAGAATGATGAAGCCTCCTGCAATGTTTGAAAGGCTGTTCTGGAGAGCAAGACCGATGGCAACGCCTGCCGCACCTATTACTGTGATGATAGATGTCATGGGTATTCCCAGAACGGAAAGGGCGATTACAATGACAAATGCCGACAGTATGATGTTTGTAAGGGATTTGAGGAAGCCCTGTGCAGTCTCGTCAATGTGAGACCTGCCCATGCACCTGTCAACGAATTTCATAATGAGCTTTGTTATGAATTTTCCCACCAGGAATATCACTACTGCGATTATAACTGTGGGAAGGTAGGCGATTATTGCCTCGCCGAATTTTTTGAGCATATCGCCTGTAACGCTGCCCTTGGCAACTGCGTCCATAACGACCTCTGCCTCGCTGACTATCTCGGGAGCTGTAGTCTCGGCGACTGTCTCAGCTACCTCACTGATAGCTTCTGTTACTGCTGTTTCTTCCAAAATATCATATCCTTTCGTGAGTTGGTTATTATTATAATTATAATATTATCCGCCTGTCATTTGATGTATTTTGTTTTGCATATAAGTTAATATCTGATTTAATTTGCATAATAATTATCGCAATAAAGTGATATCACAGTATTGCGGAAAAATCTGAAATAAAATTTGTTATAATGTAAAATAATATATTAAATTTGAAAAGATGCTTGAATTTCCTTATAAACTATATTATAATAGGTGTAAATATGATTCCATAACTGGGGTTTATGAAAGGAAGTTCATTTAGTATGAAATTAAAGAAGTTAATATCTGTAGCGGCTGCAGCAGTTCTCTCCGCTGCAATGTTCACAGGCTGCGGAAGCAAGGCTCCCGAAAATACCGTTTTCTCCATTGATGACCTTAACGGCAAGAAGATAGGCGTTCAGCTTGGTACAGTTGGCGATACCTATGCTTCCGATGTTGAGGGCGCTACCGTTGAGCGTTACAACAAGGGCGCTGATGCAGTTCAGGCTCTCAAGCAGGGCAAAATCGACGCAGTTATCATCGACCTCCAGCCCGCTACCGTATTTGTAAGCCAGAACAGCGATTCCCTTACTATTCTTGATGACAAGTATCCCGATGAGAACTACGCTATCGCTATCAAGAAGGATAACGACGAGCTTACCCAGCAGATAAATGACGCTCTTGCACAGCTCGAGTCTAACGGCACTCTTGAGCAGATCAAGTCCAACTGGATCGGCGACGAGGCAGGTCAGCACCCCTACACCTCTCCCGAGGGCATTCAGTATGACGGCACTATCGTAATGGCAACCAACGCCGAGTTCCCTCCTTACGAGAGCATGAGCGGCGAGGACGTTGTAGGCTTTGACGCTGATATGATGAAGGCTGTCTGCGATATTCTCGGCAAGGACCTTAAGATCGACAACATGGAGTTCGATTCCATCATTGCCGCTGTTCAGACAGGCAAGGCTGACGTTGGCGTTGCAGGTATGACCGTTACCGAGGACAGACTTGAAAACGTAAACTTCTCTGATCCCTATACTACAGCAACACAGGTAATTATTGTAAGAAAGTAAACCATTTAAATTTTGCGGCTGTCAGCAGTCTTGCGGGCAGCCGCATTCAGTTTGGAAGTGATGCTATTTATGATTCAGGATATTATAACGATGATTCAGGATTTTATAACGAATTTTGCTGACAAGTTCTATAAGACCTTTATCGTGGACGACCGCTGGAAATACCTTACAAACGGCCTTAAAAACACGATAGTTATTACGCTTTTTGCCGTAATGCTGGGCATCGTTCTGGGATTTCTCATTGCAATAGTCCGTTCCACCCACGACAAGACAGGAAAGCTCAAATTCCTGAATGTTCTGGCAAAGATATACCTTACAGTCATCAGAGGTACGCCTGTTGTAGTTCAGCTGCTTATAATTTACTTTGTTATTTTCGCATCGGTTTCCGTTGATAAGATATTTGCGGCAGTGCTGGCGTTCGGTCTGAACTCTGCTGCATATGTTGCCGAGATAGTCCGTTCGGGCATAATGTCCGTTGATAACGGTCAGTTTGAGGCAGGCTCAAGCCTTGGCCTCAACTATGCTCAGACAATGATGTACATTATTATCCCGCAGGCGTTCAAGAATGTTCTGCCCTCTCTTGCAAACGAGTGCATCGTTTTGCTGAAGGAGACTTCTGTTGCAGGATATATTGCCGTGCAGGATCTTACCAAGGGCGGCGATACTATCCGTTCCGCAACATATGAGCCGTTTATGCCCCTTATTGCCGTAGCGATCATCTATCTTGTGATCGTTATGGTGCTTACTCACTTTGTTACAAAGCTCGAAAGGAGGCTGGCGGCTAATGATAAGCGTTGAAAATCTCTGTAAATCCTTTGGTGATCTGGAAATACTCAAAGGCATCACCGAGAACATCGAAAAGGGCGAGAAGGTCGTTATCATAGGCCCCTCAGGCTCAGGAAAAAGTACATTTCTGCGCTGCCTCAATCTTCTTGAAAAGCCCACTTCCGGCAGTATCATTTTCGAGGGAACGGACATCACCCATTCAAGCGAAAAAGAGCTTAATCTCATGCGCCAGAAGATGGGAATGGTGTTCCAGCACTTCAACCTGTTTGCTAACCTGAGTATAATAAATAACATCACTCTTGCTCCCGTAAAGCTGAAGCTCATGACCAAGGAAGAGGCAGAGGCTAAGGCAGAGGAGCTGCTGAAAAAAGTAGGACTTCTTGATAAGGCTTATAATTATCCCTCGCAGCTTTCTGGCGGTCAGAAGCAGAGAATCGCCATTGCCCGTTCACTGGCAATGAATCCCGATGTAATGCTTTTTGATGAGCCTACATCAGCCCTTGACCCCGAAATGGTTGGCGAAGTCCTGAACATCATGACCGAGCTTGCCGATGACGGCATGACCATGGTCGTGGTAACTCACGAAATGGGCTTTGCCCGTGAGGTTGCATCAAGGGTAATGTTCATGGCTGACGGCGTTATCATGGAGCAGAATCCTCCCAAGGAGTTCTTTGAAAACCCGCATAACCCCAGACTGAAAGAATTTCTCTCAAAGGTGCTTTGATGATGGAAAGCAGGATAGTTATGGGGCTGGAAAATGCTCCCGAAGCAAAGCTTATCCGACAGACTGTGTTTGTTGATGAGCAGGGTTTCAAAAACGAGTTTGATGATACGGACAATAAAGCCTACCACGGCATTCTCACAGATAACGGAGAGCCTGTGTCAACGGGTCGGCTCTTTACCGAAAACGGCGATTATCATATCGGCAGGATAGCCGTTATGAAGCCGTACAGAGGAAAGGGTCTCGGCCGTGAGATAGTTTCTCTTCTCGAAAGCAAGATATCCGAGCTTGGCGGGGGAACGGCAGTTCTCTCAGCTCAGACAAGGGTAAAGGGCTTTTACGAGGCCATGGGCTACACAGCCTACGGCGATGAATATTTCGATGAATATTGTCCCCATATATCAATGAAAAAGATCATAAAATAAAAAAATCAGCTCCGAGCATATGTTTGGAGCTGATTTTTTATTATTCCGCACTAATTATCTTCCACTTGCCGCCTTCAAATTTCAGCGTGAATGTTATATCCTGTGAAATGCTCATGCCCTGCGAGAAGTAATCTGCCTTGGTCATACATTCCCATTGGGTAAAGTCTGCGGCTTTTTTGTGGTACTTTACATCAACATCGGAGCTGATAACATCGGTGTCCTCAAGCTCTTCAAACTGGGGGAGAGACCTGAAATGATCCTTCTGCTGCTGTTTGAAGCTCTTGTCGTCAGTCTGATCGGAATAAATATCCGTCACCTTGTTCATTGATTTAAGGTCGCCTGACGCAAACGCCGCACAGTATTTTTCGATAGCCTTTGTCTGACCGCCGATAAACCATGTTACGGCTATGACACCCAGCAGGAGTATCAGGATTATCAGTGACACTATTTTTCCTATGGTCTTAGATGCGCTGTTTTTACTCATATTACCGCTCCGATTGTGTGATTATTCATTCTTGAGGATAGCACCCTGTGCGCCGGATGTAACAAGGGCAGCATATCTCTTGAGGTAGCCCTTAAGCTCCTTCTTCTTGGGAGTGAAGTTAGCCATACGGCGTGCGATCTCTTCATCGTCAACGTTGAGGCTGAGGGTGTAGTTAGGGATATCAACGGTTATCATATCGCCGTCCTGAACGATACCGATAATGCCGCCAACAGCTGCTTCGGGAGAAACGTGACCGATAGCCGCACCTCTTGATGCGCCTGAGAAACGACCGTCAGTGATAAGAGCAACATCGCTGCCGAGACCCATGCCCATGATAGCGGAGGTGGGGTTGAGCATCTCTCTCATGCCGGGGCCGCCCTTGGGGCCTTCGTAACGGATAACCACAACATCGCCCTTGACGATCTTTCCACCGAGGATAGCTGCCTGAGCGTCCTCTTCGCAGTCGAATACCTTTGCGGGGCCTGTGTGCTTGAGCATTTCAGGAGCTACCGCACTGCGCTTAACAACACAGCCGTCCTTAGCAAGGTTTCCTCTGAGGACTGCGATTCCGCCTGTTTCGCTGTAGGGATCGTCAATAGGACGGATAATATCGTGATTTTTGTTTACGCAGCCTGCGATATTTTCGGCAACAGTTTTGCCTGTGCAGGTCATAACGTCGGTGTTGAGCAGATTTTTCTTGTTAAGCTCGTTCATAACTGCGTAAACTCCGCCTGCTTCGTTAAGATCCTCCATATAAGCGTGACCTGCGGGAGCAAGGTGGCAGAGGTTAGGAGTCTTTGCGCTTATCTCATTTGCGATATCGAGATTTATTTCAATTCCGCACTCGTGAGCGATAGCGGGGAGGTGGAGCATACTGTTGGTGGAGCAGCCCAGAGCCATATCAACGGTAAGAGCATTGTGGAATGCCTTTTCGGTCATGATATCAAGTGGTCTGATGTTCTTTCTGTAAAGCTCCATTACCTGCATACCTGCGTGCTTTGCAAGGCGCAGTCTTTCGGAATAAACAGCGGGGATAGTACCGTTGCCCTTGAGGCCCATGCCCAGAACTTCGGTAAGGCAGTTCATGGAGTTTGCGGTGTACATACCCGAGCAGCTTCCGCAGGTGGGACAAGCCTTGTTCTCAAACTCTTCAAACTCTTCCTCGTTTATTCTGCCTGCGGTGTATGCGCCTACAGCCTCGAACATACTGGAAAGTGAAGTCTTGCTGCCCTTAACGTGGCCTGCAAGCATGGGGCCGCCTGATACGAAAATTGTGGGTACGTTTACACGGGCAGCAGCCATAAGCAGACCGGGAACATTCTTGTCGCAGTTGGGTATCATTACCAGAGCGTCAAAGTGATGAGCAAGAGCCATGCACTCGGTGGAATCTGCAATAAGGTCACGGGTAACGAGAGAATACTTCATTCCCTGATGACCCATTGCAATACCGTCGCAAACTGCGATAGCGGGGAATACAACAGGTGTACCGCCTGCCATAGCAACGCCCATCTTTACGGCTTCAACGATCTTGTCGATGTTCATGTGACCGGGAACGATCTCATTGTAGGAAGAAACGATACCTACCAGAGGTCTTTCCATTTCCTCCTTGGTCATTCCGAGAGCGTTGAAAAGTGAACGCTGGGGAGCCTTGTCGGCACCCTCACAGAAAAAGTTACAATCTTTGCAAGACATTTTTTATTACCTCTTTTGTTATAAAATGGTTTCCTTGTATGTAGCTGCCGCTTCATCAACGGCAGCCATGAGCTTTGCCTTGAAGTATATCCTGTCATTTGGCAGGTTTACCTTTGTTATGCTGCTGTCTGCAATGCCTTTTTTATAATTGCAGATGATGTTGTGTATCTCACTTTCGGCAACGTTTGTCATAATGAATACGGGCTGTGAGCTGTCGCCCTCTTCATAATCGGAGTTGCTTTCGGGGGCATATACTGCGCAGTAATCTATCTCAGCTGCACCCGAGCAATATCTGCATTGTTATCATTGCTGTCACAGAATGTAAAAGTTACGTTGCGTGGCGGCTTTGCTGGACTTACCGCAGCTGATGCCTGCGGAGCAGCCTGTGTCACTGTCTGTGCAGCAGAACGTGCATACTGAGCTGCGTTTTTTTTGTTCGTCTAAAAGAGTATTGACTGTCTGACCGACCTTTTCGGTGATTTTGTCAAGCCCGCCGCTTTCAACGAACGATCATATTTTGTCCGGAAATCCCATCTCAGCTCTCCAGTCCGAGGAATGCGGCGCCGATGATTCCTGCGTCGTTTCCGAGCTTTGCAATGACTATCTCGGTGTTCTGAGAAAGCATTCTTGTGTAAACTTCCTTCTTGACAAGCTCCTTGACGGGGAGAAGAAGAGGATCACCCTCGTTGCATACGCCGCCGCCTATGCAGAGAATGTCAGGCTGGAAGATGTTGATGGTGTTGGTGATGCCTGCAGCAAGGTACTTGCAGTACTTTTCAACTACCTCTGTACCTGCCTTGTCGCCATCTCTCATAGCCATGAAAGCGTGACGTGCGGAGAACTTGCCGTCCTCTGCCAGATACTTGTTGAGTATGGAGGAGCTGTCAGCCTCGGCAGCTTCCTTAGTCATGCGGATAAGACCTGTTGCGGAGGAGAATACCTCGAAGCAGCCCTTTCTTCCACAGGTACACTGAGGACCATCGACCTCGATGACCATATGGCCAAGCTCTGCGCCTGCAAGGTTGGAGCCTGTGAGGATCTTGCCGTCAACGATGATTCCTGCACCAACGCCTGTTCCCAGAGTGATGCAGACAGCGTTCTTTGCGCCCTTTGCAGCACCTGCAACAAATTCGCCGTATGCAGCTGCATTGGCATCGTTAGCAACATAAACAGGCTTGTTGATATGAGCCTGAATGTACTTTCTTACGGGTACATCGTGGAAATCAAGGTTGTTGGAATAAGGGATAGTGCCGTTGATATTGTCAGCGATACCGGGAGTTCCCACGCCTATCCATTCAACATCGTCAACGGAAATGCCAGCCAGCTTACATGCCTCAATGGACACCTTAGCCATATCATCGCAGATATCCTTTGCGGGACGGGGGCAGAGAGTTTTTGTGGAAGCCTTTGCGATTATCTCAAACTTCTCATTTACAACTCCGGCTTTGATATTTGTTCCGCCCAAGTCAATGCCAATGTAATATTTCATTTGTTTGACCGCCTTTCATATATTAAGACGCAGATACGATATTCCGCAGCCATACGCCTTTTTTTATCAGAATAAAGCCTATTGTTACCTTTAATATATCCACTGCCTGGCAGCAGAAGTATATTTTAAGAATATCAAAATCGGTGAAATTTACCAGAAGAAGTGCCGTTGGTATAGTGACAGCCCATACATATACGCTGTCGAAAAGGAAAGTGATGAACGTTCTTCCGCCCGAACGAAGGGTGAAATATGCGGCGTGCATAAATGAGGTCAGGGGAGTGAACATTCCCGAGATGACTATAAGGCTGCCTGCAAGCGACCTTACACTGTCATCTGTGTTGTAAAGTTCAGGGAATACTTTTGAGAGTGCAGCCATCATGATTCCAGTGAAAATGCCTGCCGCAACGGTGAATGCGATAAGCCTTGTGTCGGTCTCCCGTGCCTTTTTCATATCTCCCGAGCCGAGTATCTGTCCCACGATTATTCCAACGGAATTGCCCAGGGCAATAAAGATGACCGAGAACAGGTTGAAGATAGTGGAGGAGATATTGGTAGCCGCAACCACTTCCAGCCCTCTCATTGAGTAGCATCGGTTCAGCAGAGCCATTCCCGATGACCACAGTCCCTCATTTACAGCCAGAGGCAGACCGTGTATGATTATCTGCTTCACAAGGTCGGAGGGTATCTTGAGACTGCTGTATGCGCCATTGATGAAAGCATTTTTGCCGCTGTTGGCATGAGTCCATATCACAACGATGATGCACTCGGCAAATCGTGCAATAACAGTGGCAAGAGCCGCTCCCTTTACGCCCATTTTGGGCATGCCAAGGTTTCCGAAGATAAGCACCCAGTCAAGCACAAGGTTCATGAGCACGGCGGTAAGGCCTGCAAACATGGGAACAAGCGTCTGATTGGTCTCTCTCAGCGTGGAGGCGTATATCTGTGTTACCGTAAATGGGATAAGACCTACTACCATTACACCCAGGTAGTCAAGTCCCGACTGCAATATCAGCGCCTTGTTGCTTTCCTCGCCGTTTCCCGTAAGATACGAGCTTATAAGTTCGGTGCTGAACAGTGATAGGATCGTTCCGCCTGCCAGCAGCACCAGAAGCCCTGCATAAAGCTTGAAGCGGAAAGTATTGCGCACGCCCTCGCTGCTGCCCTTGCCGAAAAACTGCGCACCGTATATCCCGGGGCCTGCAAGGATTCCGAAAATGCAGAGGTTGAATACGAACAGAAGCTGATTTACCACCGCCGTACCCGACATCTGAGCTGTGCCCAGCTGACCTACCATTATGTTGTCCAGAAGAGCAACAAAATTCGTAATGCCGTTTTGTATCATTATGGGAACGGCTATTGTGAAAACCTTTTTGTAAAAGCTCCTGTCACCTATAAATGTACGGATATCCATGCAAAACTCCCTGAAATACTATTATAATTATAATATCAATCAATATGGGTCATAACAGCGGAGCACTTGCCTGTAAGCTCAAATTTGCCCAGACCTGCGGGAATGAACACGCTGTCGCCCTTTTTAAGCTCAACTGCATCGTTGCCCTCGGAGGAAAGCACACAGCCGCCGTCAAGAACAAGAATGTTTACGAAAGAGGACTTGTCTGCCTCGAGAGCAGCGGAGGTATCAACATTGATAACGTCAACGGTAAAATATTCGCACTTTGCAAGACGTTTCTTTGTCCAGCCGCCCATGTCAACAGGTTCGGACTGAGGATAAGGCTTTGCGGGGCAGAGGTTTGTAACGTCAACAGCCTTGTCGATGTGGAGCTGTCTGGGCTTGCCGTCTGCGCCTACTCTGCCGTAATCGTAGATACGGTAGGTGGTGTTGGAATTCTGCTGTATCTCAGCGATAAGGATACCCTTGCCTATGGCGTGGAGAGTTCCTGCCTCGATGAAGAAAACGTCGCCCTTCTTTACGGGAACGGAGTTTGTAACTTCAAGCAGAGTATTGTTTTCTATTCTCTCACGGAATTCTTCCTTTGTGATATTATGCTTGAAGCCGTAGAGCAGGGAAGCACCCTCGTCGCAGTCAACAACATACCACATCTCGGTTTTGCCGTATTCGCCCTCCACCCTCTGAGCATATTCATTGTTGGGGTGGACCTGAACGGAAAGGTTGTCCTTAGCGTCGATAAGCTTTATAAGAATAGGGAAGTTCCCGAACTTCTCGCAGTTTGTTCCGAGTACGGACTTGCCTTCCTTTTCAATATACTGAGCCAGTGTGAGACCTGCAAATTCGCCGTCAGCCACAACGGAGTTGCCGTCCTTATGGCAGGAAAGCTCCCAGCTTTCAGCAATCTTGTCAAAATCGCAGTCCTTGCCGAAATCGTCTCTGAGTCTTGTGCCGCCCCAGAGGTAGTCTTTAAAAGCAGGCTTAAGCTTGATTGGATACATAATTTTGTGCTCCTTTTCATGAATGTATGAGCTTATATGCTGATTTCATATCGTTCTATAGGGTGATGCGAAATCAGTATTGCAAAAAAGCTCTGATATTTAAATCATAACACAATAAGACGGATTTGTCAATTACGGAAATGAAGGATTTGGCGGGTAATCGAATACACTATTTAATACGTATTCTGACCTTAAAGCGGATCACTGTTAAAAATCAGTGAGGTATCGGCAGAAAAGAGGCAAAAATTGGCTGTAAAAAGCATAAAAATCAAAAAAACACTTGCAATTTCAAAATGAGTGTGGTATAATAATCAAAGTACACCAATAGTAAAGGACAAAGACTGGAGCAATCCGGTCTTTCTTGTTTGATGGAGGTATTGTTTATGGCAGGAAAAAAAGGGGGCAAGGGCGGCAGCACCGTTTCAAGGGTGTATGATATCGCAAAGCCCATCGCCGATGAGCTTGGTCTTACCATCTGGGACGTGACCTTCGACAAGGAAGGCTCAATGCGCTATCTCAGAGTGCTTATCGAAAAGCCCGACGGCTACGTTGATATGGACGACTGTGAGGCTATGACACGTCCGCTCTCAAAGGCGCTGGACGATGAGGACCCTATAGATGAGCAGTATATGCTTGAGGTCGGTTCCCCCGGACTGGGCAGAGAGCTTAAAAGAGAGGAACATTTCCTTGAGTATCTCGAGTGCCCGCTGCGTATAAGATATATCCGTGAAAAAGACGGTGTCAAGGAATTTATCGCTGTTCTGACTGCGTATAATAAAGACGATGGCAGCATTACAGTTGAGACCGAGGACGGCACCAAAAAGGTTATTATTTCCGAAACTGCGTTCATCAAGCTCTACGATGACGAGGAGCTTCCCGATGAATTCTGTGAAGACGGCGATTAACATTATTAACTCAGGAGGAATTTCAAAAAGATGAACAAGGAATTTTTTGAAGCACTTGAATGTCTCGCACATGAAAACTCTATCCCGCTGGAGGCTCTTGTTGAGAAGATCCAGCAGGGCATTATGAAGGCAGTCAGAAAGGAATATCCCGACTGTGACGATTTCCTGGTGGATATTGACCCTGCCAGAAACGTATTTGATGTATGCGTTCTCAGAACTGTCGTTGATGATGAGCCTATCGACCTCAACGAGATAAACATCGAAGAAGCAAAGACTATCGTTCCCGGCTGCGTTTGCGGCGACAGAGTTCCTTACAAGCTTGATACAGCAAAGTTCGGCAGAGTTGCTGCTCAGTATGCAAAGCAGTCTATCCGCCACGATGTAAAGGAATTTGAGAAGGAAAAGCTCATTGCCCAGTACAAGGATAAGGTACATGACATTATCTCCGCAACCGTCCAGAAGGTAGAGCCTGCAACAGGCAACGCTGTTCTGCTGGTTGACAAGAATGAGATCTATCTTTACAAGAACGAGCAGATCCCCGGAGAGGTACTTACAGAGGGCGATATCATCAAGATATATGTTGTGGGCATCGTTAACCCCGACAGAAAGCCTGCCATCAAGATTTCCCGTACACATAAGGATCTGGTAAAGAGACTTTTCGAGCTTGAGATACCAGAGATATACGACGGCGTAGTTGAGATAAAGTCCATCGCAAGAGAAGCGGGCTCCAGAACAAAGATCGCAGTTTGCTCCAAGGACCCCAACGTTGACTGCGTAGGTGCGTGCATCGGCCCCAAGCGTTCAAGGATAAGCAAGATAGTTGAGGAGCTGGGCGGCGAGAAGATCGACATCATCGTTTATGACGAGGATCCTGCAGTATTCATTGCCAAGGCACTTGCTCCCGCTGATGTTATCAGGGTAGATGTGGCTGAGGGCGACGAAAAGGCGTGCACTGTTATCGTTCCCAACAACCAGCTTTCACTGGCTATCGGAAACAAGGGTCAGAATGCCAAGCTTGCAGCCCGTCTGACTGGCTATAAGATCGACATCAAGCCTGAAAATCCTGTGGACTGACCGTCCGCATTTATATAAATGAGGTGATATTGTGGCAGCGGTAAAAAAGATACCCATGCGTATGTGCCTGGGCTGCAATGAAATGAAGCCCAAAAAGGAGCTTATCAGGGTGGTAAGGTCTCCCGAGGGCGAGATATCTCTGGACACAACAGGAAAAAAATCAGGCAGAGGAGCTTATGTGTGCCCCAATGCCGAGTGCCTGAGACTTGCGAGAAAATCCAGAAAACTTGAAAAAAGCTTTTCCTGCCGCATATCAGACGAGGTTTATGATAATATGGAGAGAGAGCTGAATGAGCGTCAGTAAAGAAAAATTATTCGGTCTGCTTACGATCTGCCGAAAAGCGGGAAGAATGACCATGGGTTTCGATTCTGTTAAGGAGTCCATACTCACGGACAAAGCGAAAGCGGTTTTTCTTGCCTCGGATATATCCGCAAAAACAGAAAAAGAAGTCAGATTTTTCGCAGACCAAAAGGCTGTTCCAGTTCACTGCATTGATGCCACTATAGCTGAGATAGAGTTCTCGGTGGGCAGAAAAGCAGGTGTTATCGGAATATGCGACGAAGGATTTGCAAAGAAACTGACAGAGCTTATCGGATAATATCCGAAAGACGTCACGTAATAATAGGAGGGTAATTATAGCCTATGAGTACAAAACAGAACCAGACAAAATCCAAACTCAGCGAGGTTGCCAAGGACCTTAAAATATCAAATCAGGAGCTTAGCGACTTTATTTCCGATAAGTTCGGAACCGTAAAGAAGCCATCTGCAAGTATTACACAGGATGAGCTTAATTATATTCTCGAGTCTTTTTCACAGAATAATCAGGTAGATAGCTTCAATCCTTATTTCGAGTCAAGAAACAATAAGCCCGAGCCTAAGAAGGAAGAAAAGCCTGCCGATAAGAAGCCAGCACCTGCAAAGAAGCAGGAAAAGCCTGCCGCAAAGAAGGAGACTGCTCCCAAGGCTACACAGAAGGCAGCTGCCGAGGCTGCAAAGCCCGCACAGCCTGTTCAGACTGCAAAGCCTGCTGCTCCCAAGGCTGAACCAAAGGCAGAAAAGCCTGTTGAGAAGAAGCCCGAGGCACCCAAGAACAATAATAACAATAACGAAAAGATGCCTCTTCACAAGAGCGAGCAGAAGTCTGCACTTGAAAGATTCAACAATCAGGTGAAGAAGTCTGACGAAAAGAAGAACAGCGCTGTTAAGCAGGAGCCTAAGAAGCCTGAAAACAAGATCGCTGACAATAACAAGACTGTCAAGACCAAGCTGGGCGGCAATTTCTCTTCCGAGAGCGTAAAGGTAGAGCAGAAGATGCGTACCGTTGATACAAGAGGAAGCTATGTTGATATCGACAAGTACAACGAAAAGTACGAGAATATCGCGCCTCTTTCCGGCGGCGGAAGCGGAAAGCGCAGCAAGGACAATTTATCCAAGAAGCAGAAGCTCACACAGAAGTCTGCTCAGAGAAACAAGCAGCAGTATTCCAGCAAGAAGGAGACCGAGGCTGAGAAGCTCCGCAGACTGGAGCTTGAGCGTGCAAGAAAGCAGCAACTCAAAGTTCTCATTCCCGATGAGATCGTTGTTTCCGAGCTTGCTTCCAGACTTAAGGTAACAGCTACCGAGGTCATTAAGAAGCTCATGGGTCTGGGCGAGATGTGCACCATCAACCAGGTCATCGACTTTGATACAGCTTCTCTCGTTGCTGAAGAGCTGGGCGCAAAGGTTGAAAAGGAAGTCATCGTTACCATTGAAGAGCGTCTTATTGACGACAGCGACGATGAGGGCGAGGGCGTTGAGCGTGCTCCCGTAGTTGTTGTTATGGGTCACGTTGACCATGGTAAGACTTCACTTCTGGACAGAATAAGAAATTCACACGTTACCGACTCCGAAGCGGGCGGTATCACACAGCACATCGGTGCTTACAGAGTTAATTACAAGGGCAAGGATATCACATTCCTCGATACTCCCGGCCATGAGGCATTTACCTCTATGCGTGCAAGAGGTGCGTCCGTAACGGATATCGCTATCCTCGTTGTTGCCGCAGACGACGGAATCATGCCCCAGACAGTTGAAGCTATCAACCACGCAAAGGCTGCGGGTGTATCCATTATCGTTGCTATCAACAAGATGGATAAGGAAGGCGCAAACCCTGAAAATATCAAGCAGCAGCTCACCGAGCATGACCTTGTTGTTGAGGAGTGGGGCGGCGATGTTATCTGCGTTCCCGTATCCGCAAAGACAGGCATGGGCATTGACGAGCTGCTGGAAAATGTACTTCTTCTCGCCGAGGTTGCCGAGCTCAAGGCTAACCCCAACAGACTGGCAAAGGGTACTGTTATCGAAGCACGTCTTGACAAGGGAAGAGGACCTATCGCAACTCTGCTTGTACAGAACGGTACACTGAGAACAGGTGATGTTATCATCGCAGGTACTTCCGTTGGACGTGTTCGTGTTATGACAAACGACAAGGGCAATGTTGTTCATGAGGCAGGTCCCTCTTATCCTGTTGAGATAACAGGTCTTGCAGAGGTTCCCTCTGCAGGCGATGTGTTCAACGCAGTTGAAGATGAGCGTCTCGCAAGAGAGCTTGTTGAACAGCGTAAGCATGAGGCTAAGCAGGAGCAGTTCAATCAGTATCAGAAGGTTACTCTTGACAACCTGTTCAGCCAGATCGAGCAGGGCGAGATCAAGGAGCTTCCTATCATCGTCAAGGCTGACGTTCAGGGCTCCGTTGAGGCAGTCAAGCAGTCTCTTGAAAAGCTCTCCAATGATGAGGTCCGCATAAAGGTCATCCACGGCGCAGTTGGTGCTGTTTCCGAGAGCGACGTTATGCTTGCAAGCGCATCCAATGCTATCATTGTAGGCTTCAATGTTCGTCCCGACCCCGTTGCTACAGAAAACGCAGAGCGTGACGGCGTTGATATCCGTCTCTACCGTATCATTTACGATGCTATCGAGGAGATCGGCACCGCTATGAAGGGTATGCTTGCTCCCAAGTACCGTGAGATCGCTGTCGGACGTATCGAGGTTCGTCAGGTATATAAGATCTCCAACGTTGGTCTTGTTGCGGGTGCATATGTTCTCAGCGGCAAGGTAACAAGAGCGTGCCAGATAAGAGTTGTAAGAGACGGCATAGTTATTGCCGAGGATAAGATGTCCAGCCTTAAGCGTTTCAAGGACGATGCCAAGGAAGTTGCGGAAGGCTACGAGTGCGGTATCACCCTTGAAAAGTTCAACGATATCAAGGAAGGCGATATCTTCGAAGCATTTATCATGGAAGAATATCGTCCCGACTGATAAACACAGTGCGGAAAGGACGGCGCAGATATGCCAAACTTTAAGAATGCAAGATTATCCGAAGATATTAAGCGTGAGATCTCAGGACTTATCCGTGAGAGAATAAAGGACCCAAGAGTAAAGGACGGACTTGTTTCTGTTGTTCGTACCGAGCTTTCGGGCGATAATTCACACTGCAAGGTATATATTTCCCACCTTGACGGCATGGAGGCTTCAAAAAATGCCGTAAAGGGTCTGGAAAGCGCAGGGTGGATGATAAGAAAAGAAATTTCCAACAAGCTTCATCTGAAAAAATGCCCCGAGCTGAAATTCATTGCGGACGATTCCATTGAACATTCCGCTGAGATCGCAAAAATGCTTGAGGACATTGCGGAAGCTGAGGAAGAGACACAGTCCGAGGACGAATAATAAAGCCATGGAAGGCAGACAGCCGTAAGCTTGCGGCTGTCAGAAAGGTGGTCATAGGTTTGAACAGTGATAAAAAGGTTGAAAGCATAACAGTTCTTGAAGCTGCAAATTTTCTGCTTAAAAATGACAATTTTTATATCCTTACCCATGTTAATCCTGACGGAGATGCTATGGGCAGCGGATTCGGACTTTGCAGAGCACTGAGAGCTGTGGGCAAAAAGGCGAATGTCCTTTGCTCCGACCCCTTTCCCAAGAGATATTCCTATCTTTACAACGGCTATGAGCCTCAGAAGTTCGTTCCCCAGACTATAGTTTCAGTAGATCTGGCGGATACGAACCTTTTCGGAAAGGCTCTTTCCGTTTATGCGGACTTTGTTGACCTGGCTATTGACCATCACATTTCCAACACGGGCTATGCCGCAAAAACTCTGCTCAACGGCAAGGCTGCGGCTGCCTGCGAGGTGCTTTTCGAGGTGTTCACCGAGGGCAAGTTCCCCATAGGTCTCCAGACTGCCGAGTGCCTTTACACCGGCATTTCCACAGATACAGGCTGCTTCCGTTTTGAAAATACCACTCCCAGATGCCATGAGATAGTGGCAAAGCTTATGGGATACGGTATCCCTTACGCAAAGATAAACCGTGAGCTGTTCGAGATAAAGAGCAGGGCACGCCTTACTGTAGAGCAGCACGTTATCAACTCCATGGAAATGTACCTTGATGACAAGTGCGCCGTTATTGCAGTTACCTCCGATATGATAGCGGAAACAGGACTTGCTCCCGAGGAATTTGAGGGACTGGCTTCCATTCCCATGCAGGTGGAGGGCGTTGAGGTAGGCGTTACCATCAAGGAAAAGGAGCCGGGCAAATTCAAGGTCTCCATGAGAAGTGCGGAGAGCGTGAATGTTTCTGAGCTTTGCGCAAAGCTTGGCGGCGGCGGACATATCCGTGCGGCTGGCTGTACTGTGGAGGGCAACCTTTCCCAGGTAAAGCTCAAGATACTTTCTGTTATTGCGCCTGCGCTGGGTTTTGATCTATGGCTGTCATGAGTGAGCTTAACGGTATCATCTGCGTTTATAAGCCTGTGGGCTTCACTTCCTTTGATGTTATTGCCAAAATGCGTGGTATCCTCAAAATGAAAAAGCTTGGTCATGCAGGTACTCTTGACCCTATGGCGGAGGGCGTTCTGCCTGTGTTTGCAGGCTGCGCCACAAAAGCGTGCGATATGCTTCCCGACCATGACAAGGTTTACCGTGCAGGCTTCCGTCTTGGCGTTACTACCGATACTCAGGACAGCAGCGGAACGGTCATTTCAGAAAATGACACACCTGTTTACAAAGACGGGCTTATATCTGCGGCAGAGTGCTTCAGGGGAGATATAATGCAGCTTCCTCCCATGTATTCGGCAGTTTCGGTCAACGGAAAAAGGCTTTATGAGCTGGCAAGACAGGGCAAGACCGTTGAAAGAGAGCCGAGACCTATAACCGTTTATTCCCTTGATATAAAGGAATATGATGAGCAGACACGCAGCGGAGTTATGGAGATATCCTGCTCAAAGGGTACATATATCCGCACCCTTATAAATGATATAGGGGACAAGCTGGGCTGCGGCGGAATAATGACATCGCTTGTTCGCACGGCTGCCTGCGGCTTTACTCTCGATGACTGCGTGACTATTGAGCAGCTCCAGCAGACTGCCGACGGTGACAGGGACTTCGGTAAATATCTTCTCCCCGTAGAAGCTGTTTTTGACTATCTGCCAAAGGTAAGACTGTGCGAGGCTCAGGAAAGAATGTACAGAAACGGGATACGCCTTGACGTTTCCCGACTTGATATTGATGATACGGCTTCGGAAAGATACGCAGTATTCGGCAGCAGCGGCGGATTTATCGGCACTGCCGTTATAATGCGTGACGAAGATCTTCTGAAAGTCGAAAAGAATTTTCTCTGATTTTTGAGGTGATTGCTTTGATCCTTCTGTCCGATGAGGAGCAGATAAACGGAAAATACACATCTGTTGCCCTTGGCGTTTTTGACGGAGTTCACAGGGGGCATAAAGCGGTCATTGACGCAGCTGCGGAAAATGCCGCAGCGAATGATCTCAGCGCCGCCGTATGCACTTTCAGGACTGCAACGGTGGATACCAAGGGCACAGGCTTTCGTCCCATTTACAGCGACGAGACCAAATGCCTGCTCCTTGAACACGAAGGGGCAGAGTATGTTTATATGCCCGATTTTTCCCGCATAAAGAATAATTCTGCCGAGGATTTTGTGAGAGATATCCTACGCAAAAAAATGAACGCCAAGACTGTGGTATGCGGCAGGGATTTCAGACTGGGCAGGGGAGCTTCCTGCACTGCTGAGGGACTGTCCGTGCTGTGCAGAGAAAACGGCATGGAGCTTATCGTAGTCGATGATATCACCGATAACGGCGTAAGGATATGCTCTTCCGATATAAGAAAGGACATTGCCGAGGGGGATATCGTTTCCGCAAACCGTCTGCTGGGGCATGATTATGCCATAACCGGCGAGGTGGTCAACGGCAATCATTTTGGTCGGCAGATGAATTTTCCCACCGCCAATCAGTGTATGGACAGCGGCTGTGTTCTGCCGAAATTCGGCGTGTATGCTTCCTATGCCATGATAGACGGAAAATTTTATAAGGGCGTTACCAATATCGGCGTGAAGCCTACAGTTGAAGTAGGCGATGCCCCTCATGCGGAGACATATTTTATCTCCTTTGACGGCGACCTTTACGGCAGGAACATAGTTCTGCGGCTGGTGGATTTTCTCCGCCCCGAAAAGCGGTTCCCGAGCATTGAAGCTCTCAGGGAGCAGATAGCAAGGGACACCGAGACCGTCAGAAACAGAGAATACAATATATAAAAGTATATCTGATATTTTCAGAAAGGACTGTTTATAAATGGATACATCTAAGAAAATACGCACCAGATTTGCACCCAGCCCCACGGGCTTTATGCACATCGGCAACCTGCGTACAGCTATCTACACCTATATCATCGCCAAGAAGTACGGCGGAGATTTTATCCTCAGGATCGAGGATACCGACCAGGAAAGATACGTTGAGGGCGCAGTTGAAAAGATATATGATACCCTGAGAGTCTGCGGACTTAACTGGGACGAAGGCCCCGATATCGGCGGACCCGTTGGTCCCTACATTCAGTCCGAAAGAATGGGTATCTACAAGGAATATGCCTTAAAGCTCATTGAGTCGGGTCATGCGTATTACTGCTTCTGCACCAAGGAGAGAATTGACGCTCTTCACAAGGCTCAGCAGGAAGCTAAGGTATCCAATATGATGTACGACCGTCACTGCCGCAATCTCCCCAAGGAAGAGGTTGACAGGCTCCTTGCGGAGGGTACACCCTATGTTATCCGCCAGAAGATGCCTCTTGAGGGCAGCACTACATTCCACGATGTTCTTTACGGCGATATTACCGTTGAAAACGCTATCCTTGATGACCAGATACTTATCAAGGCTGACGGTATGCCTACCTATAACTTTGCAAACGTTATTGATGACCACCTTATGGGCATCACCCACGTTGTAAGAGGAAACGAGTATCTTTCCTCCGCTCCCAAGTACAACCTTCTTTACGAGGCATTCGGCTGGGATATCCCCGAGTATATCCACGTTGAGCATATCATGCGTGACGCACAGCACAAGCTTTCAAAGCGTGACGGCGACGCATATTTCGGTGATTTTGTTGACAAGGGCTTCTATGTTCCCGCTATCATCAACTATATCGCACTTCTGGGCTGGGCGCCCAAGGGCGAGAACGAGATATTCTCTCTTGACGAGCTGGTACAGGAGTTCGATATCTCGGGACTTTCCAAGTCTCCCGCAGTTTTTGATATCGTGAAGATGAAGGCTATCAACGCCGAGCATCTCAGACGTCTTTCCCACGACGAGTTCAAGGCTCTGGCACTTCCCTATATCCGTCAGACCTGCAAGCGTGAGGATATTGACATTGATGTTCTCGTAAAGACACTCCAGCCCAGAACCGAGCTTTTCACCGATATCCCCGAAAAGGTGGATTTCATTGACGAAATGCCCGAGTACAGCGATGAGCTTTACTTCAACAAGAAGATGAAGACAAACGCCGAAACAGGTCTTTCCGCACTGAAAATGCTTCTTCCCGTGCTCAAGAGCGTTGAGGACTGGAACGAGGAGAATATTCACTCCGCAATATTTGCTGAGATTGAAAAGCAGGGCGTAAAGAACGGATTTATGCTCTGGCCTCTCAGAGTTGCACTTTCAGGCAAGGCTCTTACCCCCGGCGGCGGAATCGAGCTTGCCGCAATTCTCGGCAAGGACGAGACCATCAGGCGTACAGAAGCTGCAATTACCAAGCTTGGCGGCTGAAAATACTCCGCTTTATCACTGCAGAAAGCATAAATTTGAAGATTTTTTCTGCATTAACGTGTACTTTTCACATAACTGACACATTGAAACGCTAAAATATCATTAACGAATTTGTGCAGTGATGCAGTAAAGTCATAGTGCGACTTTCGGAATTACAATTCTCACGGAGAGGAATGACTATAATGATCGAGGTTAAAAACCTTACCAAGCATTACGGCAGCAAAAAAGCTCTGGACGATATCTCGTTTACCGTAAATGACGGCGAGATACTGGGCTTTCTCGGCCCCAACGGTGCAGGTAAATCCACAACCATGAATATCCTCACAGGCTACATTTCCGCCACCGACGGAGAGGTGCTCATCAACGGGATAGACATTCTGGACGACCCCACAGCCGCAAAGAAGGAGATAGGCTATCTCCCCGAGCTGCCGCCCCTTTACCTTGATATGACTGTCAAGGAGTATCTCAGCTTTGTTTATGACCTTAAAAAGTGCAAGATACCCAAGCAGGCGCATCTTGAAGAGATCTGCAAGCTTGTAAAGATATCAGATGTCTATAACCGTGTCATCAAGCATCTTTCAAAGGGCTACAAGCAGCGTGTGGGCATGGCTCAGGCGCTTATCGGAAACCCCAAGATACTTATTCTTGACGAGCCTACAGTAGGTCTTGACCCTAAGCAGATACTTGATATAAGAAACCTTATCAAGAGGCTGGGAAAGAAGCATACCGTTATCCTTTCTTCCCATATCCTGTCCGAGATACAGGCAGTCTGCGACAGAATAGTTATCATCAATCAGGGCGTTATCGCAGCAGATGATACTACCGAAAACCTTACAAAAACCGTTTCCGACGATCTGCGCTACACCGCAAGGATCGACGGCCCCCGTGAAGAGATACTCAAGGTCATCGGCACAATTCCCGGCGTTAGGGAAGTTACTGCCGAGATGGAGAGAGAGCCCGGCGCTTACGATTACGAGATAGAGGTGGAAGAGGACTCCGATATCAGACGTGAGCTTTTCAAGCGCATTGCAGGCAGAAACTGGTATATGCTGGGTCTCAAGTCCAACGAAATGACCCTTGAAGATATCTTCCTTAAGATAACAATGGGCTCCGATGTCAAGATAAAGTCCAAGCCCGTTGACGAGGATACTCACAGAAAGCTGATGGAGCAGGTTGACGGTGCAGTTGCAGTGGCAAATGCAGTCGATATCGCAAACGCTGCTCAGTCCGCTCCCGATATCAATGAGTCCGACGGGGAAGAAGAGGAAAAAGCAGACGGAGGTGAAATGTAATGGGCGCAATTTTCAAAAGAGAAATGAAAGCATACTTTACATCACCCATTGCTTATATTTTTCTCGCAGTATTTTATATTATCACAGCCTTTTACTTCGTTAATATGAATCTGGCAAACGGTTCTACCGATATGTCCTATGTGTTTGCGGGAGTATTCGTTATTATGATGATACTTCTCCCTCTGCTGACCATGAGGCTTTTTGCAGATGAAAAGAAGCTCAAAACAGATCAGGGACTGCTCACCGCTCCCGTAAATCTCTTTGAGATAGTAATGGGCAAGTTTTTTGCAGCAACAGTCGTTTTCCTTGTGGGCATGGCAATATACATTCCCTATATCCTTGTGATACTGAAGCTTGCGGGAACGATCGCATGGGCTTCCGTTATCGGAAATCTTCTTGGACTGCTGCTTCTCGGCTGCTCATTCATTTCCATCGGAATATTCGTTTCCTCCCTTACAGAGCTTCAGATAGTAGCTGCCATCGTAAGCATCATCATCAACCTTGTGCTTTATATGATTGATGTTATCGCATCTACCGTAAGCATCGACATTCTTAAAAAGGTAATGGTCGCTATCGGCTTCTACAACAGATACACTGAATTTACTCAGGGTATCCTTAATATCACAAGCGTTGTGTTCTTTATCAGCACAATATTTATTTTCAACTTCCTTACCGTCAGGGTACTGGAAAAGCGCCGCTGGAGTTGATGCCTGACGGCTGACCGAATTGATGTTTACATCTGATGAAAGGAATGAAATAAATGGCTAAGGAAAAGAAAAATGCCGAGAATACAAAAAATACAGCCGTTTCCGCTGATGAGACCACCGAAAAGGCTGCAAAGAATAAAAAGGCATTCAATAAAAGAAAATTCAAGTACGGCTCCATTGCAACAGCCATTACAGTAGTGGTAATTGCAGTTGTCGTTCTTGTGAATGTTATTGTGAACATGGCATCTGACAAGGTGAATATGTCCATCGACCTTACCACCAACGGAAACTTCGAGATATCCCAGCAGACCATTGACTACCTCAATACTGTTACCGAGCCTGTTTCCATTGTATGTATGTCCGATGAGCTTACTTTCCAGACCTCCAACTACATTTATTATAAGCAGGCTTACGAGGTACTTAAAAAGTACTCAATCTACAATGACAACATAACACTCAAGTTCGTTGATATGGTCAAGGACCCTACCTATGCTGACCGCTACAAGGACAAGTACAAGGGCGAGATAAGCGCATACAGCATCGTAGTTGAAAGCGACAAGAGAATCAAGGTGCTGACTATACAGGATCTTTACAACACCGAAACACAGTTCGATTACTCTTCCTTTACTTCCTATGATGTTCCCGTTTCTTCCAAGGCGGAGCAGGAGATAACCTCTGCTATCATGTATGTTACCGACCCCGATCCTATGGAAGCAGTTCTTTTCAAGAGCGAGACATCGGGTACTTCCTACGACAATATCAATTCTCTTCTGGCTGCAAACGGCTATGAGGTAACTGAGATAGATCCTCTGGTGGATACTATCCCCGAGGACGCAGATATCGTTGTTATTGATGCGCCCCTTAACGATTACGATACCAACGTGATTGATATGCTCTATGATTTCCTCGACAACGGCGGAAATCTTGGCAAGAACCTTATCTATCTTGCAGACTACACCCAGAAATCTACCGCAAACATTGACGCATTCCTTGCTGAATGGGGCATAAAGGTAGAGGACGGCGTAGTAGGCGACCAGGACACCAACAATCTCCAGGGTCAGAGCTACTATGTTGTAAGAAACTACATTACCGACAATGATTATTCGGGAAATGTTGCACAGACAGCTCTTCCCGTTATTGATTACCAGTCCAGACCCATTACTCTCCTGTTCGACTCCAAGGATACCAGAAGCACAGTTGCGCTTCTCCAGACCAAGGACACAGGCTTTGTGATGACCGAGGATATGCAGGCTGATATCCAGAACGGCAACACTCCCAATATCGTAAACGGAGTTCAGACCACTATGGCTCTGGGCAGAAAGTACGTTTTCGACAGCGACAACAATATGGTATTCAGCAATGTCCTTGTTATCGGTTCTTCCGAGACAATGGACGAGGCTTTCACCTCCACCACTTACTATAACAACGGCGATTATTTCGTTTCCGTACTCAACACCATGGCAGGCAAGAACAGCGGTATCTCCATCGTTGCAAAGGATCTTTCCGCAGCAACATTCGATATCGACAAGGGCACAGTAAGCAGATATATGGTTCTGTTCGTGTTCGTTATTCCTCTTGCAGTGCTTATCGTAGGTGCAGTGGTATTTATCAGAAGGAGAACTAAGTAATGAAATCGAATGTCAAGCTTCTGATAATCGGTGCAGTGGTGCTGGTGATGCTCATCGGTGCAATAGTTGCTCTTACAGTTCTGGGAAAGGACGACGAGGCTCAGGAGGCGGAGGAGACTACCGCCACCGAGACCCTCTCCCGTCTGCTTTATGAAAAGGATTCTTCCCTTATAAGCGATATCCATGTGAAGAACGAAACAGGGGAGTACGATATCGTCAAGTACGATGACAGCTCTTGGTTCGTCAAGGATTTTATCGGCGTGCCTCACAGCACAGTGGCGATTCAGGATATCCTGAGCGCTGCTTCAAGCCTTACAGCAGATCAGACAGCCTCGGACAATGCAGAAGACCTTTCTGTTTACGGACTGGCCTCCCCCCGTGCTGATGTTACAATTACCTTTGACGACAGCTCCAAAACTGTTAAGGAGATACTTGTAGGCTCAGATTCACCCTCCGCAGGTCTTACCTATGTATGCTTCAAGGGCGAGAACACTGTTTATGCCGTTGATACATCTGATATCGACTGCTATCTCAACGAAAGCTTTGACTTCCTTGCCAAGACAGTTTACACTGCCAAGCAGGCAGAGGACGAAAATGACACTGCCGACTATACCAAGATAAATAAGCTGACCATTTCCCGCAAGGATATCGACTATGATATCGTGCTTGAGTATGATACCCGTCAGGACGATGAAAATATTGTTTCGGGAAATTCGGCTACTCACGTTATGACAAGCCCCGTTCAGCTGGATCTTAACCCCGATACTTCCTATGATGTGCTCAACGATGTGTTCAACCTTACAGCGACCGATATTGCTGTTGTTGCTCCCACAGATGAGATCATGGCACAGTTCGGACTTGACGATCCCTTTGCTGAGGTGGATTTCGATATCGTAGGCGGAAACTTCAAGCTCCTTATCGGCAATGAGTACGTTGACAGCGACGGAAAGGTGCTGGGAAGATACTGCTATGCTGACGGCATCAACATGATATATATGTTCAATACCGACACTATCCCTTGGGCAACTGTAATGCCGCTTGATATCTCCATGACTATGATAACAAGCACATACATCTACAGCATCAGCTCAATAGATGTGGCAACCGCCGACAGCAGCACTCATTTTGAGCTTAACAGCGATTCTTCCGATTTTCAGGTCAAGTGCAGCGACGGTGACGTTACTGCCGATAACTTCAAGAGCTTCTACCAGTTTATTCTCCGTGCCCCTGCTGAGGAGCTTTATCTTGAAGAAACCGATGCTCCCGCTGATATCACCATAACCATCACCCACCAGAGTGGTACGGACAAGATCGAGTTTATCAAGTCCGATGACCGAAAGACTATTATCCGTCTTAACGGCAGAACAAGCTTCAAGTGCAGAACAGCATATACCTCACGTCTCATTGAAAATCTGGGACATCTGCTTAACGGCGAGAATATGGTGGATACCTGGTAAACAGCGGCAGATTGCGGCATATTTTTCAGTAGCGGAGTGCTATAATGATATTATTCGGGCTGTAAAGAACTCTTATAAAAAATTTCCAAAATATGAAAAAACTACTTGATTTTTCTGTATATTTGTGTTATAATGTATTAAAGAGATAAATGCAGCAAATTCTGTGATATAAGGAGGAACAGCTATGAACGACGCAGCAGAGGTCAAGACAAAAAAATCCGACTTCTTCACTTACAAGGGTTATCCGCTGGTGAGAAAAGGTGACGAAATTTACTACGGCAATATGTACGACTCTTATGTTATAATGATGCAGATCATTGAAAAGACTAAAGTTGGCAATCTCGACGTTGCCAGCAAGGTAAGGATATACAAAATGGCTACCGACGAAAAGCTCAATCCCGTTGAGGCTATCGTCAAGCAGAGCGAAAAGAGCAGTCTTTATGAGGCTCTTGATATCGCATATATCTGGCTTACAAGATAAAACAGCATACCTTAAAAGGCGGCAGATGATGCCGCCTTTTTTATGCCTGATTTTTTTATCACCATTTTGCTGCCGCAGCATAATATGAACTATGAAGGCAAGACAAAGCGAAAACGTCGCTGAAAGCCTTCAGGGAACACATATCAGCAAGATATGCTCCCAACAATACATTTTTCAAAGGAGAGTTTTATTATGAACTGCAACTGCAACGGTGGATTTGGTGGAGGCAACTGCTGCTGGATTATCATTATCCTTATCGTTCTCTTCTTCTGCTGCGGCAATGGCTGCAACGGCGGCAACATCTGCGGCTCAGGCTGCTGATAATTTCGATACGGGCTGTATCATCTAAAAAAATGCCGCAGGGAGACCTGCGGCATTTTTCATGTTGAAAAGTATATCTTAATATCTGTTGTCGTAAACTCTTGTGGATTTCTTTTCGCTTCTGGGGAGGTCGCCGATGGCAACGGGCTTTGCATTAACGGTTATACCGATCTTGCCCTTGAAGCCCTCAACGATCCTGTGCTCCAGCTCGTACTTGTTAACGCCCTCTTCTGCTTCAACATAAAGTGTGCAAATGTCCTTGCCCTCAAGGTGGTCGATAACGAACTGATACTCGCTTGATGCGCCATCAACGTTTTTGAGAAATTCCTCGATCTGGCTGGGGAAGATGTTGACACCCTTGACCTTGACCATATCGTCTGTTCTTCCGAAAATGGTGTCAATTCTGGGGCGCTCGCAGCCGCAGGAACATTTTCCCGGGATAATTCTTGTAAGGTCGTGTGTGCGGAAGCGGATAAGGGGAGCGCCCTGCTTTTTGAGAGTGGTGATGACAAGCTCACCAACCTCGCCGTCAGGGAGATTTTCGCCTGTAACGGGGTCAACTATTTCAAAGTAAAGGTAATCATCCCATACATGAATGCCGTTGTGCTCGCCGCAGCTTACGCCGATACCGGGGCCGTAAACCTCAGTAAGACCGTAAATATCGTAAAGTTCAATGCCAAGCTCCTTGGATATTCTGTCTCTCATCTTCTCGCCCCAGCGCTCTGAGCCGATAATGCCCTTTTTCAGCTTTATCTTATCGGAAATTCCACGCTTTGCGATCTCCTCAGCAAGGAGAAGCGCATATGAAGATGTGGCACAGAGAACGGTTGACTGCATATCCTCCATCATTTTGAGCTGCTTGTCAGTGTTGCCGGGACCCATGGGGATAGCCATTGCGCCCAGTCTCTCGCAGCCCAGCTGGAAGCCGATACCCGCAGTCCACAAGCCATAGCCTGGGGTTATCTGAATCCTGTCCAGATTGGTGATGCCCGCCATACGGTAGCAGCGCTCAAACATTATAGCCCAGTCCTCAACGTCCTTCTTGGTGTAGGGGATAATAACTGGAGTGCCCGTTGTGCCCGAAGACGAGTGGATACGTACTATCTCCTCATCGGGAACTGCCTGAAGTCCCAGAGGATAAGCGTCTCTCAGGTCGCCCTTCCATGTAAAGGGGAGCTTTTCAAAATCCTCCTGAGATTTTATGTCATCAACGTTGATTCCCTCCAGCTTATGCTTGTAAAAACATTCCTGAGAGGTGAGCTTTCTGAGCTGCTCCTTGATAAGAGCAAACTGCTGTTCATTCATTTTCATATTGTGAGTGACCTGCCTTTTATAAATCTATAAAACCGCCGAACTCAGATAGGGCATCAAAAGCCTGCAATCTGAGTAAGTGTTTTTTCCATTTCTGTTTTGTCTGAGCTGAATTCGATAGCAGTTTCGTATGAAATAACGCCTCTCTTGTAAAGTCTGCCAAGGGTGTCGTTGATGGTGCACATTCCCTGACGTGCGCTGGACTGCATGGTGGATTCGATCTGAGGTATCTTGTTGGAACGGATAAGATTCTTGATAGCGTCGTTTCCTACCATTATCTCAAGAGCTGCAACACGTCCGTTTCCGTCAGCAGTGGGGACAAGTGTCTGAGCGATAACGCCCTGTATCATGTTTGCCAGCTGAGAACGTACCTGCTCCTGTGCATGGGGAGGGCAGGCGTCAATGATTCTGTCCATAGTCTGCGCAGCACTTGATGTATGTAATGTGCCGAATACCAGATGACCTGTTTCTGCGGCAGTCATTGCCAGGGAAATAGTCTCATAGTCACGCATCTCACCTACGAGGATAACATCGGGGTCTTCACGGAGAGCACTTCTCAGGGCGTTGCTGAAAGAATCAACATCTCTGCCGACTTCACGCTGGTGGATAGTTGCCTTTTCCTGAGTGTATTTGTATTCAACGGGGTCTTCGATAGTGATAACGTGGCAGGCACGGTTCTTGTTGATATAGTCAATGATAGCTGCAAGAGTGGTTGATTTACCTGAACCTGTAGGACCGGTTACAAGGATAAGACCTCTGCGCTTCTGAGCAAGCTCGGTAAGAACGGGAGGCATTTTCAGTTCTTCAAGTGTGGGTATCTTGTTATTGAGAAGTCTGATACAGCAGGCAAGTCTTCCGCTCTGGCGGAATACGTTGACACGCTGTCTTGCACCGTTTTCAAGCTCAAAGCTGAAATCGATGTCATTTCCCTCAGTAAGAAGCTTCTCCTGGTCGGCTGAAAGAATTGAGAGAATGGTGCGGTTTACTACCATATCGCTGAGCTCGCCGAACTTTCTCAGCTCACCGTTTACACGTACAACTGTGGGAGCGCCGACTGTAAGATGAATATCAGAAGCATTGAGCGCTCTTGCTTCCATAATAAAATCTTCAAATGTCATATATAGCTGTTCCTTTCAAATTACTTGATATTAAACTGTATTCCGCTGGCTGAAAGATATACTTCGTTGGACATATTTGCTATTCTCTGGTTAACTGCGCCGAGAATTTCTCTGAAAGCAGCCTGTGCAGGGTCAGCGGGAGTTACGGAGAAGCCTGTTTCAAGGGTGATTATTATCATGCTGCCGTCCTTGATCATAATAGTGTCATACATTTCGGTAACATCACCTATGATCTTCTTCTCAATCTCTTTTTTCAGCTCGTCCGTCATGGCGGAAGCATCGGGGCACATTTCCTTGATGGTATTTGATGTGTATGCTGCCAAACTGTCAAAAATAACGAACTTATGGTCAGTAAAATATGAAGCGGGAGCGCTTGTTACATTTGTTTTAATGTCCCATTCAACATAGTTCTGCTTGTTTCCGTACTCGATACGGTGCATAGTGTCAGCGTCAACAGCGTCCGATGTGCGCAGGTAAAGAACATAATCGCAGGCTGCAAAATATGAAACAGCCCATCTTGACTTGCCGCTTGCCGCTCCTCCTGTTATCAGGATAGTTTTTGACATTGATATCATCCTTTCAGTATATAAATAGGGGCATAAAATAACGTTTATTGTTAGTACCTTTTCCATATTATACCATTATTTTTTATACTTGTAAATAGTAAATTTAACATTTAATAAAAAAAATATCACAGTAGTGGTGCTTGCAGAGCAAAATGTTGAAACTGGTTAACAAATTTGACAAGAAAAATCTCATGTGATATAATCAGTTTAAATGAAAAATGATGTGGCGGGAGAAAATGGCATTATGACAGCTGATGAAATGTATGCGGTTTATGACGGGGTGACATATGCTCTTGAAAGCGTTACGCCAAAGACGGGTTTAGCAGCACTGAAAAAGAATGAGCATGGGAAAACCATCATATTTAATGTGCCTAAGTCTGAGATAACCGCAGCGTGGCTTGTTCATAAGATACCGATCTACGGCAAGCTTCGCTGCGATAATATCACCCTTTCGGGCAGCAGATGCTTTATCACCGCTTCCGTAATATGCCCGAAAAGTGAAGAGGGGAGCAGGAGAGCTGCACAGCTTAAAAGTCTCGGCTTTGAATGTTTTGCCTGTGATGAGGCTGCGGATACAGCCTGCTATATAAAGCAGACGGATATTTCCGATGCCATGCTTGAGTTTGATGAGAGCGTATCGGACATCAATATTATGAATTTTATTTAATTTTAAGGGGCTGCCGCATTTAAGCTGCGACAGCCCCTTTTATTATATGCCTATTATTTTTCATTCTTGTCGCAGTATGCGATTCCCAGACCTACTGTGGACATATAGCATCTGCCGTAAACGTTCATATCGCCCACAACAAATTCGCCGTTTCCTGTGCCGCCGAACTGGTGAAGGTCATCGTTTACTCTTACCCATGTCTCGCCCTCGTCCTCGGACATATAAATGCCCTTTACATCACTGTCCTTGGGAGTGCCCCATACGTAGATAACATAAGGATCGCCGTCATTCTTGGGTTTGCCCAGTCCAACTGCCTCGCAGAACTTGAGACCGTTCACAAGAGTAATGTTCTCGCCGTGGTCGGTGGTCTTGAGAAGTCCGCTTCCGCCGCCGGGGATATAAACTGTGCCCTCAATGTCGGGAGCAACTGCCAGGCGCTTGTAGGTGCTCATGGTATCGAACTTTCTCTTGAAGGACTTGCCGCCGTCGGAGCTTACATAAAGTATGCTGTTTGCACAGCCGTAAACATAATCCTTGTTAACAGGGTCGCCGATGAGATATACGCCCTGGCTGCCGATGATACCCTCGACCTTTTCCCAGGTGCTGCCCCAGTCCTCGGTGCGGTATGTAAAGTTTGAATTGGAGGGGCTCCAGATAAGAGCGGAGCCGTCAGCTGTAAGAGCGACCTTGCCCTTGTAGTAAACCTTGCCCTCTTCGGGAGAATTTGTGATATCAGTCCAGTTCTTGCCGCCGTCTGTGGAGTAGCAGAGGAGCTGATTGCTCTCATCGCCGCCGACCTTTACCCAGATGTTGTGGTCAAGGGCTGCAATGGCGATGCTGGTGGTGGAGCCTATCTGCCTTGTGTGGCGCTCGCCTGAGGTGAAGATATCCTCGTGAGTGAAGCCGTCATAGTCGCCGATAGCGGATACAAGGGGATAATCCTTGTAGGAAACTATATCCTCGGGAACAACTTCCTCAATGCCCTTTGCTTCAAAATAGAATTCTGGAGACTCGTCCCAGATATTGTCGCAGGCGAAGATACCATTGCCTGAGTTTACAAGAATTCTGTTGGAGTCGCCGCTGTCCATGGCAAGGGAGCTGCACCAGTGGATAGCCGCATTGTATATCCAGTCCATGCCGTTTGTTGACATGGTGTATTTGCCGTCAAGGTTTTCCCAGGTTTCTCCGCCGTCAGTGGTGCGGAAGAACTTGTCGCCGAATGCGCCGTTGGGCTGCTCTGTCCATACCTCGGAGGTAACGAGAACCATGTTGTCGTCATTGGTGGGGTCGATAACAATATCGCCCACAGTCCAGTTGACTACCTGAATTTCCTCGCTTGTACCTGCATCGGCATTGAACTTGTAGAGAGTACCCTGAGTGGAGTTCCAGGGACCTTCGTGGTTGCCGTAGGAAACGTAAAGATTGCCCTTGGAATCAAGGTCAAATCTCTGAGGCATAAACTTCTGAGCCTTTTCATCGATTCCGGGGAGAACACTCCAAGTTTCGCCTGCGTCATCGGAGTAGTAGATGTTATCTGTCTTTGACTCGGAAACGCCTGCGTAAATGCGTGTAGTCTTGCCGTCAGCGGACTTTGAGCCGTCGAACGTTATAATGTTGATGCCGTTCTCGTTCTTGGTGGAGTTTACGGGGAAAGAAGCAACGGATTCCCATGTTTCTCCGCCGTCAGTGCTGCGTATCATACCGCCTGTTCTGCCGCCGCAGTAGATGATGTCGCTGTTATTGGGGTCAACGGCAATTCTCTCACCGTTTCCTCTGCCCATGCCGTTGCCGTGTACCTTTATCTTGTCGCTTACATCTATCTGCTTGAAGTGTGCACCGTAGTCATGTGATACCATTATACATGTCTTGGCATTGCTGAAATAAGATGTTCCCGCAATGAGATAAACATTAGCCGCATTCTGTGGGTCAACAGCTATGCCGTCGATTCCCAGCAATCCCTTGTCGTCCTCGGATATCTCATAACTGAGGCTTATCCACTGCTGAGCGTCATTATCCCATCTGTAAGCGCCGCCTACGTCTGTTCTTGCGTAGAAAAGCCCAGGCTCGCAGGTGCTTATGATGCCTGTTACAAATCCACCGCCGCCGATAGCGACCTGACCGTATGACCAGTCGGGATTTACATAAAGGCTGTCATCGGTATTTTCCGCTGCCAGTTCTTCCGACTGACCTGTGGTAGTTTCTTCTTCTGTGGTGTTTCCGCTGTCACTGCAGGCTGTAAGCGCCATTGATGACATTGCCATCATAAAGGCAGTGAGCAGGGAAGCTGTTCTTTTTAAGCGTGACTGCATTTTCATATTCTCCTTCTGATAAATTTATCATTCCTGAGACGTATCATTTTTTTCGGGATATCTTCTGCCTGAAGATCCAATGAGAATATTATATCATTATTCTGCACATAAGTCAATCGTTTACATACTGATTTTTTTATCTGATATTTATAATTTTGCTTAGAATATATGGTAAGAATGCAGAATATATTGTGAAGAGGACAAAACGTTCCAACGAAAGGATGGTTTACAGTGAATTTGAAAGTCAATAAAGAACCCGTGAGATTTACCGAAAAAATATGCGGCTGCACTCAGGAGCAGTCCATAGAGCTGGATTATGTTCTGCCTGATTACTATCCCGAGATATTCAGGATAATCAAGTGCTGTGCCGAGCCAAAGATAACCTCCTGTGCGGCAAACGGCGACAGGATAACCTACGAGCTTACCGTCTGCCTGAAGATAATTTACTGCTCTGAAAACAGCTCCCGTCCTGAAGCTATTGACCAGAAGCTCGTTTACAGCAGAACGGTCAATCTTGACAGAAGTGTTGATTCTCCCTCGGTCTATATTTCCGCTGAGGCTGACCATGTCAACTGCCGTGCCGTGAACCGCCGCAGAATAGATATAAGGGGAGCGGTCACTATCAGCATCAACGCATTCGGAGACTGCGAGACAGATGTGGTAAGCGAGGTATTTGGTGGAAATGTCCAGCTAAAGACCCGCAGCTGCCTCTGTCCCTCGTCCATTATCCGAACAAGCAGGCGTGTTACTGTTTCGGACGAATTTGACCTGGGAGCGGACGCACCTCCCATCGGCAGTATCCTCAGAGCTTCCGCCGAGATAGTTTCTTCCGATAAAAAGACTATCGCCAGCAAGGTCGCTGCCAAGGGCGAGCTTAAAATAAGCATTGCATATGTTCCAGCAGGTGGAGAGGACAGCAATGTGTGCTGTATGCAGTTTTCCATGCCATTCTCACAGCTTGTGGAGCTTGAAGGTATGGACGATACGTACGACTGCCGCATAAGCAGCTCGGTCATTTCCTGCGATATTATCCCACGCTCCGAGGGTGACGGCGAGTCACGCAGCATTGAGTGCGAGGTTTTGCTTTTCATCGATTGCACAGCTGTCAGAATGTCATCCTACAGTATTGCCTGCGATGAATATTCCACCTCTCACAGCTCATCGCATACCTGCACTTCAGTAAAAACGGCGCTGGAGCCTGTGAACGTTGAAAGCTCACTTATCGTAAAGGGCATCTGCGAAAATAAGGACAGCCCCATTTCGGTAGTGTACGACGCATGGTGTACGGTATCAAAGCTGAGGGCTGTTATCACTGACGGAAAGGCAATGGCTGTGGGTACTGCCGTGCTTTCCGTTATGGGCAGGACTGAAAGCGGCGATTTTATCATCTGCGAGACCGATGTTCCCATTGAGGAGGATCTTACCGCAGCCGCAGGACTTGACGGAAAAGCTCTTACTGCCGATGCGGATATCAGGCTGGTCTTCTCGGTGATATCCTGCGGATATACCATTTCCGATGAAAACAAGGCGGAGATAAAGGCTGAAGTAGCCGCAAGGGGACAGATAACCGGCTATGATATCGTGGAAGCCATTACCGATATTGCCGTTGACGAGGATTCTCCCCGTGAGAAGAACGACGAATATGCTCTCAGGCTGTACTTTGCCGAGGAGGGCGAGGAGCTGTGGGGCATTGCCAAACGATACGGTGCAGCTATTTCCAGAGTGATAGAAGAAAATGAGCTTGACGGAGACGTTATCAGGGAAGGCAGAATGCTGCTTATCCCCATTGCGTGACAAGAAAGGAAATATGCAGATATGGTTAAAAATGATATTTACACCGATATTGCCAAGCGTACCGATGGCGATATCTATATAGGTATAGTAGGGCCTGTCCGCACAGGTAAATCCACGTTTATAAAGCGGTTCATGGAACAGCTTGTCATTCCCAATATCGAAAGCGATTTTCGCAGGGAGCGGGCTGTTGATGAGCTTCCCCAGTCTGCTGCGGGAAAAACCATTATGACCACCGAGCCTAAGTTCATACCTGAAGAGGCAGCAGAAGTAGTGGTAGGGGAGAACGCAAGGTTCAATGTCCGCCTTATCGACTGCGTGGGATATATTGTCCCCAGCTCTATCGGATACATAGAGAATGAAGCTCCCCGAATGGTAATGACTCCGTGGTTTTCGGAAGAAGTGCCATTTAACATGGCGGCAGAGGTTGGTACAAGAAAGGTCATTACCGAGCACAGCACCATCGGTCTGGTTATCACTACCGACGGAAGCATTTCCGATATTCCCAGAAGCGAATACGAGGAATCGGAGCAGAGGGTGATAAGCGAGCTTAAATCCATAAACAAGCCCTTTGTTGTGCTGCTCAACTGTGTTGACCCCAAAAGCAGTAAAACTGCGGAGCTGTGCGCTTCAATGTCGGAAAAATACGGCACGCCCGTAATGCCCGTGAACTGCCTTGATCTGAACGGTGAGGATATCGAGAATATCTTAAAGCAGGTGCTTTTCAGCTTTCCCGTAAAGGAAATAAACATTTCCATGCCCAAGTGGATAACAGAGCTTCCCAAGGGTCATTGGCTGAAAAACGAGATATTCGACACCATTCGTGAGGCGGCAAAGGACGTTAAGACCGTCCGTGATGCCAGAGGTATAGTGGATAAGGTGCGCCGCTGTGAGGATATCACCTATTCGGACGTGCGGAATATCGACCTCGGCAAGGGCAGCACCGATATTTCTGTTACCTTAAAAAGCGAGCTTTTCTACAGGATCCTCGGCGAGACAACGGGTATCGAGATAAAAAGCGAAAGCGACCTGCTGCCTTTGCTCAAAAAGCTTACCGATATCAGGCGTTCCTATGAAAAGATAGAGAATGCTCTGCGTGAGGTCGATGCCACGGGCTACGGCATCGTAATGCCCACCATTGACGAGCTTACGCTGGAAGAGCCTGAGATAGTCCGTCAGGGCGGAAAATACGGTGTAAAGCTCAGAGCGTCGGCTCCGTCTATCCACATGATGAAAGCGAATATCATCACTGAGGTAAGCCCCATTGTGGGCAGCGAGAAGCAGTCGGAGGAGCTTGTCATGTACCTCCTGCGTGATTTCGAGGAAAATCCCGGCAAGATCTGGGAGTCCAACATTTTCGGCAAATCCCTGCATGAGCTTGTTAATGAGGGACTGCACAACAAGCTTTATAGAATGCCCGTTGATGCACGACTGAAGCTTCAGGAAACGCTGGAACGGATAATCAACGAGGGCTGCGGAGGACTTATCTGCTTCATTCTGTAAAAAAATCCTCCGAAACTCTTGACAAAATCAAAACACCGTGCTATACTGTTTATTGTAATATTTCAAATGCTATGACAGGAAATAAACCCGCAGCTTCTTTTCCAGAGAGCCGCAGCATTGGTGAAATGCGGTACTGAACTTCGGTTATACTCGTCCTTGAGCAGTCGGCTGAAAGCATATGCAATTAGGCTTGAACGGGTTCTCCCGTTACAGAGATGCGCATTGTCAGATGCGAAATGAGGTATTGCAGGCAACTGTGATACGAATGAGAGTGGTAACACGGGTAAATTCAGCTCGTCTCTCGAAGCATAGGCTTCGTGAGGCGGGCTTTTTGTTTATGCGAAAGGAGGCGGCTGCCATGCTATCTGACCTATGTGGTTTATTACGATCAAATAAGGACCGTCTCTCTGACGGAAACAACAATTTTACAGGAGGAAATTACAATGAACGCATCTAAGTACACAAGAGGATATTTTATGCCCCCCGTTGAGTGCATGAAGTGGACAAAGAAGGAATATATCGACCACGCTCCCATGTGGTGTTCCGTTGACCTGAGAGACGGAAACCAGGCTCTTATCATTCCCATGAGCCTGGAAGAAAAGCTGGAATTTTTCAAAAAGCTGGTAGATATCGGCTTCAAGGAGATAGAGATAGGCTTCCCCGCAGCTTCCGAGACAGAATATGAGTTCTGCCGTGAGCTTATCGAAAGAAACATGATACCCGATGATGTGAGGATACAGGTGCTCACTCAGGCAAGAGAGCATATTATCGCAAAGACCTTTGAAGCTCTTGCAGGCTGCAAGAACGCTGTGGTTCACCTCTACAACTCTACTTCCGTTGCACAGCGTGAGCAGGTATTCAGAAAGAGCAAGGAAGAGATAATCAAGATAGCTGTTGAGGGTGCAAAGCTCTGTGCTGAGTACAGAGAAAAGACTCCCGGCAACTTTATTTTCGAGTATTCTCCCGAAAGCTTCACAGGCACAGAGCCTGAGTTCGCACTGGAGATATGTAACGCCGTTATTGACGTGTGGAAGCCCACTCCCGATAATAAGGTCATCATCAATCTGCCTGTTACCGTTGAGCTTTCCATGCCCCACGTTTATGCTTCTCAGATAGAGTATATGAGCGATAACCTCCACGACAGAGAGAATGTTATCATCTCCCTCCACCCCCACAATGACCGTGGCTGCGCAGTTGCGGATGCAGAGATGGGTCTGCTGGCAGGCGGCGACCGTATCGAGGGTACCTGCTTCGGAAACGGCGAGAGAACAGGTAACGTTGATATCGTAACACTGGCTATGAATATGTATTCTCAGGGCGTTGACCCCCAGCTGGACTTCTCCGATATGCGTTCTCTCGTTGAGATATACGAAAGAGTTACCCGCATGAAGGTAAACGAGAGAAGCCCCTACGCAGGCAGACTGGTATTTGCCGCATTCTCAGGCTCTCACCAGGACGCTATCGCAAAGGGCATGAAGTGGAGAGAGGAAAAGGATCCCGAGCACTGGAACGTTCCTTATCTTCCCATCGACCCCATGGATGTCGGCAGAGAATACGAGGGCGATGTTATTCGTATCAACTCCCAGTCCGGCAAGGGCGGTATCGGCTACATCATGGAGCAGATGTTCGGCATAGATATGCCTCCTAAGATGCGTGAGAACTTCGGCTATGCTGTCAAGAGCGTTTCCGACCATGCTCACAAGGAGCTTATGCCTTCCGAGATCAAGCAGATATTCTTCGATAAGTACGTAAATATCGAGACAAACTTCAAGATAGACGAGGTTCATTTTGTACAGAAGAACGGCATCACAGCAAGCGTTACCATCAACAAGGACGGAAAGCCCGTGACCTGCGAAGCAGTGGGCAACGGCCGTCTGGACGCAGTTTCCAATGCTGTCAAGAAGGAGCTTGGTCTGGAATATACCCTTATCACATATCAGGAGCACGCTCTTGAGACCAGTTCCCAGTCTCAGGCTGTGGCATATGTTGGTATCGAGACCAAGAACGGCGTATTCTGGGGCGCAGGCATCAATACAGATATCATCGACGCTTCCGTATCCGCTCTTGTTTCCGCTATCAATAACAGCGGAATAGTCGGCTGATAAAAACATCAGGCTGTGACCTGCCGTTCGCCTGACAGGTCACAGCTGAAATTTAATTGAGTTTAATGCAGTTTTAATCTGTTTTTTGTTATTTCTCTTGACAGGATATGTTAAAATATTGTATAATCAAACTGTACTGTTATATCCGACCGATAGGTGCGGTGATGTACAATATTATAAAACGGTGGCGATCATTAACCTATGATTTCAGGAATGAATACTTTGGTCGAAGTTATTTCCGCAGACATCAACCGCCTGACGGAGGATCTGCTGGAGGATCATTCTGCCCGTCTGTTTTCACGGGGCGGTCATTTCAACAAAAGTCAGCTCATACCTGTCTATTTCCTGCTTATTTCGGGCTGCTATGAGGAAGATACCTACAATAATTTCCTTTACAGCCTGCGGGACGATATAAAAAAGACCAACCGACCCTTTGCATTTATCGACACTCCTCTTGAAGAGCCAGGAGCGGCTGCCGAATATATGCTTTCGGGCATTGATACAAGCTGCAGCGGCTCAGTGATATCGGGACTGTGCGGTCAGGTAAATATCAACAGCGACCCCGGAAGAACTCAGCTTGCCCAAAAGGTGCTGGGAGATATGCTCTCATGCAGCAGGACAGATGTGCTTGATATCGGAATGTCGCTGGTGTATAAGTTCAATATCGTGGCAAATGCTATTGAAACGGGAACTTCCGATGATATCCCCATAGTGATGTATTACGGAAATCCCACTCCGAAAGATGTGCTGTTCCTTTGCTTTATGCAGCGCAGCGGATTTGATGTGATATGCGTATCGCCCGATAAAAGCTGCGAAAATGCTTTTGAGGTATGTCCCTTTGCGGATAAGCTCCAGAAGATAGAGCTGCCCATGTCAAGAAATATCACGCCTTTCCCTCAGAAGCTTGTCAAAACAAAGATAGCAACGGTGGCATATAACGCCGAGCGTGAGCTTGATACCATGCTTTACGGCGGAGATACAATTTTCCGTGACAGGCAGTTTGACAAGATGGATTCAGTGGTGCTGAAAACCACATTTGATGAAATAAGCATACTGTGGGATCAGCCTGCAAAATTCCGTTCAGGCTTTGCGGTAAGAGGGGACAGGGTAATAGTTCCGACCATATTTGCAAAGGTGAACGGCGTTGATGACGGCGATCTGAAGGATTACTGGAATATGACGGAGGATCTGCTTACTCCCGATTCCATTTACATCATCAAGTCACCGTCATATAAGCGGCCCGGGCTTAACGTTACACGAATATACGCACCGTATCATGACGGCAACAAGCTGAATATTCCCGAGCTGATGCGCTCGCCGCTGAATAAATACGGCTTCCTTTCCGAAGCGCTCCAGAACCTTATTATGGAGAAGATGCAGGCGGCTATCGACGACGGAATGCTGGAAATGGATAATCCTGCCGAAACTGTGGATTACATCATGTATGCAGGTCTCAACCTTGACAGACGTGTGCTTCAGCTTTTGCAGAAGTATGATTATACAAAGGATATCCCGAAGTTTGTGGTGGTAGATGCGATAGAGGAGCCTTTCTCAAAGCTTGAATGTACTCAGCTGCTGCTGTTTTCATATCTGGGCTTTGATGTGCTGATACTTTCTCCGTCAGGCTACCGTGATATTGAAGCATACGTCTCCGATGATGCTTTCGAGACACATACCATGAATCAGTTCCCGTATAATGTTTCTGTGCCGAGATTCAAGATCCCGACACAGCCAAGAGTGAAAAAACAGAATAACGGACTTTTTAAAAATTTATTTAAGAAAGGGCGATAAATATTATGGCATTACAGTTTACACCATCAGATGAGAAGAAGAGCGACGTTATCCCTGCGGAGGCTACCGTAGTTGACACAGCGGAGGCTTCCAAGGAGCTTAATCTCAAAATAACCGAACCTCAGACCTATTCCATAATCGACACAGCCAACGAGCTGAAGCAGGAGCTTGCTTCCAGCGAGGAGATCGACAAGCTTGTAAGCACTATCAACGCAAATGACCCCAACTCCATCATCACATTCGGTAATCAGGTGGCAGAGGAGATTTCCAAGGCTTCCGACCAGGTGCTCAACTCCATGAACATGACCCAGCTGGACGATTCAAGCGAGCTGCTCAATGCTCTTAAAAATATCATGGATCAGTTTGATGTCAAGGAGCTTACCGAGGAAAAGAAGGCAGGCTTTTTTGCAAACCTGAGAAAGCAGCTTGACAAGATACTTGCCAAGTACCACACCATGGGTGAAGAGGTTGACAAGATATATGTACAGCTCAAGCAGTACGAGAGCGAGATATCTCAGTCCAACATAAAGCTTGAAACCGTGTACAACGCAAATATTGAGTACTATAAAGAGCTTCTCAAATACATTATGGCAGGCGAGCAGGCTTGCAAGGAGCTTGACCAGTACATCGAGGACTTCAAGGTAAAGGTACAGAACAATCCCGATTCCGGCACAGCTGCAATGGATCTCCAGACTCTCGAGCAGACAAGATCTATCATGGAGCAGCGTGTAATGGATCTGAAAATTGCGGAAAATGTTGCAATGCAGACCGTTCCTATGCTCAAGGCAATGGAATTTTCAAACATCAACCTTATCAGAAAGATAAATTCCGCTTTCATCATCACAATGCCTGTATTCAAGCAGGCTCTTGCTCAGGCTGTTATGCTCAAGAGACAGCGTATCCAGGCAAATGCTATGAAGGCTCTTGATGATAAGACAAATGAGCTTCTTCTCAAAAATGCTCAGAATACCGTTGACCAGACCAAGCTCACAACTCAGCTTGCAATGGGCAGCTCTATCAAGGTAGAGACCCTTGAAAAGACATGGGAGACTATCGTAAACGGTATCGACGAGACAAGAAAGCTTCAGGAGGAGGCACGTACAAAGCGTGCTGAGGACAGCAAGCGTCTTGAAAAGCTCAAGGAAGACTATAAGGCAAAAATGAACAGCTAAGCTGTTTTTATCCCGCCGTCCTGTATATTGCAGGGCGGCGGAAAATATGGTGTATTCGGCGGGCGCACCACTATAATTTCCGTCGGGAATGGAGAAATTCAGTTATGGGTATGACTATGACTCAGAAAATACTTGCGGCTCACGCAGGTCTTGATAAGGTTGAAGCAGGACAGCTCATCAAATGTAAGCTGGATATGGTCCTCGGAAACGATGTTACCACTCCCGTTGCTATCAACGAGTTTGAAAAAGCAGGCTTTACAAGCGTTTTTGACAACACTAAGATTTCAATGGTTATGGACCATTTTACACCCAATAAGGACATCAAGTCCGCAACAAATTCACTCCAGTGCAGGACTTTTGCAGGAAAGTACAACATCAAGAATTATTATGATGTCGGCGAAATGGGCATCGAACACGCTCTGCTTCCCGAAAAAGGCATCGTAGCCAGCGGCGAATGTATCATCGGCGCAGACAGCCACACCTGTACATACGGCGCTCTTGGAGCATTCTCCACAGGCGTTGGTTCCACAGATATGTGCGCAGGTATGGCAACAGGCGAGGCTTGGTTCAAGGTTCCCTCTGCTATCAAGTTCAACCTTACAGGCAAGCTCAATGAGTATGTAATGGGCAAGGACGTTATCCTCCATATCATCGGCATGATCGGCGTTGACGGCGCTCTTTACAAGTCAATGGAATTTTCAGGCGAGGGTCTTAAGTCCCTTTCTATGGACGATCGTCTTTCCATGGCAAATATGGCTATCGAAGCAGGCGCAAAGAACGGTATTTTTGCTGTTGATGATATCACAGTTGAATATCAGAAGGGCAGAGTTGACCGTGAGTACAAGATATATGAGGCTGATGCCGATGCAGAGTATGACGCTGTTTATGACATTGACCTTTCTCAGATAAAGCCCACCGTTTCATTCCCTCATCTTCCCGAAAACACCAGGACCACCGATGAATGTGGCGATGTAAAGATAGATCAGGTCGTTATCGGCTCCTGCACAAACGGCCGTCTCGAGGATATGGCAATGGCTGCAAAGATACTCAAGGGCAGACACGTTGCAAAGAATGTACGCTGCATAGTTATCCCCGCAACTCAGCAGGTTTATCTTGACTGCATAAAGAACGGATATATGGAAACATTTATAGAAGCTGGCTGCGCAGTTTCCACACCTACCTGCGGCCCTTGTCTCGGCGGTCATATGGGTATCCTTGCAAAGGGTGAAAGAGCAGTTGCCACCACCAACAGAAACTTTGTAGGACGTATGGGTCACCCCGAGTCTGAGGTTTATCTTGCATCTCCCGCAGTTGCGGCAGCTTCGGCTATAACAGGTAAGATCTCTGATCCCTCAGAGGTAATGTAAGGAGGATAATCATGGTAAAGCACGTTATTATCTGGACTCTTAAAACCGAATATTCCGACAGTGAAAAAAGAGCCGCTGCCGAAAAGATTAAAAGCGGTCTTGAAGGACTTGCAGGCAGGATCCCCGGAATGACAAGCGTAAAGGTCAATATCGACCTGCTGCCCTCTTCCACAGGAGATGTTATGCTTGATACGGAATTTACCGATGAAAGCGCATTGAAGGCATACCAGACCAATCCCGAGCACGTTGCTGTTGCGACATATGTTCGCTCTGTTGTCTGCGACAGAAAATGCGTTGATTACGAATGCTGATAAAGCCGTAGATAATGTTTTGAAAGGATTTGTTATAAATGAAGGTTTGTGGAAAAGTTCATAAATACGGAGATAACGTTGATACCGACGTTATCATTCCTGCAAGATATCTTAACACTGCCGACCACAAGGAGCTTGCGGCTCACTGCATGGAGGATATCGACGTTGATTTCGTAAAAAACGTAAAGCCCGGCGACATAATGGTAGCTGAGCAGAATTTCGGCTGCGGTTCTTCAAGAGAGCACGCTCCCATTGCTATTAAGACCAGCGGAATTTCCTGCGTTATCGCATCTACATTCGCAAGAATTTTCTACAGAAATGCCATCAACACCGCTCTGCCTATACTTGAATGCGATGAAGCTGCAAAGGATATCGACAAGGGCGATGAGGTTGAGATCGACTTTGACACAGGCGTTATCACCAACAAGACCAAGGGTCACACCTATCAGGCGCAGCCCTTCCCTGAGTTCATCAAGGAGATAATCGCAGCAGGCGGACTGCTCAATTCCCTGAAAAAGTAAAATAAAGCGGGAGCTTTTCCCGAAAGGAAGAATCGTTATGAATAAGAAAATCGCAGTTATAAAGGGCGACGGCATCGGTCCAGAGATAGTGACCGAGGCTATGAAGGTCCTTGACAGCGTGGCAAAGAAATTCGGTCACACATTTGAGTATGACCAGCTCCTTATGGGCGGCTGCTCCATTGATGCAAACGGCGTTCCTCTTACAGATGAGACCATTGCAAGGGCAAAGGCAGCAGATGCAGTTCTTATGGGCTCTATCGGCGGAAACACAGCTACTTCACCCTGGTACAAGCTCCCTGCGGACAAGCGCCCCGAGGCAGGACTTCTGAAGCTGAGAAAGTCCCTTAACCTCTTTGCAAATCTTCGCCCCGCAGTGCTTTACAGCGAGCTTAAGGACGCTTGCCCCTTAAAGGCTGAGATCGCCGACAGGGGATTTGACATGATGATAATGCGTGAGCTTACAGGCGGTCTTTACTTCGGCGCAAGAAAGACTGAGACCGTGGACGGCGTTGTTACCGCAACAGATACCCTTACATACAACGAGAACGAGATAAGAAGAATCGCAATACGTGCCTTTGACATTGCCATGAAGCGCAGAAAAAAGGTAACAAGCGTTGACAAGGCAAACGTTCTTGACTCCTCCAGACTCTGGAGAAAGATCGTTGAAGAGGTAGCAAAGGATTATCCCGAGGTATCCTATGAGCATATGCTGGTGGATAACTGTGCAATGCAGCTGGTAAAGGATCCTGCTCAGTTCGATGTTGTCCTCACCGAAAATATGTTCGGCGATATCCTTTCCGATGAAGCTTCCATGATAACAGGTTCTATCGGAATGCTGGCTTCCGCAAGCCTTAACGATACTAAGTTCGGGCTTTATGAGCCCAGCGGCGGATCTGCTCCCGACATTGCGGGTCAGAACAAGGCAAACCCCATTGCCACAATTCTTTCCGCAGCTATGCTTCTCCGTTATTCCTTTGATATGGATAAGGAAGCTGACGCAGTTGAAGCGGCTGTTGACAAGGCTCTCAAGGACGGTTACCGCACAGGTGATATTATGTCCGATGGCATGAAGCACGTTACCTGCTCCGGAATGGGCGACGTTATCGCTGCAAATATCTGATAAAACAAATCGGACTGATGGACCGCATCAAACGGTACATCAGTCCGATATTTTTAGTTGTTACATCATTGCGGCAATTCCACGGAGATTGTTTTCAATGACAAATTCCATGTATTCGATGAATTTCTCGTTTGAAAGCTGGATATCTCCAAGAAGCTTGCTTTCCATCATTGAGGCGGCAGCCTGAGAATAAAAAGTCACGTTGAAATCGAATATATCCTGCTTTTCACGTATCTTTGCTTCAACGTCCTTGCCAAGACCAGCAAGCTCCGAGTAGATTGCTTTTTTTGTAAGCGACTGCATATAATCTGTCAGGATATTTTTCAGATATCGGTGCTCAACTGAATTTAGCAGCGATAGACAGAAGCTCTTGCTTTCCGAAAGATAATTCAACAGCCGTCCGAAGCTTTCCTCCCATGACACAGAGCTGTCCTGCAAGCGCATTACCTGTTCAGCTTCAATGCTGCAAAGCCACCTCAGCAGGTCATAGATATCCTCAAAATGGTAGTAGAAGGTCTGGCGGTTTACTCCGCAGTCATCAGTCAGTTCTTTTATGGTTATTTTATCCAGTGAAGAGTTTACAAGGCGAGATTTCAGAGCGGCAGCAAGCTGATATTTAATAGGTGCGGCTGTCTTTGTATTAGGCATTTTAAAGTATCCTTTCACGGTTGGTCATATATGTTCAGAATGATATGCTGATTAACATTATAACATATCCCGCAGGACTTTTCCAGACATTTTTCCAAAAATGTCTAAATATTTTTGACACTCAGTTATTTTTGTATATTGCAAGTTCACTTAAATTATGGTAGAATATTTGTATAAAACAGCGAAAGGAGTGCTATTTTTGTCAAAAGATAAAATTCCGCAGAATGCAGAAGAGAACGAGTCGTTTATGTATAAACTGGCTTCGTTCATTGTTGATAAAAGAAATCTGTTTTTTCTGCTGTGGATCTTTGCGATAATTTTCAGCTTTTTTTCACGTAACTGGGTAAAGGTCGAGGACGATCTTACCACATACCTTCCCGACAGCACCGAAACCCGTCAGGGTCTTACTCTTATGGACGATGAGTTTATTACATACGGTTCAGCTTCGGTAATGGTATCAAATATCACCTATGACAAGGCGGAAAGCATATCGGACGCAATAGAAAATATCGAGGGTGTATCCGAGGTCGCATTTGATGATTCGGAGGATCACTATAAAAATTCGTCAGCACTTTTCTCCGTTACATTTGACGGTGAGGCTGATGACGAGATAAGCGTCAATGCTATGGATGGCATCAAGGAGATGCTCTCCGATTATGACTTTTATGTATCGGGCGAGGTCGGTGTTGATACATCTTCCGAGCTGGCTCAGGAAATGAATGTCGTAACGCTTATTGCGGCAGTTATCATTATACTGGTGCTTACCTTTACATCAAGAGCCTATGCGGAGGTTCCCGTGCTGCTCATAACATTCGTTGCGGCAGCACTTATAAATATGGGAACCAACTTCCTGCTGGGAACCATTTCTTTCGTATCAAACTCCGTAACAATCGTTCTTCAGCTGGCTCTGGCTATTGACTATGCTATTATCCTTATTCACCGATACAGCGAGGAGCATGAGAAAATGGCTCCCCGTGAGGCTTGTATAACAGCCCTCAGTAAGGCGATAGTGGAGATATCTTCCAGCTCCCTGACCACTGTATCGGGTCTTATCGCATTGGCGTTCATGCAGTTCAGGATCGGTGCCGATCTTGCAATGGTACTGATAAAGGCTATCATGTTCAGCCTTCTGTCCGTATTTACTCTTATGCCCGGACTTATCATGCTCTTCTCAAATCTTATCGACAAGAGCGTGCATAAGAACTTCGTTCCCAAAATTTCGGCAGTGGGCAAATTTGCCTTTGCAACCAAATATGTTATCCCCCCTGTGTTCGTTGTATTAGCTATTGTGGGCTTTATTTTCTCCAATCAGTGCCCCTATTGCTACGGAACCAGTGACCTTAAAACCACCCGTGTCAGCGACCAGCAGATAGCTGAACAGAAGATAAAGGATAACTTCGGCAAAACAAATCTTGCTGCCCTTGTGGTCCCTGCAGGCGACTATGAGAGTGAAAGCAAGCTCATAAACCGTCTGAGTAACTATGAAGAAGTTGACTCGGTAATGGGTCTTGCAAATATCGAGGCAATGGACGGTTATGTCCTTACCGATAAGCTTACTCCCAGACAGTTCTCCGAGCTTGTGGGTCTTGATTATGAAGTGGCAAAGGTGCTTTATGCGGCTTATGCCATCAACGACGAGGACTACGGCGATGTTGTAAACGGTCTTGAAAGCTACAGCGTGCCCCTCATTGATATGTTCATGTTTGCGTATGACGAGGTCGATAAGGGCTATGTTACACTTGATGATGACCTTATGGACACACTTGAGGATCTCCACACACAGCTCAACAAGGCAAAGCTTCAGCTCCAGAGCGATGACTACAGCCGAATCCTTGTTTACCTGAATCTCCCTGAAGAGGGAACTCAGACCTTTGATTTTCTAGGAACTATCCACGATGAAGCATACAAGTTCTACCCCTCCGATAATGTTTTAATCGTCGGTAACTCCACAAGTGACTATGACCTTTCATCGTCCTTCGTAAATGATAACCTGATAATCAGTATCCTTTCCGCACTGTTTGTTATCATAATCCTGCTGTTCACCTTTAATTCGGCAGGACTTCCTGTGCTGCTTATTGCGGTAATTCAGGGAAGTATCTGGATGAACTTCTCATTCCCTTATTTCGAGGATTCACCTCTGTTCTTCCTCAGCTACCTTATCGTAAACTCCATTCAGATGGGTGCAAATATCGACTACGCTATCGTTATTTCCAACCGTTACATGGAGCTTAAGCAGCAGATGCCCATTAAGCAGGCTATAACCGAGACACTTAACCAGGCGTTCCCCACAATAATCACATCAGGTGCTATACTTGCAGCAGCAGGCGCACTTATCGGTGTACTTTCATCAAACGGAACCATTTCGTCTATCGGTGTCTGCCTCGGACGTGGTACCCTTATTTCCATCGTTCTCGTAATGGGCGTACTTCCTCAGATACTTCTTCTGGGCGATACTATCATCGAAAAGACTTCCTTTACTATCAAGAAGCGTGAGCGCACTCAGGTCTCAAGTGGAAAGATCGCTGTTACAGGCCTTGTTCACGGCTATGTTAACGGACGCATTGATGCGATAGTCAACGGTATCATCATCGGTGATGTTGACGCACGCATTGAAAGCAAAAACGTTGACGGACTGACTGACGGTGAAGAGGATAATTCTCAGGGCGAAAGGGAGGAAATTACTGATGGATCAAATTAAAAGAATTTCAGCCGCTGTCGCCGCTCTTACAATGTGCGCAAATATCTGCTCCGCAGTTCCCGCAGTGTATGCGGAGGATTATTCGGCTTCCGCAAAGATATCTGCCGATAAGTCCGACGTGATATATATCAACTCGGCAGAGGAGTTTGCCGAGTTTGCAAAGAACTGCACCCTTGACAGCTATTCCGTTGGAAAGACCTTCGTACTCAATGCGGATATCAGCTTTGCCGACAAGGAATTCGTTTCCGTTCCCTCATTCGGCGGTGTCTTTGACGGAAACGGCCATAAAATAAGCGGCTTTTCCATTACTGACAACGGCTCTGTTATGGGTCTGTTCAGATATGTTGAAAAAACAGGACGTGTAAAAAATCTCAATGTGTCGGGAAAGGTATCACCTTCAGGCTCTGCAAAGAAATGCGGAGGCATTGCAGGCGTTAACAAAGGAACCATTTACGGCTGCACTTTTAACGGTGTTATCACAGGCAAGGAGCAGTGCGGCGGAATAGTCGGACTTAACGATGAAAACGGAATGGTAGCTTCCTGCAAGAGCCTTGGCAGAATAGAAGCTAACCATTTTACAGGCGGAATTGCGGGACAGAACACAGGCTTTATCATGCAGTGCGAGAACGCTTCTTCCGTAAATACCAACGCCACTGATTCGTCCCTTGACCTTGATAACCTGAAATTCGAGGACCTGTATTCCACCGAAAGTGCTGCAGATATCACAGACTGCGGTGGTATAACAGGCTATTCAACAGGCTCTATCCAGAACTGCATAAACAGGGGAATGGTAGGCTATCCCCACATCGGATATAACATCGGCGGCATATGCGGCAGGCAGAACGGCTATATCAGCCGCTGTGAAAACTATGGAACTATCAACGGCAGAAAGGATACAGGAGGAATCGTGGGTCAGGCAGAGCCGCATTTCTCACTGCTTTTCTCCGAAACAGGCATGAACAAGCTCCGTGACCGCCTTGATGAAATGAACGACATCATTGACCGGACTATTGATGATGCCAACAATTCGTCAAATCAGGTTTCGGGCGATATGGACGATACCATTGATATACTCCAGCAGGTGCGTTCCGATTCCGATGATTTCCTTGACGAGGCGGACAGGGTGATCAATTCAAATATTGATTCCATAAACGAGCTGAGCGCCCGTGTGTCTGACCTGATAGATATGTCCGAGCCTGCTTCAGACAGCTTTTCCAAGGCTTCCGATTCCATGACAGATGCCCTTGACACCCTCTGGGAAGCGGGGGATATGATGGCTGATTCGCTTGACAGCACAGATCAGGCATTTGATATAATCTTCCCAGGACTTGAAGACCTGTCAGACTCCATAAAATCACTGGGCGATGCAAACAAAAATCTCCGTGACAGCCTTTCTTCCCTTAATTCGGGTCTTGGTGATGAAGAGTCAATGAAAGATGCCATTGATTCGCTGAAAGATAATCTGGACGACTTCAAGGACACCAATGAAAATATCAAGAGAATAATTACCGATATGCTGAATGCTCTTGAAAATTACAATGATTCTACGGAAACAAAGGACGCTGTTGAGAAGATAAAGAATGCTCTGGAGAAGCTGAGCGGAGTTTCCGACAGCCTGGCAGATGATCTTGACAAGGCAGAAGATGACCTTGACGCCATCAAGACCCTTTATGATGCAGGTATCAGGGATCCCGAGGCGTATGACACATACATAAGCGATATCCTTGATATTCTTTCGGAGGGTTCAGGTTCGGAATTTTTCGACGGCCTTTCAGATCTGATAGACGGCATTTCCGATTTGGTCAATTCAGATGCGGCAAGCAACCTTAAAGACGTGCTTGAAAGATGCTCCGATGATATCCGTGATACCATTGACAACGCTCCCACCGCAACTATCATATACCCGAATGTAAATATAAGCAGCCTTTATGATGTTATCGAATATCTGAAAAAGTCTGCTGACGGCGTTGACAGTGCAGGGGAGTCGGCACAGTCGCTGATAGACCGTATCCAGGACGCATGGGATTATGTAGATGATGCGTCCGCATCGCTTATTGCAGCTGCATACAAGGCAGAGGAAGCAGTTCAGTACGGAAATGATTCCGTGACCTACATATCTGACGGAATGGACTGCGTTCACGATATTATTGACTATTTCGCAGGCAAGCCCGAGATAAGCTTTACAGGTGCTGATGATGCTTTCATCGAAAAGAGAGATACCCTTTCCGACAGCATTCAGAAGCTGCTTGACAGCCTCAGCGTGCTCAACGACAGCACCAGCGGTTCCGTAGATATCCTTTCCGAGGACTTCAGGCAGATAAACGACAAGGCTTCCGAGGTCAGCGACGCTGTTCTTGACCTTGTTGATGAGCTTAACGACAAGCCCACTGAGCTTTCGGACTACACTCAGGATATATCCGCCGAGGATAAGGGCGGCTGGGCAGAGGGCAAAATATCTGCCAGCAAGAATTATGGTCAGATAAACGGCGATGTAAGCGTCGGCGGCATTGCGGGAACCATGGGCATTGAAAATTCCATTGACCCCGAGGGTGATATCGAAAAGGTCGGAAGCCGTTCCTACGATTTTGTATATCAGTCCAGAACAGTTGTACGTGAATGCGTAAACAGCGGCGAAGTAATTTCAAAGAAGGATAACGTCGGCGGCATTGTGGGCGAGATGGACACAGGCTGCGTTATCAACAGCATTGGAATGGGCTCCGTTCAGTCCACTGACGGCGGCTATGCAGGCGGTATCGCAGGAAAATCCTCTGCAGCAATATACGGCAGCAGCGCTATGTGCCGCATCGAGGGCGGAGATTATGTGGGCGGCATCGCAGGCAGCGGACATGATATCCATAGCTGCATAAGCTTTGTTGATATACTGGACTCCGATGAAAACACAGGAGCTGTTGCAGGCGAGTGCGACGGCGAGCTTGAAAACAACGTTTACTCAGGCGGAGATGTGGGCGCAGTTGACGGCGTAAGCTACAGCGAAAAGGCATATCCCGTTACATATGAAGAAATGATCGCTATGGACGGTACACCCGAAGAATTCAGAGTGCTTACTCTTGTTTTCAAAAATGAAGATGATATTGTGGGCACTGTTGACTTCAAGTACGGCGAATCTGTAAGCGAGGATCAGCTTCCTGCCGTTCCCAAGAAGGACGGATATTTCTCCCGCTGGGAAGAGCATAATTATGAGCATATGACCTACGGCGGAGTGATAAATGCGGAATTTTTCAAAAATGTTACCACTCTTTCCTCTGAAATGACCAGAGAGAACGGCTTCCCTGTAATGCTTGCTGAGGGTACATTTACCGATAAGGACATCTTGACTGCGGAAAATGTCAGCGGTGACGACTGGAACGTTTCTATCCCCGATGACGGCACAGAGAGCCACCTTATCCGTTTCCTGCCCCTTAACGGTGCAAGCGGCACAAAGGTGTTCGTTGACGGTCAGAAGGTCGATACTGAGGAGGACGGCAAATACCTTACCTTCACTGTAACTTCCTGTGATTTCACAATTACCACTGAGGAACATTCCTACAATATCCCGCTTATAGCAGGAGCTTCCGCAGGCGGCGCAGCAGTTATAATTGCAGCAGTTGCGGCTGCCGTGCATAAAAAGAAGAAAAAGGCTCTTGAAAATGTAATAAGGAAATAAAATCAAAGCAGATGCCGCCTGAGAAAATCGGGCGGCATTTGTTTTGTTTCAACAAAATTATTTGACATTTTTGCTGAAATGTGATATAATATTTTACTAATGACATATTGGATAGAAAGTCGGAAAGGAGAATGCCTGTGAACAATAAGCATACAAGCTATAAGGTAGCAGTCGGCGGAGTAGTGTCGGCGTTGTGCCTTACACTTATGTTCCTGACAGGCGTTTTTCCGCTGCTAAGCATGGCTATTCCTATCTATGCGGGAGCGCTTATGATAGTCGTGGCAAGGGAAGTCAGTACAAGCTGGGCATTTGCCGCATACTGTGCCGTGTCGCTGCTGTCACTGTTCCTCACGCCCGATAAAGAAGCTTCCACGCTGTTTATAATGTTTTTCGGGTATTATCCCATAATCCTGCCATGGCTTGACAAGATAAAATTCAAGCTGCTGCGGATATGCTGCAAGCTGGCAGTTTTCAACGGAGCCATTATCATATGGTACAAGCTCATTGCGCTTATAATGGGCGTTTACGATTTCTTCGGGGATTTTGCTTTCCTGGGCGAATATGCGGTGGCTGCCGTTATGGTGTTCATAAATCTGGTGTTTGCCCTTTACGATTATACCATAAGAATGATAGAAAGCGTTTATGTAAACTGGTTCAGACCTACGTATTTCGGCAAGAAAAAGCCAAAGCCGCAAAGCAAAAAAGATCATAGCTGAAAAAGGATCACAGCATCTGCCTGTCAAGCTCCTTTTTCAGCTTTTTTATTATCTTTTTTTCCAGCCGTGAGATGTAGGACTGGGAAATGCCTATCACGTCTGCCACCTCCTTCTGTGTCATCTCCTTTCCTGTTTTCATGCCAAAGCGCATTTCCATGATTATCCGCTCACGCTGGGGGAGAGAGGCAACAGTTTCACGGAGCACTGCTTTTTCCGCGTCGTCCTCAATGCTGCTGTTGACAGTGTCCTCATCTGTTCCGAGAATATCCGATAAAAGCAGCTCGTTCCCGTCCCAGTCGATGTTCAGCGGCTCGTCAATGGAGATATCGTTCCTGTGCTGAGAGCTTTTGCGGAGAAACATAAGTATCTCGTTTTCAATACATCTGGAGGCGTATGTTGCAAGCTTGATGTTTTTTTCGGGCGAAAAGGTGTTCACAGCCTTTATAAGCCCGATGGTTCCGATGGAAACAAGGTCATCAACGCATATTCCCGTTGACTCAAACTTTTTTGCAATATATACCACAAGCCGCAGGTTATGCACGATAAGCTTTTCACGTCCTTTGGGGTCATCGGTCATCAGCATGGCAAATGCCTGTTCCTCCTGCTCTTTGGTAAGGGGAGGGGGCAGCGTTTCAGGGCCGTTTATGTAAAAAACACCGTCAGACAGTCCGAACAGCCGGCTTGCCCATTGTCTGAGTTTCAGTATTATCTGTTCCGAATTAAACATTTTCATCAAGCCTTTCTTATATTAAAATTTTGGGGTGAAACACTGCATAAGCATTATTGGAAGGAGATGCGCCAAGATATGCGTCTGCCTTTGAAAAGCAGCCTGTTTCATCATTTTTTATACATATCTCTTTTGGAAGTATCACAGGGATAAGTCCCGTGCCGGATGCGGTTGACCAGGGGATAAGCCGCCAACGGGTCATTACGGCAATATTTCCCGAGGCTGATATGTCCGTGCCGTCACACTGGGGTATATCTCCGTACAGCTTTGCCAGCTCGCAGGCGGGGCAGACTATCACAGGCTTTCCCGTAAAGCTGTCTTTCAGCAGATTGCCCGTGTCTGATATGGCTTTGAAGCTTACCGTTTTATCGCAGTCGGAAACTATCACGGTATATACCGCTCCCTCCTCCGAGGTGTCCGCAAAGTGCTTATACACCGCAATGCAGGCGTAGGCAGCTATTGAGGTTATCACAAGTGCGGGAAGCGAAAAGTCCGCATATAATATGCCGTTTCTGCTAACAAGCAGCTTTCCGCCCGAGATGTATGCAAGTCCCGTTCCCAGTCCGCCGTATATGAATGCGGTGAGATAGAAGATAAAAAGCCGTTTCAGATATATGCGCCTGTTTTCATATCCGAATGCCGTAAAAACTATCACTGCCGAGGATATAAGCTTTGTAAGCATCATCAGCCACACAGGCAGGCGGGGGAGAAATATCACCAGCGAAAACAGGCTGCCGAGCATTGCTGCGATAATGCCCCGTGAAGTTTTCATGGGACTGTGGGTTATTGTCTTTGCCGATTGTATCAGCAGAAAATCAACATAAATATTGACGATGATAAGCACGTCAGCATAAATAAACATTCCCAATCACCTCACATATGCTATTATACAGCAGCTGTTACAAGGTTTGTGTCGAAAATGAACCGCAGTATATTCGGACAATGGCAGGAAAATTTGTGTAAAAAAAGGTTGGGGCAGTCACATTTGGGCAATATTCGGAATAATATATGTATTATAAAATAAAAATATAGGAGGCTTTTTATGTACGACGAATATAAATACCCCGGGAAATGCCCCGATATCAAGTCGGCAGTGCCTGTTGAGGTGCAGCGCATATTTGATTCCTGCTCCGAGCGTGACTGTATCAGCGACCTTATGGTAACACTGGACGAGGGCTTTGTTCTCAGCGAGAAGACCACCGTGGTCAAGACACGGTGCGCAGAGGTCTCCAATGTTTGCGTTACCATTGACAGTATCCCGTTCAAAAACGGCTATTATGCGGTGGATATCACCTACACCTTCCGCCTGACTATGGACGCATATGAGTGTTCCTGCACCGATGAATCAGTTCCTCTCTGCGGAACGGCGGTGTGGAACAAGCGTGTTATTCTTTACGGCAGCAAGGCAAATATCAAGACCTTCAGCAGCACGGAAGAAAGTATTGGCGAGACCGACAGCTGCTGCCGCACCATAAATCTTCCCAAGGTAACCGTAAGCGTTGTAGAGCCTATAGCTCTTGAAACAAAGATAGACTGCATAAACACGGGCACCTGCGGAGATATTGCTGTGATCCGAGGCATAACGGTAACGCTGGGGCTGTTCAGCGTGATACGGCTCACAAGACCTGTATGCCTGCTTGTCCCTACATATGACTACTGCATTCCCGATAAGGAGTGCGCATCGCCTGCCGAGTCGCCCTGTGAGGTGTTCGGACGGCTGGATTTTCCCACGGAAGAGTTTTTCCCCTCGTCATGCCCTATGCCAGCGGCAGATAATCCTCCGGTAGGTCAGTATGACACAGATGCCGACTATCCGCCCGACAGTAATAATTTGGATATCTGAGATATTATTTAAAAGCCGTCTGATCTGTTATGAAGGTCAGGCGGCTTTTTCCTGCAAAAAAAGTTTGAAAAATGTAATTTTTTTCAGATGTTTTGAAAAGATACTTGATTTTTGGGGATTTATCTTGTATAATGTAAATGTATGCAGTGCGGTTATCCCGCTGCTGCGATAAACTGAAAGGAGTTTGTAACTAATATGATTTATTCTCATGAGGTTGAAACAATGTGCCCCGTTGCACAGGGCGTTGCACACGGTGCGGCTCCAATCCCCGAGGAAGCAAAATGGGTAAAGGCTAAGGAGATCAAGGACATTTCCGGCTTTACACACGGTGTGGGCTGGTGTGCACCTCAGCAGGGTACATGTAAGCTTACCCTTAACGTTAAGGAAGGTGTTATCCAGGAGGCTCTCGTTGAGACCATCGGATGTTCAGGTATGACTCACTCCGCTGCTATGGCTGCTGAGATCCTTCCCGGCAGAACCATTCTTGAAGCTCTCAACACTGATCTTGTCTGTGATGCTATCAACACCGCTATGAGAGAGCTTTTCCTCCAGATCGTTTACGGTCGTTCCCAGTCCGCATTCTCCGAGGACGGTCTCGTAGTAGGCGCAGGCCTTGAGGATCTCGGTAAGGGCCTTCGTTCTCAGGTTGGTACAATGTACGGTACTCTCGCAAAGGGTCCCCGTTACCTCGAGATGACTGACGGCTATGTAACAGGCATCGCTCTTAACGCTGACGATGAGATCATCGGTTACCAGTTCGTAAACTTCGGTAAGATGATGGACTTCATCAAGGGCGGCGACGATGCAAACACTGCTTTTGAAAAGGCTAAGGGACAGTACGGCCGTGTTGCTGATGCTGTAAGAATCATCGACCCCAGAAAGCAGTAATAGTCGAAGAAAAAAATAAGGAGGATAAACTACAATGGCTTTATTTGAATCTTATGAAAGAAGAGAAAAGCAGATTCTTGAGGTTCTTAACAAGTACGGAATCAGCTCTATCGAAGAGTGCGCAGATATCTGCAAGGCTAAGGGATTTGACCCCTACAAGATCACAGAAGGCATTCAGCCTATCTGCTTTGAGAATGCAAAGTGGGCTTACACTGTAGGCTGCGCTATCGCAATCAAGAAGGGATGTACAAGAGCTGCCGATGCTGCTGCAGCTATCGGTGAGGGACTTCAGTCCTTCTGCATCCCCGGTTCTGTTGCTGACCAGAGAAAGGTTGGTCTCGGCCACGGTAACCTCGGCAAGATGCTTCTTGAGGAAGAAACCAAGTGCTTCGCATTCCTGGCAGGTCACGAGTCTTTCGCAGCTGCTGAGGGTGCTATCGGTATTGCTGAGAAGGCTAACAAGGTTCGTAAGGAACCCCTTCGTGTTATCCTTAACGGTCTCGGCAAGGACGCTGCTCAGATTATCGCTCGCATCAATGGCTTTACATATGTTGAGACTGAGATGGACTACTACACAGGCGAAGTTAAGGAAGTATTCCGCAAGGCTTACTCCGACGGACTCCGTGCAAAGGTTAACTGCTACGGCGCTAACGACGTAACAGAAGGCGTTGCGATCATGTGGAAGGAAGGCGTTGACGTTTCCATCACCGGTAACTCCACCAACCCCACACGTTTCCAGCACCCCGTTGCAGGTACATATAAGAAGGAGTGCATCGAAAAAGGCAAGAAGTACTTCTCTGTTGCATCCGGCGGAGGAACAGGCCGTACACTTCACCCCGATAACATGGCTGCAGGACCTGCTTCCTACGGTATGACTGATACCATGGGCAGAATGCACTCTGATGCTCAGTTCGCAGGTTCTTCTTCCGTTCCTGCTCACGTTGAGATGATGGGTCTTATCGGCATGGGCAACAATCCTATGGTTGGAGCTACTGTCGCTTGCGCTGTTGCTGTTGAAGAGGCTATGAAGGGCTAATCTGCGTGGTTTGCTCGATTTGCTGAATTGACTGAACGTACTCAATAAATAACAAAATCCCCTTTCGTACTCTAAACGTACTCCAATTTTGATTTGGAGTACGGGAGGGAGTACGAAAGGGATTTTTTATTTATGAAATTTTACGAAAATAAAGCTTTATTTCTTTACGTATTTTGATTATAATATAATTTCAATAGACTAATGTATATGTAAAGCTGCCTATACAGCTGTTATAGATTGACTTTATCAGAACGGAGAAAAGCAATGCCCCATAAAGATGTATCTGAATCAACTGTTCTAAAATATAGTAATCAGTTACTTTCTATTTTACTTAAGGATAGAACAACTGGAAAAAATATTACTTGGGCTTCAAGTGATTATTCTGAGTTGGGTGAATCATATGAGGCCGAGTCTGAAATAAGGCTATTTAGTGATAGATTGCCTGGCTTTATAAAACCACGTAGTAGCAAGGCTAAAGAAAGCCAACTGAACCGAACCAGAAAAAAGGCAGAGGTATTCACACCTTCTTGGATGTGCAATAATCAGAATAATTTAATTGATGAACAGTGGTTTGGCAGAGCTAATGTGTTCAACGAATCAATGAACCATAAATGGAAAACTCGCAAAGATAAGATTGAGTTTCCAATTGAAAAAAATAAAGATTGGCGTTCTTATGTTGATGCACGAAGAATGGAAATAACCTGCGGGGAAGCTCCATATCTTGTAAGCAGATATGATACAGTAACAGGTAAGTATATTTGCATAATTGATAGAATTGGGCTTCTTGATAGAAAACTTAGGGTTGTTAATGAAAATACTGATACTGAATCTGAATGGCTGCATTGGGTAAACAGAGCATATCAGAGTATTTATGGATATGAGTATCAAGGAGATAATCTACTTCTGGCCAGATTGAATTTGATATATACATTTGTTGATTATTATATGTTCAAGTTTGATAAAGTTCCAGAATTATCTAATCTCAAAAAAATTGCAACAATAATTTCGTGGAATTTGTGGCAAATGGATGGAACTACATATTCCGTCCCTACTTGTGATGTAGCGAAAAAAGCATATCAAATATCTTTTTTTGATGATGAGTTTATAAGTGAGTCTACCAACGAAACTCAGCAACTATGCAAAATTAAAGATTGGCGTTCAAAAAGTATAATAATCTACAAAACATTGATGGAGGAATAAAGAATGGAAAGTACATTTGAAACTTCATTTAAATATAAATTGATTTATATTTTTGAAATACGTGACGAAACACACAAGGGCTTGTTAAAAATTGGCGATGCAACAATTGACACACAAGAATCAATAGATAAAATTTATCCAAATAGTAAAGCACTCAATTCAGCAGCTATGAGCAGAATAAAACAATATACCAACACTGTTGGCGTTGACCCTAAATTGCTACATACTGAATTAGCTATAAAAACAGTAAAAAATTCAAACGGTTCAATTGTAACTAAGGCTTTTCGTGATTTTGATGTTCATAGGGTTCTTGAAAATTCAGGAATAAAAAAAAAGAATCTTAGCGGTTCAACAAGTCGCGAGTGGTTTAAAACCGATTTGCAAACTGCGATAAAGGCTATTGATGCTGTAAAAAAGAATTATAATAATCTTTCAAATGCATCATTACAAGATTTTGTCCCCATTGTTTTTAGACCAGAGCAAGAAGAGGCAATAGAAAAAACGTTGAAGCAGTTCAGAAACGGAAATAGTATGCTCTGGAATGCCAAAATGCGTTTTGGAAAAACATTGACGGCTTTGGAGGTTGTAAGAAAATCAGGATTCAATAAAACTATAATTATCACACATAGACCTGTTGTTGATAATGGCTGGTATGAAGACTTCAAAAAGATTTTTCACAATGAAGACTATATATATGGTTCAAAAAGCCACGGATATAGTGCAGAACAGCTTTTGAAACAAGATAAGAAATTTGTTTATTTTGCATCAATGCAAAATTTACGCGGTTCCGATACTGTTGGTGGAAAATATGATAAGAATAATATTGTTTTCAAGGCTGATTGGGATTTTGTTATAGTTGATGAAGCACACGAAGGCACTAAAACAGCTTTAGGTGAAGAGGTTATAAAGCAGATTGTAAAGGATAATACAAAATTTCTTGCATTGTCTGGAACACCATTCAATATCATCAGAGAATATGAAGATAATATCTATACTTGGGACTATGTTATGGAACAGAGTCATAAGAAGGAATGGGATATGCTTCATTTTGGAGATTCCAATCCATATGAAGAATTGCCCGAACTTAAGATATATACCTATGATTTAGGAGAAATTCTTAAAAACAAGTATGAGGAAATAGAGGATAAGGCATTTAATTTCAGAGAATTTTTTAGAGTTTGGACTGGTGACATAAAACACGATAGAAAGCCTATGCCTCCCGATAAAAATGTCGGCGATTTTTATCACGAGGATGATGTTAACAGTTTTCTTAATCTTATATCTAAAACCAGTAATGACAGTAATTATCCTTATTCAAAAGATGAATACAGGAATCTTTTCAAGCATTCATTGTGGATGGTTCCTGGAGTAAAAGAAGCAGTAGCATTAAGTAAATTAATGAATAAACATCCTGTATTTGGATGTGGACAGTTTAAAATTGTAAATGTTGCTGGAAACGGTGATAAGGATGAAGAGTCAAAGGATGCACTTCAAAAGGTGCGTAATGCTATTGATAAGGCTGGAGACGGATATACTATAACTCTATCTTGTGGTAAGCTTACTACGGGCGTTACAGTGCCTGAATGGACAGCCGTTTTTATGCTTGCAGGTTCATTTTCCACATCAGCTGCAAACTACTTGCAGACTATATTTCGTGTTCAATCCCCTTGCAACAAAGATGGAAAAATCAAAAGTTGTTGCTATGTTTTTGATTTTGCACCAGATAGAACATTAAAAATGGTGGCAGAGTCTGTGGCATTATCTACGAAAGCAGGAAAGGCTAACGAATCTGATAAGCGAATTATGGGCGAATTTTTAAACTACTGCCCTGTCATCTCAATTGATGGTACGCAGATGAAAAAATATGATACTAACCGTCTGCTCCAACAGCTCAAGAGAGCTTATGCTGAACGTGCTGTGCAAAATGGTTTTGATGATACAAACTTATACAATGATGAATTGTTAAAGCTTGATAATGTTGAACTTGACAAATTTCAGAAGCTTAAAGGTATTGTCGGAACTTCAAAGGCTGCACCAAAAGTAAAGGATATTGACATAAATAATCAGGGCCTTACAGAGGAAGAATACGAAGAGCTTCAAAAAATTGAAAAGAAGCCCAAAAGTCAGCGAACACCAGAGGAAGAGCAAAAGCTCCAAGAGGCTAAAGAAAAAAATAAGAACAAACAAAGTGCTATATCTATTCTTCGTGGTATTTCAATACGTATGCCACTGCTTATTTATGGTGCAGACATTGCTTTTGATGAGGATTTCACTCTGGAAAAATTTCTTGATGATAAAATTGTAGACCCTGATTCCTGGGAAGAATTTATGCCTGCAGGAGTAACAAAGGATTTATTTAAAGAGTTTATAAAGTATTATGATGCAGAAGTTTTCATTGCCGCTGGCAGAAAAATCCGAAACACCGTAAAAGGCGCTGATGAATTAAATCCCACTGAACGAGTTAAGAAGATAGCTGACTTGTTTTCTTATTTCAAAAATCCAGATAAGGAAACTGTTCTTACACCTTGGCGTGTTGTAAATATGCATATGAGCGATTGTATTGGCGGATTTGATTTTTATGAGGATACTCATACACAAATGATTGAGGAACCACGTTTGGTTGACCGTGGCCAGGTTACAAAAGATGTATTTGAAAATCCTGATACAAAGATACTTGAAATCAATTCGAAAACAGGATTATATCCTTTGTATGTTACCTATAGTGTGTATCGTGAAAAATGCTTGAATTACTCAGAAGACCAGTTCACAGCAGATAAACAAAATGAACTTTGGAAAGAAACTGTTGAGCAGAATATTTTCGTTATTTGTAAAACCAAAATGGCTAAATCTATAACAAAGAGGACTCTTGTCGGATACAAGGATATACCCGTAAAAGCTCATTATTTTCAGGATTTAGTTAATATGATGAAGAATAAACCTGAAAACTTTGTTGATAAGGTTCAAAAAGCTGATTATTGGAAAGTGAAAGGAAATGATAAAGTGAAATTTGACGCTATTGTTGGCAATCCACCTTATCAAATTATGGATGGCGGTAGCAAGGCAAGCGCAACCCCAATATATAATTACTTCGTTGAAAATGCTAAAGCTATCCACCCAAATTATTTGTCAATGATAATTCCAGCCAGATGGTATTCTGGTGGACGTGGATTGGATTCTTTTCGTGAGAATATGTTAAATGATGAAAAACTCGAAAGAATATTTGATTATATTGATTCCAATGACTGCTTTAGCGGTGTTGATATTGCTGGTGGTATATGTTATTTTTTATGGAACAGCTCATATACAGGTGTGTGTGATGTTGTAAATATCCATAATGGTAAAAAGACAAGGACATCTCGAAATTTAAAGGAATATGACGTATTTATAAGATACGGACAAGCGTTGTCAATTTTCAAAAAAATCTGTAGTATGGAAACAGAATTTTTTGATAAATATGTAAGTTCTCAAAAACCATTTGGACTTAGGACATATGTAAAGCCAACAGAAGATGGGGAACTCAAATTACGATATAATGGTGGCACAGGACCATTTAGACGTGAATTAGTTACTGCTGGAATAGATTGGATTGATAAATGGAAAGTTATTATATCATATCTGACAAATGACCACGCAGGACGTTCCGATAAAGAGGGTAAAAGAAAGATATTTTCTACAATGGAGATTCTACCACCTCAAACTGTTTGTACAGAAACTTACTTGGTTATTGATGCATTTGATAATGAACAGTATGCTAAAAATCTATATACCTATCTTTGCACAAAATTTGTAAGATTTATTGTCGCACAGTTAACATCAACACAGCATATTTCAAAATCAAATTTTTCATTTGTCCCCTATCAAGATTTTAGCAGGTCGTGGACTGATAAAGAGTTATATTCTAAATATCACTTAACTGAAGATGAAGTTGATTTTATTGAAAATATGATTAAGCCGATGGAATGAGGAGTTATTTATGTGGTGTAGATTCAAATGGAATATGTTTATTACTTCTTTTATTCCACTATGGTTGTCAATAATTATCGCAGATATTTGGGATATTATATGTAATTGCTTAAAATCCTGGGATAACAATGTTAATATGAGGTGTAATATTTTTAACTGTATGAAGTCTAATTTGTTGCTTGTTATTAGCATTCTGGTTATTACTATCGTTGTTATTTTTAGTATTTTAGGAATTAACTCATTTATTAAAAGAGTTAATTCAGACAATAATATTATGCGTGGAAAAATTATTAAAGCACGTAAAGCTAATAAGCTGTCGTCTGAATTTTTACTTGCTTATATTTTACCAATGATTGCATTTGATTTCGATAAACTAAAAAGTGTAATTATGTTTATAATCTATTTTTCAGTTTTGGCTTTCTTATGTTTAAGGAACAATAATATATACACAAATATTTTATTGGAATTTAAGGACTATAAAATTTATAATTGTGACATTGAATGTAATGTAATGAATTCAACCAAAGTATATGAGGATAGCTTTATAATTAGTCAATATGACTTGACTGTTAATGAGTCCAATTCAGTGAAATACTGGGATTTTGAAAATTATATTTATATTACTGCCAAGGAGGATTAAAGTTAATGAGCAAACAGTTTTTACAAAGTGTATTCAGTAAAATTGAAAATGATAACTATGTGTGGTCTTTATATTTTTTTAGAATAGACCATCGTGGAAGGCAACAGCCATATCTTACATATAAAGTACGATTTAAAAACAATACATATTTGCCAACATACGCCAATAGTCTTATAAATGCTACACGAAGGTTTCAAATTGAGCCATTAAGTTGTGTACAGGATTATGATGGTGAAAATACAAAAGTAACTTGTGATAAAATTAGCGTTGAAAATGCACTAATTTCAGAACAATGGAATAGTTTCTTCAATTCTGTTTCAGCAGCAACAGACAAAAAAATAAAAGGTTCTTTGCAGGGATATATTTTAACTGGTCAACCGACAAATAGTGAATTAATACCAATAACTTTTGTGAAAATAGCAAACCCGATTACAAAGGTGAATTCTAAAAAATCTATTGTATTTACAGATAGTAATGACGAATTAGATTTGATGTCTGATGATGTATACAGATTATATCTTACTGTTGACTTTATTGTTTTGAATAAAGTGATGTATACTTTTAATCATTCGTTTGAAAAGTTATTTAATATTGAAAAAACAATGTCAAGAGTAAAAACAGCTGCAATTGAAAGTATAATTAATACTAATGGCATTTCTAATTCGGAGGACTTTCATAATTATGCAAAGCAGTATTCATCAGCTCGTACGTTTATTACTTTAAATGACGAAAGGCTAGAGAGAATCAAGGATGAAGAGAAAAGAATTGAAGTTGCTAAAAAGTTGTGTCTTAAAGTTGACGAATCTAATAAAAATATAATAGTGGAAGATTTTGAGCAAGCATCTCGTTTGATACGTTATTTATGTTATAAGTTATTTGTTGATAAAGAAACTGATGATTTGCTTGAAGCAACGACAGTAACAAAGGTATCCTTATAAAAAAATATTCCTCGGACCAAAAAACAGAAAAGTCCGAGGGATATTCTTTATAAGGAGTTCTAAGGAATTAAGTTGATTATAGTTGTTTAAAAAGTAGATTTTAGGTTAAGTAGTTTAAAATGGCTTGATATTTTTTATTGTGCTGAAATTGGTGCATTCTTTCCTTTGTTGTGCCGATAATCGACTGGGTGAAGCTGTGGTCGCCCATATTTTTGAGAATCGGACAAACCGTATCCAGTACAAAATCGGCAGGAAAAACATCATAAAGATTTTGAGCTGTGATTTTGACGCCGTGGGTGCGTTCCAAATCATTGAATTGGCTTTTCCCTATGCGGTTTATCAATTGTCGGTTTTCCTCTGCGATTTTATCCCGTGCCGTAACACAGTATCGTCTGCTGTTCTGCATATTGCTATCCTCCTTTAACTGAATTATCATTTACTGACAATTGAATTATATCATAAAAAATAAAATAAACAAAAAACAGCCCGAATCTATTGACAAGCAGGGGAACACGGTATATACTGAGAAAAAATAATCAAATCGGAGGAATGTTTTAACTGAACTACAAGCACATTATTTCAGCATTGGAAAAGTATCTTACGGCTTTGGAATGTCTGACAGGATTGGACGGCTTTGAGGAATCGATAACGGAAAACATACACATCTGCTTATATTGGGAGGCGGTGTGTGATAAAGCTTTGGCTTATGCTTTTTATCTGTCCGAAAACAGCAATGATGTCGTTAAACTAAAAGAAATATCCCAAAGTCTGGCAGATGTCCGAAAAAAGCTTATGAACTCCTTTGGAAACAAAAGAATTTATATTCCTTTTGAAAGATGTTGAATCGGAGGTGTTTGTATTATGAGAAAACCAAGCATCAATCCGTTTTCCGTACAAAATGTAGTGTACCACTTGCTGTTGGGAAACAGTTCTATGACCACGCTGAAACTGAATGTTATGCTCCATATCATAAATCTGCAATTCAAGAGTGCGTTCGGCGACCTGCTCTGGAACGTAAGCGAGTTTTATGAGGCTAACGGAATACAGAGGTCAATATGGGTAGACTTGCGATTTGGATTTATGCCCGAAACCGAGCTTTTCGGTGTAGAAATGTTTAATGCGCAATCAGATTCAAGACACTGTAAACTGCCAAACAGCTTGAATGGCATCGTGCAAATGGTTCGTGCGATTTATAAAAACCTTAACAATAATGAATTGATGAGTGCCTGTATATTTTCGTCAATACCTTTGCGTGTTCCTGCCGAAAACTTCAACGGTGAAGCGCTTGTTTCCGAGTTTAAGCGGTATGACGAGAAAATATTCTTTGTTGCATACAATGTAGATACTATGGAAAAGATTATAAAGGGATAAACGCTGTTAAAGCCGCTCCCCCAAGCTTCGCATAATCCGTGAGAACGGCTTCGCTGGTTGCTTTATAAAGAAAAAATATGTGTTTTTCTTTGAGCGCAAAAAGCTCTCGGAAAAGCACATATTTTTCTTTTTGCCTACATAGCTTCGTATAACTATGCAAACTCAAAGACTTCGCAAATGATAATGTATTACAGTATATTTCTACGCTTTGCGAGTAATAATGCACATTAAAGCGTTTACACACATTATTACTCACTAATATTGATTATATCAAAATAATTTTGTATAACAAAATAAAAATGTTCATTTGTATACCTTGAATGAATCTTTCAGATAAATCAAGCTCTTGAAAACCTTTTGCACCATAATTCGTTTATGAGTTTTGAAAACAAGGGTCAATGTTTCTTCTTGAAGAATTCTTTCAGATTAAATCAAGTCCCTGGAATCTTTGGCTATGGTGTTCTCGGAATCTTTTTCCCTGTAAAAATTAATTGCCTTGGATTTCGTTTCAATGGGAAGAAATCCTGCATTGAAAATGGAAAACATATCTTATGGGGGCTGCACTTTTTATGGTTTTGCTCTTTTTCTTGCAGGATATATGTTGATGGATAAGAAACTTCTTTGCAATTAACCTTTAAAGGATTTTTTATTGGGAAATTTTTTGTTCCCTTTTATAATAATATAGGGGAAAATCGGCTGAAACTGGCCAGAAATGACGTAAATAGGTCGTTTGAAGCTTGTTTTTCCTATGACAAAACAGGCACCCGTGCTTTTTATGAAAAGTAAGCCGTTTATGCCGTGTTTGCGTCATAATCTGATATTTATGCTGTGATAAGCCTGTGCCTGATTTGTCATTTATACTGACATTTCAGGCATTGCACGGCTTGGAAAAAAATATTTTTATTTTTTCCAAGTTGACCCTTGAATCCGAAAATATCTTTTTGTATAATTTGGCTGCAAATAAATTTTACAAGGAGATATCAAATGACACAATCAATACAAAAATACACACAATGTTTCGCTGCACACTCAACGCTTAAGAAATCATATTTCAGCTTGCGGGATTTGATGAACACATCAATTATTGTCGCTATCGTCTTGTCGTCGGTCGCTTCGGACTGTGATGATGTTATGGACGGCAATCAGATGAATGTTTTCACGTTGGATAAAGATAGAAAAGCAATTTTGTGCAGGGAATTGAACCTTACAGCAAATTCGCTTAAAAAGAATCTCATTGAACTGGAGAATCACAGGGTTATTGAAAAGCTTGAAAATGATAAGTACAGAATGAACCCTTTTATTTTTGCAAGAGGCACTGAATCTACGATAAAAAGATGCAGGGTTTATTGCACAGAAAATTGTCAATGTCCGTTTGAACCGCTTGCAGAAAGCCAAAAGAAATTTTCATTCCTTTTTAATAATATTGAGAATTTAAAGAAATTTGCCTGCTTTACTGGTGCATACGGCTCAAAGAGAATAAGCAAAACGGAGTTATCGGTATTTCTGATGCTTACAGCAGAAGCGCAGTCCTGCAAATGTTATCACTCTCCCGAATATTGCAATATTGTTGAGCTTAAATCATCGAATTATAAAAGTCTGGCCAGAACGCTCGGCATTGATGAGCGTTCTGTACGCAGAGCAATTACATCTCTTGCCGATATGCACCTTCTTTATAAGATACCGAATATAAACTATACTTATATGATAAACCCGTTTGTTGCGGCTAAGGGAAACATAAAGCTTATCAGAAGCCTGCAATATGAAATGCTTAACGGTAAGCATAATGATTTATTCAATGGTTGTGCTCAGGGTGATATTGAGTATTATCGTAGGCTATCATTAGGAAAAAACACAAAGTAAAATTATCCCTCAGAAGCTAAAATGCCTCTGAGGGATAATTTTGTTTGTCAGTTTATCTTTTGATATGACTCGAACCGCTTTATCCTTCGGTAAAGTGAATTTGTGGTCAAGCCTACAAGCTCGGCAAATCGTCTGGCGGTTATTTCGTCTGTTTTCCACTTCTTATAGCTTCGTTCAAAGATTTCCTCGTCGATATGTTTGAATTGCTTTCCTGCATATTTTCCCTGTGCCTTGGCAATTGCGATGCCCTCACGCTGACGCTGTAGAATTTGCTCACGTTCCAGTTCCGACAGGGCGGCGAAGATGGACAAAACAAATCTTCCCTGCGGAGTGGTCGTGTCGATGTTCTCCTTGACAACAACGAGCTGGACCTTCTTTTCATTGAGAGTATCTACGATAGAGAGCAAATCTCTGATGCTTCGGGATAATCTTGATATGCTTTCCACATACAGAATATCGTCCTCACGAAGATAGTCCAACATTTTTCTCAATTCTGGCCTGTCCGTATTCTTGCCGCTGGCTTTTTCCATAAAGACCTTATCAAGCTTATAGCCGTGGAGAAGTTCTTCCTGCCTTGCAGTCTCCTGTTCTATGGTCGAAACTCTGATATAACCTATTTTACTCATATAAACATCTCCTTTACTGTAATATAGCTGAACGCTTGTTCATTTGTATTATAGCAAAACTGAAAACGTATCGTAAGGGTGACTTTTTCATACGATACATAACGTAAGAGGAATAGTAATTCATACGTTACACATTTATAATAGTATATAAGGGCATACCTTAATGAGACGTTTATGACTAAAGCTTCAAAAGTGCTTTTGGTAATATTCAACATTTATCGGCGCTAAAAATTGTTGAAAAAACAAAATTAAAATCCTTGTATGAAATCTATTGACTTTTAGTATGTCCTATGATATCCTATAATTGTAGAAAGAAAACAGTTCCGACTACAAAAAACATTTAATATCATTTTGATAGTGTTTAAATCAATCATACAAATACATACGAGTGCCGGTAAATCTGTTTATGCTGGGAACAACGCTCAAGACTTTGGAAGGAATAAAGCCTATGTAATATTAATTACGAATGACGATTACGAGTTAATATAAAATGTATATGAAGATTTAAACCCTCTTGCAGCTTGTGTAAGTCAGGGTTATTTTTATACCCATAAAGCAGATACACGAGTTGCTTTATGGGTTTTATTTATCAAAATGGATGGAGGTATTCACAAAATAAAATTTGAAGGGAGCATTTAATATGAATTCAACAACTAATTACGATTCAATGTTATATACCGTTAGCGAGGTGGCAAAGATTATGCACACAAACAAGCAATATGTGTATAATCTTATCAGTTCCAACCAGCTGCCCGCAATAAAGCTGGGTTCTTTAAAAGTACGCCACGAAACTCTTTGTAATTTCTTTAAAGCCAATGAGGGCAAGGACCTCACTGACCCATTTAATATAAAGCCTATTTCTTATGTGGGAGGTGAATGCTAATGAAACTCTATACCATAGAAGAAACGGCTAAAATGCTGAATACGACCAAAGCGGATGTTTATAGACTCATCAGAAATAAAGAACTCTCGGCGATAAAGTTTGGTGAATGTAAGGTTAAAGGCGAATCACTGGACAGCTTTTTTGCCGCTAACAACAGCACAACTATCAATTGCTTCTCTGTAATTGGAGGTGAGTGCTGATGAAACGTGGGGATGGCGTAAATCTCCGAGACGGCAAATGGCAGTATCGGTTTGAGGGACCTAAAATAGATGGGAAGCGTAAACAGATAGTCAAAGGCGGTTTTAACACACGGGAAGAAGCTTTTGCGGCAAAACTGAAAGCAATGGCTGAATTTGAAGCCACAGGTGAAGTTTTCAAGCCGTCGGAAATAAGCGTTTCTGACTTTATGGACAAGTGGTACAATGATGAGTGTGTGAATAAGAAGAAAAAGACAACTCTTAATAATTATGAAAAGATAATTCGTTTGGATATAAAGCCAGAAATCGGAAAATATAAGCTTCGCACTATATCGCATTCCACGCTTCAAAAACTTATTGATAAACTGGCCAGCGAAGGCCGCAGCAGAAACACTATATCCGTTATCAGCGGAGTACTTACCAGCAGCTTTAATTATGCGGTCGAACCGCTTCATTATATACAGAAAAATCCGATGGAACACGTAAAGCTTCCTTCTAAGAGAGCCGAAGGTAATATTGCTCTCAATACAAAAAGCCGTGTTTATATCGATGAAAAACGAATGAATGAGATTTTAACGAGATTTCCAAAAGGCTCATCGGCATATATTCCTTTGCTTCTGGGATACAGATGCGGACTCAGGCTTGGTGAAGCGTATGCACTTACCTAGGATGACATAGATTTCGAGAATAAAACATTGTCCGTGAATAAGCAGGTTCAGTGGCAGAGTAATGGGAACAAGAGCGGATATTGGTATTTTTCCGCACCCAAATATGATTCCAATCGTATAATTCAGATAGATGATGAATTTCTGAAAATCCTAAAAAACGAAAAGGATACCCAGGAACGTAAAGCCAAAGCGTATCTTGATACCGAATATACCTTTTATTATGAGGAAAAAGGTACGAGAATCATCAGCACTAACGACAAAGGCAAGAAAATCAATTTTGTGTGCAAAAGAGAGGATGGTACATATATTCAGCCTCGAACTATGCAGCATACATCCTCGGTAATCCATAATCAGCTTGGATTTCCCAAATTTGATTTTCATTCTTTGCGGCATACTCACTGTACAATGCTGCTTGACAATGGTGCTGACCCAAAGTATGTACAGACAAGACTTGGACATAAGAGCGTACAAATTACGCTTGATATTTATCAGCATTTGACGCAAAAGACAAAAAAGACCTGTGACAGCATACTTAACAATATATATGACAGCGATAATCAGAATACAGTCAATTAAGTAAATACTCACGTTTTTACGTGTTATTTAAATATATAGAAGCCCAAAGCTTCGCAATCAAAATTTAATAGCACCCATATTAAGTAGTAAAATCGGGGTCAGAGCGGAAATTCACAACTTCCGCTTGAAAAAAGAACAGTGCTGAAAACACTCGGAACCCAGCCCCCTCCAAACTTTCTGGCAGTGGAGAATGCTGAACACATTAAAGCTTGTCAGATGAAATCACAAATGCCATTCCGATTTGTGATGAGGTGTATCAAGGTGGTGAATGTGCAGAAAAGTATAAATTTATAGTTGTTCTTCCGTGTTTTTCGGGTAGGGCTTGGTTCAATATACTATTTTTGCGCTTTTACCATCTAATGTGAGGATGGCAGGCGCTTTTTTTATGCCTAAAGGAAAACGCTTGGTGTGTGAATATACAAAATGGTTTGTTGTTTTTGTACAATAAACAACTCGGGTATTTGTCACTGTTTAACCCTTGAAACGTTATATCCAGTTGTTATAATTTAGGCACACAAATAAAATCCAATCTATATTTATCAACATAAAACTCAGGAGGTACAGTTATTATGAATTCTTTCAGTACATTTGAATTGGGAAGAGTGGTTTTGACCTATGGAATCTCAGAAGCATTATACGATAATCCGCTGTTCGAGGAAGAGATTATGGGAGCTTTCATCAGATATTGTGTAAGGGACTGGTCAGATATGGAGCATCAGGAAGATAAAGATATGAACGATGAGGCTTTAGCGACTGGAGAAGGAAGAATCCTGGCGTCATACCAAACCTCACAAGGTAAAATTTATATTATTACAGAATGGGACAGAAGCTATACAACGATTATATTTGCCGAAGAATATTGATTTAACGTGATATGGTTTGTTACCGTAAAAGTGTTTGTGCTTTCCAAGCTTATAGAAGAGTGCAGGAAAGCACTTTTTTAATGTTTTGATGTTCGGGGTGAATATGGATAATAATATCAGCCGATAATTAAGTCGATAAAAATAATTGATTATAATATTTTTCTTGACTTAAAAGCATAAAAGTGATATACTGGTTATAATAAAAACCCGAAAGGAGTACAGCCTATATGATTAGAAAGGTAACTGGCCAGCTTATCAACTGGAAGAACAGCACTACCCGAAAGCCTCTTATCCTGAATGGGGCAAGACAGGTCGGAAAGACATATATTCTTCGTGAATTCGGTAAAGCAAACTATAAAAACGTGGTATATATAAACCTCGAAAGCAATGAAACAGCGGCATCAATGTTTGATGGCGACATTGACCCAAAGCGGCTCATCAAATGCCTGGAGGCAGAGGCAGGAGAGCGTATTCTCCCCAATGACACTCTTGTTATTCTCGATGAAATACAGTCCTGTGAACGTGCTGCCACGTCTCTAAAATATTTTTGTGAGGAAGCTCCCGAATATCATATCGCAGCGGCAGGAAGCCTGCTTGGCGTAGCTATAAACCGAAACAAGACATCGTTCCCAGTCGGAAAGGTAAATATTATTCAGCTTTTTCCTCTCGATTTTGAGGAGTTTATGTGGGCAACGGGCAATGATATGCTTTGTGATGAAATAAAACGCTGCTATAACAGCATTGAGCCTATGAACGAGGCTCTTCACAAAAAGGCTGTTTCTCTGTACTATGATTATCTTATTGTTGGAGGAATGCCAGAGGCTGTCAAGTCATTCGTGGAAACAAATTCATATATAGATGCCAACCTTGTTCAGACAAGTATTATAGACAACTATACTGCTGATATGGCCAAATATGCAAGCAATACTGAAACTGTGAAAATCAGAGCTTGCTACAACTCTATTCCTGCACAGCTTGCCAAGGACAATAAGAAATTCCAGTATAAAGTCGTCCAGAAAGGCGGCTCGGCATCTATATTCGGAGCATCTCTTGACTGGCTCAAACAGGCAGGTGTCATACTTGAATGTCAGCGAATCGACCAAGGAATGAATCCTCTGGCCGTTTATGCGGACCAGACCGCTTTCAAAGTGTATATGTCCGATGTCGGTCTGCTTGTAAACAAGTCAAAGATGTCGGTCAATACTATTCTTTCGGGTGAAGCGAATATCTTTATGGGAGCGGTTACGGAAAATTACGTTGCGCAGCAGTTCGCAGCCAAAGGGTATCCGCTTTACTACTGGTCAACAGCCAATTCGCAGGCAGAACTGGATTTTGTTCTTCAGAAAGAGGACGAGATATACGCTGTTGAGGTCAAAAAGGGTGAACACGTTCGGTCAAGAAGTCTTAGTATGTTTTCACAGAAGTTTTCTCCCCAAAAAGCTATACGGCTATCTCAAAAGAATTTCGGAAAGACAGAAGATGTTTTTTCCATACCACTGTATGCAGCTTTTTTGATATAAAGCACAACCCTAAACCTCATTTATATACAATTAAGTCCATAAAAGTATGTAAAATTCATACTTTTGTGGACTTATCTTTCTTTATGGCGCTTTATCAATTACTTTTACATTGCTTTAAGTAACGTTTCAAAAGGAATGCGCAGAAGTAAGGAAAGGTATATACATTATCCGAATATCCGATATTTCCGTGGATAAACTTAATACCATAACTTATGTCGGGATATCTGTCGTTCTGAATAAGGGTGCGCAGTGATTTTGCTTTTCCGTTAGTCGCTTTGACCTCAACTGGTATCAGATTATTGGCAGTTCTGACAAAGAAATCTTCTTCAAGTGTTGAATCCTCACGCTTATAATAATAAAGGTCATATCCGCTTTTCTTCAGTGCTTCGGCTACAATGTTTTCATACAATGCACCCTTATACACGCCTAAATTCTTATTGGCACGGAGGTCCTCCTGTGCTTCTTCGTCAAGCATTGCAACAAGCATACCCGAGTCAGCAAAGTAAAGCTTATATTTCGTATCGTCATAGTTGCCTTTGAGCGGCAGTTCGGGAAAACTTAAGCAATAGCAGATGTTTGTCATACCAGCGTCATTCAACCACTCAATGCAGCCACGGTAGTCCTTGAATCTTGCACCCGAAGCGACCTTTGATATCTGGAATTTCTTGTTATCCTTTGCCAGCTGCGGCGGAATCTGATTGAATACATTTATGATTCGTGTCTGGTCCATACCTTCCGCATACTTGCGTATATCTTCCCTATAATCTGCCAAAAGCTGCTGCTGTGTTGCAAGAGAGCCCTCAAACGTTCCTTTTTGGATATATTCCCTGACTACTGCAGGCATTCCCCCCAAGATGCAGTAGTCCATAAACAGGCTATCACATATATCAAGCATTGGCTGACTGAATGGCTTAAGTTCCAGCATATTTGTAAGCATTTCTTCCGCAAAACTGTTGTCATATCCCTTGGCCCATATAAATTCCTCAAAATCAAGCGAGTACATTTCATAATCGGTTTTGTAACCAACGCTGTTGCTTTCAATTCTGCGGTAATTGATGCCAAGCATTGAGCCGCTGCATATAACATCAAAACGTCCGTCTATCTTGAAAAATTTCAATGCCGTGGCAATTTCGGGAAACTCCTGCAATTCATCAAAGAATATCAAGGTTTTACCTTCTTCAAATTTTTTTGAAGGGTCCATTCTTGAAATGATTTTTATGATATCATTGGTTTTATATCCATCTGCTGTGATTGTTTTGTATTTAGGTTCTTCGACAAAGTTTATCTCAATGACGTTGTCATAATGCAGTTCACCAAAGCGTTTTATAGACTCGGTCTTTCCTATCTGACGAGGTCCTTTGACGATGAGCGGCTTACGGTCAGCGTCATTTTTCCATTCTTCAAGGAAAAGGTCGATTTTTCTTTTCAGGTACATACTATCCCTCTTTTTTAGTTGATATATGTATTATACACTTTTTATAGTGAAAAATCAATAGTTTTATGCAAAAAGATGAGCGAAAATTGTGAAGATGATTGCAATAAAATGAGTGAATAATTTACATTATGTCGCAAAAACACAGTGAATATCTGGCCAGCAGTATTACATAACTTGTATATATTAATAATAGGTAATTTGTGAACTTGACAAATCCAGAGAAATGTGATATAGTAATGACAACATTTTTGTGGTTTGCATAAGTCAGTATTCATTTAGAGTACGCTGTAAATTACGTACTCCAAACGTACTCCAAAGACAGCTTTTCAGCAGAGTACAGCAGATTACTGTGAGCAACAATAAACAAAGCTGTGAAAACCACCATTCAAGCAAACCGCATACCTGCGTTGATTGCGGACAACAATGGGTTACACTGAGCAACAATAAGTACCCGTATCTGAAGTGGTCTTGATATGGGCAACAACCCTATGGTTGGTGCTACCGTTGCTTGTGCTGTTGCTGTTGAAGAAGCTATGAAGGCGTAAAATGCGCATTTAAAGCTGATTTAATGCACTTAACGTAAAGTAAAATATAAATGCAAGTCAGTTGGAGAAATTCTCTGCCTGACTTGCATTTTTTATTTTTCTTGACTTATCTGCCTGTACAGTGTATAATAACTTTCAATAAATAATATAAAAGGTGAAATTATGCAAAATCGTTATGCAGGTGATATCGGAGATTTTGGAAAATTGGGATTGCTTCGCACGCTTTATGCAGCAGGGTTCTCGGTCGGTGTAAACTGGTATCTTAATCCAAATCTTACTTCAAAGGAATTGAATAATAAAGACGGGAAATTTGTAGATTATTCTCAATATAAGAATTGTGATGAACAGTTATATTCAGAACTGAAAAAGATCATAAGCTGTGGGCAGCGTAATGTATCGTCACTTGAAAATAATAATATTCTTCAGGCTAAGTTTTACTCAGCTCCACTTGATTTTTCCGATAAAAATAAATCAGAACGTTTTGATTTCCGCAGTGATTGGCATGAGAACGCATTAAAAACGCTTTTAGGCATTGATGTCGTGTTTGTTGATCCTGATAATGGCATGATCGTAAGATCTGCTGCAGGCACGCCCAGAGCCAATAAATATGTTGAACCAGGCGAACTGACAGATTATTATTCTCAAGGTGCCAGTGTGATATATTATCAGCATAAGGCTCGGTACAATGATACTTTTTATATAAATCGGCATAAGGAATTGCTTTCACATGAAATGTTATCCGATGCAGCAGGGCTTTGCATTAAATTTATACCTATTTCGCAAAGATATTATTTCTTTATTATTCAGCCAAGACATAGTGAAATGATTCAAAATCAAATAGATATGATGATGTCATCTGAATGGAGAAAATGCTTTGCTCTTTTGAAGTGATTGCACTCCAACAAAAAAGCACCCGCAAAGCAGGTGCTTATAATCATATCTTATTCTTAATACGGCAGCTCAGCTGCGCCGTACATAAATGCCAGAGTTTTTGATATCTCCACAGGGTCACTTATGGGAACAGGCTGCCAGTAGTTATGGTCGCCGCCATATACGTAAAATGGCGTGAACTCTTCGTCCTGGGATATGTAGTTGCCGTTTTCATCAAATGTGAAAGTCTCGGTAAGAATAACCGTTCTGTTCTCGGGAAGACGGTTTCCGCCGTAGCAGAAGTTGCCAAGAGAATAGATGATATCCACTCCGTTGTACTCTTCCATCGGACGAAGTACATGAGGGTGAGAACCGACTATAAGGTCAACGCCCATATCGGCATACTTATGGCAAAGCTCAACGAGCCAGTCGTCAGGAACGTGCTCTTTTTCTGTGCCGCCGTGGAAATACATTATCTGAATGTCGCTGTTTTCCTTGACTTCCTCTATTACAGGAGTTATAAGCTGGTCATAATAGGGACTGAATAACCCTGTACAGATTATTCCGAACTTAACACCGTCTTTTTCAACATACACGGGATTTTGCAGATCGCCCCATGTGATGCCTGCTGCGTCCAGCGCTTCCTGAGTATCCTTATAGCCCTCTGCACCGTAATCTGTGGTGTGATTGTTGGCGATAGTCACAATGTCTATCTGACCTGCTTTCAGAATATCGGTGTATGATGTGGGCGACCTGAACCAGAATGCGGTTCCGCTCTTTTTTGACTTGCTCAGGTTTCTATCCGACAAAACAAATTCGTTGTTTGCAATGACAAAATCACTGTTGCTGTAGCAGGGGACAGCCTTCTCAAAGAAATATGACGGGTCGCATTTCTCGGCATATTTTGCAAATGTATCAGTGCGGGTATCGCCTGCATTGGTGGACAGCAGGCAGTCGCCCAAGAATGTGAATGAGATGGATGAGCTTTCTGTCAGGGAAAGCTCCTTGTCTGATGAAGGAGTGACCTCAGTTGCAGCGGTCTCCTCAACGGGGTATTCTTCTGCCGAGATGGTAGCTCCGTTTGTGCCGGATTCTTCTGTTCCGTTGTTATAAAGACGGGAACATCCGAAAATCAGCACGGCTGAAACGGCAGATAAGCCCAGCACAGTTCTGATTATTTTCAAATGACGCATCTCCGATCATTTTGTTCTTTTTATGTGGCTCTTTCTTTTTTATGCCATGTTAAGGAAAATGTATATACATACTCTTCCTCTTTATATTATAATAGTCTGATAGTTAAAAATCAAGTTAAAAAATGGTTACATTTCGGCGAAATCGCCTGTTTGCTGTTAAATTTCCTTGACAAATCTCACCGCTGTGGTATAATATTTGAGTAATGACGTTATGAATGTATGATGCAGTCGGAGGAGAAATATGTCAAGCAATGTTACTTATAAGTATATCAGACAAAATCCCGATATACACACATATATAAAGAATGCCGATGCGGCAGTCAAGGCTCAGGGCTATACCGAACATTCCTTTGCTCACGTTGAAAAGGTTGCGGATACGGTAAAAATGATCCTTGAGGGTCTTGGCTATGATGAACGCAAGGTGGAGCTTGGAATGATAGCCGCATATCTTCATGATATCGGCAATGTTATAAATCGCATTGACCACGCTCAGAGCGGAGCTGTCATGGCCTTCCGTCTGCTGGATAATCTTAATATGTCTGCTGAGGAAATATGCGATATCATATCCGCTATCGGCAATCATGACGAGGGCACTGCTCAGCCTTTAAATGCGATCACGGCAGCTCTTATAATCGCTGACAAGACAGATGTCCGCCGCAGCAGGGTGCGCAATATCGAATGTCTGGCGCAGGATATCCACGACAGGGTGAATTTTGCGGTAGAAAAGTCCGAGATTTATTTTAATGAAGATAAAACCGAGCTTATACTTGACCTTACCATTGACAAGCGTATTTCTTCGGTAATGGAGTACTTTGAAATTTTTATGCAGAGAATGATACTTTGCAAAAAATCCGCCGAATTTCTGGGAGTTGAGTTCCATATCAGAGCAAACGGCTCGGATCTGGTGTGACGCATGGCATTTGCGTGAAGGGGGAACGTATTTTATGCAGGTTATACCTTTTGCAGGGTTAAGTTTATATCAGATGTTCCTGATGTTCTGCTTCTGGAGCTTTATAGGCTGGTGCATCGAAGTAATCGACATGACCTATGAAACAGGGGAGTATCAGAACAGAGGCTTCCTGAATATGCCCATATGCCCCATTGAGGGACTGGGCGTTGTTATGGTCACGGTATTTTTCAGACCCATAGCCAACACGATAGTTCCGCTTTTTGTGGCCTCGACTATTCTTTGCACCGCTTTTGAGCTGTTTGTGGGCTGGGGAATGGAAAAGTTGTTCCACGCCAGATGGTGGGACTATTCTAATATGAAATTCAACTACAAGGGTTATATATGCCTGAGAAATTCCATGCTTTTCGGCGCAGGCTGCGTTGTGGTCATAAGATACGTTCAGCCGCTGGTCCTCAAAGCAATAAATGCAATGCCTGTGAAGCTTGGAATGAGCATTGTCATAATAATGTCAGTGCTTATCCTGCTCGATACTGTAGCGTCTCTGATGGCTGTGAGAAAGCTCCAGAATAAGATAAAACGTCTTGATGAGCTTTCAAAGCTGATGCTTTCAGTTTCCGTCAAAACAGGCAAGAAGCTTGCTTCCGGCACTCTGAAAGTAAAGAGCAATGTGGATAAGATAATCGACGCTAAGGACAATGTTGTTGAGAAAATGACAGATGTGAAAGATAACGTTGTGGAAAAGGTCGCTGATGTGAAGGATAATGTTGTTGAAAAGATGCAGGATATGAATGAGTACAATCTTGAAAAGCTTAGAAGTGAGTATGAGCGCCTCATATCCGAAAAGGACACCGCAACAGAACGTCTGCTGAGGGCGTTCCCCAAATTTCATTCTCACAATTACTCCGAATCTCTCCAGCTGCTCAGAGATAAGATGCTTTACAAGGGACACAGGCACAGCAGTGATGAAACTGAAAATCAGCCTGAAATGATAGAGGAATCCAAGGAAGAAAGCAAGGTCTGACAGCATTTTTCGTTGAAAACCACTAAATATCTGTGATGTTCATCAAAAATTCATTGCTTTTTGTGTTGACTTTGCTTAATAAGTGTGGTATAATGTTCAATAGTAAGCAACCTTTAAGTTGATCCCGTGAGATCGACAAGGCAGCTTGAATGTGAATATTTGCGTCTGCACTGTGAAGTGTATAGCTTGTGGTGCGCCGTTTTATATGAATTTTCAAAACTGTCTGTCGTACTGCGGCGGGCAGTTTTTTTATGGAAAGGCGTGAGGGTATGATTCAGAAAGCAGTTATTCTTGACGAAAAATCCATGAATCGTGCTGTTGCACGTATTTCCTGCGAGATCATCGAGCGCAATAAGGGCGCTGAGGATCTTTGCTTTATTGGAATAATGTCACGGGGCGTGTTTATCGCTCAGCGCATTGCAGAAAGGCTTCATGAAACAGAGGGCTTGGATATCCCCATCGGTACTATTGATATCACCGCTTACCGTGATGATATCAGAGCTGATGAGGATAAGTCCTCTGTTTCTTTTGATGTAAGGGACAAAAAGGTCGTTCTCGTGGATGATGTTATCTTTACGGGAAGAAGCTGCCGTGCGGCTATTGATGCCGTTATGAGCAGGGGACGGCCTAAGTGCATTCAGCTTGCTGTGCTTGTTGACAGAGGCCACAGGGAGCTCCCCATACGTCCCGACTATGTAGGAAAAAATGTCCCCACTTCAAGGGACGAGACCGTCAGGGTCATGGTCAAAGAGGCTGACGGCTGCGACAAGGTTATAATCCTTGAGCAGGAAAGCTCTATGAAAGGAATCGGCGAATGAAAACACTGTATAAAAACGTTACGGTTTACAGCGAAAATGACAGCTATAAGGCGGATATCCTTGTTGACGGAACAGATATTGCAGATGTAGGTGCAGATCTTAACTGTGATGCAGACCTTATTTACGACTGCACAGGTCTTGCAGCGCTTCCCGCCCTGTGCGATATCCATGTTCATTTCAGGGATCCCGGACAGACTTATAAGGAAGATGTTATCACAGGCTGTGCTGCTGCGGCGGCAGGCGGATTTACGGCAGTGTGCTGTATGCCCAACACAAAGCCTGTGTGCGACAGCGCTGAGACTGCCCGTTACATTATGGATAAGGCAGCGCCTACAGGCGTTAAGGTATATCCTGTGTGTGCCGTAACAAAGGGCATGAATGGCGAAGAGCTTGCCGACCAGGACGAGTATGCGAAGGCAGGCATAAAGATGATATCCGATGACGGCAGACCTGTGGAGAATGCCGAATTTATGAGAAAAGCTCTTGAAAAGAGCAAGGAAAGCGGACTGCTTGTTGCTTCCCACTGCGAAGATCTGGCGATAATAAACGGCGGCATCATGCACAAGGGCGAGATATCCGAAAAGCTTGGCGTAAAGGGCATGGACAGGGCTTCCGAGGACAGTATTACCGCAAGAGAGATCGCTCTTGCCGATTCCTGCGGAGCAAGAATACACATTTGTCACGTTTCCACCAAGGGCAGCATAGGTATTATCCGTGATGCTAAGAAGCGTGGAATAAAGGTCACCTGCGAGACCGCTCCACATTATATGATGTTTACACATGAAAAGCTTCTTGCAAGGGACGCTGATTACAGAATGAATCCCCCTCTCCGTGAGGAAGAGGACAGAAGAGCTGTGCTGGAGGGCGTTCTTGACGGAACCGTTGACTGCATCGTCACCGACCATGCGCCTCACTCTCCCGAGGAAAAGGCTGATTTTGAAAAGGCTCCCAACGGCATCGTAGGTCTTGAAACTTCCTTTGCGGCAACTCTTACCGCACTTTATCATACAGGCAAGGTGCCTATGACAAAGATAGTAACGCTTATGTCCGCAGAGCCGAGAAGGCTCATCGGCGTTAAGGAAGCTGTCATCGAAAAGGGCGCTCCCGCTGAATTTATAATCGCAGACCTTGACAAGGAGTGGACTGTCGATCCCGACAAGTTCAAATCAAAGTCACGCAATACAGTTTTCAAAGGCGAAAAGCTCAGAGGAAAGGTGCTTATCACCGTGTCTCAGGGCAAGGTCATATATGAATATCCGTCCGCAGTTAAAAGGAGTGATAGAATGTCATTTGACAGACTGATCGAAAAGATCATTGAAACACAGAACCCTACCGTTGTAGGTCTTGACCCCAAGCTGGAATACATTCCCGAATATATCAAGGAAAAGTGCGCTGCAAAGCACGGTGCAGGTCTCAAGGCAGCAGCTGCCGCTCTTTATAAGTTCAACAAGGGCATTATTGATGCAGTGTGCGATATCGTTCCTGCTGTAAAGCCCCAGGCAGCTTATTATGAGATGTACGGCTACTATGGAGTAAAGGCTCTGTACAAGACTATCAAGTATGCTCAGTCCAAGGGTATGTACGTTATCGTGGACGGCAAGAGAAACGATATCGGCGCTACTATGGACGCTTATTCCGCTGCATATCTGGGTTCTACTGAGGTTTACGGCGAAAGAATCGCTCCTTTCGGTGCTGACGCTCTCACTGTAAACGGATATCTCGGCACAGACGGAATCGAGCCTGCTCTCAAAACAGGCGGAAGCATTTTCGTTCTCGTAAAGACCTCCAACAAGTCCTCCGGCGAGCTTCAGGACAGACGTCTCTGCGATGGCAAGACCATTTACGAGACAATGGGCGATATGTGCGAGAAGTGGGGAGAAAAGTACATGGGCAGCTACGGCTACTCCGCAGTGGGTGCGGTTGTGGGTGCGACATATCCCGCAATGCTGGCTGAAATGCGTGAAAAGCTTCCTCACACATTCTTCTTAGTTCCAGGCTACGGCGCTCAGGGCGGCGGAGCAGAGGGCGTTGCAAAGGGCTTTGATGAAAACGGCCTTGGCGCAATAGTAAACTCTTCCCGTGCAATAATGTGCGCATACAAGAAGGAAGGCTGCGATGAACACGATTATGCAGGTGCTGCAAGACGTGAGGCTTTGAGAATGAAGGAGGATATCACCTCTCACATTCCTGCGATCAAGGCTCCTTCCCAGGACAAGTGATATAACCCGTCAACTGTCGGGCAGTCTGACTTACTGCCCGGCAAAGCGGTAAACTATAAAATTTTAGGAGGATAACAAATGTCTTTATTCAATATGGGAGACAAGGCTTATGTTATGCTTGCAAACGGACGTATTTTCGAGGGATATTCCTTTGGTGCCAAGGGAACTTCTGTCGGAGAGATCGTATTTGCAACGGGTATGACCGGATATGAAGAAACCTTATCCGATCCCAGCTACTTCGGTCAGATCGTTACACAGACATTTCCCCTTATCGGAAACTACGGCGTTAACGACCATGACTATGAGTCCAAAGGCTCATGCGTCAGCGGATATATCGTAAGAGAGTGGTGCAACTCACCCTCCAATTTCAGATGTGAGGGCAATGTCGATGAATTCCTCAAGAAGCACAATATCATCGGTATCCACTCCATCGACACCAGATGCCTTACAAGAATTATCCGTGAAAGCGGTGTTATGAACGGCGTTATCACCACCGAAAACGTATATGAGATGAAGGACGAGCTTATGGCTCAGATTCAGGCTTTCTCCATAAAGAATGCTGTTAAGTCCGTAACCGTTAAGGAAAAGGAAGTCTTTAAGGCTGAGGATCCCAAGTACGATGTTGTCCTCTATGACTTCGGCTACAAGTTCAATATCAGAAGAGAGCTTGTAAAGCGTGGCTGTAATGTTACAGTCGTTCCCTCATGGACTACCGCTGAGGAGATCGTTGAGATGCACCCCGATGGAATAATGCTTTCAAACGGCCCCGGCGACCCCACTGAGAATACAGATGTTATTGAGAACCTGAAAAAGCTCAAGGAATGTCAGATACCCATTTTCGGAATCTGCCTCGGTCATCAGCTCATGGCTCTTGCCAACGGCGCAAAGACCGAAAAGCTCAAGTACGGTCACAGAGGTGCAAACCAGCCTGTTATTGATATCGCACTTGACAGGACATTCGTTACCTCCCAGAACCACGGCTATGCAGTGGTAAGCGACAGCCTTGATCCCGCTGTTGGCGAGGTTTCCCACAAGAATGCGAACGATCAGACCTGCGAGGGTGTAAGATACAAGAACTTCCCATGCTTTACCGTGCAGTTCCACCCCGAAGCCTGCGGAGGTCCTCAGGATACCGCATATCTGTTCGACGAATTTATTGATATGATCAAATCCTCAAAGGAGGCTAAGTAAGATGCCGCTTCGCAGTGATATAAAAAAGGTCCTTGTAATCGGCTCAGGTCCTATCATCATCGGTCAGGCAGCCGAGTTTGACTACGCAGGCACACAGGCCTGCCGTGCCCTCAAGCAGGAGGGTCTGGAGGTAGTTCTCATCAACTCCAACCCTGCTACCATCATGACCGATAAGGCAATGGCAGACAAGGTTTACATCGAACCCCTTACACTTGACGTTGTAAAGAAGATAATCGAAATAGAAAAGCCCGACAGCATTCTTTCCACTCTCGGCGGTCAGACAGGTCTTACCCTTTCCATGCAGCTTGCTGAGTGCGGATTCCTTGCAGAGCACAATGTAAAGCTTCTGGGCGCAAATCCCGAAACTATCCACAAGGCAGAGGACAGACAGGCTTTCAAGGACACTATGGAAAAAATAGGCGAGCCTGTTATCCCTTCAAAGGTAGTTGAGACAGTTGAGGACGCTGTTGACTTTGCAAAGGTCATTCACTATCCCGTTATTGTCCGTCCCGCATTCACACTGGGCGGCACAGGCGGCGGTATCGCAAATAACGAGGAAGAGCTTATTGATATCGCAACAAACGGACTGAGACTTTCTCCTATCACCCAGATACTTGTTGAAAAGTGCATAAGCGGCTGGAAGGAGATCGAATTCGAGGTTATCCGTGACAGCAAGGGCAATGTTATCACAGTCTGCTCCATGGAAAACTTTGACCCCGTTGGCGTTCACACAGGTGACTCCATAGTAATCGCTCCTGCGGTAACTCTTTCCGATAAGGAATATCAGATGCTCAGAACTGCGGCTCTGAACATTATTTCCGAGCTTAAGGTAGAGGGCGGCTGCAACTGCCAGTTTGCGCTTCACCCCACATCTTTCAAATATGCGGTGATCGAGGTAAACCCCAGAGTTTCCCGTTCTTCCGCACTGGCTTCCAAGGCAACAGGATATCCTATTGCAAAGGTTGCAACAAGAATTGCCATTGGCTACACTCTCGACGAGATAATCAATGCAGTAACAGGCAAGACATACGCTTGCTTCGAGCCTGCTCTTGACTATGTTGTTGTAAAGTTCCCCAAGTGGCCTTTCGATAAATTCGTTTACGCAAAGCGTACTCTCGGCACTCAGATGATGGCAACAGGTGAGGTCATGGCTATAGGAACCTCTTTCGAGCAGGCTATGATGAAGGCTGTACGTTCTATTGAGCTGGGACTTGATTCCATGAACCTCAAAAAGCTGAAAAAGCTTTCCGATGAGGAGATATACAACAAGATAAAGGACGTAGATGATGAACGTTCCTTTGTTGTGTTCGAGGCTATCAAGAGGGGAGTTGCCCTTGAAGAGATACATGATATCACAAAGATTGATATGTGGTTCCTCTCCAAGCTTAAAAACCTTGCTGATCTGGAAGCTTATCTTGCAGACGGCGAGCTTACCTGTGAAAAATATGACCTTGCCAAGAAGTACGGTTATCTTGACAGCACCATTGAGCGCATGAGCGGTCAGAAGTGCCCCAAGAAAACAAGAGCTGTGTTCAAGATGGTTGATACCTGTGCAGGCGAGTTCAAGGCTGAAACTCCCTACTTCTACTCCACATATGACGAGGAGAACGAGGCAAGACAGTTCATTGACCGCACTGATACAGGCAAGAAGAAGGTCATAGTTTTCGGTTCGGGTCCTATCAGAATAGGTCAGGGTATCGAGTTCGACTACTGCTCTGTTCACTGCGTATGGGCGCTCAAGGAATTGGGCTACGATGCAATTATCTGCAACAATAACCCTGAGACTGTTTCTACCGACTTTGACACAGGCGACAGACTTTATTTCGATCCTCTTACCAAGGAGGACGTTGAGTCTATCATTGAGACTGAAAAGCCTTACGGTGTTGTTGTTCAGTTCGGCGGACAGACAGCTATCAAGCTTACAAAGCACCTTTCCGATATGGGCGTAAGGATACTCGGAACCTCTGCAGACAGCATTGATGCTGCTGAGGACAGAGAGCGTTTTGATGAGCTGCTCAACAAGTGCGGAATACCCCGTCCCGCAGGTCATACCGTTATGAACACCGAGGAAGCTCTTAAGGCTGCTCAGGATCTGGGCTATCCCGTTCTTATGCGTCCTTCCTACGTTCTCGGCGGTCAGAACATGATAATCGCTCACTCCGATCAGGATATCATCGAGTACATGGAGATCATCACCAGAACCGCTCTTGAAAATCCTGTGCTTATCGATAAGTACATGATGGGCAAGGAAGTCGAGGTAGATGCTATCTGCGACGGTACTGACTATCTTATCCCCGGAATCATGGAGCACATTGAGCGTGCAGGTGTTCACTCGGGCGACTCTATCTCCGTATATCCCGCACTTACTCTTACAAAGAGAATAAGAGAGACTATCGTTGAATATACAAGACGTCTGGCAATGGCTCTTAACGTAATCGGTCTGGTAAATATTCAGTATGTTGTTTACAACAACGAGGTTTACGTTATTGAGGTCAACCCCCGTTCTTCCAGAACTGTTCCTTATATTTCAAAGGTAACAGGCGTTCCCATGGTGGATATCGCTACAAAGATAATGCTTGGCGAATCCCTTAAGGAGCAGGGATATCAGAGCGGACTTCACAAGGAGGGCGACTTCATTGCAGTCAAGGTCCCTGTCTTCAGCTTTGAAAAGCTCCATGATGTTGATACTGCCCTTGGCCCTGAGATGAAATCCACAGGTGAGTGCCTTGGTATTGCAAGGACCTTTGAGGACGCTCTTTTCAAGGGACTTGTTGCGGCAGGCTACAACATGAAGAAGGACGGCGGCGTGCTTATCACAGTACGTGACACCGACAAGCAGGAGATAATCTATGTTGCCGACAAGTTCGAGCAGCTTGGCTTTGATATCTACGCTACCAGCGGAACAGCTTCCACGCTTAACAGGAACATGGTCGCAGCAAACGTTGTAAGAAAGGCTTCGGAAGAAAAGCCCAACGTTATGACGCTCCTTGACAGCGGAAAGATAAACTACGTTATCTCTACCTCCGCAAAGGGACGTATCCCTGCATACGACAGCGTTAAGATCAGACGTAAGACAGTTGAGCGTTCTATCTGCTGCCTGACAGCTATCGACACTGCAAATGCGGTTGCCGATATCCTGGCAATGGGCAAGAACATTGACGATATGGAAATGATCGATATAACAAAGATCTGATGGAGCTATCCAGCTGATCTTTAAAAGCAAAAACGGGCTGTAACGGTATATAGAAATTCGTTACAGCCCTTTTACAGCATTGGAGGGCATTATGAACGACCTGGAAAAGGAAGTTGTCAGAGAGAAAAAATACGAAGAAAACCGCAGAAAAATGGACATTGTAAAAAGAAATTTGATGATTTCCCGAATTTACAATGTCTATGTAAACCTTGCTGTGACACTGATAAGTGCCGCAAGTATGTATATCTGGGTAAGCTACACAAGTGCGGGAATAAAAATGGTCCATATACTGGCTGAGGAAGTCGGAACTATCTCATTCCCGTGGTTCGGCGCAACATTTTTTATTGCTCCCATATTGCTTATCCTGAGCTTTGTTTCAGATGTTTTCTTGATACGAAAGCTGTCAAGGATATCTCAGGTCGTTTATATTCTGCTGTGCATTTTTACTGTTCTGGAGATATTCCTGAGGTTTGAGCCTATGAAGCCCTCCCATATTTTTATTCTGCTGGTTTATTCTGTGCTTGGCTTCTGGTCTGAGGATTTTGCCATACGTTCTTATAAGGAAATGGACCTGCTTAAAGATGAAGAGGGCTATCCCGAATTCAACTATCTGCTGGAAAAGGATAAGAACTCGAAGTATGTAAAATACCGTGAAAAATGGCTCAGAAAACAGAAGAAGCTTGATTATTACGGCAAGGAAGAGCGCCCTTTGCAAAATTACAGTATTACAGAAGCACCCTCGGCTAATGATATGGACAGCATAGGCGTGGAGAATTCAGACTGCGACAGGTGGTTTGACGACAGCGCCAGAATTGCCGAAAGCGAGGAAAAGCCGCAGATAGACATCAGCGAAATTGAGACGGATAAGTCCGCCATGCCCGATGAGTCGGAGTATGTTATCGACGACCCGAGAAAACGACCTTTATAACAAGAAAGGATCTGCTTATGAAATATACACAGGGTGTTTACCCTATAATCAGCAAAAAGGCTCTTGCAGCCGAAATATATGATATGACTATCAGCTGTCCCGAGGTGGCTCAGGCGGCTGTGTGCGGTCAGTTTGTGAACATAAAGGCTGACGGCTTTATGCTCCGCAGACCTATTTCCATCTGTGGTATCGACAAGGAAAAGGGTACTCTCAGAATTGTTTTTGAGGTAAGAGGAAAGGGCACAAAGGTGCTTTCTCAGCTTGCCGAGGGTCAGCTTATTGATATAGTTGCACCTCTGGGCGGCAGGGGATTTGAGCTGCTGGATAAGAGCGAAAAGGCTGTTATCATCGGCGGCGGAATAGGCAATCCTCCAATGCTCCCCATTGCCCGGCATTACGGAAAGAATGCAACAGTAATAAGCGGCTTCAGAAACGCTTCCGCAGTTATTCTCCAGAAGGATTTTGCATCGGCAGGAGCTGATGTTATCCTCTGCACCGATGACGGTTCTGCGGGCAGGAAGGGCTTTGTTACCGACGCTCTGGCGGAGGTGCTTTCCAAGGAAAAGCCCGCTGTCATTTATGCCTGCGGTCCCTCTGTTATGCTCAAAAGAATAATCGCACAAGCAAAAGACGCAGGTGTAAGATGTCAGGTATCTCTTGAAGAGAGAATGGGCTGCGGCGTAGGCGGCTGCTTGGTATGTGCCTGCCGCACCATAAGGGACGGCGAGGAATATTACGCTCATGTCTGCAAGGACGGCCCCGTTTTCAATGCTGAGGAGGTGCTTTTCGATGACTGATATGTCAAGACTTGGAATAGATTTCGCAGGTGTTCACTTCAAGAACCCCATTATTCCCGCATCGGGAACATTCGGTTACGGCAGGGAGTTTGAAGAGTTTTATCCTCTGTCCGAGCTGGGCGGTATCTCTGTAAAGGGAACCACAGGTCAGCGCAGAACAGGAAACCTTCCTCCCAGAATTGCAGAAACTCCTTCGGGTATGCTCAACAGCGTTGGTCTCCAGAATCCCGGCATCGACCACTTTATTGCAGAGGAGCTGCCTTATCTTAAAACAAAGGATACTGTTGTAATTGCAAACATTGCAGGCTCCACAGCAGAGGAGTATGCGGAAATCGCAAGGAAGCTGGACAGCACCGATGTTGATATGATCGAGGTCAACATCTCCTGCCCCAACGTAAAGGCAGGCGGAGCTGCTTTCGGCGTTTCCTGCGACGGTGCGGCTCATATCACAAAGATCGTAAGACAGGCAACTTCAAAGCCTGTTATGATGAAGCTTTCTCCCAATGTCACAAGCATTGCCGACATCGCCAAGGCATGCGAGGCTGAGGGTGCAGATGCGGTATCCCTTATAAACACTCTGCTTGGCATGAGAATAGATATCCGTACAGGCAGACCTATCCTCCACAACAACGTAGGCGGTCTTTCCGGCCCCGCTGTTTTCCCTGTGGCTGTAAGAATGGTATGGCAGGTGGCAAATGCCGTCAAGATACCTGTATGCGGCATGGGCGGTGTTTCCTCGTGGGAGGACGCAGTGGAAATAATGATGGCAGGCGCATCTGTTGTACAGGTTGGTGCGGCTATATTCAATGACCCCATGGTTCCCGTTAAGATAAATGAGGGTCTGGCTGATTACTGCGCTGAGAAGAATATCATGCTCAAGGATATCATAGGCTCTGTCAAGCCTTGGTAAAAATGAGATCTGAGCAGGAAATGTATGAGCTTATCATAGGCACAGCCCGTGCGGATGAACGCATAAGGGCTGTGTATATGAACGGTTCACGGACTGATAAAAACGCACCGAAGGACATTTTTCAGGATTATGACATTGTGTATGCGGTCAGGGAGACAAAGCCCTTTTATGAGGACAAGCACTGGATAGACCGTTTCGGCGAAAGGCTTTATATGCAGTGTCCCGACGAACTGGACAGGTCATTGGGAAAAGAGGTCGATTTTTCACAGTCTTATGGCTGGCTCATTCAGTTTGCTGACGGAAACAGGCTTGACCTTCATGTCGAGTCTGTCGGCTGTTTTGATTATGAGTGCGACAAGCTTTGCAGGATACTTCTTGACAAGGACGGCATTATGACCAATATCCCCGAGCCGACAGATGAGCAGTATCGTGTGAAAAAGCCGTCTCAGGCGGAGTTTGAGGCTGCCTGCAATGAGTTCTGGTGGTGCCTGAACAACGTTGCAAAGGGTCTGTGGCGCAATGAGCTGCCGTATGTTCATGATATGTTGTCCTATGCAGTCCGTCCGCAGCTTGTGAAGATACTTTCGTGGAAGATAGGGCTTGATACCGACTTTTCAGTAAGCGTGGGAAAATCCGCCAAATATATGTACAGATGGCTTCCTGCCGATGTGTGGGAGCGCTTTCTCAGAACATACGGCGGAGCAAATGTGGAAGAAGTCTGGAACGCTGTATTTATTATGTGCGGTCTGTTTGATGAATTTGCACCCCAAACGGCAGAGCGTCTTGGCTATCATTATAACAGTGAAGAGGCTGCAAACAGCAGAGCATGGCTTGAAAAGGTCAGAAATTATCCTAAGGAATGAATCAGATGGTAAAAATATATCTTGTCCGTCACGCTGAGGCGCAGGGCAATGTGGAAGAATTTTTTCAGGGACATATCGACACTGACGTAAGTGAAAAGGGCAGAAAGCAGCTGGAGTGCCTTGCAGAGCGTTTCAAGGATATCCCCATAGAAGAGGTATATACAAGCCCGCTGAGACGTGCAAGGGCTACTGCAGAGGCTGTGAATAAATATCACAGGCTGCCGCTAACCGTTGACCCTCACATTATCGAAATTTATGCGGGAGACTGGGAGGGCGTCAGGTGGAGCGAACTGCCTGAAAAATTTCCCCATGAATATGAGCTGTGGTCAAAGCAGATAAATAAATTCAAGGCTCCGCACGGTGAATCAACTCGGCAGGTATATGACCGAATGAAGCTTGCAATGAGGAACATTGCCGCAGAGAACAATGGCAAGACTATTGCCGTGATATCTCACGGAATGGCGATAAAGGCGTACCTTAACTATGCCGACGGCAGAGAATGGGAAAATTACGCTGACCCGGGCTGGTCTGACAACACGGCGGTTTCGCTTATCGAATATGACGATGAGCTTATGCCCCATATCATATTCAAGAACGACAGCTCTCATCTGAAAGATGGGCTTTCTACTCTTGCAGTGTCAAAATGGTGTAAAAAATGATGTCGAAAGGAATGTATCTATGAAAATAATGTCCGTGGATTTCGGGGACAGCAGAACAGGGATTGCAGTCTGCGACAAAAGCGAATTTCTGGCATCTCCGCTTACAGTCATTTTTGAAAAGAATTTTGACCGCTGCCTTGAAAAAACCGCTGACCTTGCAAAACAGGAGCAGGCTGAGCTTATCGTAGTGGGATTTCCCAAGAATATGAACAACACTGTGGGCGAAAGGGCGGAAAAATGCACGCTTTTCGGCGACAGGCTCCATGAAATGACAGGCATTGAGGTCGTAATGTGGGACGAGCGCTGCACGACTGTCTCGGCCCATAATTATCTCAATGAGGTCAATGTGCGTGGCAAAAAACGAAAGAATGTGGTCGATGCGGTTGCGGCTGTCATCATTCTTGAAAGCTATATGGGATTCAGGAAAAATACTGCAAACAAATAAAATCAGGGAGGGCGTCGGCATGAAAAAAGTAAATATCCTTATCATGGCGGCGCTTTTCGGCGTTATGTCTCTTACAGCCTGCGGCAGCGGAGATGACGGCTCAGGCGGAGAGTTCAATGTTGTAATATTGTCAAATCCCGGAAACCTTGACCCTCAGCTTGCGGAGGACAAGGAGTCTTTTTATGTTATCCGCAACATTTACGGCACCCTTATGGATATTGATGGCAGCGGCATGATAGTCAACGGTACGGCGCAGAGCTATACTGTTTCATCTGACGGCCTGACATATACCTTTAAGCTACGTGAAGGTCTGTGCTGGCAGGGGCTTTCATCAAGCGAGACCGTTCCGCTTACAGCATATGACTATGAATACGCTTTCAGGCGTATCTATGACCCTCAGACACATTCTCCCCATACTGAGCGCTTTTCGGATATTAAGAACAGTATGGCGGTTTACGGCGGTGCAATGAGCAGCTCTCAGCTGGGCGTTAAGGCTGTTGATGAACTTACACTTGAGATAACTCTTGAATATCCCGACTGTGAGTTCCTGAAGCTAATGGCGCACCCTGCGGCGTCCCCATGCAATGAGCAGCTGTTTCTTTCCACTCGTGGAAGATATGGTCTGGCGGCAGATGCCACATATGCCTGCGGAGCATTTTACATCACCGACTGGAACTATGACCCTTACTGGCACGATAATCATGTCACTCTTGAAAAAATATCGGCAAATTCCCTTGACGGCTACAAAACCTACCCCGATATAGTAAATATCGAGATAACAGGGGACAGGGAGGCATATTCTGCCGAAAACAACATCAGCATTGATGCCTATGTGATAGATGATATTGCCCTTTACGACCGCAGCGTGCAGAAAAGGTATTCCTGCCGTGAGTATATTGACAGCACTACCTGCCTTTTTATTTCTCCACAGTCACCCATAGCAGCAGATGAGGACGTAAGGAGAGCAGTATTTTCGTCGGTTGACCTTGACAAATTGGCGGGGGAGCTGAGCGATAATTCGGTTCAGGCATTCGGATTTATTCCCAACGCAGTTACTGTAACAAACAAGAGCTTCCGTGATTTTTATCCCGAGAGCAGAACAGTCTTGTCAGCTTCGTCTGCAAAGGCAGTCTGGGACAGGTTTACAGCGGGACATACCGATATTGATTTCAACAGCAGCATTCTTCTTGCAGATGACTCGCTGAACTCCGAGTCGCTGCCTTACAGTATCACATCTGACCTTGAGGATAAGCTGGAGCTGTATTGCTCACCTGTATTCGAGGATAGGTCTGACTACAAAAAAAGGCTTGAATCGGGCGATTATGACCTGTGCATTGCCGAGATAAAAGGGGGGACCAACTCTGCTGAGGAGTTCATGCAGCAGATAGCTGATTTTCTGCCCGACGGCAACTCGGCAGATGAGCTTATAAAGCGTGCGGACAGGTGCATTGATCTGTCCGAAAAAAAGGACGCAATAAAAGCATTTGAGGACTATATAACTGACAATGCCTATGCGCTGCCGCTGTCTTTTGAAAAGGTTTATTTCATTTCGTCCGATGATACATCGGACATCTGGTATGACCCGTTCAGCGAGACTATGTTCTTCAAATATGCCAAGCAAAAATAATGTTAATAAAATGTAAAATCCGCAAATATGCCTTGACAAATAAGTGTTGTGGGTGTATAATATTAAAGTAATGCGGATATGGCGGAATCGGCAGACGCGCTAGATTCAGGTTCTAGTGGTAGCAATACCGTGTGTGTTCAAGTCACATTATCCGCACCAAGGCTTAACGAAGCCGTTTGAAGCCCCTTGCAGTTCATCGCTGTAAGGGGCATTTTTCATAGTATTATGCAAAGTGTTCTAGTCCTAATCAGTCAAATTTCAGGTTGTTTGCAGCTTTCTGCATTTGCTCAAAAGTTGAGTGAACATATATTGATGTTGTGCTGATGTTGGAATGTCCCAGCATACGGCGTGCAGTCTCAATATCGGCGCCGCTCTGCAAAAGGTATGTTGCGTAAGTGTGCCGCAGCTTGTGAGGGGATATGTAAGGCATATTGGGATACTGCTCCTGCACCGAACGGTAAAAGTTGATATATCGGTGATGATAAGCTGTAAAGGAAAGGTGTTCCCCGTCGTCGTTATGGAATACAAAGCCTGTTGTCTGCTTGTCTATTGCCTGAACTCTGCGGAGAATACGAATGCTTTCGTCACATAGAGGAACACGGCGGTCACGGTTGCTCTTTGTAGAGGGGCGTATCTCAGGGTGTGGAGAAGCGTTCACCAGCGTTTGACATACGCTGATATATCCGTCATCGAAGTGAACGTTCTCCCAAGTGAGGGCAAGCACTTCACCACGTCTGAGACCTGTCCACAGCTCCAGCTCAAACATAAGCATTTCAGGACATTCAGCGTGGAAGAGGTTCTTCATCTGCTCTTTGGTAAGCAGGCAAGGCTCTTTGTAAACCTTTTTGGGTGCTTTGATTTTCTCGACAGGGTTCTTGTCGGTGTATTCATTGAGGACAGCTTCATTGAAGCAGCGTTTGAGCAGATAATACACTTTGCGCTGTCGGCTGGTGCTGTAATCAATGGCAGTTTTCATACATCGTTGAATGTGCATAGGCTTAATGGCTGAGAGTTCCATATCGGCTATGGGATAAAAGTGTTTCTTGTTGATTATCTGATATTCAACGGCGCAGTCGTGAGTGACTATGCCATAACAATATATTTCAAAAAATTCATCGAACCATTCGCCAAAGGTCATTTTATCACCTACTTTCATATATCACATATAATCACATAACAGGCAGCTTGCAAAAGGGGATTGAATGGGGAGAGAGGTTCCGTCCGTCAGTGTAAAATTCACATAAACTTTGCAAACTCCTCCAAGACTTTCCGAGCGGCTCACGGAGATCGGGCATTTAAGAGGTCACCCCCCTCAGAGCGCCGCCTGTTTTGCTGTCCTCTATGGGGTTTGCGTGGGCTTGCTGGTGCTGCTCCTTTGGTAAGCGTGTGGGGGCGACCTCTTGCCCTCATTATGTGTGAGCCGCACGGAAACCCTCGGAGCTTCTGCAAACTTTATGAGAATTTTCCCCGACTGCTACCACTAGAACCGTTGTGTTGAGCAAACGCTAATCAGTGGTCAGGTATTTGAAGCCTGTCTTTGCAGGCTCGCAATAATACTCATAATCGCATATGAAGCTCGAATAATCGGTATCATCTAGGCTGACAGGTACTTTGCGAACAATGTTTCCGCCAGCGTAATAGTAATTGCCGAATATCTTTGAAAGGTCTTTTGTAATGTACTTTGTAATATAGCCAGCAATGCCGTTCCCGTCTCCAAATATTTCAATGGCAGTAGAGAAGCCGTATTTCCATTGTGGCAGGTTGTACACAGTCTGAGCAGTTGCAGGGTCAATACCTTTGCGCCTGAGAGTTTCAAGCCGCAGGGGCTTCTCATAGCCCTTGACTTTGCGTGTGCCGCTGTCTGTGAGGGTCAGACATTCATTGAAAAGTCCGTGGAGATGTATGCCGCCCTTTTTGTGGTTTTCTGGAATGAGTATGTACTTTAAGCCGTGGCGGCTGGTCATATTCTTCAGGAACGCACGCAAAATGGAAATTACCTCTTTGGGGTCTTTGCTGTTTACCTTGTCAGGGTCAAAGGTGAGGGTAACGAAATATTTGAAGGTGTTCTCATTCATCAGGACGATATCATAAACGCTGGTAATACTGCGGCGTATGCTGTCGTTTCTGGTAACAGGGGAACTGCATTGCGGCTTTGAAATTTTTACGTGTTGAGCATTCTCACATACTTCCCAGCCATCTTCACGGAAAATATTTCTGCTGGCAACTGTAATCTTACACATACCTTGCGGATATTTCTTGACCTTCATATTATGGAATACATTGTTATAGGATTTTCTAAGCATTTTCTATACCTCCCGTGCAACTGCAAAATCCTGAATTATAGCCGTTTTTCAATACCCACTGAGAAAAATCTGTGGATATAATCAAGTAGTCTCTCGCCCCCCTCACTGCCGCCGCTTCCGCAGCTCCGCAGCCAGTGGGCTTTGCGGTGCTTGCGGCTTTCGCTCGGCAGTTTCGGGGGCGTTTTGGAGATTAACCATTGAAGCATACCATACGATAATTATTATTACCGTACAGTTATTATAATACCATTAAGTTATCTTGTTGTCAATACCTTTTGGTTATTTTTTGAAAAATACTACCAAAAGGTATTTAAATGTGCTATAATGGTATTATCGAGGTGATAAAATGTACTCAAATAACTTATATGAAGCACGAAAACAAGCTCGAAAGACACAAGCCGAATTGGCAGAAATGCTTGCGATGAATACGATAGTGTACGGCAGATATGAGCGTGGCGAAAGAGATATTCCGTTGAGCGTTGCCGTTCAAATGGCTGATGTTCTGAATGTATCACTTGATTATCTGGCTGGAAGGTCAAGAATTGCGAGTGGAACTAAGAGTGATGATGAATTTTTACAGAAAACTCTTATAGACCCAGCTATGAAAAATGTAACCAGCGAAAGAGATGCACTTTACGCATATGTCAATGTTTTGAGAGAAGAACAGCGAAAGACCAATGAGCAGACGGAGAACGCTGTGGCTCAGATAATGAAGATTATAAATGATAAATACCCCTCGGAATAAAATCCAAGGGGTATTTTGTTGGGCGAATATTCGCCCAAATACGACGTTCAGGTTCTAGTGGTAGCAATACCGTGTGTGTTCAAGTCACATTATCCGCACCAAGCTCTCAAATGGCTATAACACGTCATTTGAGAGCTTTTTTTATACTTAGATTATTGTAAACAAATTTAATACATTATGCAATGCTTTGATGCTTGACGACAAACTGACGACAAAACGCAAAAATAAATTTGCACAATCATCAGTCAAATTTCAGGTTGTTTGCAGCTTTAGCATTATCCCAAAGCCGCAGACATCTTAATCATTTTCAACTCTCGGAACAATAGACAGAATATAATCTGCAAGAGATTTCAGGGTGATCTCTTCCTGCTGAATGTATTCATATATAAGGTGTTTCATTTTATCGGAGTCGAAAGCATATGCCGCAAGAAGGGCATAGCTTCTCTTTGCACTTTCGTCAAGATCGCTTTCATCTGTCAGTTCTCTTATCCTTGCGGAAAATATTTCTTCATTCATAAGTGCCATAGGATCAGTCCTTTTTAGATTTAGTTTATTTTAAATCAAGGCAGCTTTATTAGCCTGTTATTTTGATTAAGCTTACCATTTTTAGCTTGTTTTGTCAAGGAGTGAAAACCAAAAGTGTATAGTAAAATCTCAGATATAAAAAAAGTCACATTTTTTTGAAAAAAACTATTGACAAATGAGAATTTTTATGGTAAACTAAATAAGTCGCTGAATGAGAGTGATTTCAGTAATGCGGCAGGCCTCATAATGGAGAGGTGTCCGAGTGGTTTAAGGAGCTGGTCTTGAAAACCAGTGATCCCGCAAGGGACCGTGGGTTCGAATCCCACCCTCTCCGCCAACATTTTTCCTATATATTTAATTTTGTTACCATTATGCAGAAGTACTCAAGTGGTGACGAGGCGCCCCTGCTAAGGGCGTAGGTCGGGAAACCGGCGCGAGGGTTCAAATCCCTCCTTCTGCGCCAAATAAACGGTTTGGATTTTATCTGAACCGTTTATTTTTTTGCCTGCTCTTCATTTCTTGACTTTTTTATGCTGCGGTGATATAATTTTACTTGGCAAAACATATTAGATATAATGCCGCCTGCGAAAGGATAGCACATATATGGAATTAACACAGCTTAAATATTTTTATGTAGCCGCTGAATGCGGTCAGATAACCAAGGCTGCCGAAAAGCTTCATATTGCGCAGCCTGCACTTACACAGTCTGTTAAGAGGCTTGAAAACGAGCTCGGTGTAAAGCTGTTTGAACGCAGAGGACGAAGCGTTGCTCTCAGCAGATGCGGGGAATATCTGCACAGGCAGCTGGGTGTTGTGCTCAAAACACTTGAGCGTATTCCTGATGACCTTACAAGAATTGCTGACCTTGAAGAAAAGACCATACGTGTCAATATTATTGCCGCATCTCTTCTGGTCACTGAACTTATTATCAAATATAAAAAGCTTAATCCCGATATAAAGTTTCATCTGTATCAGAGTGCTGATGAGGAAAATTGCGACTGCACGGTCTCGACTGAATTTACGGGACTTACCCCCAATATCCCGAAGAACTGCCTTTACAGGAGCTTTACGGAGGAGATACGGCTGGCGGTGCCTGCTGATTCCAATTATGCCAGACAGAATTTTGTTAATCTTTCCGATGCCAAAGGCGAAGGTTTTATCAGCTTGTCAGGCTCCAAGCCTTTTCATTCAATATGCGACACGTTCTGCCGTACTGTGGGCTTTGTACCCAATGTGATATTCGAAAGCGATTCGCCCTCAACGGTACGTGACCTTATCGGTTCGGGAATGGGTATCGGCTTCTGGCCTGCTTATACATGGGGAGATATCAACACCGATAATGTTGCTCTGCTGCCAATTTCCGTGCCCGACTGCCGAAGAGAGATAACGGTCGTATGCAACAATACCGAGTCAGCTGCAGCTGTTGATTTCTACAATTTCCTTTGCGATAATATTGAATCGGTGCATCGTGAATCTCTGAAAAAGTTCTGATGATGTTCTGCACATTTAATGAATTTTGGAGTACTTCATACCTATTTCCAAGGAAATAGATATGAAACATAAATCTTATAACAAGGAGACATTAAATGTCTGATTTTAATACATTTGAAAAGCTGGGAGAAAGCTGTGAGATATGCGTCACAAAGGAGCATACCTTCGGCACTGACGCATTCTTGCTGGCTGATTTTGCCAAAGCACGCCACAAGGATATTGTCTGCGACCTTGGCACAGGCTGCGGAATAATTGCCGTTCTCATGCGCCTGAGATATGAGCCTAAGCAGGTATATGGCGTGGATATTCAGCCGCAGGCGATAGAGCAGTTTGAGCTGACTGTGAGCCGCTCCGGGCTGAAAGAGACATATCCATTGCTTATGGATCTGAAAGCACTTACAAACGATGCTCCGCTGGGCAGATGTGACCTTGTCACCTGCAACCCGCCCTATAAGGCAGCCAAAGCGGGCATTGAAAGCGAGCTTTCGGCTCACAAGATAGCCCGTCACGAGATATTGTGCAACATATCTGACGTGTGCGCTGCCGGAAATAAGCTCCTGAAATACGGCGGCAGGCTGTGTCTGTGCAACCGTCCCGAGCGTCTGGCGGACGTTATGTGCGCCATGCGTGACAATGATATCGAGCCAAAATATCTGCGGTTCGTATCAAAATCGCCCAGTGATGCTCCATGGCTTTTCCTTATTGAAGGAAGAAAGGGCGGCGGCTCATTTATGCAGGTGCTTCCGCAGCTTTATATCAGCGGAAGCGGGGGAATAAGCCCAGAGCTTGCACAGATCTACGGAAAGACCGATGAAAGGACTGAATAAAATGCCAGGAAAACTTTACGTTGTGGGAACACCCATCGGCAATCTGGAGGATATCACCTACAGAGCTGTCAGGATCTTGTCGGAAGTGGATTTCATCTGTGCCGAGGATACAAGAGTTACCGTCAAGCTTCTCAATCATTTTGATATAAAAAAGCCTTTGCTCAGCTATCACGAGCATTCTGCATCACACGTTTCGGAAAATATCATAAGCCGCCTGCAAAGCGGGGAGAGCTGTGCGGTGGTAACCGATGCAGGTATGCCCTGTATCTCCGATCCGGGCGAGGATCTGGTCAGAATGTGCAGAGACCTTGATATCCCCGTGGAAGCTGTTCCGGGACCTACGGCAATGGCAACGGCGGCGGCGGTGTGCGGTATCCCTGCATCACGTTTTGCATTTGAAGGCTTCCTTTCCGTCACAAAGAAGCAGAGATTTGAGCATCTTAAATCCGTATCCAAGGATACTCACACGCTGATTTTTTATGAGGCACCACATAAGCTCAGGTCAACTCTTGAGGATATGCTGAAATATTTTGGTGACAGACGCATATCCATATGCCGTGAACTTACAAAGATACATGAAGAAGTAATGCGTACAACGCTTTCTCAGGCGATAGAATACTATGAGCAGAATGCTCCGAGAGGGGAGTATGTGCTTGTGGTGGAGGGCATGAGTGCTGAAGAGCTGAAAGATGAATATTCGGTGGAAGAAGCCGCCGATATTGCACGCAAGCTCATTGAGAGCGGTGCAAAGATGTCCGATGCCTGCAAGGAAGCCGCAAGGATAACAGGAGTGAGAAAGAACGATATTTACACTGCCGTAATGTGATTTTGACTCTGTGTAAATAACGCTTTGAGAATTTTGTTAAAAATGCTCAAAAAATATGCAGGATTTTTTTTGCAAACTTGCGTTTTACATCTTGCAAAATCTGAATAAAGGTGTTATAATAAATTCAGTCTTTATGTGATGGAAGTTTTCGCATGGAGAAAATTATACAGGGAGGTTGTTAACAATGGCGTTAACCAACACATATCTTATCAATTTACTGGAAAATGTTAAGAAGCGTAATCAGGGTGAGCCCGAATTCATTCAGGCTGTTACAGAGGTTATTGAGACCCTCGAGCCCGTTATCAACAAGAGACCCGATCTCGTTGAGGCAGGCGTTCTTGACAGACTCGTTGAGCCTGAAAGACAGATCATTTTCCGTGTTCCTTGGGTTGACGACAACGGCAAGGTACAGGTAAACCGTGGTTTCAGAGTACAGTTCAACTCTGCAATCGGTCCTTACAAGGGCGGTATCAGACTTCACCCCTCCGTTTATATCGGTATTATCAAGTTCCTCGGCTTTGAGCAGGTATTCAAGAACAGCCTTACAACCCTCCCTATGGGCGGCGGCAAGGGCGGCTCCGACTTCGATCCTAAGGGTAAGAGCGACGGAGAGGTTATGCGTTTCTGCCAGAGCTTCATGACTGAGCTTTGCAAGCACATCGGTGCTGACACAGACGTTCCTGCCGGTGACATCGGTACAGGCGGACGTGAGATCGGCTATATGTTCGGTCAGTATAAGAGACTCCGCAACGAGTTCACAGGCGTTCTCACAGGTAAGGGTCTTACCTACGGCGGTTCTCTCGCAAGAACAGAGGCTACAGGTTACGGTCTCTGCTACTTCACCAACGAAATGCTTAAGGCTAACGGCAAGTCCTTCGAGGGCAAGACCGTTGTTATCTCCGGTTCCGGAAACGTTGCTATTTACGCTTGCCAGAAGGCTACAACCCTTGGCGCTAAGGTAATCACAGTTTCCGACTCCAACGGCTACATCTACGATCCCGACGGAATCGAGCTTGAGCTCGTTCAGCAGATCAAGGAAGTTGAGAGAGGCAGAATCAAGGAGTACATCGGCAGAACTTCTCACAAGAATGCTGAGTACCATGAGGGCAGCGTTTGGACACTTAAGTGCAACGCAGGCAATATCAAGCTTGACATTGCTCTTCCCTGCGCAACTCAGAACGAGATCGACGGCGAAGGCGCAAAGGCTATCGTTGCTAACGGCGCATTTGCTATCGCAGAGGGTGCTAATATGCCTTCTACTCCCGACGCTATCAACACATACCTTGCAAGCGGTCTCCTCTATGGTCCTGCAAAGGCTGCCAATGCAGGCGGCGTAGCTACTTCCGGTCTCGAAATGAGCCAGAACAGCGAAAGACTTTCCTGGACATTCGAGGAAGTTGACGCTAAGCTCCACAACATCATGGTTTCCATCTTCAATGCTTGCGACAGCGCTGCTAAGGAGTATGGTATGGAAGGCAACTACATGGCAGGTGCAAACATTGCAGGCTTCCTGAAGGTTGCTGAAGCTATGAAGGCTCAGGGCTGCGTTTGATTTCGCCAACTGATTTATGGAGGCACTGAATGAATTTCAGCAAGAATAATAACGGTCATAAAGACTTTACAGCTCATACCTCACAGGATACGGACTGCCGTCTTTCACCAAAGCATGATAACAGAGGAACAGCTCATTACCATGCCAAGGCAGATGGATTTACCAAGGACTGCATGAAGCCCTCATTAAATCCCTCCGATTCGCATAAATCATATATCAAAGATCACGATTAAAGCAAAGGCTCACGGATATTCTTCCGTGAGCCTTTGTTTTGTTAATGCTTCAAAGCCTCCTGCGTTATACGTAAATAAAAAAGCAACAGGCTGCACTTTTCGCATAGCCTGTTGCTTTTTTATGGTTTATCTTACTTTTTATCTATAATAAGAACATAGAATATTCCTGCACCAACGCAGGCAGCCAGTGACAATACTATCACCTTGACAGGTGTGGCAACTGTTTTAGCCTCTTCGTCACCATTTTCATCGGATTCTTCCGCTTCCGATATGTCGCTGTCAGATGACTGGGCAGTTTCTTCATCCGTTGCTGAAACTGTAACGGTTTCTGCAACTGACTGAGAAGTTTCGATAAGGTCAGGAACTGTTGCGTCCGCAGGATTGGTGTCTTCGGTAACAGCCTCTGAGCTTTGTAAAACTGTCACGCTTTCGGTAGTACCATGAGGATTTTCGGTTATGATCTTATCATCTTCATTTGCCTGTGAAGCTTCTGTGTTCCATACGCTTTCGCTGCTGTCCTCGGAAATAAGCTCCTCGCCAACGCTTCTAAGCACCAGCATATAAACGGACATTGTATCTGCATCAAAGCTTACGGTGTTGCTGCCATACTCAAAGCTGTCCGTTCCGATGTTTACAATGTCCGCATTTTCATCTATGCGGTATGCTTCGGAAAGCTCATAATCATACTGAGATGACTTGATGTTTATGTTGAAATTCTTCGTATTCACCATGTTTTTGTTTGTGAGTATAAGGCGCAGCACTTCAGGGTCATCATTATCCACAGCCGCATATACCGAACTCATTGTATCATCGTCGTTGTCAGAATATACAAGCGCATCTCCGAACTTTGTGCCCTCACCGTCATAGTCGGTGAAAAGATTCATGGCAGCCTTCTGGAAGCTGTAATCCTCCGAAACAGGGGACAGGCAGGCAAGGTAAACGCCTTCCTTTGCAAAGGTACCCAGCACATCTGTCTCGGCAATGGCACCGCTCATATTGTCTCCGCCGCCAAAGTCATATTCAGAGAATGAAAGACGAGTTCCGGGATAATTCATTCTTATAGAAGCCTGCAATGTAGGGATAAGCGGGGTGAACTGCTTGTTCATAAGCACTGAAACGCTGTTTTCCGTGTAGTCCGAATCCCATAGTGTTCGGACCGCCTGCATACGGTAAGCGTTGCTGAACTCATCGCTGCTTGTGAGCACGGGAATGCCCACGGGAGTAAGCGCTTCGGTGTAATAGTGCAAATCCAGAACGTCCAGCAGACGATAACCCACCTGATCGCCACGCATATACATATACGAGAGGTAATTATCTATAAACCATGAATACTCATTATCCGAACGGCTGCCCCATGCGTCTGAATTGTTCAGATTTATGCAGCCCTGAAGCCCGCTGACTGACGGACCGAATATAAAAGCCTTGTTGTCAATAGTCTTGACTGCATATGCAAGCTCCGCAGAACGATACAAAAGCTCGTCGGGGGTTATCTGGTCAAGACCCAGCACCGAGAAATTCTCAGCCCACTTATCAGGCTCGCTGTCAAGGAAATATCCGTTTATTCCGCCCTCCATGGCTGAACCGTAGCGGTTTACCAGATAGCTCACATATTCGTCCATATAGACCACGTCATCGTCAGTGTCGGGCTGATTAAGATATGTGTCGTTTTTATGGAACTGCACGGTACACCATCTTGTCTGCTTCGACAAAGCATCGTCAGAAACGATACCCATGGAATCCTTGGAGACATATCCCATCAGCTGGAGAGTTACCAGCCTTACGGGAATATTGTTCATCATTCCACGGGTAACAAGTGAATCAGTGTAAAGCGCAGGTGAGCTCCATTTGCTGGATGGAAAATTATCCACCAGCGATATATCGTTTGAGTTATTGCCGCTTGTTCCGGGATTTGAGAAATTTGTCTCCCAGTTGTAGGTTGAAAGAGATGTGCCCGTCTGCTTTATAACTGTAGGGGATATGCCCGCTATATTTCCCTTGTCGTTTATGCCGAAAATATAGGGGCTTATCTTAGTCTTGTCCTTTTCAGGCTTGACTGTTACGATGGTGTCGGCAGTTTCGGGAATTATCTCGATTATCATTTCGTCGTCCGCATATGTTGAGCAGGGGATAGCCGCTGCGGTAAGCAGTGCGGCAGCAAAAGCAGCAATTCTTTTCACTTTTTTCAATATTACGGCCATCCTTTCTCAGAGCTATGATCGTTATAGGCGATCAGGTTACTCATATTTACATTATACAGCATTGATGTATAAAAAGCAAGTGAAATCGTGTTATTCATCTTTCATTGCCATAAAGCTGTAAACTGCTGACATTCCTTGCAAATTAAATTCCACAGTGTTGTCAGGAGCTTTTTCAAGGGGGATTTTTATTTCATGGAAATCGTCCCATGAGGCTGACGGGGGTATCTCAGCCGAGCCTATGCAGCTGCCGTTGCAGATAATTTCAATTCTGGCAGGGGAGCAGGGGGCTGAAGCATATACTATCATATGATCTGCGCCGTCAAACTGACAGCTTTCAAATGAGACATTTCCGCCCCAGTCGCCGAATTTTACATACCAGTCGTTTTTCGCATTGGAAAATCCGAGGGAACCTCTGAAGATACTGTCATTATTTTTACAGTAAACAGTTTCACCGCATTTTCTGAAAGAAGCCTCTGCCCATGATATCATCACATCAGCCGTGCAGCGTATATCCTTGCTTGAAGCGCCTGCCATAAATGTGTATTTTCCGCTGAAAATTTCCATTCTACCGTTAACGGTGCTGTAGGCTTCAAGGCGTTCCTTGGGAATTTCAAGGGATAATTTGGCGGTTTCGCCCGCTTTTATGGTGACTCTTTCAAATCCGCAGAGCTTAGATATTCTTTCGGGGGCAGTGTCCGCAGAGAAATATATCTGAACCACTTCATCTCCATCTGTGTCGGAGGTGTTTTTTACATTTACGGATATTTTTATGCAGTCGTCAAGCGCATTTACCGTAAGATCAGAATATTCAAAGCTGGAGTATGATAAGCCAAATCCAAAGGGATAAAGCGGCTCGCCGTCATAATACATATAGGTTGAGCGTGATGTGATGATATCATACTCCTTGATATCTGGAAGCTCATGCTCTGATCTGTACCATGTGATAGGACATCTTGCGGCGGGATTATTTTCACCGAATATGGTCGAATACACAGCATTTCCCATCTCTGCACCGCAGTGGGAGGAGTAAATTACCGCCGAAGCGTGCTTGCTTTCGCTGACTATGGCGTAAGGGTAACTTGATATAAGCATAAGCACAAGCTTTTCGGAGGGCAGGCTCATTATCTGCTCATGCTGATGAGAGGGGAGAGCAAGAGTTTCCCTGTCATAACATTCCCTTGCCACCTGCATCGGGTGATTTCCTGCACAGTATATCACAATATCCGACTTGTGCGCCAGCGCATGAAGTCTTTCTGTTCCTCTTGAAACAGTTTCAATAGTGAAAAGCCTATTCTCGGAGGGGCGGCAGGTTGGCTTTACGGCAAGCTCTCCATTTTCATTAACATAAACCGAGTCATCATGCCACGATTCAAAATAAACATATTCGCCGTATTCGTGGGGCTTGAACCATTCTTTTATAAACCATTCGTATGGTGTTTCCGAGGAAGCGGAGTATGTGCCGTTTTCGGTGACATATTTGCCATTGAACAGAGATTTGAAATTATAAACGCTCTTGTCCCATTTGTGAAGCTCGAAAAGTTCACGTTCGGTGATCTTATCGGCAGAAAAGCTTATTTTTCCGTCATCGCCTACAGACATATATTTTCCGTTTGCTTTGGATTTTACGGCAACATAGTCGTATCCGTTATCAAAGGAAAGCGCTTCCTTGTCAAAGTGCATTTCAAATGCTTTTCGTACAGAAATGGCATAAGATGCCACGCCTGTGTACCAGTCACGGTAATTTTCATCAGCTATCGGCCCTGCAATAAGAATTTTTCCCTTTTCTCCGCTGACAGATAATTTTTCACTTGTTAATGGTAAAATGCCGTTATTTTTTAACAGGCAAATCTGCTCATAAGCTGCCTGCCTGTTTATTGTGCGGGCGTATTCGCTGTCAGGCAAAGTGTCGGTATCGGAATATTTGTGTCTGTCATCAAATTCGCCCAGCCTGAACCGTCCCAGCAGAACATTTCCCACAGCCTTGTTGATATCATTTTCAGAAATAAGCCCTTTATTCAGTGCTTCTCTTGCAGCGGCAGCTACCATGCGGCCATCATCGGTCATGGTATCGGTACCGTTCTTTATGCACAGCGCCAGTGATTCGGCGTGAGAATTTGTATAGCCGTGTTCAAGATAATTCTGGGAAAAAGCTCCGCCGTCACTTACTGCCAAGTCCATTTTCCACTCATCTTTAAGGACGTGCTGCATATCGGGGTTCATATCCCCGGGAACGCCGCCGATCTTGTTATAGGCAGCCATTACAGCGTGAGCGCCGCCCTCCGTGAGAGCAGGCTTGAACGCACGGTAATAGTATTCGTGGAGCAGCTTCACGGTAACATCGGAATTTCCGCACATACGGTCTTTTTCGTTGTTATTGGCGCAGAAATGTTTAAGGGTGGGGAGAGTTTTCAGCAGAACTCCGCTTTCGTCTGTGCGGCAGTCCCTGATATCCTTGTCGGCAGGCTCTTCACTGTGAGCAGCACCTGCAAGACCGATGGTGTATTCCTTTGACATCTCACCTGCAAGGCAAGGGTCTTCTCCGTAGGCTTCCTCAGTTCTTCCCCATAGAGGATTGCGTTCCATATCAACAGTGGGGCCCCAGAGCATAAGCCTGCCTGTGGGATCCTGCTTATAATAATGCCTTGTTTCGTCGCCTGCGATTTCGCCTATCTTTCGCATAAGCTCCTTGTCAAATGTCGATGCCATTCCGATGGGCTGAGGGAATACTGTGGAGACCTCATTCGGGTCTTTTGACACAAAGCCTCTGGCAGCTTCACAGCCGATAGTCCATTTTCCGACACCGAGCCTTGGCACCTCGCACTGAACCGAAGAAAGCATATTTATCTTTTCGTCAACAGTGAGCCTGCCCAGCAAATCATCTATTCTTTCTCCGATTGTGAGACTTTTATCCCTGAACTTCATGTATTCCATTTCATCAGCCCTCATTTATTTAATATTTAAGTATTACGAATTTTGCCAGGGGAACGAGTACGGCAAGGAAAATTATGTTCACTATTGTAAAGCAGTTGATGAACTTCTTTGAGTCGGATTTTTCTGAGCGCAGATAGCTTTTGTAGGATATCAGGCTTGCAAGGGAAGCTATGAGCGTTCCCAGACCGCCGATATCGGTTCCGAGGATAAGGGACTTGTAATCATCTGTGAAAGCCGAAAGCATAACGGAAGCGGGGACATTGGAAATTATCTGGCTGCAAAGAACGGAGCTTTCAAACTCGTGACCCGATATCACGCTGCTTATAAACTGAGTTACCTCGGGAATATTCTTGACATTTCCCACAAAAATAAAAAAGCAGGCGAATGTGGCAAGCAGACCGTAATCTACCTTTACAAAAACGCTGGGCTGGATTATTGCCAACACAACACAGACCGACGCAAAAACGCTTATTGTGTCAACTACATTGAAAACGGAAAGAATACATAAAATAAACAACGCAGCATACAGCAGCAGGTATTTGGGGTTCTGGACAGTTGCCTTTTGTTCGTCCTTTTCCAAAAAAATAGGCTCTTTTTTTATCATCATGCAGCCTATAAAAAGCATCAGCATACTTACTGCCGTAACGGGAAGCGTCAGAGAGAAAAACTCCGAAGATGTCATCTTTGAGGCAGAAAAAAGGTACAGATTCTGCGGATTGCCGAATGGTGTAAATGCGCTGCCCATATTAGCCGCAACAGTCTGCAGCGCGATAACATAAACAGGGGACTTGTCTATTTTTTCGTACATCATTACGGTAAACGGGATAAATGCAATAAGAGCAACATCGTTGGTGATGAGCATGGACATGAAAAATACCATGAAAACCAGCGCAAGAGCAAGATTTCTTGTGTCCTTGGCAAGTGTGGCAACCTGTTCTGAAAGAACTTTGAAAACATTATTTACCGAAAAGCCTGCAACAACAGCCATAAATCCGAACATAACACCGATAAGGTCGGTATCAATATAAGAAACATAATTTGTTACAGGAACAAAAATACAGGAAATAATAGCGGCTATGAATGCGATTATTGCAACAGCCTCTTGCTTTATAAACTGTTTCAGATCAGTCACGCTGAAAACCGTCCTCTCAGATCAATTTAAAACTTAAAACTCAGCAGAAAAGATTAAGTACAGAGCCGCTGAGAACGCCTATAAAATACAGATATACAAGGAAAATGATATTTTCTTTCAGGTTCTTGTTTGCCTTAAAAAGCACCGCAAGTCCCACGCCTGCACCAGTGCAAAGTCCGCCTACGGCAGTTCCGAAGGAGATGCTTCCGCTGGCATACAGCTCTGTTATAATTACAGATGCTGCACAGTTGGGGATAAGACCAACAAGAGCTGATGCAAACGGTTGGAGAAATCCGATGCCGTTCAAAAATGCGGATACATTGTCCTGACCGGCAAATTCCATGATAGAGTTCATTATGAGGTTGACAATTAAGATGAACACAAAAATCTCAAGTGTGTGATGGAATGCCGAGAGCCATATGCTGTGATTGCCACAGCCGCAGGTGGTGCATATCTGGTCGAATTCCGCATCATCGGGTTCTTTTACAAAAAACTTTATGAGAATGCCGAAAAGTGCGCCTGCGATTATGGCAATGATAAACTTTGCAGCAATAAGCTTCCAGAGAGAACTTATCTGGTCAGGGTGAGCAAGCAAGATGGGGATTGCTTCATCTGAGGTGGAAATAAAGACAGCCATAAGTGTGCCTGCGCCGATTATTCTGCTGGAAAACAGATTTGATGCAGCAATGGAAAATCCACATTGCGGAACGCAGCCCAGAGCCGCACCGACAGCAGCTCCGCCGATGTTTGAATGACCTGCTTTTTCAAGTGCGAGCGCAAGCTTATCGGCAGCGTGATGTTCGATAAATTCCATCAGCAAAAATGTGAGGTATAAAAATGGCAGCATTTTTGCCGAATCTAAAAGAGCGTCTAATATTATATCAAGTATTGTTGAGAGCATTTATATGGTATAAAACTGTGCAATATGGAGTTTAAATATAATTTTTACTTATCTAATTTCGCATAACTTTGATTATGCGAAATTAGATATTTTTTTATCCATACCAACAGCTTTAATTCCGTCCTTTCTATTTTTATTCATAACATTCATTATACCGCATTTATGGCGCAGTGTCAAGAAATTTGCCTATACATTTCTGCACAGGCATTAAAAATTACTTGTTTTCTTTTTTTTCAAGACTAAGAATTTCAGAACGGAGTTCCTCCATCTTTTCTTTATACTGACTAATACGCCTTTCATAAATAAAACTACCATGACCAACTATTTTTTTGCAATCCTCATTTAATTCTATAGATTCATTCCACATTCTTAAAATCGAATCATACGCCAAATTAAGAACTTCTAACTCGGTAAGTGTAGCAAATTTTTTCATATCTATTATCCTTTCATACTTGACAAAATCGGGTTTATGGATTATAATCAATGTGATGAACGTGAGAGTATTCACCACATCAATTATATTTTGCGTTATGTAGTCGGTGCTTTAGACGGTTGACCGACTACATTTTTTTATTTGCTTTCTTTCAGCCTTAAAAAACATTGACAGATTATCAGCCTGGCTGTTATAATAAATATAAGTAAAATAGTATAAATCAGGTGAAAAAATGTATTTCCAATACGGCGATAAAGAGATCGAATATTTAAAATCAAAGGATAAAAAGCTTGCCGAGGTCATTGACAAAGTAGGTCACATTGACCGAACCGTTGATACGGACTTGTTTTCGTCTGTGGTGCATCACATCATAGGTCAGCAGATATCCACCAAGGCCCAGCAGACCATATGGCTGCGTATGAATGAAAAATACGGTCATGTCACGCCTGAGGTCATTGATTCTGCTGATGCGGCTGAGCTTCAGTCTTTGGGTATGACGTTTCGCAAGGCTGAATATATAAAGGATTTTTCCCATAAAGTCGTCAGCGGTGAATTCAGTTTGGACGCAGTATGGCATATGTCAGATGAAGAGGCTGTTGAGGCGCTGTCATCCCTCAAAGGCGTTGGTGTATGGACTGCCGAAATGATACTTTTATTCTGTATGCAGCGGTCTGACATACTGAGCTTTGGCGACCTTGCCATTCAGCGTGGAATGCGCATGGTGTATCATCACAGAAAAATAGACAAAAAGCTTTTTGAAAAATATCGCAGGCGGCTGTCCCCTTACGGCAGCACCGCAAGCTTGTATTTCTGGGCGGTATCGGGCGGCGCTGTTGAGGGAATGAAGGATTATGCGCCCAAAAATAAGCGCTGATAACAAAATTTATGGAGAAAAATTATGTCAGGTGTACTGAATGATGAGCTGATATATGAAATACTGTCCGCAGTTGAGGAGATACCTGAGGGTAAAGTCGCTTCATGCGGTCAGATAGCACGCCTTATCGGTCGAGAGAAAAATTCACGTCTTGTGGGCAAGGTGCTGAGCATGGCGGAATATTACGGAAAATATCCCTGCCACAGAGTCGTTAACAGCGCAGGCAGGCTCGCTCCGGGTTTTGATGAGCAGCGTTCATTGCTTGAAAACGAGGGCGTGGAATTTAAGGAAAACGGCTGTGTGGATATGAAAAAATACGGTTGGAACGGTGAATAACATGGAATATACATATCATTATAACTCCCCGCTTGGCGGCATTACGCTGGCAGGCTGTGAAGATGGTCTTACGGGGCTTTGGTTTGACGGACAGAAATATTTTGCAGCAACTCTTTCCAAACAGCATGAGGAAAAGCATATCCCTGTGTTTGACGAAGCGATAAGGTGGCTGGATATTTATTTTGGCGGCAAAGAGTCTGATTTTACCCCGCCGCTCAAATTATCGGGAACGCCTTTCCGCAGGGCAGTCTGGGATATCCTGCTGACTATCCCCTACGGTCATACCATGACATACGGTGAGATATCCGATATCATGGCAAAGCAAAAGTGTGTTTCCAAAATGTCGGCTCAGGCGGTGGGAGGCGCTGTGGGACATAATCCTGTTACGCTTATCGTGCCTTGCCACAGAGTAGTTGGCGCAGGCGGAAATCTTACGGGATATGCAGGCGGAACAGATAAAAAGCTCAGGCTTCTTAAGCTGGAGGGTGCAGATATCTCATCGCTGTATATTCCTGTTAAAGGAACTGCACTGTAAGTTTTTTGGTTTTTTTTATAAAAAAGGTTGACTTTGCTTCTATTTTATGGTAAAATTAACGTGTTTTAGTTTTTTTATAAAAAATACTTAATTTGCTGAATTTAGGAGCTGATATAATGATCTGGGCAAAGGAAGAAACTCTTTCTCGTGAAGAGATTGAAGCTATACAGCTTGAAAAGCTGAAAAAGGTCGTTTCAACGGTATATGAAAAGGTTGCGCCTTACCGTGCAAAAATGGACGAAGCAGGCATCAAGCCTGAGGACGTTAAAAGCCTCAATGACCTGAAGCGTCTCCCATTCACAACCAAGCAGGATATGCGTGACAACTATCCTTTCGGTCTTTTTGCTGTGGATAAGAGCCAGCTTGCAAGAATACACGCATCATCGGGAACTACAGGCAAGCCAACTGTTGTAGGATATACTAAAAAGGATCTGGAAACGTGGGCTGAATGTGTTGCAAGGCTTGCGGTGGCAGGCGGTGCGGAGAGCAGCGATGTTTGTCAGATATGCTTCGGATACGGTATGTTCACAGGTGCGCTGGGCTTACATAACGGCCTTGAAAGAATAGGTGCCTGCATTATCCCCTCTTCCACAGGCAACACCGAAAAGCAGATAATGTACATGAAGGATTACGGTACAACTCTGCTGGTTGCAACACCTTCCTATGCTCTCCGTATCGGCGAGGTGGCTACTCAGATGGGTCTTAACCCCAAAACTGACCTGAAGCTCAAAACAGCTCTTGTTGGAAGCGAGCTGCTTACCGAAGCTATGAGAGATGAGATGCACAAGCTTTACGGCGATAATCTTACCATTACACAGAACTATGGCATGAGCGAGCTTATTGGCCCAGGTGTTTCGGGCGAATGTACCGAGCTTTGCGGAATGCACATCAATGAAGATCATTTCCTTGCCGAGATAATCGACCCCGAAACAGGCGAAGTTCTCCCCGCAGGCGAAAAGGGCGAGCTGGTCGTTACCTGCCTCTCCAAGGAAGCTCTGCCGCTTATCAGATACCGCACAAGAGATATTACCCGTCTTATGTACGAGCCTTGCAAGTGCGGAAGAACCACTGCAAGAATGGAAAATCTCAGCGGAAGAACAGATGATATGCTCAAGATCAGGGGCGTAAACGTATTCCCCAGCCAGATTGAAGAGGTTCTGCTCAAGACTGAGGAAATAGGCCCTCATTACGAGATAATCGTTGACAGAAAGAATCACTCGGATATTCTTACTATCAGAGTAGAACTTGCTCCCGATAAGATGACCGACGATTATGCAGAGCTTGAAAGGATACGCCTGAAGCTCAAGTCAGCTCTTCGTGTAATGCTTGGTCTTGACGCTGTTATCCAGCTGGAATCTCCCAACACTCTCAAGCGCTTTGAGGGCAAGGCAAAGCGTGTGACCGATAACAGAAAAGGTCAGAACTGATCTTATGAAAGGAATTGAGTGCAAATGAAACAGCTTACGGTTTTTATTGAAAACAGACTGGGCAGGCTTGAGGAAGTCACCGAAACACTGTCCGCAGCAAATATCAATATCATATGTATCAGCCTTTCCGACACAGGTGAGTACGGAATGCTCAGAATGATAGTTTCACAGCCTGCCGCAGCGGTGGATGCTCTGGCAGCATCAGGTTTCTCAGCAGTGCTTGGTGATGTTATAGCTGTTAAGCTCCCCCATCATTTCGGCGCACTGAAAGGGCTCAGCGGTCAGCTTTCCGAAAACGGCATAGATATCAAGTATATGTATGCGCTTACATCAGGCGAAAATGCTGCTATAGTTATCAAAACGTCTGACAATGACAAGGCAGAAGCTGTCCTGTCGGGTGAGCACGAGCTTTTAAGCGCTGTTGACGTTTATAATATGTGATCTGATCTATCATTATTTCGGGGATATTCCTCACAATATCCCCGAAAAATTATACCATATGCACTTTAATGATTTAAAGTCAAGCAAATTTAAAGTATGTATGATTTAAAGCTATTATGCAATAAAATAAAAGGAAAATGAAAGGATTGTTTTTATGGTTCTTTGGGGTACACTGATCGCTTACCTGGCGATAATGGTAGGCATAGGCATTTACTGCCGTAAAAAGACTTCCAACGTGGATGATTTTGTTCTTGGAGGAAGAAGCATCGGCCCTTGGTTCACAGCATTTGCATACGGAACTTCTTATTTCTCGGCGGTAGTTTTTGTTGGCTATGCGGGACAGTTCGGCTGGGAATACGGTCTGGCATCCACATGGATAGGTCTGGGAAATGCGTTCATCGGCTCACTTCTTGCGTGGTTCCTGCTTGGAAAGCGCACAAGAATAATGTCTAAATATTTGCAGACATCTACCATGCCCGAGTTCTTTGAAAAGCGATATCTGTCAAAGCCGCTGAAGCTTTCCTCGGCGATAATCATTTTTATTTTCCTTATCCCCTACACAGCTTCCGTTTATAACGGTCTGTCACGTCTTTTTGAAACAGCTTTCCATATACCCTATTCCGCCTGTATCGTGGCGATGGCGCTGTTCACCGCAATATACGTAATTCTCGGTGGATATCATGCTACTGCACTTAATGATTTCGTTCAGGGAATCATCATGCTCATAGGCATTGCATCTGTAGTCGTATGCGTTCTGGCTCACAAGGGCGGACTTACAGAAGCTGTCAGCTCCCTTTCACAGATACCCGACAACAGCGGGAACACAGGTACATACACTTCCCTTTTCGGCCCTGACCCCATTAACCTTTTCGGAGTAGTAATTCTTACCTCTCTCGGAACATGGGGACTTCCTCAGATGGTACAGAAGTTCTACGCTATCAAGGACGATGCTGCAATTAAGCGTGGAAGCATTATCTCCACCATTTTTGCCATTGTCGTAGCAGGCGGCTCATATTTTCTCGGCGGCTTCGGACGCATTTATTCCACCACCGACCCTGCGGATACCGCCAAGAATTTCGTAAGCACCTCTGCCGCAGGTAAACTCCAGTATGACACTATTATTCCCGCAATGATGACAGAGGCTCTTCCCGAGCTGCTGTTTGGAATACTTATCGTGCTGGTGCTTTCCGCATCTATGTCAACTCTTTCATCTCTGGTGCTTACATCAAGCTCCACTATGACCATTGATATGATAAAGCCTTACAAAAAGGATATGACCGACAAGCAGCAGATACTTGTGATAAGAGTATTCATCGTTTTGTTCCTTGCACTTTCCGTAATTCTTGCCATGAACAAGAACGCATACATTTCCACGCTGATGTCAATTTCATGGGGTGCGCTGGCAGGTGCGTTCCTTGCGCCTTTCCTCTGGGGACTTTTCTCTAAGAAGATATCCCGCACAGCAGTTGGCGTGTGCTTTGTATGGGGCGTTGGTGTGACAGTGCTGCATACAGTTATGTTCAGCATGGGCTGGTTCCCCGGACTTGTTGAGAGTGTAAAGGCAATGGGCTGGAAGCTGAACATTATGTCTCCCCTTAACTGCGGTTCATTTACAATGCTTTCATCGCTTATCATCTGTCCTCTGGTAAGTAAATTTACCATGAAAAAGGACGGCAGCGACCTTGCGGCAGGTGAAAGCGCATTCAAGTGCTATGCAGAGAAAAATTGATATTTACAAACTCTAATATATAAGAAAAAGCAGCTCGAAAGGGCTGCTTTTTTATGCTGTTATGATTCGTTTACTAATTTTCCCGTGATATGTTCTGGAATAAGCTCCAGACAAAGCACATTCGGCCCTGAGAATTTCAGCTCATGCTCGATATAGCTCTCATCATCGGTGAATTTATAACACAGTTTTCTGCATATTTTCTTAGCAAGGTCAGGGTCGGTCACAGGACGGATCCTGACGAAAACAATAACGCTTCTGATATTAAGCGCCCATTCCCATTCTTTCCTGAATCCGCTGTCATATACTCAGAATGATGCCTTGTCGCATTTCATTATTATATTGTTGATCTCATCAATAATCGTCCCCGTAAACGCCTTGGTTTTCGTACTCCCCTCGAAGTGCTTTATAAATTTTTTCGTTGATTTTGTTGCACTTGATTTGACAATCTATCTTTTGATATGGTATAATGCTTTTAACAGCAGATTGAATATGTCTGCTCGACAAATCGGAAGTTGTGGAGGTAATTATCAATGAGAAATATTTACGATAATAGTGAATTTTTTGCCGCATATGCGGAAATGGGAAGAAGCAAAGATGGTCTGAAAGCTGCTGGAGAGTGGCATCAGTTGCAACCGTTATTCCCTAAATTACAGGGAAAAAAAGTTTTGGATTTAGGATGTGGTTACGGTTGGCATTGCAAATATGCCGCACAAATGGGAGCTACTGAAATTCTTGGTATTGATAGTAGTCAAAAAATGATTGCAAAAGCAGTAGCTGATAACTCTGATGACAAAATCAAGTATAAAGTTTGCGATGTTGAAGAATACATTTATCCTGAAAATACTTATGACCTAGTTGTTTCTAACCTGGTACTGCACTATATCGAAAATTTAGCTAATGTTTATCAAAAGGTGTATTGCACATTAAAAGTAGGTGGGTATTTCCTATTCAATATTGAACATCCGACTTTCACCGCAGGTGTTAATGAGGATTGGATTTATGATGAAAATGGGAAACCTAAATATTGGCCAATCGACAATTACTATTACACAGGCGAAAGAGAAACCAATTTTCTTGGTCAACGAGTAATTAAACAGCACCACACATTAACGCAGATATTGAATCCACTTATAAAATGTGGTTTTCAAATTGAGGCTATTGAGGAAGCAATGCCTCCGGCAGATATGATGGGTATGCCGGGAATGTGTAATGAAATGCGTAGACCTATGATGTTGTTGGTTAAGGTTAAAAAGGTTTAATAAACAACTTCCAATTTATCGAGCAGTTCAAAATCACAGCACTCACAACGGGTGCTGTGATTTTTTCGGTTGTGATTTTTGAAATGTGTCTCACGTTATGACATAATACGACGGCACAACCGCTTAATTGCCAGAAATCATAAAAAATGTCGCTGTCAAGGTTGTCTTCGACATTCATTTTAACCTTGACAGCGACATTTTTTATGATATAATGACAGAGCAGCTATGACGTCTTTCGACATTTACACAGTTAAAGAATCGGACTCTAATTACTCCCACTCAATAGTTGCGGGTGGCTTAGTGGTCACATCGTACACAACTCTGTTGATGGACTTGACCTCGTTGACTATTCTTGCAGCAGCGTTTTCAAGAACTTCATAAGGAATTTTTGCAAAGTCAGCTGTCATGAAGTCAGTCGTGGTGACAGCTCTCAGAGCGAGAGTGTAGTCATAGGTTCTTCCGTCGCCCATAACGCCTACAGAGCGCATATTGGTGAGCACTGCAAAATACTGATTTATGCTTTTGTCAAGACCTGCCTTGGCAATCTCCTCACGGAAGATAAAGTCAGCGTCCTGGAGAATAGAAAGCTTTTCATCAGTTATCTCGCCGATGATTCTGATAGCAAGACCGGGGCCGGGGAAGGGCTGACGGTCAACGAGAACATCGGAAAGACCAAGCTCACGGCCAAGAGCACGAACCTCGTCCTTGAAAAGAAGTCTGAGAGGCTCGATGATCTCCTTGAAATCAACATAATCAGGCAGTCCGCCTACGTTGTGGTGAGACTTGATAACGGCAGCATCGCCTGCGCCGCTTTCGATGATATCAGGATATATTGTGCCCTGAACGAGGAAATCCACCTTGCCGATCTTCTTTGCCTCAGCCTCGAATACTCGGATAAACTCCTCACCAATAAGCTTTCTCTTGGTCTCTGGGTCTGATACACCGTTCAGCTTTGCCATGAAGCGATCCTTGGCATTAACTCTTACAAAATTGATGCCCCAGCCTGCGAAAGCAGCCTCTACCTCGTCACCCTCATTCTTTCTCATAAAGCCGTGGTCAACAAAAATGCAGGTGAGCTTGTCCCCTACAGCCTTTGCAAGAAGAGCTGCTGCAACGGAGCTGTCAACGCCGCCTGAAAGTGCCAGAAGCACCTTGCCGTCGCCAACCTTTTCACGGATATCTTTTATAGCGGTCTGAGCATAGTTGCCCATGGTCCAGTCGCCTGTGCAGCCGCATACATTTTTAAGGAAGCTGTCGATCATCTTTACACCGTACTGAGTGTGGTTAACTTCGGGGTGGAACTGAACGGCATAAAGCTTCTTTTCCTTGTTTTCCATAGCGGCAACGGGACAGTTCTCAGTGTGAGCAACTGCTCTGAAGCCTGCGGGAAGCTCAGAAATATAGTCGGTATGGCTCATCCATGAAACAGCCTTTTCGGGCATACCGTCAACGCCGCCGAAAAGTACGCAGGACTTGTCATATTCAGTCTCGGTCTTGCCGTATTCAGAGGTTATGCAGGTAGATACCTTTCCGCCGAGAACGTGCGCCATGAGCTGGCAGCCGTAGCAGATACCGAGAACGGGAATGCCAAGGTCAAAGATCTCCTTTCCGATAGTGGGAGAGCTTTCAAGATAAACGCTGTTGGGACCGCCTGTGAAGATGATACCTACAGGATTCATCGCTTTGATCTGTTCGAGGGGAGTTTTATAGGATTTGACTTCGCAGTACACGCCGCACTCACGCACACGTCTGGCGATAAGCTGATTGTACTGACCGCCGAAGTCGAGAACAATTACCATCTGATGGGACATTGGCAATACCTCATTTCACAAATAATAGAAAATAGTTATCTATAATAATTATCTCATATATTTAACTTTTCTGCAAGCATCATTTTTATTAAAAAAGTTAACTTTTATCGCATAATACTATTTAATTTTACCAAATCGGTTATCTTATGCTGTCTGATATAAGGGAGCGCACCGAGTTTTTATAGATTATCCTGCCGCCCACAGGCATTCTGCCGATATTATAGGACGGATTTTCGATTTTTTTCAGGATAGTATCTACTGCCAGCGAGGACATCTGCTCCGTGTTTACTTCGATAGTGGTTATCTTAGGCTCGGACATATCCGAATACATTGAGTTATCAAAGCCAGTTACCGAAATATCCTGCGGCACACGATAGCCCTCACGGTTGAGCTGCTTTATAAGCTCATATGCCGTGCCGTCGCAGTTGCACACAAACGCCGTTGGCATATCCACAGGCAGACGGATCGGGACCATCAGTCCGTCCTCACCACGGTCATCAAGGACGTAATTTGAGCTTACGTGTATCCCGTGCTCCATAAGCGACTTCACATAACCTAAGTATCTGTCCTGAATGGAGCTGGTAGCTTTTACCGAGCCAACAAAAGCAAGCTTTCTGTGGCCTATGTTTATAAGATAGTTGGTAATATCGTAAGAAGCATAAAAGCTGTCGCTTATGATGCAGTCGATATCCTTTCTGTCGTCATAGAAATCCAGAAATACCACAGGAAAATTCTTTGAGGTTATCAGCTCGATATATGCCTTTGACATCTGACCCAGAATTATTGCTCCGTCTGTTCTGCCTGGGGTCAGCAGCTCGGGATATATGAGATTTTCCTCGTCGGAAGATGATATGGTATGAAAAAATGCGTATCGTCCCCTGCTCTGGAGCAGGGATGATATGTGCTTATAATATTTTAGATAAAAGGAGTCAGCGTCAATGAACCTTGTGGAAGCAAGCACGCAGATATTTCCCGTAAGCTCGCCCTGAACAGATTTACGGCGTGGGTTATATACATAGTTCAGTTCCTCGGCTGTGCGGCAGACCTTTGCACGCATAGCCTCGCTGACGCCGCTTTTTCCGCTTAGCGCTTTGGAGACCGCAACAACGCTTATCCCCAGCCTGTCGGCTATATCCTGCATCTTGACTTCCTTTTGCATTGCTGCCCCTCCTTTATAAGCTATGTATCAATTATACTATAATTCGTCCCAAAAATCAACCGTACAAATAAAAATCGCTCAGATATACACCTCAGGGAAACGGTGCATATCTGAGCCTATGTTCTAAGTTATTTATGTTAATGTTTGTCAGAGCTTATCAGCAGTTGCCGCCGAAGCAAGACTTGATGAAGTCCATGAAGCAGTTGATGTTTCCAAAGTTAAAACCGCACATTCTTGATTATCTCCTTTCATTTATTTCCGACGGGTCAGCGCTCTACCCTTTCGGATTGATTTAATTATAACATGAAAACGGAGTTTATTCAAGCTGTAAATGCAGGCAGAAAGCTATACAGAATATGGCAGTGAAAATATAAGAACCCGTCTTTACAAGCATATGCGCACGTCTTTTCGGCAAATTTTGCCGCAGACTGCGTTAAAAATCCTTGCCGGGCGAAAGCCCGCCTGCGGATTTTTGCCTACTCTGCAACAAAATTATGCTCGAAAATCCGCACACATTTCTTATGAAGAAAGGTTCTAAAAATGCGGCAGCCTTTTCAAGACTGCCGCAAATATTATTATACTCTTACAATAGAGGGCTTGAGAACTCTGCCGTTTTTCAGGTTCTTGTAGCCGTAAAGAACAACTTCCTTGATAGGACCTTCAACAGTTGCCTTCTTCTTGTCAAAGAATGCAGCCTTGCGCTCTTCTCTGGTCATTATCTTGGTGTGCTGATCCTCATCAAATGCGTCTCCGGGCTTGGTATCAAGCAGAGCATACAGAGGTGAGGGGTAACTGCTGTTGTGGAAGTCCAGAAAATATGCAAAAATCTCGTTGAGAGTTCCTACATCGGAGAAATCCTCTGCATTTATCTTCTGCTGAGTGTATTCCCAAAGAGCCTGGATATGACCCCACTGAGCGCCGCTGGAGAGGAAGCTTCTTACATTAAGATCCTCATTGAATACGTCCTTGAGGCCTTCCTTGGTAGCGGGAGTAAGGTTCTGGTACTTTTCAAATACCTGTGTAAGGTCGCCGAAAGTGAGGTTGTATGCGTCGATATCCTTTTTAAGCTCATTGACTTCGTTGGTCTTCTGAGTGATCTCTGCATTGCATTCAAGAATGCGGTTGGAAAGATCCTCGGCGTGATTCTTGAGGGATTCTGCATACTTACCTATCTCGTCGATCTGAGTGTTCTTGGTATTGATAGCTTCGCTGTACTGCTCTGTTTTAGCTGCAAGCTCGCTGTTCTGGGAGCTGAGAGCTGTTATCTGCTCATTGAGGGAGCTGATGGTGTTATCTCTCTCGGCAAGAATATTTCTTGCGTTCTCCACTTCCTCAGCGTATGCGTTTGCGGTTTCTGCATACTCGTTTATCTTCTGGCGGAGAATGAGCATACCCTGGAGCTGAGTGTTCATAGAAGTGATAGTGCTGTCCTTCTGAGTGATGGATTCATGTGCTTCTGTAAGCTTGGCTTCAGTATTCTTAAGCTTTGCAGCACTTGCTTCGATCTCGGATTTGTATGTATCAACTTCGCCGCTGAGCTTTTCGTACCTGCTCTTTTCGGCAGTCAAATCAGCTGTGAGAGCAGCTACCTTAGCATTAAGCTCTGCATTTTTCGCATCGGCATTGCTGTTAAGCTCAGCAATGGTCTTATCCTTGCTGCTGATCTCTGCTTTTGCCTTTTCGATATCAGCGGTAAAGTCTGTGATCTTGGCTTCAAGCTCGGATATCTTCTTTTCAAGCTCTGCGTTTTTGTTTTCAATTTCTGCCTTTGCGGATGCGGCATTCTTTTCAGCCTCAGCCAGCTGTGCGGCAGCCTCTTCATTTTCCTTTTTAAGGCGCTCGATCTCTGCGCTGTCATTCTGAGCCTTCTGCTTGTCAGCTTCGTTCTGAGCCTTGACAGTTTCAAACTCAGATGTAACGGCAGCAAGCTTTTCATTAAGTCTGCCGATCTCGGAATCCTTCTCGGAGCCTGTGGATTCGAGCTGTTTTCTCATATCATCGGCAGCGGAGCTGCTTGCTGTAAGCTGAGCCTTGAGATAATTTTCGGAAGCGGTAAGCTCTGCAATGCGTTTGTCCTTTTCGCCTGCTTCATTCCTGAGAGAATCAACTTCATTGGTAAGTCTTGCGATCCTGTCGGATGCGATTTTAGCGCTGTCACTTTCGGAAGAGGTGAGCTTGGCGATATTTTCGGTAAGCTCTGCGATGCGCTTATCTTTATTTTCAGATTCAAGCTTAACGGCAGCCGATGTACCTGACAAATCATTAAATTCAGAAAGCAGACTGCTGTACTTTTCTTCTGCTTCCTTGGAGGACTTTGCAAGCTTTTCCTCCAGCTCTTTTACAAGATTTTCGTAGCGTTCGATTTCCGCTGCCACACCGTCATCACTTAAAAGCTTTAAAAATTGGCTCTTAATGTTGTCATCTCTGAGACTATCCAGCAGCATTTTCTGAAACTCTGCAAAATCCATCTGCACACAACCACCGTTCTGTATATTTATTTTATTACCAGGATAAATTACAATAATTTTCCTGATCCCACTTGATAATCATAACATATTTTCACTATTTTGTCAAATCCATTTTTGTAGAAAATGTGCAGATATTTTTGTAATATAATACACACTGTGAATAAAGTATAGCGATATAGCTATAAAAATTGCTCCCGAACATATGCACGGAAGCAATTTTGATTTGGTTATTCAGATGACGATACCTCGATACCGTCCTTCTTTGCGGATATCCTTATAGTCTTTACAGGCTTGCTTGCGCTTTCGATGATAATATCAGCTATCTTATCCTCGATCTCGGAGCGGATAACGCTTCTGATATCTCTTGCACCAAACTTCTTGCCGTATGCCTTTTCGGCAATGGCAGCCGGAACACGCTTGTCATATTTAAGCTCAATGCCCTTTTCTGACAGAGGATCCTTCATTTCGGTAAGCATAAGACCTGCTATTTCAGCGTAGCTTTCCTTTGAGAGAGGATCAAACACGACTATCTCGTCAACACGGCCCAGAAATTCGGGGCGCAGGAACTCGGAAAGAGCCTTCATTGCCTTTTCACGGGAAATATCGCCCTCTGTCTTGTTAAAGCCCAGACCTGTTGTCTTGTCAGAGCTGCCTGCATTGGAGGTCATGCAGATTATGGTGTTCTCAAAGTTTATAGATCTGCCCTGAGCGTCCTTTACATGACCCTCGTCCAAAATCTGGAGTAGCAGGTTCATGATATCGGGGTGAGCCTTCTCGATCTCATCAAAAAGGATAACGGAATAAGGGTGCCTGCGAACCTTTTCGGTAAGCTCGCCTGCATCGTCATAGCCCACATATCCCGGAGGTGAACCGATAAGGCTGGAAACGGAGAATTTTTCCATATACTCGGTCATATCAAGGCGGATAAGCGTGTCAGTTCCGTTGAACAGTTCATCGTTGATAACCTTTACAAGCTCGGTCTTTCCTACACCTGTGGGGCCAACAAAAATGAATGAAGCGGGACGTCTGCGCTTTGTGAGCTGAACTCTTGAACGCTTTATAGCTTCGCATACAAGGTCAACGGCCTTATCCTGACCAATTATGCGCTTTTTCATCTCATTGTTAAGTGCGGCAAGCTTTTTGAACTCGGTCTCTTCAATCTTGTTTGCTGGGATACCTGTCCAGAGCTCAATTACCTTTGCAAGGTCGGAATCCTCAACATTGATATTTTCGATTTTCTTGTCCAGATCGTCAAGCTCGTTCTTCTCACGGATAAGGAGAGATTTCTTTTCGGCAAGCGCCTCAAAATCAGGCTCGTCGCCGTCCTCTATAGTCTTTATCTCTTTTTCCAGGTCAGATACCTTTTTCTTCATATCATGCTCGTTGGAAAGCTCAATGCTTCTGATGCTACGGTTTGCGCAGGCCTCGTCCAGCAGGTCGATAGCCTTGTCGGGAAGATATCTGTCGTTGATGTATCTTTCGGATAAAACAGCACACATTCTGAGCAGCTCATCGCTGATCTTTACTCTGTGGTGCTCTTCATAATAGCCCTTTATGCCCTTGAGCACTTCAACTGTGTCCTCAATGGTAGGCTCGTTAACAGTTACAGGCTGGAAACGTCTTTCAAGTGCGCTGTCCTTTTCAATGTACTTTCGGTACTCCTTAAAGGTAGTAGCACCTATTACCTGCAGCTCGCCACGGCTGAGAGCAGGCTTCAGGATATTGGCGGTGTTCATGGTCGAGCCTTCGCTGTCCCCTGCGCCAACAATATTGTGTATCTCGTCGATAAAGAGGATAATGTTGCCTTCTGTCTTTATCTCGTTGATAAGGCCTTTTATTCTGCTCTCAAACTGACCTCTGAACTGAGTTCCCGCAACGAGAGCAGTCAGGTCAAGTAGAAATACTTCCTTGTTGGTCAGCTGGAAAGGTACCTCCCCTGCTGCTATCTTCTGAGCAAGACCCTCTGCAATGGCAGTTTTGCCGACGCCGGGTTCACCGATAAGGCAGGGATTGTTTTTCTGCCTGCGGCAGAGTATCTGAATGGTGCGGGCGATCTCTTTGTCTCTTCCGATTATCCTGTCAAGCTTGCCTTCCTTTGCACGGGCGGTAAGGTCGGTGCAGAAAGAGTTAAGGAACTTTCTTTTCTTGTCCTTGCTTCCCTTGCCGTCGCCTTTGCCCACGCTGTCGGGAATATCGGCATCAGCGCCCTGACCGGGAGCCTCCTCGGCGTTCATGTTCTGCTCGTCCGTGGGCTTTGCTGCATTGAACAGTGCATTGAAAAAGTTGGGCAAGGAGTTTGTTCCGCCCATCTTGAACATATCGGAATCAATATTATCTGAAAGATCAGTCATAGCGTCAGCGTATTCTTCCAGCTGATCGTCTGTTATACCCATCTGATCCATATATTCTTTTATCTGCGGGATGTTCATTTTTCTTGCGCATACAAGGCATAAGCCCTCGCTATGCTTTTCGCCGCCCTGCATGGACTGAATGAACACCACAGCCTCACGTTTTTTACATCTGCTGCAACGCATTACTGCAATTCCATCCTTTCTGTACGAATAAACGCACATTAAATTTTAAGCTCTGTCATCAGATCATATATCCTGCCGAAAACGAGGGTATGGGAGAAAATATCTTCATTCATATACTCTGTTCCGCCTGTCCATCGCACGGCGAGGACAATAAGCATACAGCACGCCGCAATAACGGCAGCACCTGCCGCTGCGCCTGCCACCGCTCCCAATATGGAGTCGCAGGCCTTTATAGGCTGTAATTTCCTTACAACAAGCACAGCTCTTACAATGAGATGAAGCACCAGACTGCACAGTGCAAACACCACAGCCCATATTATCATTCCCAGAAAGCGTATGCAGGCAGGTCTTACAACGATCTGCTCCAGATAATCCGCAATGCCATTATATTCCGCATTTTCGGATCTTATACCCCAAAGTTCGGTGAATATCGCTTCCACAGCGTTTTCATCGGACAGCATATCCCTTACGTAAGCCTTATCGACCTTTATCCCGAGAGGCATTCGGCTGTTAAGCTCATCGGCTATAACATCGCCGTACTTTTCGGTTATAGCTTTTATTTTATCACTAATTTGCGGATTAGTCAATAGTGTTCGCAGGTCTATGCCCAAATAATTATACAATTTGGGGATACTTTCGGAAATAAGCTTTCCTCCGTCATCAATGATATCCCCTGCAAACTGCTTCATAAACTCATTGTCGCCGAAGCTTTCTTCTATTATCTCGTCTGCCAGCTCATTTGCCTTGTCACGTATCTCATCCTGTGCTTTGGTCTTAACGTCCTGCACAACCGTGTCGATGCGCTGCTGCACTTTGTCATGCAGATATCTGTCATACACATAGGTCGTTACCGACTGCGATGACAGAACAGACGCTATTGCAAAAGCGATAACAAAGCAAACACAGTTCAGAATTGTCCTGAGCACTCCCCTTTTATACCCCAGCCCTATACATACTATCATTATAAGCAGCAGGGCGATATCGTAAATATAAGCACTCATTAAAATTTATCATTCACGCATTTGATTTGCGTGGGTTCTCCTCTCCTGTGAGATTTTTGGCATTGCATCAGTCGGAATAATCTATCCTGTTTATAGTGTCGTAACCCATAAGGTAAATATATTTTCCGTTCCTGCACAAGTCATCATAAGTGTCCTCGAGGGCTATGCTGCCTGTGTTGAGACCGTTTGCTGTGTAAACATCTATTCCGTCTCCGCTTAAAATATATGCGCTGGAGCCGTCAACAAATACCTTTTCGGCATCATCGTCAAGAACAGTTGTTATGGGCGACGTGCAGTTGGAGCCGCTGAAGGTTATGAGAGCTGTGCGCCTCAGGTCGGAATTTTTGGTAAGCACGCCCGTTATCTCGCCGTTTGAGTCATAGTCCTCGATGGTGTAGTCGTAGGAATATTGAGAAACTATATTTCCTTCGGAGTCAAAGCCTGCGGACATGGTGTCGCCTATCATGATTATGCCGCCGTCGGAAGTGAACCTTGTATCCAGCGCAAGAGCTGGAATGCCGTCGCTGACCCACTTGGGGTCTGTGTCGGAAAAATCAAAGCGTATCATTTTTGAAACCAGCTGGCCGTTTTCTGCCGTGAGAACTGTTACGATGCAGCCTGCGCTGTTGTTGGTAAAGGTAACGTTGATAATACGGCTGTCATAGCTGTAGTATGTGAAAATAGGCTCGCCGTTTGCGTTGTAAATTTTCAGCATTGCCAGAAATTTATCCGACTTTGTTACCACAGCCGCATAGTCTGAGCTTGAAAGCTTTGCGATATAGATAATATCATCGGCAGTTTTTTCATAAATTGTCTTGTACTTGCTTTCAAGGCTGAAATCACGTCCGCCCTCGTCATAGATGAGAGCCTTGCTGCCTGATACGCACAGCAGAGGATTTGCATAGGTGTGCTGCCTTTCGTTCATCACCTTTCCGTCACTGCTGTAGATATGGAACTGTGAGTCATCTAGCACGGCAATGCAGTTGTCGATGCTCATAAGCTGGTAGCCCAGACCGCCCTCGACCTTTATGGGGAATTTTCCCTCTGCAAGCTCTGCGGAGGAGGCTTCGGGCTGAACTGTCTCGGGGATAGTGGTCAGCACGCCGTTAAGGTACGGGTACCACATATCCTTGGTGAATACCGCCACAAGTGCAGCACCGCAGATAAGCAGCACAATGAATATTTTAATGATGAGATTTCTTGTTTTCTTAGCCTGACGCTTTTTTCTCAGCTCCGAAATATCGGTGACTGCCATATTCCCTCTCCTTTCAGTAAAAGACCTTGTTAAGATATAAGCCGTATGGTTTTGCGGTGACGCCCGCCAGATTGCGGTCACGGCTTGCGATTATCCTGTCGATATCATCAGGCTTGAGTCTGCCCTCATTCACGTAGATAAGTGTGCCTACTATTATGCGCACCATATTGTAAAGAAAACCGTCTCCCCTGACGGTCACGGTAACGATATCTCTCTCACGTGATACATCGCATTTTGTCACCGTTCTTACGGAATTTTCCTTTATGCCCAGCGCTCCGCAGAAGCACAGAAAATCATGTGTGCCCACTATTCTCTCGGCAGCGGCGTTCATGATGTCTGTGTCCATGGGATAGGGATAATGAAAAGCCAGATCGTATAAAAATGGGTCACGTACTTTTCTGTTCAGTATCTTATAGATATATTCCTTGCCCGTGCAGGAATAGCGTGCATGAAAATCAGCGGGAGCTTCCTCACAGTCCAGCACGGAAATATCATCGGGAAGCAGGCTGTTCATTCCACGGATAATGTTTTCGCACGGGATAGAATGTTCTGTATTAAATGAGAAATAGTATTCATTCGCATGAACTCCCGTGTCTGTTCTGGAGCAGCCGTTTACCGATACAGGAGCAGCCGTGAGACGGGATAAAACGCTTTCTACCACATTCTGCACCGCAACGGAATTTTCCTGCCGCTGAAAACCGTGGTATGCTGTGCCTCTGTAGGTTATCTTTACCTTGATATTGCGTTTGTCAGCCATAAGCACCTCACAGAATTACCCTGCCCATATTTATGAGAAGCACTCCGCCGAGGAAAAGCATGGTCACAGACAGAGCCGCATAATCCTTTCCGCCCGATACCAGTGTTTTGAGCTTTGTTCTGCCCTCACCGCCGTTATAGCAGCGGCATTCCATAGCAAGAGCAAGCTCCTCCGCACGCCTGAATGACGATACAAAAAGCGGGATAAGTATAGGCACAAGAGCCTTTGCCCTCTGGATAACTGTTCCGCTGTCCATATCCGCTCCCCTTGCTTTCTGGGCGGAGATTATTTTGTCAGTCTCCTCAATAAGTGTGGGGATAAACCGCAGAGCTATTGTCATCATCATAGCAAGCTCATGGGTGGGAAATTTCAGCTTTGAAAGAGGCTTCAGTATCTGCTCGATAGCGTCTGTCAGCACAATGGGAGACGTGGTATAGGTGAGCAGTGAGGAGCCGCAGATAAGGGCTATGAGCCTTATTATCATGTATCCCGATGTGATAAGTCCGTTATCGGTTATCCTTATGCCGAATATCTTGAATACGGTAACGCCGTCAATAAAGAAGATATTCAGCACTGAGGTGAATATGATGATTGGGATAATAGGCTTCATGCTCTTTACAATAAGTTTGAGTGAGAGCTTTGATGCTGCGAATGCAATAACAAAGAACAGCAGAGATAAAAACAGACCTGCAAAATTATCCGCCGTGAATATCATTACGATAAAGAGAGCGGTTATCAGTATCTTGAAGCGGGCATCAAGCTTGTGCACAAAGGAGTTCCCGGGAAAATACTGACCGATGGTAATGTCTTTAAGCATTGCCCTCACCTGCCTTTCCCTTTGCCGCAAGGTATTCGTTTATAGTTTTCATGGCAAATTCAATGGTGTAAACGTCGCCCCTTATGTCGATCCCTCTGCTTCTGAGCATAGAGAATACCTTCGTGATCTGGGGCACAGAAAGACCGATGGCTGTGATTTCGTCAGCCCGTGCAAATACCGCAGGGGGCGTGTCATAGCAGAATACTTCGCCCTTGTTCATAACAAGTATCTTCTGAGCAAATCTTGCCACGTCCTCCATGCTGTGGGAAACAAGCAGCACCGTGGAGCCTGTTTCCTCGTGATAATGCTTTATCTGACCCAGTATCATCTCACGGCCTCTCGGGTCAAGACCTGCCGTTGGCTCGTCCAGAATGAGCACCTTGGGTCGCATTGCCATAACGCCTGCAATGGCAACTCTTCTCTTCTGGCCGCCGGAAAGCTCAAAAGGAGACTTGTTCAGCAGGCTGTCATCAATGCCAACCAGCTTCGCAGTCTCTCTTACACGCTTGTCGATCTCGCCCTCGTCAAGCCCCATATTTGTAGGGCCGAAAGCGATATCCTTATAAACAGTTTCTTCAAATATCTGGTATTCGGGATACTGAAAAACCAGACCTACCTTAAAACGAACATCACGGAGCTTGATATCCTTGTCATGAATGTCAACTCCGTCAATGAATATTTTTCCCGAAGTGGGCTTTATCAGACCGTTAAGGTGCTGGATAAGGGTAGATTTACCCGAGCCTGTGTGGCCGATGATGCCCACAAGCTCCCCTTCTTCGATTTCGATATTAACATCTTTCACCGCAGTCTTTTCAAAGGGCGTCCCCTGACTGTAGGTGTAAGTGAGATTTTCGGTTCTAATTACAGACATCTGTTATCCTCCAGGCGGATACATTTCCATGCGGATAATGTTCCTTATAAATTGAGCGGCTCAAACGCCGACAGAAAGCTTTTTGCTTATCCGTGACGCATTTACAATGCTGACCACGGGAAGAAGTGAAAGGAATATATAAAGCACAGCCTTTTTCTTGGTTATGCTGCCGTTTTCAATAAGCTTTTTGACCTCAGCTGCAGTGAAAACAGCTGCCAGTACCTGAAATACAATAAGAGCTGTTCCGCATATACCTGCTGCAAGTATTGAAAATATTGATACCATAATGGAGCCATAACCGATAATGAACACCCACATAGGGAATGTAAGAGCCATTATTATAAATCCGATACCAAATGTTATGCAGCCGAACAGTACAGCCGCAAAAAATACTTCAATGCTGCTTACAGCCGCAAAGCTTATAAATTTCACTGCTGCCACAGCGGCAAATATTGAAAAAGCCAGTGTGCATACAGCTCCGAGTGCAGCCGATGTTTTTGACCACACAGACAAGCACTTTGTATCATCGGAAATACCGAACATTCCCTGCTCCTTTGTTTTGACGTTGTGAAGAGTTATTCTCACGCAGCCGATAATGGATAAAATCGTCGGAACCACAGCAAGAATACACATTCCCACAAAGCTCAGAAGTTCCTTAAGCTTGTCTTCCCATAAGTACCCATGCTCGTCAATAGCTTCTGAAATATCAAAAGTATCCTTTACGCTGTGGGCACATATACAAAGAGTTACCGTCAGAAGCAGAGGAATAGCGAGGTATATGACTCCCGTGCCCTCTGCCTGCCTGTTTATTTTTCCCGCACAGTCCATACAGAAAAATATTATCAGCGCTATGGTAACAATTAAAATTACTGCAAATCCCATAATTTTTCCCCCTTGCTCCTGTCTCAGTTATTGCGAAGTGATCTTATGCAGATGATGCAAAGTGCTATAAGAGCGATGATGTTTACTGCGGGGACAAGCATAAGGATAAGGAATATCACGCATTTAAGAAGCGAGAAAACACCTTTTCCCAAAAGCTTTATAAGCATTCCCAGTCCGCACAGAACGCAGATTATAGCCGCAATGCAGAAGAACAGCAGTACCCCTACGCCCGAAAGCATTGAAACTATTGTAACACCTGCAACTATAAGCAGGATAATACCTGTAAGAAGTGAAAGCAATACCATAAATCATTCCTCATTTCGATCAAATTTTGTCCGATGATCTCACTCATCGGTACAAATATAACATACTACTATTAAATAACAGCAGTAACATTGATTAAAATAAGATTAAAACTTTCATTTATCTGTTTGCTGAAAGCAATGAATACAGGTAATCTGCGCACTCTTCCTCGTTGATGATGTGAGTATCGGCACCCTCAAAACCGCTGTGATCCATCAGGTACATGAGCTGCGTCACCTGTGGAACGTCAAGTCCCACCTCTCTCAGCATATCCACATGAGAGAACACCTCGGAGGGCGTATCGTCAAGTATTATCTTGCCCTTGTCCATTACAACGACTCTTTCTGCCTGAGCAGCCTCGTCCATATAATGGGTTATGAGTATGATGGTTATACCGTTTTCACGGTTGAGCCTGCGAATGGTCTTCATGACCTCTCGTCTGCCCGCAGGGTCAAGCATTGCTGTAGGCTCGTCCAGAACGATGCAGTCGGGGCGCATTGCGATTATTCCGGCGATGGCGACACGCTGCTTCTGACCGCCGGAAAGCTGTGACGGCGAATGCTCACGGTATTCGTACATTCCCACGGCTTTAAGAGCCTCATCTACACGGATTCTCATTTCAGCGGGAGGAACGCCCATATTTTCAAGAGCAAACGCCACGTCCTCCTCGACAACGGAAGCAACTATCTGATTGTCGGGGTTCTGGAAAACCATTCCGATGTGCTTTCTTATATCAAAAAGCTTGCTTTCGTCCGATGTGTCAAAGCCTGCCGCATACATTTTTCCGCCGCAGGGCAGAAGAATAGCGTTCATATGCTTTGCAAGGGTGGATTTTCCGCAGCCGTTGTGCCCCAGAATGACCGTAAAGCTTCCCTTTTTTATTTTAAGGTCAAGTCCGTCAAAAACGAGTATCTTATTTACCTGTGCCTGAGGCTCGTCATCGTCCGCAGGCTCGGAATAATAAAACGTTAGGTTTTCGGCAGAAATTATATCTTTCATAAAATATCCTTTCAAATATTTTCAGCTGTGAACATTGCGGTGGAGCCGCATGGCAGCGCATAGCTTCCCGTTTCCACAGGGAGACCTATCTCATCGGCGCTGACTTTGCCCTTGTATCTGCTGCCCACGGTTTCACCGATAATGTAAGCCATTACCGAGGGAGAAAGCCCCGTAGTGTAGCTGTTGAGCAGGAAGAACAGCGGGTCATCGCTGAGAACGCCCACGCACAGATCCACCAGATCGTAAACGCAGTCATCCAGCTTCCAGACCTCCTGATTGGGGCCTCTGCCATAGGAGGGAGGGTCCATTATAACAGCGTCATAACGCCTGCCACGCTTTATTTCACGGGCAACGAATTTTTCGCAGTCATCAACTATCCAGCGTATGGGACGGTCGGAAAGTCCTGATGAAGCGGCGTTGTCCCTTGCCCACTGCACCATTCCCTTTGATGCGTCCACATGGCAGACGGAAGCGCCGGCAGCAGCGCAGGCAAGAGTAGCTCCGCCTGTGTATGCAAAGAGGTTGAGCACATTAACTTCCCTGCCTGACGCTATCCTTTCGGATATCATCTTTGCCATAAAGTCCCAGTTGACAGCCTGCTCGGGGAAAAGTCCCGTATGCTTGAAGCCTGTGGGGCGGATATTAAATGTGAGCTTCTGACCTGTGATAAGGTCGTAGCCTATCTGCCATGACTCTGGCAGCCTGTGGGTGAACGACCACTGACCGCCGCCCTTTTCGGAGCGGTGATAATGACCGTCAGCCTTATCCCAGACAGGTGTTTTCTTTGCGGTCTTCCATATGACCTGAGGGTCGGGGCGCACAAGCGAGACCTTTCCCCAGTATTCCAGCTTTTCAGAGCAGGTACAGTCAACAAGGCGGTAATCATGCCATCTGTCGGCGCATCTCAATTCAAATTCCTCCCATGGTCATATTTCGGGGCAGCATCTGCGGATAACATCGGCTATCTCTACTGCCATTTCATTTATTGTTTCAAAGAGCTTTCCCTCTATCATAACTCTGATAAGCGGCTCTGTTCCGCTTTCACGGACAAGTATCCTGCCGCTGCCGTCCAGCTCTTTCTCTTTATTTTCGATAATTTCCTCTATTTCGGGAATGTTTTTCCATGCTTCCTTCCATCTGGGGGATATCTTCACGTTTATTATTACCTGAGGATATCTCTCCATAAGCTCCGCAAGCTCGGAGAGCTTCTTTCCGCTGCGCTTCATTACCGAAAGCAGCTGTATCGCCGTAAGCTGACCGTCGCCAGTGGAGGCAAAGTCACGGAAAATAATGTGGCCCGACTGCTCGCCGCCAAGGGAATATCCCCCTGCAAGCATCTGTTCCAGTATGTATCTGTCGCCCACTTTGGTGGTTATCATCTTTATGCCGTTTTCCTTGGCAAAGAAGCTGAAGCCAATGTTTGTCATAACAGTGACCACGGCAGCATTGTCAGCCAGTCTGCCACGCTCGCTCATATCCTTTGCAAAAATGGCAATGAGCTTGTCGCCGTCAACAACAGTACCGTTCTCATCAACAGCAAGGCACCTGTCCGCATCGCCGTCAAACGCAATGCCCAGATCACAGCTGTTTGCCTTTACAAAGTTTGAAAGCTGCTCCAGATGAGTAGAGCCGCAGCTGTCGTTGATGTTTGTGCCGTCAGGCTCGCAGCTCAGCAGATATACCTTTGCGCCAAGACCTGTAAACAGCTTTTCGGCAGTTGCGGAGGCAGAGCCGTTTGCGCAATCGACTGCTATCCTCATTCCCTCAAAGCTCTTTTCGCCTGTGGCAAGAATATGGCGGATATAGCTTGTCACTGCTTCTCTGTCAACAGTGAGCCTGCCCACATTGCTGCCGCTTTTAAGCGACTGTGTGAGCTTTTCGGGAGTATCGAGCACCAGTGCTTCTATTTCTTCCTCAATATCGTCGGAGAGCTTGAAGCCTGTGCCCGAGAAAAGCTTTATCCCGTTAAATTCCATGCTGTTGTGCGAAGCGGATATCATTACTCCCCCATCGGCACGCATGGCTTTTACAAGGAACGCCACTGCGGGCGTGGGAACAACTCCCAGACTTATAACGTCCGCTCCCACTGAGAGGATACCTGCCGTAAGCGCAGCTTCCATAATGTCGGAGGAAATGCGTGTGTCCTTTCCGATAAGTATCCTTGCCCTGTGGCCTGCCTTTTTGCAGAGCACCGATGCCGCCGCTCTGCCTATCTGCATGGCAGTCTCACAGGTAAGCTCGGTCACAGCAACACCTCTGGCACCGTCGGTGCCGAATAATCTGCCCATTAAAGTATGATCTCTCCTCTTTATTCAAACATAGAAATCTGACCGCTTTTTTCAGCGGGAATATTGTAGCCCATATGCCTGTATGCAAGGGCTGTTGCGCATCTTCCTCGTGGTGTTCTTGAAATAAAGCCCAGCTGCATAAGATATGGTTCGCAGACATCTTCCAGCGTAACTGCCTCTTCACCTATAGCCGAGGCAAGGGTCTCAAGTCCCGCAGGGCCTCCGCTGTATCCCTTTATGAGCATATTTAGAAATCTCTTGTCAAGATTATCAAGTCCCAGTGAATCTATTTCCATACGGTCAAGGGCGATGGCAGCGATTTCGCCGTTTATCTTTCCGCCGCCGATCACTTCCGCAAAGTCACGGACACGCTTTAGCAGTCGGTTTGCGATACGTGGCGTTCCTCTGGAGCGCTTTGCTATCTCAAGAGCGCCGTCCTTATCACAGGCAATGCCGAGAATTACGGCAGAGCGCATTACGATATCGGTGAGCTGCTCATGGGAGTAAAGCTCCAGACGCTGGATTATACCAAATCTGTCTCTGAGAGGTGATGTGAGCTGACCTGCTCTTGTGGTAGCGCCCACAAGGGTGAACTTGTGCAGATCTACTCTAAGCGAACGTGCCGAGGGGCCTTTACCGATGATGATATCAAGGGCAAAATCCTCCATTGCAGGGTAAAGCACTTCTTCAATGGAGCGGGAAAGGCGGTGTATCTCATCAATGAAAAGCACATCGCCCTCACCGAGATTTGTGAGCAGTGCCGCCAGATCGCCCGGCTTTTCAATGGCAGGGCCTGAGGTTATGCGGATATTTACGCCCATTTCGTGGGCGATTATGGCAGAAAGTGTGGTTTTTCCAAGACCCGGAGGGCCGTAGAGAAGCACATGGTCAAGAGGCTCGTTTCTCTGCTTTGCAGCCTTGATATATACCGCAAGATTTTCCTTTACCTTTTCCTGACCTATATATTCGTTAAGAGTTTTGGGCCTCAGAGAATAATCAATGTCGTCCTCGTCGGAAGGCATCGCCTCGGGAGAGACCATTCGCTCTTCAAAATCAATATTGCTTTGTTCCAGCAAGTTTCAATCATTCCTTTCGGCTTACCTATTATCAGAATTTTGCAAGGCTCTTCAGTGCCTGACGGATCAACTCCTCCGCAGAGAGAGCGGGATCAAGCTTTGAAACGGCGCTTTCCGCCTCTGCCTGAGAGTAGCCCAGTACCAGCAGAGCGTCCAGAGCCTCCCCTGCTGCTCCGCCCGAGATTAGCACTCTGTTCACGGCTGCGGGAGCGGAGCTTTCCGCAAAGCTCATCTGTTCCTTAGATATCTTGTCTTTAAGCTCCAGAACTATTCTCTGAGCCATTTTGGGGCCAACGCCCTTAGCCTTTGTAAGAAGCTTGTGATTGCCTGTTGCCACCGCAAGAGCAAAGTTATTTGGGTCAATATCCGAAAGGATACTGAGCGATACCTTGGGGCCAACGCCCGAAACTCCCAGCAGCAGCTTGAAACAGCCCAGCTCCTGCCTGTCATGAAAGCCGAAAAGCTCAATGTCGTCCTCTCGGACATGGAGATAGGTATAAAGGGTTTCCTCGCTGCCTATATCTCCCATACGTGCAAGGGTGTTATAGGTGGTTCGGCAGCCGTAGCCAACACCGCCGCATTCTATTACCGCAAGACCTGCTTCCTTGTGAACGAGAGTTCCTCTTACGCTGTATATCATATTATCAATCCTTATTGTATCAGTTGAACTTTATAGCCGATGAGCAGTGACCGTGGCATATTGCCAGAGCCAATGCGTCGGCAGTATCATCGGGCTTAGGTACGGAAGCCAGCCCGAGGATCGAGCGTGTCATCTCCATGACCTGCTTCTTTTCAGCCCTGCCGTAGCCTACAACAGACTGTTTTACCTGCAGAGGCGTGTACTCAAACACAGGCACGCCTCTTTCGGCAGCAGCGAGTATGATAACGCCTCTTGCCTGAGCAACATCAATGCCCGTTTTCTGGTTCGTGTTGAAGAAAAGCTTTTCGATACTCATGGCATCGGGCTTGAAGGTGTCAAGCACTGTTTCCATATCGTGATAGATATCCATGAGCCTCAGTGTGAAATCCGTGCCTGCTTCCGTAGTGATAGCGCCATAGCCCAACGGTCTGAACTTGTAGCCGTCATAATTCAGTATCCCATAGCCCACGATAGCATAGCCGGGGTCTATTCCCAGTATTTTCAACAGTACACTTCCTTCACAGCAAATCACTTCTTTTAATTATAACATAAACCGTTATATGTTGCAAGTTTTTTTGAAAATATTTTTCCGCAGTTCATTGTGATAAATACCTATTGTATCCGATGAAATTTGTTTAATCTGACTATCTGCAAGATAACGAAAAATGCTGACCGTCACGGCAAGGTAAGCGGTCTGCGATAAGAATATAAGCTATAAGCTATGATATCAGCTTCGGGGGTTATCAGCATCAACAGGAACCCACAGCCCTGAGCTGTTTTTTACCATGCCCGATCTGCGGCGGTCTATCTCTTCCATAAGCTTTTCGTTCATTTTCTTTTCAGCACTGTCCAGCATATCCGATACGGCAGTAAGCTCCTCATCGGAAAGAATATCTGCATTTATGTGCTTTATTCTCGGCATAATTTTTCCTCCCCATTATGGTATAAGTTAATATAAACTATACCACATTTTTAGGCTTATTTCAATCGGTATCGAAAAAATTTTCGTAAGCTACTTTTCGTACTCATTTTTCAGCTTTTCAAGAGCTTTTTTTTCGATTCTCGAAACATATGAGCGGGATATATCCAGCTTTTCCGCCACTTCCCGCTGAGTAAGGGGCTTTTTGCCGTAAAGGCCATATCTGTAAAGGATTATCTCCCGCTCCCTGTCGTCAAGGCTGTTTTCCACAAAACCGTACAGCTGGCGGGATTTTATCATGGTGTCTATCCTGTCAACCATGTTGTCGTCCTCGGCGATAATGTCCATCAGGCTCATGCTGTTGCCATCCTTGTCAACGTCAACAGGCTCATCAAGGTAAACGTCACGGGCGCTTTTCTTGGCACTTCTGAAGTACATCAGTATCTCATTGTCGATGCACTTAGCTGCATATGTGGCAAACCTGGTGGATTTGGAATTGTTGAAGGTGGATACCGCTTTTATAAGTCCTACAGTGCCGATGGAGATAAGCTCTTCCGTATCTGCGTTGGACGTGTAATATTTCTTCACCACATGAGCCACAAGCCTGAGATTATGCACGATAAGCTCAGAGCGGGCGGAAGTGTCCCCCTCTGCCATGCGGCGGAACGCCTCCGCCTCCTGCTGTGCAGACAACGGCTTTGGAAATACCGTGCCGCTTTCCATATGCAGTGCAAAGTACAGCATATTTTCCATAAGCCATGATATCAGTCCGCCGAACATAAAAAATCACCTCGGATATATTATTTAAAATAATATATTCAAGGTGAGATTTGTCCTATTCTGTTTTATTCGGCGGTATTGCTGCCGTTCTCTTCGGTAGCGGCGGAAGCAGCTGCCTTTTTCTCGGAAAAGCGCTTCATAGCCTGCATTCCGAAAATAATAACTCCGCCGATAAGGAACGGTATGATGCGGAATGTACCGAAGGTCATGGGAGGCTGAGGGTCATCAAGAGTTGCGGGACCCATAATAACTGCGTATATGGAACCTATCATCAGACCGATTATAAGGTAAACCGTTGCTCCCCTGTGCTTTTCAAGGGCACGCTGGATTATCTTGATTATTGAGATAACGCCTGTGATGATTCCCAGACCGAAAGCAATAAGAAGAGGGAGTGCATGGAAATCCAGATGAAGCAGGTCTTTTATTCCTGTGATTATGGGAACATACAGACCGAAAATGAGCATCAGCGTGGAGCCTGAAATTCCCGGGAGGATCATTGCGCATATTGCGATAGCGCCTGCAATAAATATGTAGAGGTACATCAGCAGGCCGGGGTTATCGAGGTTAAGACTGTTGTCGGTGCCGCCTACGGGGTTAAAGTGGGTTATAGCTGCAACTATTACTATGCCTATAAGCAGGAAGAATGACATACAAGCCCTGCCCTTCAGGCATTGCTTTTCTTCCATTATTACAAGAGGTATGGCAAAGATTATGAAGCCGATGAACAGAGATGATACGGTGTAAATATGGCTCTCAAACAGGCTTGACAGCGCAACCACCGCCATAAGGAAGCCGATTATCCAGCCTATTCCCAGATTTATCAGATAGAAAAAGGCTTTCTTGCGTTCCTCCCATGAGCCTGTTATCAGGTTGCCGAGAGCATTTATGAAATTGTCGTAAAATCCCATAAGAAATGCCACCGTGCCGCCCGAAACTCCGGGAACGCTGTCGGCAAGGGACATACAAAAGCCGTGTATGGCTGTGATGAGCTTGTTCATTGTTGTGACCTATCCTTTCCACTTGCGTTTTATGTATATATTTTGTTGTCCGAATGACAGGTTTCAGTATAACACACTTTACATTTCTTTGCAATAGAATGCTCTGAAATTATATGAGATTTTTACGAAAATTTCTTGAAATTTTCGGGTAAGTATGTTATAATGAACTTAATCGAAAATATGCGCCCGTTCAGAGCGCCTTTGTCGGATAAAAATGAAGGAAGGTCATATTATGGGCAGTTACATAAAAACCTACATGAGATCGGTAGATAAAGCCCTTGAGGACGAAAGCACCGACTTTGCGGCACTGAAAAGAGAACATCTTGTACAGATAGAGTTTATCCAGCACGAGCGCCTTATCCACCTTATGGTGACGATAATGTGCTGTATCCTGTTGTTTATAGGAATGTGCGTATTTTTCCTTTCGCAGCTCACTGCGTTTATGGTCGTAAATGCACTGCTTCTTATACTTGATTTCAGTTACCTTATATATTACTTTTTCATTGAAAACAGCACCCAGCAGCTTTACAGGCAGTACAACAAGATCTGCGCAAAGCTTGAGCCTGATAACAAGACCGTTACCGAGCTTCTGACCGATAAGAAAATGACCTGAACTTAATTTAGATTGGAGGATCTGCCGTGAAAGTCACACCGGAGATCGTTCGTGAGATTATAGATAAAAAAGATATAATAGTGGAGTTCCAGCCGATATATTCCCTTAACACAAGAAAGTTTATCGGTCTTGAAGCTCTTTCAAGAGGTGTTTACAACGGCGAGATAGTTTCGCCGTTTTTCCTGTTCGATTATGCCAAAAAGGACGGCACCGCATTAAAGCTTGACAGAATATGCCGTGAAAAGGCGATGAAGGCTTTTTCAGCCGAGACATCAGCTCCGTCACTGTTCATCAATTTCGAGACATCTGTTCTCAACGGCATAACCTCAGGCACGGGCGAGATAATGAAAACGGCTGCGGAAAACAACATTTCTCCCCAGAATATCGTTATCGAGCTTAACGAATCACAGGTAAAGGACTCCTACAACCTGATGATGTTCGTGGATTTTTACCGTTCAAAAGGCTTTCTTATTGCACTTGACAATGTGAGTGCAGGGCTTGACACCCTTAACCGCATAATGCTCATAAATCCCGATATCATCAAGATAGACAGGGCGATTGTCTCCCAGATAGATTCAAGCAAATATAATCAGGAGGTCTTCCGCTCCATCATCAACACCGCAAAGCAGATAGGCGCAATGACCGTTGCCGAGGGTGTTGAGACTGTAGATGAGGTCATCACCTGCATGATAATGGGCGTGGATTATTTTCAGGGATTTTATTTCCAGAAGCCTGAGCAATTCAACTATCTTTTCACCAACGAAGCAAGAATGAAAATAGAGGACGCTGCCCAGAAGCTTAACATCTCTACCAAGAAAAACCCCACCATTGTCAATATGAAGATCGAGAGCTACAAGCGCATCATTTACAATCTTGTGAACCGTCTTTCCTGCATGACAACGGACGATTATAACGCAGAGCTCAGAAATTACGTCAACGAGCATACCGAAATAGAATGTGCGTTCCTTATCAATAAAAAGGGCTTCCAGATAACCGACACAGTAATGTCCCCGGGTGTTGAGATACTGGAGGGTTATCACCCTGCAATAGTCGGCGTGAACCATGATATCAAGAATTATTTCTACGCTATAAAAGAGCAGATCGAAGACCCGTTTATTTCGGGCTGGTACATATCCAATGCAACAGGTAAGAGCTGTAAGACCATTTCCTCGAAATTCTACGATAAAAACGGTGAAATGATAGTTGCCTGCGTGGACTTGAAGAAGCAATAAAAATAAGAGCTTTCCGAAACAAAAACGGAAAGCTCTTTTCTTTTGCTGTGTCAGACTATTTTCAGTCCCAGAAGCTTTGCAAGCTCTATAGCCTGCTCGTAGTTTACCTTTACATCTTTAAGGGCGGACAGCGAAAATCTTGCGCCGCTTATACTGCTGCTTGAAAAATCACAGCCGCCTATGTCAGCTCCCCCGAAGTCGCAGCCGCTGAAAACATTGTTTTTCAAAGCAGTGCCCCTGAGCTTTGCATCGGCAAAGGAGCTTTCGTTGAGAGTACAGTCCTTTAGTGAGGATTTTTTGAATGTGCAGGCTCCGAAAGATGAGTAAGGCCCTGTGCAGTCGGAAAAAACACAGCTTTCCAGCAGGCTTTCGGAAAATGAGCTGCCTGTGATTCTGCATTTATCAAAGCTGCACTGCTTAAAGGTGCAGTCATACATATGTATATTGGAAAGGTCGCAGCCCTTGAAGCTTACATTTTTGAAATAGACCTTTTCAAACTCACATTCTCTGAAACGGCAGCTGTTGAAATCCGATTCCTCGATATCAATTCCGTAAAGCTTTATCCCGCACACCATATCATCGGAAAAGGACTGCTTTTCAATATCGTCCTCATTTTCCTGTGCATTGAGCATAATTTCCTGTAGATCCATAGAACACTCCTGTAAAAATTCAGGCTGCCGAGGTCATCGGCAGCCTGCTTAATTATTCATCATCAAAATTTCCGGGAATATGCAGCTGTTTTACAGGAATTCTTTTAAGAGGTGAATAAGAAAACTTGGGACAGGAAGCGTCCCCGTTTACGAGGCCTCTTTTTTCACATAAAACCTTTCCGCCGTCCTTTGCTCTTGTGCCGAATGCGCAATACTGACATTGGGGCTGAATATCGTTGCCGAAGTATTTCTTCTTTGCCATATGAACATTCCTTTCCTGTGGATGGATTATCCTGCGGCAATGATGTTTTATGTAATGCCGCTGTTTATCATTATTCATTATATCACATTTTTTTGTTTTTGACTATAGTTTTTTGTGAGATTATTAAAATCGTCATAATCAACAAAAATATAGAAAGTATTGGTTGATTATGACTAATAATGACAGCTTCTCTGCTGATGGAAGCGTTTACAGCCACTGCTTCTGTGGGAAAATAATCGGGCATTATCAGCCTGCATATCAGAAAAGCTGCGGCGGAGCATGGTATTCTGCACAGGAGTGCTTTCATAGGCGAAAATCCCCTGCAAACGGACATTATCTGTAAATGAACACAAATGCCTCCGAAGCTGAGCATTGCCGCTGCCATGGGGATAGTCACTGTAACATCGCCGAATATCCTTGTAAGATTGCTTATTTCAAGGAATGAACGCACAAAGGGATATATCTGTGCAGGCGGATATTTTATTGCCCGTGAAAGCAGTGCGGAGACTGCTCCGAATGCTCCAGCCTTGCCCAGTATTCCCATTACCGCCGCCATAAAGATTATCATGCCGCATATCATTGCCATGCTTTCCGCTCCCGCTCTTACAGATTCGGTGAACAGGCTTGCCGAGAATGTGACCTCTGCCTTTTCTTCCGACCGTGGAGGTATCTTTCGGGTAAAGGAGGTTAACAGAACTCCCAGCAGATTTGCCCCTGCCACGGCAAGAAAAATATATCCGCTCATGCCTGCAATATCGGGAGCGACGGCAACAGCCACGGCGGAGATATATGCAGGCCCCGGAGCGATGCAGAAACAGAGCATTTCTTCCGCCTGTTTTGGGGTTATTTTCCCCTCTGTCTCCATCTGGCTTATAAGCGAAGCGCCTATGGGATAGCCTGCGAACTGGCTTATGAGGAAGATTGGGAAAAACTCAGCGGGCATTCGCAGTATATATCGTGATATCCATGAAAAGGGTCTGCCGATGAGCTTATATGTGTTTGTGGATATCATCAGCTTTGACAGAACGGTGAATGCGTAAAGTGACGGTATCATTACCGTAAGGCACAGCCCTGCGGCAGTCTTTGCCTCGGCAGCTGTTTCACGGCACGCCCATATCATTGCGGCTGCGCAGGCTGTTAGGGCGATCGCCTGCAAGCGACCTTTCAGATGTGTTTCTTTCATGTTATCCTCCCGTTTCGGGCATATGAAAGCCCGTCCATCAATATATATAATATGAAGCGGCGGATAATATTCCGATAATCTTTTATCTGAAAGGAACGGTAATACATATGGATCTGAAGCCATTCAACACGCAGATAACCGTATGCGGCAATTCTTATCTGGAGATAGAAAACTGCAGGCGGATAATGGAATATAACGATATTTATCTTAAAGTAAAGGCATCGTCGGGGCTGGTGGTGGAGATATGGGGCACAAATCTGCGGCTTTCCGACTATAATACAGACGGCATATCCGTCCGTGGCAGGATAGCTTCCATTGAGCTCCACGGCAATGAGGACGAGGTGGAGTAAATGAATCTGTATGAAATAAGAAGCCGCACATATTTTGAGATATCCTCCGACAGCGGCGATTACAACAAGTTCGTAAATGCCCTGCGATGCAGTCCCGTGCAGTTCTTCGGGCTGGAGATACGTAAAAATGTTATCAGCGGATATGTCCGCACCAAGGATATGAAGCGCCTTTGCAGTCTTGCAGATGCGTACAGGCTCGATGTGACCCAAAGCCGTGAGCATGGTGCGGCGGTGGTCCTGAAAAAATATAAAAAGCGCTACGGTCTTGTGATAGGCTTTATGCTGTCTGTGGGGATAATAGCGTTCCTGAATGATAGGGTGATGATGATAGAGATAGGCGGAAACGAGACTATCTCCGACAGCAGGATAATATCGCTGCTTGAAGATACGGGCATAAGCATAGGCAGCAGGATATCCGACATTGACCTTCGCCAGGCGGAAAGGCGCATAAAGGGAATGGACAAGGACGTGGGCTGGATAGGTATTCGTCACACGGGAAGCAGGGTCGTGGTGGAGATATCCGAGCTTACCGAGCCGCCCGAAATGCAGAGCAAGAACACTCCATGCAATATTGTGGCATCAAGGGACGCACAGATAAAAAATGTCCGCCTTTACAGCGGAATGCTGGTGCCGATGGTGGGCGATGGTGTAAAAAAGGGTGATATCATTGTAAGCGGAGTGGTAGATACAAAATACGGCAGAAGCTTTTATGTCCATTCTATCGGGGAGATAACAGGGATATACACTGAGAAAATGACCTTTTCCAAGCCGCTTGAATGTGAGGAATATGTGGGAGCTGGCACGGCAGAAAAAAAAGCCATATCTATTTTCGGGAAGCGCTTTGTTTATTCCTCCGAGGGCAGTGTTGACGGCGAATATGAGTACAATGAGGACGAAACTCCCCTGACACTTGGAAAAATAACCTTTCCCGTTTCAAGGGTGGATATGCACTATCATTTGCTGGAAAAAGCGACTGTCACCCGAACCGAGGAGGAAGCCGAACAGCTTATTGGCGAGAGGATAGACAGGTACGAGAAAAACTTTATCACAGGAAATTCCGAGATAGTTCAGCGGGATATTGAAAAAAGCGTATCGAACGGCGTTGTGACCTTTTCCGTTACCTATACTCTCGAGGGTGAGATAGGCGTAGAAAAGCAGATATTTGCAAGATATGAGGACGCACAGGGACTTGAAAAGAAAACAGAAGAGAGTAAGTGAAAAGATCCTCTGGCCGGATATCAGTCAGAGGATCTCTTTTATTTGTGCAGGTCTGTTTTGTGCTGTTCTTCGTATTTGTGCTTGGTTGCAAGTCCGCCACGGATATGGCGCTCACGTTTGTTTGTTTCAAGTATCTCTTTCACTGCGGGAAACATTGACGGACTTATTTTCGGCAGCTTTTCTGTCAGGTCTTTGTGTACGGTCGTAACAAAAGCGAAAATCGCTGCCTATTTTCAGCTCGTCCAAAAGATCAAAATAAACGTCTATTTTTCCGCTTTTATCCACAGTGATCTTGCTGATGATCTGCCTGAGTTGGGTGTTGGTCATTTTCTCAAATGTAGTTATTGCTTTCGCAGAGGAGAACATATTTTCGAGTTCTTTTTGAAGGCTGTCCCCTTTTGCCGCTCTGCCGTCAATGAGCCGAAGCTCGCTGCGGATATTTTCCGCTTCCTCGTTTATATCCTTTGCCTTTGTATTCAGCTCATCACGGGAAATAAGCTCGTCAACGTACATATCCATATACCTTTCACGCTTTTTTTCAAGCTTTCTCAGCCTTGATTTAAGCTCGGAGATTTTTTCGGCACTGCTGTCACTTTTGCCGCATATCTCATTGAATCGTGCGATAACAGTGCGTGTGAATTCTTCTCTGTTTGCGATTATCCGGGAAAAGTATGCCTGCAGGTCATGGGTAAGGTCGGCTTCGTTTATAATTGTGCGGTTGGGGCAGCTGCCTGTGCCGTTGGAGTTTCGTCCGCTGCATATCCATCGGACGCTGCCACGGTAAACAGAGCGCCTGAAAGAATATCCGCATTCACTGCATCGGATAAGTGTGCTGTAAAGGTGTTTGCTGCTTTGCCGCTCATGGGTCATGTTAAAAGCGGCGTTGCGCTTTTTTAGCAGCTCCCCTGCCTGTTGGAAATCCTCATCTGAGATGATCCGCAGTTCGGGGCGGGAGACGATTATCCAGTTGTCCTCGCTTTTTGCAATGCGCTCCCCTGTCAGGAAGTCCTTGACCTCCTCTTTGCCGTTGACTATTCTGCCTGTGTATATGGGGTTGGTGAGTATCCTGCACACAGCGTTCTGAGTCCATTTGCTGCTGCGTTTTGTTCTTATTCCTTTTTCATTAAGGGCGTTTGCGATTTTAAGCGCTCCCATTCCTTTGCTGAGGTACATATCGTAAATATCATGTATCACAGCGGCTTCATGCGGATTGATATCCATATTGAAATAGTTCCCCGCTATTTTGTCATAGCCGAAAACGATGTTTGGAACACGTCCCTTTTGCGCATTGACCCGCTTGCCGAATTTTACACGCTTGGAGGTGTTTGCGGACTCCTCCTGCGCAAGCGCCGCAAAAATGGTAAGCACAAATTCTGAATTGCCCAGCACTTTCTGATTTGATGTTAGGAACACGGTCTCGATATCAAGTTCTTTAAGGGTGCGTATGCTTTGCAGGAAATCCACGGTGTTGCGGGCAAAGCGTGAGATGTCCTTTACCACTACCATTTCAAACTGCCTTTGCCTTGCGTCCTGCATGAGCCTGATAAATTCTCTGCGGTTCTTTATTTTTGTGCCCGATATGCCCTCGTCGGCATACAGCCGTACCATATTGTGACCGTTCTTTTCCGCAAATTCGGCAAAGAACTTTTTCTGGGTCTCAAGGCTGTTGAGCTGGTCTGATTTATCGGTGGATACACGGCAGTATGCGGCAATATTCATTGCGTGGCTTCCTTTCATATTACATAGCTTTAGGTAATATGATAGCATACTTTATGTGGGGAAAAACGGTGTTTGGTAGTTGTTATGGGTAAAGTAATTCCACAGATATCTTTGCGCAGTAAAAATACAGGTCAATATCCATTTCACAGCAGCTGAACTTGTAGCGGCGCTCCTGACCCGGACCATAGTCATCAATAACAAGCCCGTGAAAAAATCCGTTGAGGGTATCAAAGCTTATCCGACCGCTTACATCTGTTAACATCATTTTCAGCCAGTATTTCTTTTGCTCGTCCCGAATAACCATTTCAATATTATTGATATAGTCGTATTTGTCGGTATCATCAAATACGGTCTGATATTTAAATTCGTCAATGAAATTGAAAGTGTCCCAGCGATGGCAGCTTTCGGGCAGCTTGCTCAGGAGTATGTCAATGCCTTCAATATCTTTCATTTGATCCATTACATATATTCCGCTCATGGCTTATCTTCCGTTCAGTTCTTGTCATCTTTAAGGCGTGATTTTACAGCGGCAATGACTGTCTGAAGCACCTTTATTCGGGCATATTTCTTGTCATTGGCTTCTATCACGTTCCACGGGGCATAGGCGGAAGATGTCTTTGCAAGCATTTCGTTGACGGCAGCTTCATACTGCTCCCACTTTTCCCTGTTGCGCCAGTCCTCATCGGTTATTTTCCACTGCTTAGCAGGGGTGTTCTGACGTTCTGTAAAGCGCCTGAGCTGTTCGTCCTTATCTATCTGGATCCAGAATTTTACGATTATAAAGCCGCTGTCGGAAAGCTCCTTTTCAAATCCGTTTATTTCATCGTAAGCCTGAGCGCAGCGTTCGGCGGGAGTAAAGCCCTCGAGTTTTTCCACCATAACTCTTCCGTACCAGGTGCGGTCGAAAATGGCAATGTGGCCTGTCTTGGGAATATTGTTCCAGAAGCGCCACAGGTAATGGTGAGCAAGCTCTGTTTTATCGGGAGCGGCAATGGGTATCGCCTCATAGCCTCTTGGGTCAAGGGCAGATGAGATGCGCTTGATAGCTCCGCCCTTTCCCGCAGCGTCCCAGCCCTCAAATGCGATTATCATGGGTATTTTTGCCTGATATAGCTTGCTGTGGAGTTTGGAAAGCTCTTTCTGGCATTTCTTCAGCTGTTCGGCATAAGCTTCGTCCGAAAGCGTTTTGTTTTCAAGTGAAATATCGGAAAGCTTTGGCATTGGCAGCAACTTGTATTGCTTATCGGAGGTAAAAGTTACCTTTGGAGAATCAAGGGCACTTGTTATACGGTTGGCAACGGTACTGAACATCTGATATTTGGCGAAAGTCTTATCGGTTGTGTCGATAACAGTCCAGTGAGCCTGCTGAGTATCGGTCTGGGTGAGCATATCGTCAAATGCCTTATAATATTCGTCATAAAGCTTGTGACGCTTTTTATCCCGCTCGTTCACTCTCCACTTGGTCTCGCTGCTTTCACGAAGCTTGTCAAAGCGGCGCTTCTGCTCCTCCTTGCTGATCTGCAGGAAGAATTTTATGATAAGATAGCCGTCATTTCTCAGCTGACGTTCAAATTCGTTGACGGTCTTTACTCTGCGGGCGTATTCCTTATCGGAGATATCCTCTTCCATACATGCGACTGCAAGCTCCTGATACCAGCTTCTGTCCATGACTGCCATTTTGCCGTATTCGGGGATATTTGCCCAGAAGCGTTTCATCATAGGATAGCGCATCTGAGCGCTGTCAGCAGGCAGGGTGGAATAGACCTTGAAAAATCTGGGGTCAAGATGTTTTATAAGGTCGCCTATCAGACTTCCCTTTCCCGATGCGCTCCAGCCTTCAAAAATAATGATGACTGGGAGCTTGTTTTCTCGGATTTTCAGCTGAAGCTCTGCAAGCGTCTGCCTGAGCTGAACGGTCTTTTCTTTAAGGTCGGAATTATCATTGGTGTTTGTTAATGCGTTTTCAAGCATATAAGCGTCCTCCTTTTTGTGCCGATGAACTTTAAAATATATTAACATATTCAGCCGTGATTATCAAGAGCTTTTTGGCGATATAGGCAAATTTTATCAAATCTCTTGGCAAATGGATTAGCCTGCGCTAATATATAAATGACCCAAAACAAGTATGGTCATTTAATTGACAGAGGTGTAAAATACCTGTATCATGCTTTTATAGGCAGGATACGGAAAATAAGAACTTGTCTTCACAAGATAAATGTGGTATAATAAGAACCCGTCTTCACAAGCATATGCGCACGTCTTTTCGGCAAATTTTGCCG
>ERZ860322.8-NODE-8-length-148141-cov-26.558932_pt1 | contig 148141 bp, 130 predicted proteins | sample MGYA00509979_ERZ860322 | MGnify/ENA primary metagenome ERZ860322 (study PRJEB30046, sample SAMN00715217) | human gut metagenome | study: EMG produced TPA metagenomics assembly of the A metagenome-wide association study of gut microbiota in type 2...
ATGGTTTATGTTTGCGTTTTGATCTCAGGGGTTGCACTTACTTTTGCATTTGACCGGAACAGTCCAGCCGAAGGTGTCTTCGGTCTTGCCCCACTGAATGCCTGTAAGGGTCTCGTAAAGCATATGAGAAACAGGACCGATCTCACCGTTGTTAATGGTCATGATCTTGTCGCCGTACTTCAGCTCGCCGATGGGAGAGATAACTGCGGCTGTACCTGTACCGAATGCCTCGTCGAACTTGCCCTCGTCATAAGCCTTGGTAAGCTCGTCGATCTCAATGTTTCTCTCGGAAACTCTGTAGCCCTTGCTTCTGAGTATCTCAAGGCAGGACTTTCTTGTGATACCGCCGAGGATAGACTTTCTTTCAAGGCTGGGAGTAAGAACTTCGCCGTCAATTACGAAGAATACGTTCATAGCGCCTACTTCCTCTATGTACTTGCGGTGAACACCGTCAAGCCAGAGAACCTGCTCGTAGCCTACCTTGTCAGCCTCTTCCTGAGCCTTCAGGGAGATAGCGTAGTTAGCAGCAGCCTTTGTGAAGCCTGTACCGCCTGTTACTGCACGTACATAGTTCTGCTCAACGTAGATCTTTACGGGAGCAAGGCCTGCCTCGTAGTATGCGCCTACAGGAGAGCAGATGATGCAGAAAAGCAGATGCTTTGCAGGGTGAACGCCAAGCATGGGGTCAACTGCGAAAATAAAAGGACGAATGTAAAGAGAAGTGCCGTAATTATGGGGAACCCAGTCCTGGTCGATCTCCACGAGCTTCTTGATAGCCTCAACGCCGAACTTCTCATCAATAAGAGGAATACAGAGACGGTCATTTGATACGTTCATTCTTGCCATATTCTGCTCAGGGCGGAACAGCTGTATCCTGCCGCTCTCGGTTCTGTAAGCCTTCATGCCCTCAAAATCAGCCTGACCGTAGTGGAGGCACATTGCGGAAGGCTCAAGAGGAATAGGGCCGTAAGGAACTATTCTTGCATCATGCCAGCCCTGACCATCATCATAGTTCATAAGGAACATATGGTCAGTGAAAATTTTACCGAATCCCAGCTTGGATTCATCAGCAGGCTTTGCCTTAGGCGATGTTGTTTTTGTGATTTTGATCTCCATAATTAAAATCTCCTTTTTACTAATCTTCAAGAAGCAGCCCTAAAGCCGCCAGATGTTATCAGTATTTATGTACGGAAGAAGAAACTTCCGCGTAATTTATATAATTATACCATACACAATTATATTTTTCAAGTCAAAGTTATATAAATTCCTCTTGATTTTTTTTATTTTATATGATATAATGGACAAGTCACCTGATATAAGGTGAATTTGTCTCCGTAGCTCAGCAGGATAGAGCGTTCGCCTCCTAAGCGAAAGGCCATGGGTTCGAATCCCGTCGGGGACGCCATTAAGTGCAGATCTTTTCAAAAGGTCTGCATTTTTTTATGCAGCATTAAACAAAGCGGTCTGATGAAATCGCCTCATCAGACCGCTCTATTTTTAGTCGTATTTTTTCAGAACGCTTACCGCTCCGATAACTATTTCGGAAGCCTTTTCAAGGTTCTTGACTATCTTTTCGGCATCGCTGCTGGTGCGTGCCATTTCCATAGCCTGATTAACAGTCTCCCTGCCCACATCTACCTGAGTGCGGTAAATGTCGTCCAGCTGGGACATGGCAAACTTTTCAAGATTGCTGTAGCAGTCCTTCAAATCCTTGATGGTGTTGTTTCTGATATCATCGTAATTTTCCAGAGCGGAATCAATGATCTCGGACTGGCGCTTCTTTTTAAGGATATTCCTGAAAAAGGGCATTGTGGTGGAGGGAAATCCCATCTCACGGTCAGCACCCTGAGAAGCCGCAGCCTTTACCTTGTCCGCAACGAAAGTGTTTACGTTTACTGTCTCGCTGCACGATATCCTTGCGCCTGCAAGGTTTGCTATGCCAAGCTTTCTCGAAAGCTCAGCCGCCATATCGTCAATGATGTTGTTAAGGCGTGACTGATGGATCTCCAGGCACTTTCTATAAGCCTCGCCCACCTTATCCATAAGGTAGGAGTAGAAATGTCTCTCCACGTCCTCGTCGTTGGCAGTGGTACGGCAGGCAAGAATATCCTCTCTGAGCTTTGTGAAGAACTCGTACATCCAGTGCTCCGCTTCCTGCATCATCTCGGTGATGGAAAGGATTATCTTGGGCTTCTGGCTTTCCAGAGCAGCGGCAAGTGTGGTGCACTCGTGCTCAAAGTCAACGGAAAGCTCATCAAGCTTCTGCCTGTCCATCTTGACCATGTCGCTTATCATGTTGAGACGGTTAAGGGTGTCGGAAAGCATGAGCCTAAGCATGGAGAATACACGCTGGGTGCGGATAGTGTCCTTCTGAACAATTATCTCACGGGAAAGAGCCAGCTCAAATTTAAGGAACTGATTTTCGTAATAATCCTGAAAGCCCTTGATGTCGGGGCGGATAAGACCAATCTTTCTGCGGTACTCGTCGATGCCGCTTATGCCGTAAACCTCGGCGTAAGGGATTATCTGGGAGCACTTTTCGCTGATTCGGTCGATTATCTTCTCGATATCCTCCATGGAGTTCATGGCGTCTATCATATTTACCAGCACGAATACCTTGCTGAAATTCTGGGGAACGATGTGGCTTGCAATGAAATACTGCTCCGACTCGGAAAAGGGAGACAGTGCGGAAGCCACGTAAATAACAGCGTCCGCCTTGATAAGGAAGTCCTTTACCTGATTGTCAAGGTCGTCAAGGTCACTGAGACCCGGGGTATCGACTATCTGTATCTCCTTGAGGATAGGTGCATCGCTGCGCACATCAAGATAATCCAGCTCGCCGGGGAAGAAATCCAGCAGACCCGAAAGCCTGTCACGGCTCAGGTCGTCCTGGGTAAGGGTAACACGCTTGCCGTTTTTGAGCACAGCCTCCACCGAAGGGCGCTCACCGTATGAAATGCAGTTGATGGTAAAGGTCTCGGGAGCAACGTTTACAGGAGCAATGGAGCGGCCCAGTATGGCATTGATAATGGTGCTCTTTCCACGTTTGAAGTCGCCGATGACCATCAGCGAAAACGGCTGATCCATCTTCTGACCGATGACAGAGTCCCACTTGGACATTCTTTCCACAGCCTCGTCACCGAGAATGGCGGAAAGCTCGGGGTCTTTCACCAGCCTTGAAAGCTCACTGCGAACATACGCAATATCCGCAGCGGCATTGTCGTAATTTTTTTCCATCGTTATCCGTCGTCCTCCTTTACGCAGAATGGCTGCTGCCTGCGTCGGCTATGATGTCGCAGCGAATTTCAAGGGACTGCTTGTTTCCGACGTGTGTCATAGGCGCAGAAAGGTCAGGCCGCCAGATGTACAGTATCTCGCATCCGATAAATTCCATTCCCGCAATTATCCTGCGCTCGTCGTGAGAGCATTCGCTGCCCATTTTAAGGCTGCGGACAGGTGTTACGTGGAATGTCTCATATCTTTTAAGAATGCCGTCAATATCAATGCCCGTGTTTACAGCTCCGAAGGAATCGGGAATGCCCCTGCGCCTTACGGAAGCATATACCTGCGGGAACTTGCTTGGGTCATCAAGGCAGATTATGCCCGCACGGTCGGCGGTGATATCGCCCAGAATCAGCCATTTGTTAAGGCTGTAGTTCAGCTCTCTAACATTGCTCTTCACATTATCGGCAGGGTTTTCGGAAACATCTCCCCTGCTGATGCCGGGATATGTGAAAGCGTAGTTGAATGCGGAGTGCCTGTTCTGGAGCCTTCCGCACTCGCAGCCGATAAGATAGCAAAGCTCATCATAGGAGCAGTTGTCGGCAATATCGCTTGTCATGACAATGCACGGCTCTATGCCGTCACCTGCCATGGACATTATCTCGGGAACGTCGCCCGCCTTGCGGACAAGCACAACGGGCAGGCTTATCTGAAGCCTCTCGCTGCATTTTTTTGCAGCCTCATACGCCTTGGCATGCTGCATGGAGCCTGCGCTGTCACTGCTCTGGAAATATCTCTTGAAGCGGTTGGGGATATCGCTGCTGATGATAGCCTTGTAAAGGCGTGACCAGCCCGAAAAGCCACCTATCTTCTGCCTCATGGCAAAATCCGCATCAAAGGCATAATCAAGAGTTCCGCCGACAACGTGTTCCTGATAGGAACGTGTTCTTGCGACCAGATAATCGCAGAACGATGTGTTTATATCCATAAGAGGATTGTATGAATCCGTCATCAGTAAACCTCCGAATTACTCATAATCGTCCGACAGTATCTCGGTAAGACTCTTGTGGAGGTTATAGGTTTCCGCAAGCATACCGCCAACATTTTCGGCGATACTCTGGAGCCTGATCTTTTCATTGTCGGACATAGTTTTCTTCTGCTGCTTGACTTCATTGAGGTTGTCGAGGGTCTTCTGGGTATCCTTCAGGATTATCTCAGTCTCCTGCTCGATCTGGTTTTTAAGTCCCGCAAAAGAGTTATATACCTGCTGACGCACAGATTCTGTGAAGTCGGAATTGATACGCATTTCATGGAACTGCTTCTTTACATTTGCCTTAACATTTACCTTGAACTTATCGATACGTTCCTGAACCAGCAGCTTATCAACGGCAAACTTGCCCGTAAATGTGCCTGCAAAGCCCGCAAACGCAAGTATGCACAGACCCGCAGGGGTAAGGAATGCGCCGCCCACAACGGTAGTTACCAGCAGGAAAGAGGTAGCGAGCCATGTGGTAAGACCTGTAAGTCCGCCAAGCAATGCGCCCTTGATGCCTGCCTCTCTGAATCCGATGAACAGACCGCCAATGCCGCCTGTGCCTATAACGGAGCCGATGATGCTGTCAACAGCGCCTCCGTTCCTGTTGTGCTTAGCCTGAACGGAGAACATTTCCTGGATACGGTTTAAGGACTCGAAGAATTCGTCCTGGAAGGACTGGAGACGTACAGCTTCCTCCGACAGACCAACGTTGATGTCGTTCTGGATCTGCTCGCAGATGAGCTGTGCCTTGTTCTCGATATTTTCCTTTATCTTCTGTGTAAGCTTTTCATAAACAAGCTTGAGCTTTTCACGCTTGAGGTCGTCACCGCACATCTGATAGTCGTCGATGACCTGCATAGCAGTCTCCTCTATCTTGACCCAGTATTCGTCAAGGATAGGCTGCAGCTGCTCGAATACCTTGTTGGCAGCGTTGTTGATGCGAACAAATTCCTCACGCTTCTTGGTACGTATCTCCTCGATCTCTTCAATGGCAAGCTGATACTTCTCCATGAATTCGTCGGTCTCCATAACAAGAGCGTTTTCGTGGATAACTATAGAATTGATGATCTCAGAGCCTGAGCTGATTATCTTGTTTGCAAGTATCTGGAGAGTAATTGAACCTCTCTCCTTGGTGAGCATGGTCTCAAGAACGCTTTCAAACTTGGGGAAGTTACTTTCTGCCAGCATAGCATCATCGTGAGCTTCCTTTGCCATGAGAGCCTTCTTTGCGTAAACGCCGATTACCTTGGGCTTTCCTATCTTGCGCTTGTAAACGGCAAATTCCTTGGAATTTTCGCCCATGACCTTCTTTGCCTTATCCATTACATAGCTGCAGATACGCTTCTCGACAGTCTCAACTATTCTGTCCTCGTCCTCCTTGGAGAAGGTTCCGAAGCAGTTGACCGCAAAGATGATCCTTCCCAGATCGCTTGTGAGCATCTTGTTTTCAAGGAACTCCTTTTCAAACTGGGAGAAAGGAGAGTTTGCGCTGATAACGAAAACCGCAGCGTCAATCTCGGGCAGGATAGACATGGTAACATTGGTCATCTGCTCATCATCGTTAAGACCCGGAGTGTCTATAATATCAACGTGGTTCTTGCAGAAATCGGTGTCGTAATAAACAGTGGCTTCCTTGACAGTCTCAGCCTTCTTTTCGGATTCAAAGGAAAGCTTTGTAACATAGTCAGCCAGATGGTTGATATCTACCTTTTCGGAAGAGCCGTCCTTGTATTCCACCACAACATAAGGGTCCTTGCTGTATGTAACTCTGTTGAGAGTGGCAGTTGCGGGAAGGACATCGGCAGGAAGCACCTCCTGACCGAGAATAGCGTTGATGAGCGTACTTTTTCCACGCTTGAACTCACCTACGATAGCGACCTCGAAATGCTCGCCCGCATTCTTGGCAATAACGTCGCCGATAGACTTTGCCGTATTATCGAGCTGGAGAGAGGAAGCATATTCCCTGAGCTGCTCCAACGAGTCGATCAGTTCATTTACGGTGTCACGGAAAGAGGCGTAGCTTCCGAAATCATAAGTCTGTTGTTCCATTATAAACCTCCTGTAGAAAATTCTGCAAACGGCAAAACGCCGCAGGCAGTGGATTTATCAGATGTCAAACACAGAAAGCCGCATAGACTTTCTGCACCAATCACGCAAAATCGCAAGGGGCAAATAGGCACAAAAAGTCCGCATATTTACCCCATAATATATAATATTATATCATATTTTTCTTAATAAAGTCAATGAGAGACAAGCTGTAAATCACACAAATTAAGGAAGCATTTTTGGGCATACCGAACAAATCCACGCATATTTTACCCCGCTGCCTTTAAAAAGGTTACAAATTTATTAAAAAAAGAAGCCCGCCTGACATGACGAGCTTCTTCATATTTCATATTAAGATGTTTAAATAGTTAGGCGGACTCACTCCTTGCGTTTTAAAGCATTCCACTCATTCGGCTGTGAAGTAAAATCATTGCTTCGATCACACCTTTATATAACTGCAATTCATAGAACCTAATCTATATTAAGCATTCATCATGCGGAAATTATCAAAGTGATTTTCGCATTCAAGGCACATCTTATGCCATTGGAAACAACTCCGTTTTCTTAAAATTTTGTCTGAGAAAGATTCAACTTTCCATGGGACTTATCTCCTGTCAGTAAATTTTCATCATTCAGGCATTCACTGTGCCATTGGAAACAACTCCAAACTGTACAAATTTGTTGTATTGGTTGGAAAAATCAGCTTTCCATCGGACTTATCTCCTGTCATATATTTTTTATTTTACAGGCAAACTCAGCGTGCCATTGGAAACAACTCCGCTTTTAAGATTCCGGTAAGACCGGTGATAGAACTTGAGGCATTGAATGTTATGCCATGGGACTCACTCCTGTTTCTTTAAAATTCAAGCATAAAAGCCTGTCCTATCATCATATGAGATCATCCTTTCGGGATGTAAATTTCGTAATTTAAAGTGTGCCGTGCTTTTCAGCTGTCGGCGGAGACTAAATAGTCAAATCGTAAAAACCTCTTGTAATCATAGCTTAATCACCCTTTCGGTAAGATTTCAGCCTGCCGCTGCATTTCTGCACTGTTGCGGCGAATTTAACAAATACAGAGAATATGGAACCTCTTTTTCATAACATCATCAGACCCTTTCCTTGGGGATATCCTGCCGCTGCCTTTCAGCATTCATGCGGTAAAGTTACTTCTGTGTCGGACTCACTCCCTTGCGTTATCGTTCAAATATTCAGATCATAAAATCCTCTTGTGATCATAGCTTAATCACCCTTTCGGTAAGATAAGCCTGCCGCCGCCTTTCAGCACCGATGCGGCACATTTAGTGAATACAGAGAATGTGATAACCTCTCGTCATAATATCAAACCCTTTCATCGGGATATCCTGCCGCTGCTTTTCAGCATTTATGCGGTAATGTTATCGGTATTTCGGACTCACTCCTTGCTTTATGATTTAAATATTCAAATCGTGAAATTTCCTTCCGAACATATTTACCAGATCCTTTCCGATATCCTGTCCTGCCGCCGCTTTTCAGCGATAATGCGGTAAACTCAACAGCCTGTCGGACTCACTCCCTTTCACTTAAAATTCAAGTATGAACCTCATTTTCATAGGAATCATCCTTTCGGACTTATTGTCACAGCCGATCGGGGGAATAGCGTCCCGACACAGCGGACTGTATATCATCTTAACTGCCCTGCTTTAATGTCATTTCATCCGGATATAAATATAGCCCTCTCCATCGGACTTATCCCTTTCATCATTTTCTGACGAGATGTTCTTTGGAAGAAGGTATAAAAATACCGCCCACACATTCGTGCTGCGGCTCTTGTTAAATCTGCTTTTTTACTGAACTAATCGTTCTGTGGATCCGAAGTGGTCAGTTATCAAACTGAACTTCCTTTAAACTTCGCTGACGATCATTAAAGCAATTCTGCAAAAAACGAGCCGCTGCGGAACATCCCGCTATTAAACTGCTGCTCACTAACGTCTGCCATCGGACTCGCCTTCCTTTCCAAACTAATTGCAGATTGCTTTCACTCCGAAAGTCTGCTGTTCTGTGAAGAGGAAACCCATCGGAATCTTCCGAACCTCTTGGTTCTCTGTTTCCTTATCTTGGTCATTTCCCTTTCCTTGATACTAATATACCACACCCATTAGTAAAAGTCAATAGTTTTGAGCATAAAATACTGCATATCTTTTGTGCATTATTTTTATTCACTTTCAATATTGACTTTTTATATAAAATGTAGTAAAATAAAAATGTTGGGTCGCTTCTCATCGGAATAATCTGTAAAAAGCGGCATACTATTATATTAAAATACAGGAGGTAACGAGAATGGCTGATTACGATATGGGCGCTGATCTTTTCACTCTCACCGATGAAGAGGGCGTTGAGCAGACCTTTGAACTTATGGATACCTATGAAGATAAGGACGGCAATGTTTATTACGCACTTGTTCCTTATTATGAGAACCCCGAGGAAATGGTCGAAGCCGATACTGAGCTGGTTATCCTCAAGAGCGAGGACGACGGCGACGAAGAAACTCTTGCCTCCATCGACGATGATGACGAGTACGAGAGAATCGGCAAGATCTTCATGGACAGACTTTCCGAGATGTTCGACGACGACGCCGAATAAGCTTCAGCGTCAAGCGTCACAGGGCATTATGCAAATTTACAAAATTCATCCGTCAAAATTGACAGATATTTATATTGATTTTTGCTCCGTTCTGTGATATACTACACTTAAAGAAAAACTTCTGCCTTGACCGATAAAGTGTGGTTTTATAATCCAACACTTTTATTTAGGGATTCAGTCTCCTTTGACGGATTGCAGACCTCCCGCCGCATTAGATGTGCGGAACTACGGACGCAGGGAGCGTGAAATCAAAGGGCTGTTGCCCACCTGCCTTTGTGCGGGTTTTATTCGCCACATGGCGGCAAGGCGGTGTTTTCTAAAAAAAGCTCAGTGCCTGCGGTTCTCCGTAGGCACTTTTTTTGCCGCATAAGCTATAAAAGCAGGTATCCCAGCGCAGCCAGCAGCGGCAGGTCGGCTCCGTTTCTGGCAAGAATAACTATCAGCAGGATTATGATGATCTTTTCCTCATCAAGCTTTATGCCCCCAAGCATTCTTCCAAGGTCAAAGCCATTATTTCCCGCAGGCCTCTGAATGTTCTGCTCACGGGGCTGCTGCTCACGTGGACTTTCCCTTGCATTCATTCCCCTGTCACTGCGTTCATAAAGGTTATTCCGCTCGGGAGCGCTGCGGGAATTATCCTGCATACGCCTGTCATTTCCGCCGTACATTCGGTTTCCCATATCGGGCGGACGCCTGCCCATGTTCATGCTGCGGTACCGCATATCTCCTGCGGGCATTGCTCTTCTGCCCCCATCTGTCATATTATCATCTCCACGGAATGACTATAAAAGCGAATCAAGGCTGCCAAGAAGCCCGCTGTCCTTCAGCGCATTTGCTGCGGAGTAGAGCTTCAGCATCCTGACCGCCTTATCCACCCTCTCCTGTTTGTCCCCGCTCAGATGAGGACGCAGCGCCATAAGCAGCGCCCTGTTTTTATCCTCACCGTTCATCGCCGCCAGCACCTTGCTTACAGCCGTGAGCATATTGGGGTCAAACTGCCCGCCCATCAATCCCGCAAGGCTCCCGAAATCAAAGCCGCCTTGGCTGCTCTGACCGTTCTGACCGCTCTCCCCGCTTTTGCCGTCGGAGGGCATTTCCGATTTGAGCATATCCGCCAGCTCTTTTATCTGCTGCATACTTTCGGGGTCACTTAGCAGCGAACCCAGCATATCGTTCATATCCTCCATCGGCTTCACCTCCAGTGCGGCTATGTAATCACATATTATCTGCGGCCGTTGTTATTCTGTCCGCCCTGACCGCCCGTCAGCTTCTGATAAAGTGCCTGCGCCTGCGGTGCGCTCATAAGCTTTTCAAGCATCTGGGGATTTGAAAGCACAGCGTTGAATTTCTGGGCTTCATCGGGCTTCATGTTTTTGATGGCACTGTCGAATTTGCCCTGCATAAGCTCACGCTTCAGCCTTTCGGGAGGCATATTCAGCTTTGAGCCTACGGTTTTGAGGAGCCTGTCGAGGTTTTCGGGATTTGTGCTGCGAATGTCCATATAGCTACCGCCTTTCAAAATAAGTCCGTCAGCGTGGTTATAATTACAATGACGAAAAGACTTTATTTCTTTACATATTTATGTTATAATGTATTTAATTAGACTACCGAGTGAGCTTACTGTCGGTGCCACTATCATATTATGCACAAGGAGGAATTCTGTGAGAATAATTGCAATGTCCGACTCCCACGGCAACGCATATGCACTGAAAAAGATATTTGAACGCACCAAGGATACGGGCGATATTTTCGTTCATCTGGGCGACGGTCAGCGTGAGCTTGACCTTATGCGTGCCGAATACCCCTCTCTTGAGATACACCACGTTGCTGGCAACTGCGACTACGGCTCCGTATCGCCTAATTTTGAGGTGATACCCTGCGGAGATACAAAAATTCTCATTACCCACGGTCATATCTACGGCATAAACTACGGCAGAGAGACTCTCCGCTGCACCGCACAGAATTTCGGCTGCAAGGTAGCCCTTTTCGGTCACACACACTGCCGATACGAGGGCTATGAGGACGGCGTTTATCTTATGAACCCCGGCAGCTGCTCATGCCCCAGGGATTTCAACAAGCCCTCCTACGGCTTTGTGGATATAATCACAAACGGTATAATCACAAATATCGTGGATCTGGACTGATAACAAGTAATACGAAAGGATCATTATATTATGGAACTTAACGGATTGAGCGAAAGAGCAAGAAAGCTTATAGAATCATGCGGCTACGGCAAGCCACACTTTATGTCCGAGGACGATGTTGCCGAGCGTCAGGCTTTTTTTGAGGAGGAGGGCTACACCGTTTCCGATGAGGCAAAGGAAATAATCGACAACTTTTATATGCTCTCCATCGGAAAGCACGGTACATTCAAGGACGGCACCTTTGTTATCACCGAAAACGATGATATCGAAAACAAACTGGTGGTGTATCCCGAAAATATCTATGATGCCGCTCACCTGTTCAAGCAGCTTTCCGACGCAGTGGGTGACTACATTATCCCTCTGGGACTTATCAACAACGACTTTATCGCTATCGGAAGCAGCGGTAAAATATATATCATCGGCGATGACGTTTATGTTGGCGGAAATTCATGGGTAGAGTTTCTCAATAATTTTGCGGATAATTTTTCATCATTAAAAAAGGATTAAATGTCGAAATTGGGCTTGAAAAAAATATACGGATATGATATAATTATATAAATTTGATGATAAATCCAACGCTAATGAAACGAGGCTGATAATCCAATATGGCTGAACTTGTATATAACGAACAGGGCAGACTGCTTTTTACCGAGGAAATGAGAAAGGAATATACTATCCTTATCCCCAATATGCTCCCTATCCATTTCCGTCTTCTGGAAAGAATTTTCAATAACCACGGATATAGAATGAAGCTCCTTACCTCCACAGGAAGAAAGATCGTGGACGAGGGACTGAGATATGTACATAACGATACCTGCTACCCTGCACTGCTCACTATAGGTCAGTTCATTGATGCGCTCAAATCGGGCGAGTACGATGTAAACAAGACCGCTCTTATGATGGTCCAGTCAGGCGGCGGCTGCCGTGCCTCCAACTATATCCACCTTATCAGAAAGGCTCTGAAAAAGTGCGGTATGGAGCAGGTGCCCGTTATCTCCCTTAACCTGGCAAGCCTTGAAAAGAATCCCGGCTTCCACCTTACCCCCGCTCTTCTGGCGGAGCTTATCACCGCAGTCTGCTATGCCGACCTGCTGATGCTCCTTGCCAATCAGGTGCGCCCCTACGAAAATAACAAGGGCGATACCGACAAGCTCATCGACGTCTGGACAGACAAGCTCACCGAGCTGAATTTCAGCTACACCGCTTTCGATAAAACAGCCGTTCAGATAGTAAAGGAGTTCTCCGAAGTGCCATTCACTCCCGACCCCGACAAGATTAAGGTAGGCGTTGTAGGAGAGATTTACATCAAGTACTCCCCTCTCGGCAACAATGACCTCCACAAGTTTCTTGAATCCGAGGGCTGCGAGGTATATTGCCCCGGTCTTATCGACTTCCTTATCTTCATGGGCGACCATCACGTTGTTGAGACCGAGCTTTACCACGTAAAGTACAAGAAGTACATTGCGTCCAAGGCTGTAAAGGGCTTCTTCAAGATGATGCAGAACAAGATAATCAAGGCTGTAGGCCCCTCAAGATTTTTCGGCCCCACTCCCTTTGAGGAAGCTAAAAAGGACGTTGAGCCTTTCATCTCCCCCGCAAACAAGATGGGCGAGGGCTGGCTCCTTACCGCCGAGATGATAGACATGATAAACATAGGAATAAACAACATCGTCTGTGCCCAGCCTTTCGGCTGCCTTCCAAACCACATCATCGGCAAGGGCATGATAAGAAAGCTGAGAGAGACTTATCCCCAGTCCAATATCGTTCCCATTGACTATGACCCGGGCGCTACACGAGTAAATCAGGAAAACCGCATCAAGCTCATGCTTTCCACCGCAAGACAGCAGATGAACGAGAAAAAAGCGGCAGATCAATAAACATAAAAAGTCACCCGAAAATAATATTTCAGGGTGACTTTTTTTGAAGCAGCATTTATAACACAAAGCCCTGTTCCGACTAACCTGCGGAACAGGGCTTTTCATTTAATGAAGCTTATTTTTTCTCTTTGTCCTTATCCATAAGGGGTGTCATGCTCTTTGCACATATCATCATAGTTGACGCATTATGCAGCAGTGCCGATGTTGAGGGCGAAAGAACGCCTACCAGTCCCAGCACCAGCAGAGCCGAATTGAATGTAAGGATAAAGCGGTAATTCTTGTTGATGCGCTCCATAAGCAGCTCGCTGAGCTTTCTCAGGCGGACAAGTTCTGTAAGGTCGGCGCCTCTGAGAGTGATATCCGCAGTTTCCTTTGCGATATCCGAAGCGTCGCTCATGGCTGCGGATACGTTTGCTGCCGCAAGAGCGGGAGCATCGTTTATGCCGTCGCCTACCATGATAACACGTTTGCCCTGAGCCTTCAGCTCTTCTATCATACCGTGCTTCTGTTCGGGGAGCACCTGAGCATGAACTTCGGTGATACCAAGCTTTGCGGCGATTATCTCCGCTGCCTTTACGCTGTCGCCTGTGAGCATAACGATATTTTCGATGCCCTCACGCTTGAGCATTTCAACAGCCTTTGCTGCCTCTGCTCTGGGGGGATCGCTTATGCACAGAGCGCCTGCCAGGCTGTCGCCCACCGCAAGATATACCACGGAGCAGGCACCCGACTTTTCGTCGATCTCGTTCTGCTGAGCTTCGGTGATGAATATGCCCTCGTCCTCGGCAACAAAATGATGGCTGCCGATGATAGCCTTTTTGCCGTGCAGAGTGGTGGATATTCCGTGAGCCACTATGTAGTTCACCTCTGCGTGCTCCTCTGCATGGTCAAGTCCCCTGTCTGCGGCACCCTTGACGATAGCCCTTGCAACGCTGTGGGGGAAGTGCTCCTCCAGGCAGGCTGCTATTTTAAGCGCCTCGTCCTCGGTATATCCGCCGAAAGGAATGACAGTCTCAAGCACAGGCTCCGCATTGGTGAGCGTTCCTGTTTTATCAAACACAACAGTGTCCGCATTGGCAAACTCTTCAAGATACTTTCCGCCCTTGACGGTGATGTTCATATCCGCAGCTTCCTTGATAGCGGAAATTACGGAAATGGGCATAGAAAGCTTTATTGCGCAGGAATAATCCACCATCAGCAGGGAAACTGCCTTGGTGATATTTCCCGTAAACAGCAGAGTAAGACCAAATCCCAGGAAGCTGAAAGGAACGATGCTGTCCGCCAGTGTTTCCGCACGGCTCTGAACGCCTGCTTTCAGGTTCTCGGAGTTGTCGATAAGCTCGATTATCTTGCTTATCTTTGTATCGGAGGAAAGGCTGCGGACTGTTATCGCCACAGTACCCTCTTCCACAACGGTTCCCGCAAACACGCTGCTTCCTGCCGACTTCATTACAGCCAGAGGCTCGCCTGTCATGGAGGACTCGTTTATGTAAGCCTCGCCCTCGCATATCTCGCCGTCCACGGGGATAACGCTGCCTGTGCGTACTCTTATCCTGTCGCCTGCGTGAAGCTCGGACATGGGGATAAGCACATCGGACTCTTCCGTTACCAGCCATACCTTGTCTGCCTTTACAGCAAGACTGTCCGCAAGAACAGCCCTTGTGCGTGCCCTTGTGTAGTCCTCCAGAAGAGCGGATACGGACAGCAGGAACATTACGCTGCCTGCGGTCTTGTAGTTTTTCCGGCTGAGGCAGGCTGTGATGGAAGCTCCGTCAAGCACGTCAACGGTAAGCTTGCCCTCGCCCAGTGTGCAAAGGCCTTTCCAGATGTATTTCAGTCCCTTTATTATAGTAAGCGCATTGCTTACAGGCATAGGGAGAAATGCCGTGAAAAGTATCCTCTTTGCCACCAGCTTACCAAGCTCAATGCCGAAGCTGCGGTCTATCTCCGCAATGCCGAACTCGGGGTCGGTATCATTGGGAACGAGCTTTCTTGGGTCAAGAGCCGATACAGCCTTTATGACCTTGTCACGGCAGCCCTTTTTGTAGCATACAAGTATGCCGCCGTTCCCGCTCCTTACCTGTACCGATGAAACGAAGTCCTCGGCGGTAAGGGTCTTGTAAACGCTGCACTCAAGCTCCTTTTCAAATGCGTATCCGCCGCAGCGGAAACGTATCCTGCCCGGAGTATCGTAAACTATACGAAATTTCATTAGTCGGTCACTTCGTCCTCGTCATTGTCAGCTTCCTTAACGCCTGCCTCTACCTGTGCATCGTAGCAGAGGTCAGCTGCATCGTCCTTCATGTTCTGGAAGGCTTCCTTAGCGTCGTGAGTGAACTTCATACCCTTTGCAAGACCTGTAACAGCAAGCTCTCTGGTCTTCTTTGCGGTAAGTATCTTCTTACCTACGATAACTGCTGCGGCGCCGCCTATTGCGCACCAAACCTTCTGATTTTTAAAGCATTTCCACATAATTCATGCTCTCCTTTACTTAAATTTATGGGGATATCCCCCTTTATATAATCGCCTGCAAATGCAGGACGGTCATATCATTGGTTTTTATATTTCAATTAGCCTGAGCTAACCAAAAACTTGCTTTTTAAGCGTTTTACTTATTAAGAATGTAGTCAGCCAGGCGCTCGGCAGTCTCCTCCGAAACGTGAGAAACGATAGCCACCGCATCAGCATCTGCCTGCTCCTCAGTAAGGTCAAGATTCTTGCTGAGAAAATCACGGATAATAAGGCACTTGGTAAAAAGTGAGTTTGCTTCTTTCACGCCGATGTCTGTAAGGGCTATCTGACCGTAATGCTCCTTGTCGATATATCCGCTGTCGCATAGCTTCTGGGTCATGGAAACGGTGCTTGCCTTGCTGACACCTACAATCTTTGCGACCTCCGCAGAACGAACATCCTTGCCGTTCTGCCCCAGCTTATATATTGCGAAAAGATACTTTTTCTGGGAATATGTAAGCATTTTCATCTTTCCTTTCGGTAATTGGAAAAGTTCTGAAAGCAATCCATAAAGTTATATAAGGCTAACTTTATGATATTTTTTACAGGCAAGGTCTGCCTCTCGGATAACTTTCAAGCATTGCCCTTCAAAGCCTTTAAAATTGTTAGCATACCTTAACCTTAACTTTATTTTACAACCTATTATTTCAAATGTCAAGAGCGCAGCGCAGGATATTGCACATAATGGCGAATTTTGTAGATTTTACACATTCCGCATATATTTCACGCAAAAATAATATCAGCTTTGCACAATATCACAAATGTTACAATTAAATTAAAAATCTCGAAAAGCCCTTTACTTTTATATTTTAGAGTGCTAAAATAAGAGTATATATAGAATTTGAAAGGACGGTTCAAAACATGGACGAAAACAGAGCAGATGAAAAAAGCCTGGACTATCTTTATGAGGCTCTTCTTTGCCTTAAAACAAAGGAAGAATGTGCAGCGTTCCTTGATGACCTCTGCACTTCTCTGGAGCTGAAGGCTCTTTCTCAGCGTATGATGGTCGCCAAGATGCTTTCCGAAAAGAAGATATACAACAATATCGTTGCAAGCACAGGCGCCAGCACCGCAACTATCAGCCGTGTGAACAGGACTCTTAACAGCAAATACAGCGGAGCAGGCTACAGAATAGTATTCGACCGCCTTGGCTCAGGCAGTGTTACCGAAGTCAACACAGGCGCTGAAAGCGGAAAGGCTGACTGATCGTGAGCGGATACGGTCCCTTTTCATACTTTTACGACAGGCTCACGCTCAACATCTCCTACAAAGGCAGAGCCGAATACTTTGACAGGCTCATAAAGCTCCACGGTGGCAGAAAGAACCTGCTTCTTGACCTTGCCTGCGGCACAGGCAGCCTGTCCGAAGAATTTGCAAAAATGGGCTACGATGTCATTGCCACCGACATCTCACAGGAAATGCTCAACTGCGCTCTGGACAAGAAGTTTGAAAGCGGTCTGCCAATTCAGTATCTTTGTCAGGATATGACCGAGCTTGATATGTTCGGCACAATAGATGTAACGATCTGTGCGCTGGACAGCCTTAATCATCTTTCTTCAAAGGAAGATATGCAAAAGACGATAAATAAGGTCTCGCTTTTCTGCGAACCGGGCGGACTGTTCATATTTGACGTGAACACCCCTTACAAGCACAAAAATATCCTTGCGGAAAACACCTATGTGTATGACCTTGACGATGTTTACTGCGTATGGCAGAATTCATTTGCAGGCACTCCCGACAGCCGTGTGAACATCACTCTTGACATTTTCGAGCGTGATGATGACGGCAGATTTACAAGATACGGTGAGGAATTTTCCGAAATAGCTTTTGAAAAAAGCGTTATGGAAGAAATGATAAAAGCCTCAGGAATGACGGTGGAAGCGGTCTATGACTATGACACCCTTGACCCCGCCCGCACAGACAGCGAAAAGCTGGTATTCGTTGCAAAGAAACCTCTGGTTTAATATATAATAGTATTTGGAGAAATCATATGGCTAAGATCGTTAGAACCATCTCGGACGACGCTTCCGTTGTAGCGACCGCTATCGACGCTACCGACATCGTTTCCGAGATAGAACAGATACACAAGACATCGGCAGTGGTAACAGCAGCCCTCGGCCGCCTTACCATAGCCGCTTCCCTTATGGGAATAGGTCTCAAGGGCGAAAAGGATACCCTTACCCTGAGAATGAACGGCAACGGCCCCACAGGCGCACTTATCGCCGTGGCTGACAGCCGTGGAAACGTAAAATCCTACGTCTGCAACCCTGTTGTTGAGATACCTCTCAACAAGTACGGCAAGCTGGACGTTGCGGGAGCTGTGGGAAAAGAAGGCACTCTTTCCGTTGTAAAGGACCTTGGCCTCAAGGAGCCTTACTGCGGTCAGATACCCATTGCGTCGGGCGAGATCGCCGAGGATATAGCAAGCTACTTTGCCACCTCCGAGCAGATACCCACCGTATGCGGTCTGGGCGTACTGGTAAATCCCGACCTTACGGTAAAGGCAGCAGGCGGATATCTTATCCAGCTGCTCCCCTTTGCAGATGAAGGCGTTATCGACACACTTGAAAAGAACGTGAACGCTCTCCCCTCGGTAACACAGATGCTCTCATCGGGCGTGACTGCCGAGGATATGGCAATGAAGGTGCTGGAGGGTCTGCAGCCCAACGTTATGGACAGGCTGGAGGCAAGCTACAAGTGCGACTGCTCCAGAGAGCGTGTGGAAACCGCTCTTATCTCCATAGGCAAAAAGGAGCTTTCAGACATGGCAGACGAGCAGGAGACCTCCGAGGTATGCTGCCACTTCTGCGGCAAGAAATACACATTTACTTCCGACGAGATCCGCAGCCTTGCAGAAAAAGCAAAGGCATGACAATATAATACTAATCGCCGGTAAAACTATATACAAAAAATCATCACATAATCCTTGTACGCAAGATCATGCTCGATTTTTTGTATAGCTTTTAATTGGTGCTTAGTATAAAAAAGAATAATTATCACCGCAGCGGAATAAGCTTATAAAAAAAGCGCTGTGCGGCTGAAAGGACTGAGCCTGATGGCAAAAACAAGAGTTGCTGTAATTTTCGGCGGAATGTCAAACGAGCATGATATCTCGCTTATATCCGCCTCAAACGTTATCGCACATTTAGACCCCGACAAGTATGAGATAATCCCTGTGGGAATCACCAAAAAGGGAAGATGGTTCTTCTATCCCGGAGATATTTCGGGCATAAAGGACGGCAGCTGGGAGACAAACCCCGACTGTGTTCCCGCAGCTATTCTCCCCGACCCTCTTTACGGCGGCATCGCAAAGATATCCGACGGAAGAATGAACCTTGTAAAGATAGACGTTGTTTTCCCCGTGCTCCACGGCAAATACGGCGAGGACGGAACCATACAGGGTCTGCTTGATATGGCAGGCATTCCCTATGTGGGCTGCGGCTGCTTTGCTTCCGCTGCCTGCATGGACAAGGAGTATGCACACTGCGTTCTCCAGTACAACGGCATCAATATGGCAAAGTACAGAACAGTAAAGCAGAGCGACCTTAACAATCTGGACGCTGTATGCGAGAAGATCGCCGCAGAGCTGAAATATCCTCTGTTCGTAAAGCCTGCGTGCAGCGGCTCATCTGTGGGCGTTAACAAGGCAACCTGCTTTGAAGATCTGAAAAACGCTGTAAAGCTTGCTTTCACTCATGACAAGAAGGTCATCGTCGAGGAATTTATCAAGGGCAGAGAGCTTGAATGCGCAGTTTTGGGAACAGACAATCCCTTTGCTTCCGAGGTTGGAGAGATACTCTCCTGCAATGATTTCTACGACTATGACGCTAAATACATACTGGGTACATCGGGACTGAATATCCCCGCAAATATTCCCAAGGAAGCCTCCCTTGAAATAAGGGAAACTGCCGTAAAGGCATTCAAGGCTCTGGGCTGCTTCGGTCTTTCAAGAGTTGATTTCTTCCTTGCGGATAACGGCAAGGTATATCTCAACGAGCTGAACACCATGCCCGGCTTTACATCTATCAGTATGTATCCCAAGCTCATGGAAAACCTGGGCATCCCCTACGGCGAGCTTCTCGACAGGCTCATAAAGCTTGCTTACGAAAGAAACTGACGAAAGGGTATTTCAAAATGGCTGAGATTTTAACCGAAAAAAGTGAAAAGGCTATCGGCGTTTTCGATTCGGGTATGGGCGGCCTCACCTGCGTTGCTGAGATAATGAAGCTGATGCCTAACGAAAATATCATCTACTTCGGCGATACGGCAAGAGTTCCCTACGGCAACAGGAGCCGTGAGACTATCCTCGAATATGCCCGCCAGGACGTGAACTTCGTCAAAAAGCACGATGTAAAGATGATAATCGCAGCCTGCGGAACCGTTTCATCTGCCGTGGGTCAGGCAAAGGACTTCGGCGGCGGCGTTCCCTTTACGGGCGTTGTGATACCCGCAGTTCAGGCTGCCTGCGCTGCCACAAGAAGCGGCAGGATAGGCGTTATCGGAACCGCAGCCACTATCCGCTCAGGCGCATACGGCAAGGCTATCCGCACAATCAGGCAGGACGCTGTTATCATCGGCAATGCCTGCCCCCTGTTCGTTCCCCTGGTGGAAAACGGCATTACCGACAAGGACGATATCGTTGTAAAAACAATGGTCAGCCGCTATCTGGAGCCTATAAAGAGGGAAAATGTGGATACCCTAATCCTGGGCTGCACCCATTACCCGCTTCTCCGTGATGCCATCGCAGAGTACATGGGCGAGAGCGTGAAGCTCATATCCTCAGGTGCGGAAGCGGCAAAATATACCATGAATATGCTTGCTATGAACAATATGCTTTCCTCCCGCAGTGAAAACGGTCATGTTACCTACTTCACCAGCGACAGCAAGAAGCTTTTTGAAAGCAACGCCCACGCATTTATCGGAAGCCTTAACGGCAGCGTGGAGCAGATATCCATAGACGATGTTATTATGCAGAAGGACTGTTGAAAATGCCTGCAAAAGCTAAAAAAGTAACCATAACCATGAAAAGCATATCCGACACCGCAGGCGGTGCGCCCGATGTGATGGAGCTTATAACCGAAGGTACTCTGAGGCCCGTGACGCTGGGCAAGGTGCAGGGCTGGGAGATATCCTACAACGACAGCGAAGCTACAGGCTTTGCAGGCTCTGTGACCACCGTTTCCTGCATAGGCGAGGAGCTTGCTTCCATGACCAGAAACGGAGCGGCAAACGCACGGCTCATCATTGAAAAGGACCGCCGCCACCACTGCCATTACGGCACTGAATACGGCGAGATGCTGCTGGGCATATCCGCTTCAAGAATAGTCAACAACATGACCGAAGACGGCGGAGATATGTATTTCAAATACACAATCGACGTGAACTCCGCACTTGTCAGTGAAAACGAAATATATCTGAACGTAAAGGTCTCGGAATAAAAGGTACCCGACTCGAAAGCATATGCAATCGGGTCGGGTACGTTTATTTAAAACGGCATTCGGTACCGATTCATACGGATTATCCGAGGATATGCCGCTGCGCACCGCACATCGCCCGTATCGCCGACTTACTTATGCCGTAATACAATTTATGCAGCGGACGAGCGCAAGGTTCGCATATATGGACAGGCTCATATCCTGTCTTTCCCCCGATAAATAAAAAAGCAGCGAAAAACTCACACCAAAGTACATAAAAAAGAAAGGAACTGAAAAATTATGAAACTTATGTTCGCTTCCGATATCCACGGCTCCGCCTCCTGCTGCAGAAAGCTGCTTGAGCGCTTTGAAATCGAAAAGCCAGACAAGCTCATTCTCCTGGGTGACCTGCTCTATCACGGACCCAGAAACGATCTTCCCGAGGACTATGCTCCCAAGGAAGTCATAAAAATGCTCAACGGCATGAAAAAGCACCTGCTCTGCGTAAGAGGCAACTGTGAGGCAGAGGTAGATCAGATGGTGCTGGAATTTCCCGTAATGGCTGACTACATGACCATGTGGACAGACGACAGAATGTTCTTCTGCACCCACGGTCATCTCTATGACATTGAAAATATGCCCAATATCAGCGAGGGCGATGTTGTCCTCAGCGGACACACACACCTGTTCCGTGCGGAAAAGAAAAACGGCATCTACTACATAAACACAGGCTCCGTATCTCTCCCCAAGGGCGGCAATCCCAAGAGCTATGTTATCTACAAGGACAGAATGTTCGAGGTGCTGGATATGGACGGCAAGCACCTTACGGGCATTGTGGCAAAGGATTAAGAGCCCGTCTTCACAAGCATATGCGCACGTCTTTTCGGCAAATTTTGCCGCAGACTGCGTTAAAAATCCTTGCCGGGCGAAAGCCCGCCTGCGGATTTTTGCCTACTCTGCAACAAAATTATGCTCGAAAATCCGCACACATTTCTTATGAAGACAGGTTCTAAGATTTATTTAAGGATAATGAGATATGATCATATCATAAACCAGTAAAGGACGATGAAAATGAGAGTTCTTATTGCCGAAGATGAAAACAAGCTTGCCGACGCTCTCGTGCAGATACTTGCCAAAAACAAAATAACCGCCGATGCCGCATACAACGGCATTGACGCTCTGGACAACGCACTGTCGGGAATATATGACGTTATAGTCCTCGATATCATGATGCCCGGAATGGACGGCATAGAAGTTCTGCGGAGGATACGTGCCGAGGGTATGCAAACGCCCGTGCTCATGTTCACCGCCAAGGACGAGATATCCGACAAGGTGCGGGGACTTGACAGCGGCGCTGACGACTATATTACAAAACCCTTTGCCACCGACGAGCTGCTGGCACGTATCCGTGCCCTGGGCAGGCGCAGCAGTGCGGCAATAGTAAGCTCCCCCGTTATATCCTGCGGAGATGTGAGCCTTGATTCATCGTCCTATGAGCTTTCCAGCGGCGGCAGCTCCGTAAAGCTGGGGCTGAAGGAATTTTCCATAATGGAACTGCTGATGAAAAACGCAGGCACGGTAATAAGCAAGGAAACACTTATCACAAAGATATGGGGATATGAGTCGGACGCCGAATACAACAACGTGGAGGTATATATCTCCTTCCTGCGCAAAAAGCTAAGCTTCATAAAGTCGAAAGCCACAATAAAAACTCTCCGTGGCGTGGGCTACAGCTTCAGCGAGTAAGGAGGACGTATGATAAAACATCTGCGAAGGCGCTTCACCGCTGTGCTTATGAGCCTGCTGGGAACGGTAATGCTCATCGTTCTCGGGTCGGTGTATGTGTCAATGTACCGCTCGGAAAATATGAACACCGACCGCATAATCAATTTCGCCATGAACCTTGAAATGCACAAAGACAACACCGACCCGCCCCCTCAGTCGCCCCCTGACGGCACCGAAGAGCCGCCAAAGAATTTTGAGGGCGATATCCATTTCGACAGCTTTTTCTTTCCGCAAAGGACACGTCAGACACGTGACAGAACAGATGATATCTCCACAGGCTGGATATCCGTTACCGTGGACAGCAGCGGAATGATAACCGATATCTTCCGCAGCCAGCAGCTTTACGGCTCGGAGGACGAGGACAATATGGACGCTGCGGCTCATGCGGCGGCAGAAAACATACTCTCAAAGGGCAATCAGAAAGGCATAATCTCCGTTGACGGCATATCCTACCGCTATGAGATGCGTGACAAGGACAGCGGAAAGGTGATAGTCCTGCTGGACCGCACAAACGAGGTCTCCACAATGACCCGTTTGCTGGTGATACTGGCAGGTATATTTGCGCTTTCGCTGGTGGTGCTGTTTTTATTGTCGGTGCTGCTGTCAAAATGGGCAGTAACGCCGATTGAGGACGCATGGAACAGGCAGAGGGTGTTTTTCTCCAATGCCTCCCACGAGCTGAAAACTCCGCTGGCGGTCATATCCGCAAATCTGGACGTTATCACTTCAAACCCCGATGAGACCGTTGCGGAGCAGGGAAAATGGTTCGGATATATCCGCTCGGAAGCGGACAAAATGTCCCGCCTGATAAACGAAATGCTGTACATTGCCCGAGAGGAACGCACCGACAGCAAGACTGTCATGGCGGAGCTTGACCTGTCCGAAGCCGCAAAGGGTGCCTGCCTCGCCATGGAAGCGGTAGCATTTGAAAAAGGCAAGACCCTTATCACTGACATTGAGCCGAATGTTACCGTAAAGGGCGATAAGGAAAGCCTTACACGCACCATAAACATTCTTATCGACAACGCAGTTTCCCACTCGTCGGAGCATTCCGAAATCACAGTTCGGCTGAAAAAGAGCAGAGGAAAAGCCAAGCTCACTGTGGAAAATCAGGGCAAGCCAATACCGAAAGAGGACTTGCAGCGGATATTTGACCGCTATTACCGCACAGACGCTTCCCGCAGCAGGGACACAGGCGGTTTCGGGCTGGGTCTTGCCATTGCAAAGACCGTTGCCGAAAAGCACGGCGGCAGTATCACTGCCGAAAGCGATGAAAACAGAACTGTATTTACGCTTATAATTTAATAACTTTTGCAAAAAGCCTTTTACGCAAAAAAGCCTCCGTACATCTCACATAGAAATGTACGGAGGCTTTTTATCATTATTATTCTCAGCCTATCTTGTTTATCTCGTCAAGAAGAACCTTCTTGGCTTCAAGGCTGCTGAGAGCGTTGTTTACAAGCAGATCCATTCTGTAGCGGATATATTCCTCGTAAAGACCTGTGCCGAACACATTCTCGGTGATAAGTGCCTTATACTTTGCCTCGCTGCAGTTGCCGGATACCAGACAAAGCATCTGCTCCAGCATGAGCATCTTTCTGTCTCTTGCGGACATACTGCCCTCGGTCTCAAGGCGCTTGAGCTGCTCCAGGACTGCCAGTCTGTCCTTTCTTACGGAAAGACGGCTGTCGGAAATGCCCGCTGCGGTGCGGATAGTGTTGGTTCTGAAAGCCTCGTCCGCAAAGGGGAAAGTTCCGCTTGGGATTCCGCCCTCGCCTACGTTCTCGTAGATATCAGCGTCAAGAACTGGATAGATAAGCTCCTCATAAACGGGTGCGAACCAGTAAGCATCAGCGTCCCTGAAAATAACGGGATACTTCCAGCAAAGGTCTGTTCCGCCGAGAGCTGTATCGTTGCAGGGAGCCTTTTCTGTGGTGTAGAAGCTGTTGTAATCAACAGCGCACTTTGCGGAGGTAAGCTCTGCAAGCTTTGCAGCGCTGTAATCGCCTGTATCGTCACGGTCGCAGTCAAGGAATGTTCTTACGCCGCTGGTGCACTTGCGGTAAAGGTCCTCGCAGAATGCGGGAACGTTGGTGTAGCTTCCGAAATAGTCAGCCGCAAAGGAAACGGTAACATCATCGGCAAGAAGCTGAACATCGTCCTCCTTGTCGGTCTTGTACTTGGAGGTGATATATGCTTCAATTCTCTGCTTTACAAGAGCCTTTTCGCTGTCGGAAAGGGTAGCAAACTCAATTCTGCTGAACACGATATCCATCATCAGCTTACGGGGAACAAAGCCGTTGAGGTACTTGAAGCGGTCATTTGAGAGGAGCATTGCCATCTTTGGCAGTATCTTCTGCTGCTCGGAAACGCTGGTGGGAACCTTGTTGGACATTACGCCCAGATAAGCCAGCATCTCAGCGTATTTCTTCATAATGCCAGCTTCGTTCAGGTAGTTGAAGAAATATCCGTATATGTAGCCCTTGAAGAAGTCCTTAACGGACTGAAAAACTGCGGGATTTGAGTTTATCTCGTTCTTGAAGCTTTCGATAAGTGCTTTTGCCTCGTCGCAGCCAACAGTCTCCCTGCCGCCGTTGAGGGCGATTATGGTATCAGCCTGTGACTTGAAGAAAAGCTTTGTGAAAACTGCGCAGCAGCAGTCGGGGTCAGCGCCGTTCTTCTGCTCCTCGTTGTAGGACCAGATAAGATATGCACGGTGCATATTTTTGAGGGTATCCTCGGATTTTTCGGTAAGCTCCTGCTCGTTTATCTTCCATGAAGAGGAAAGATGTCCCGTTGTGTTGAAGTCGCTGAGGATAGCCTCTATCTCCTCCTTGAAAGCTGCATAGGACGGAGAATTATCCATGTAGATAACTGCATCCATAAGCTGGGGTGTGATCGCTGTAAGGTCAAAACGTACGCTCATTTATCAAGACAGTCCTTTCGGTTTAATTTTTTAAGATATATTTTACGCCTGAATCAGTTTACTCCATAGGTCTTGCGGTATTCCCTCATCTTTTCAAGGTACTCCTTGCCGTCAACAACGCCCTCCTCGATAGCTGCGATGATGTCGTTGATGTTAACGATGGAATATACTCTGATGCCGTAATCCTTATAAGCCTGCTGAACGGCGGAAAGCTCGGTATCAAGAGCCTTTTCCATTCTGTCAACGGTGATTATCATGCCTGTGATATCAACATCGGCAGCGTCCTTGAGCTTGGGATATACTTCCTTGAGAGCCTTGCCTGAGGTCATAACGTCCTCGATGATAACGACCTTTTCACCCTTTGCAGGCTGCTTGCCTACGAAAAGGCCGCCCTCGCCGTGATCCTTTACTTCCTTGCGGTCGAAGCAAAAGCTTACGTCCTTGTTATATTTCTCCGCCAGTGCGATGGCTGCGCAGGAAGCAAGGGGGATACCCTTGTATGCGGGGCCGAAAAGGCACTCAACGTCGATATTATGCTCCATGATGCAGTCTGCATAGAAGCCGCCAAGCTTTGCCAGCTGTGCGCCTGTCTTATAGTTGCCCGTATTGATGAAATAGGGGGCCTTTCTGCCGCTCTTGAGGGTGAAATCACCGAAGGTCAGCACGCCGCAGTCTGCCATGAATTTGATAAAATCGTTTTTGTAGCTCATTTTTTTTACAACCTTTCAAACCTGAAACTGATACTCCACTGCTCTGCTTTCGGGGCAGAAATCCAGTGTAGTCATACATATGAAATAATTATATCATATTTTTCCGTCATTTTCAACAGTCAGGAGAAATATTGGCATAAAATATTTAAGCAATAAATTGTATATTTTGCGGCATTGTGATGCTTTACCCGCCAGGATATGTATAAGACCGTATATTTCCATGTACAGGAATTTATAAATAAAATCTATTGCCATTTTGGGAAAACAGTAGTATAATATATTGTGAGTTACTATTTTTATATGGAGGACTTTTTGAATATGAGAACGAAAGCCGAGATCTTTTTTGAAAATATGAAGGATAAAAAAATAGCGTTCATAGGCGTGGGTGTCAGCCACACCGACCTTATCAAGCTCTTTCTGAAAAAGGGACTGAACGTTACCGTATGCGACAAGAAAACTGCGGAGCAGATGAAGGAATACGAGGAGCTTAAAGCCGCAGGCGCTGCCTTTTCTCTCGGAGAAAGCTACCTTGACGGCATGGCAGAGGGAAAATATGACGTTGTTTTCCGTACCCCCGGAATGTACTATAATAATGAGACACTTACTCAGGCAAGGCTTCACGGCACTGCCGTCACTTCCGAAATGGAGGTATTCTTCGACCTTTGTCCCTGCCCCATCTACGCAGTGACAGGCTCCGACGGAAAGACCACCACTACCACCATCATCGCCGAGCTGCTGGCAGCCGAGGGCGTTACCGTTCACAAGGGCGGAAACATCGGCCGTGCGCTGCTCCCTATCATCGAGGAGGTAAAGGATGACGATGCGGCTGTTGTGGAGCTTTCCAGCTTCCAGCTCATTTCCATGAGGAAGTCCCCCGATGTGGCGGCTATCACAAATATCCGTCCCAACCACCTGAACGTCCACAAGGATATGCAGGAATACATTGATTCAAAGACAAATCTGCTGCTTCATCAGAATGCCTTTTCAAGAGCGGTGCTGAGCTACGACAACGAAACTGCCCGTGACCTTTCCCCCCTGGTAAGAGGTCAGCTTGCATATTTCAGCCGCTTTGAAAAGCCCGAAAACGGCGCATTTCTGGCTGATAACGGTATGCTCTGCTACAATGACTACGGCAAAGTCACCGAGATACTTGACATGAAGGACATAAAGATTCCCGGTATGCACAATGTTGAGAATTATCTCACAGCCATTGCCGTTACATGGGGCAAGGTAAAGCCCGAGACTGTAAGAAAGATAGCAAAGGAATTCGGCGGCGTTGAGCACCGTATCGAATTTGTAAGGGAGCTGGACGGCGTAAAATACTACAACAACTCCATCGCATCAAGCCCCACAAGAGTTATCGCCTGCCTCAACACCTTCCCCCAGAAGCAGATAATGATAATGGGCGGCTCCGACAAGGGCATTTCCTTTGAACCTATGGCAGACCTGGTATGCGAAAAGGTAAAGATCCTTATCCTTATGGGTCAGACCAAGGAAAAGATAAAGGCAGCTATGGAGGCATCTTCCAAGTTTGCTGACAGCGGCCTTGAAATAATCATCGTAAACGACATGGCGGAAGCTGTTAACACCGCAAGGGCAAAGGCAAAGGAGGGCGACATCGTTTCCCTTTCCCCTGCCTGCGCAAGCTTTGATATGTACAGAATGTTCGAGGACAGAGGAAACCACTTCAAGAGCCTTGTCAATGCGTTATAAGAAAGGAAAAGTAAGGAAAACTATGGATAAAAAGGAACTTACATCTCTTATAAAGCAGATAGCGGACTACAGGGGCGTTTCGGGCAGTGAGGAGCCTGTGGCTCAGCTGTGCCGTGACATCATGAGCCGCTACACCTGCAATGCTGAGATAAAAAACGGCAACGTACTCGCCCACTTCGGCAGCCGCTCCCCCGAAAAGCCCCATGTGCTCATTGACGCTCACCTTGACAGGGTGGGTCTCATTGCCACATACATCACCGAGGATGGCTTTGTAAAGGCAGACTGCCTCGGCGGTCTCGACAGAAGGATATTTCCTGCACAGAGGGTCATCATTCACGGCGAGGAGGACATCTGCGGAGTTATCTGCACGCTGCCCCCTCATCTGAAAAAGGACAGCTCTGTAATGGATAAGGACCAGATATATATTGATACCATGCTCTCCCCCGCAAGGGCAAAAAAGCTCATTCACCCCGGTGACGGCATTTCCTTTGACTCTCCCTGCAAGGAGCTTATCCCCGACAGCGGCAGGATATGCGGAGCGGCTCTTGATGACCGCTGCGGAATTGCCTGCATAATTGCGGCTGTCGATGCTCTGGGCGGGAAATATGACGACCTGCCCTTTACCTTTACGGTAATGTTCTCCACTCAGGAGGAGCTGGGCGAAAGAGGTGCCTGCATAGGCGCATTTGAAGTTGATCCCGACATTTCCATTGCGGTAGATGTAAGCTTTGCCATGAGCATGGGCGAAAATCCCAGAAAGTGCGGAGAAATGGCAAAGGGCTGCATGATAGGCTATGCTCCCTCTCTTGACCGCAGGCTTTCAAAGTGGTTCACCGAATATGCCGAAAAGAACAATATTCCATTCCAGTATGAGGTGATGAACGGCACTACGGGAACCAATGCGGACAGATTTTCCGTAAACCGCTGCGGCTCAAGGGCAGTCACCCTGTCCATACCCCTCAGATATATGCACACCCCTGCCGAGGTAATCGACGCAGAGGACGTTATCCTTACCGCAAAGCTTATAACTGCATTTTTAAAGGAGGGCGCAATATGAACATCAACAAGGAACTGCTGCGCACTCTCTTAAAAGAGCTGTGCGAGATAAACGGCGCTTCGGGACGAGAAGAGAATGTACGTGAATATATCCTCGATAAAATAAGAAACAAGTGCAGCTGCACCATACTCCCCTCGGGCTGCATAGTGGCAGAATACAAGGGCAGAAAAACGCCCGAAAAGAAGCTTATGATATCCGCCCACATGGACGAGGTGGGGCTTATCATCACAGGGGTAAACTCCGACGGAACGCTGGCTTTCAACTGTGTGGGCGGCGTTGAGGCGGACGCTGTTATCGGCAGGCAGGTAATGACCGAAAACGGCATTTACGGCTCTGTGGGCTCCAAGGCTGTTCACAACATGACCGAGGACGAAAGAAAAGCTCCCCCTAAATTCGACGGGCTTTACATCGACATCGGCGCAAAGGACAAGGCGGAAGCCGAGAAATTTATCCGCCCAGGCGATTATGCTTATTACACCTGCGGATATGCCCTTTCGCAGGACGGCTATGTGCGCTCCAAGGCAATAGACGACCGTGCAGGCTGTGCGGTAATGATTGCAATGATACTGGAGGATATTCCCGAGTACGACTGCACATTTACCTTTGTGACCCAGGAAGAGATAGGTCTCAGAGGCGCAAGGACAGCGGCATTTTATACCGCTCCCGACTTTGCAATAGTGCTTGAAGCCACCACAGCTGCCGATATTCCCCTTTCAGAGGGCGACAAGCGCTGCTGCCTGCTGGGAAAAGGCCCCGTGGTATCCTATATGGACCGCTCCACCGTTTATGACAGGAAGCTTTTTGACCTGTCGCAGGAAATCGCAAAGGACAACAGCATCGGCTGGCAGACAAAAACACTCATCGCAGGCGGAAACGACAGCGGCGCAATTCACATCAGCCGCAGCGGCGTGAGAACGATAGCAATATCCGTTCCCTGCCGATATCTGCACACCCCCTGCTGCGTTATAGACGAAAACGACTACTTCGATACATTTGCCCTTGCCTGCGCAATGGCGGATAAGATACTTGACTCCGAGATCTGAAAGGTAAGGGACATTCAATGATATTGCGGGCATACGAGCGCTCCGAACTGAGACTGACTGACGACTATTACTGCGGCAAAATTGAGGCTGCGGTAAATGCCTACGGAATGAGCTACGATTTTTGCAGGCTATATTCCGTAAACGAGGGGCTTACATGGGGAAATATCCTGCTGTATAACTCCGCCGCAGTGCTGGGCGGCAGCCTGATAAATGAAGACGAGCTGGCGGATTTTATCCGCATAAACGCTCCCCAGACGGTGGAATGCCCCAGATATACGGGAAATCATCTGGCAATAGAGGGATATGAGCAGAAAAAGCGCCTGCTTTTCAGAATGGTGCCCGACAAGGATTTTGACGAAAAGGAATTTGTAAAGTGCGTTGACAAGCCCGTATCTCTCCAGCAGATGTTCATTATCCTGAACAGCAGCTTTCAGGGGCTGCAATACGACCTGTGGTATGCGGATATGTCCCACAGGATAAGGCACGAGGTGTCAAGGGCGTTCACGTACAAGTCCGCTTCCTGCGCAAATATTGAATTCTGCCTCAACGGAAAGGCATATATCTCAAGCGTGGCAACACTTCCCGCCGCAAGAGGACATGGCGGAGCGTCGGGGCTTTTAAAGCACATTGCCGCCATGCTGTCCCGCTACAAAATTGAAGGCTATCTGTGGTGCTATGAGGAGCTGGCAGATTTTTACACAAAGCTGGGCTTCAAGCTCACAGATGATGATATCATACTTATAAAAAAAGATAACACATGAAAGGAAAATTCTGATGGCTGAAATATTTGACCCCAAGCCCGTTGTTCAGAAGGGCTTTGAAATTGAAGAAAGAATACTTAAAGCGGCTGCAAAGGCAGAGGAATCCTGCGAGGCTGCATTCAAGGAGATCGACCGCACAGCACGATACAACGGCGAAAAGGTACTGAAAGCTTTTATCGACAACAAGGTAAGCGATGTCTGCATGAAGGGCAGCTCGGGCTACGGCTACGGCGACGTGGGCAGAGACACTCTTGACGCTGTTTTTGCTCAGGCAGTGGGCGCTGAGGACGCTCTTGTACGCCACAGCATAGTTTCGGGCACACACGCTCTCACCATTGCGCTGTTCGGACTGCTTAGAAAGGGCGACAGAATGGTATCCCTTACAGGCAGACCCTACGATACTCTTGAAGAGGTCATCGGTCTGAGAGGTTCGGGCAACGGCTCTCTGGCTGACTACGGCGTGGAATATGAGCAGGTTGACCTTACCCCCGAGGGCAAGCCCAACGTTGCGGAGATATTCCAGAAGGTAAAGGGCGCAAAGCTTGCTTATATCCAGCGTTCAAGAGGCTACAGCCTCCGTCCCTCCCTTACCGTAAGCGACATTGCCGAGATAGTAAAGGCTGCAAAGGGCGCAAACCCCGATATCATCGTAATGGTAGATAACTGCTACGGTGAATTTACCGAAAAGGCCGAGCCTGTTTCCGCAGGTGCCGATATCATCGTCGGCTCACTTATCAAGAACCCGGGCGGCGGGATCGCCGAAACAGGCGGATATATCGCAGGAACAAAGAAGCTGGTGGAGCAGTGCTCCTACAGGCTCACCTGCCCAGGCGTGGGAAGAGAAGCAGGCTGCTCTCTTGACCAGAACAAGCGTATGTATCAGGGACTTTTCTTTGCTCCCGAGGTTGTGGCAAACGCTCTCAAAACAGCTACATTCACCGCTGCGATAATGACACAGCTGGGCTTTGAGTGCTTCCCCAAGCCCAATGAGCCAAGAGGAGATATCATCACAGCCGTGCTTATGAAAAATCCCGAAAATCTCATCGCATTCTGTCAGGGCGTTCAGAAAGGCTCCCCTGTTGACAGCTTTGTTGCTCCCGAGCCTTGGGATATGCCCGGCTACGACAGCCAGGTGATCATGGCGGCAGGCGCATTCAACAACGGCGCTTCCATCGAGCTTTCCGCCGATGCACCTCTCCGTGAGCCCTATGCGGCTTATGTTCAGGGCGGACTTACCTACGCAACAGGCAGAATGGGCATTCTCTGCGCACTTCAGGAAATGTTCGAGAAAAGATGCCTTAAACTTTTCTGATAATAAAAAGGACTGATAATATGAAGCTCTCCCGACTGGCAGCCGCTGTAATGACTGCGGCAATGCTCTTTACCTCCTGTGGGGCTGATACGACTGAGCCAAAGGACTACAGCTCCCGCAGCTCTGCCGAGATAGTCAGCGATATGAAGATAGGCTGGAACCTGGGCAACACCCTTGACGTGTGCGCCGCCGACAGAGACGGTGACGGCATTATCAACGATGTCCCCGAAAACGGCATCGTTGACGAGACGCTGTGGGGCAATCCCATGACCGACAGCTCACTTTTTGAGGCACTGAAAGCTGACGGAATAAACGCCGTGAGAATACCTATTACCTGGCGTGACCATCTGGGCGACGCTCCCGACTACAAAGTAGATGAGGACTGGATGAACCGTGTCAAGGAAGTTGTGAACTACGCCTACGACCTTGATATGTACGTTATCATAAACATTCACCACGACGGCGGAGACGACAGCAAGTTCGGCGCATGGGTACGCAGCGCATCGGAGGATTATGACAAATTCAGCGAAAAATACAACGCTCTCTGGAAGCAGATATGCACAGAGTTTTCCGAGTATGACGACCGCCTTATTATGGAGAGCGCCAACGAGATAGGCTTTGACGACCTCCCTCAGGACGACGCATATGCGCTTCTGAACAAGATAAATCAGCAGTTTGTCGATCTGGTAAGAGCAAGCGGAGGCTACAACGCAACCCGTCCCCTGCTTATTGCAGGCTACTGGACGGATATCGCAAAGACCTGCGACAGCCGCTATCAGATGCCCGCAGACCCTGCAAATAATCTTATTCTTTCCGTTCATTACTACACTCCCTGGGAGTTCTGCATCATCAACAAAAAGATGACATGGGGCAGCGAGGCTGATGTTAAGGAGCTTGAAAGGAACATGAACAAGCTGAAAGAAAACTTCGTTGACAAGGGCGTTCCCGTTATCATCGGAGAGTACGGCTTCAATAATGGAGTTCAGCCCGAGAGCAAGGTGAAATTCGCCTCTGCAGTCTCAAAGACCTGCTATGATATGGGAATACGCACATTCCTGTGGGATAACGGCGAGGTATATGACCGCACAAACCACGTATGGCGTGTGGAAGGTCTTATAGAAGCTCTCAGAGAAAGCGTGGGCTTATGATAACGAAAAGCATTTCCCTTGCACCGCCCTACGAAAAGGCAGGACTAAGCGGTGAGGGGCTTTCCCCCACCCTCACCTGCATTATTCACGACAGCCAGCCCGAAAGGAAATATCCCGCTCTTATAGCTATCCCCGGCGGAAGCTATGAGCACTGCTCAAAGCGTGAAGGAGAGCCATGCGCCGCAAGGTGGTATTCCTACGGCTACAACGGCTTTGTGCTGGACTACAGCTGCGTGAACAAGCAGTTCCCCACGGCTTTGCTGGAGCTGTGCGCTGCGGTGGAATATATAAAAAGCCATGCAGATGAGCTTTGCTGTGACGGCAGAGTTATCCTCTGTGGATTTTCTGCGGGAGGTCATCTGGCGGCAAGTCTGGGAGTGCATTTCGGAAAATATCAGGAGCTTTTTAAAGAAAATATCCGCCCTGACGGCATGGTGCTTTGCTACCCTGTGATAACAGCGGGAAAATACACTCACCCGTTATCAGCGCAGAATATTGCTCCCACCGATGAGCTGAGGAAGCTCGCTTCGCTGGAAGATCACGTTTCGGCTGACGTTTGCCCCACATTCATCTGGCACTGTGCGGACGACAACATCGTCCCTGTGGAAAACAGCCTGATGTTTGCATCGGCACTGTCGGGAAGCCATGTTCCCTTTGAGCTGCATATTTTCCCCAAGGGCGGTCACGGAATAGCCATGTGCGACATAACCACCATAAAGGACGGAAACGAAAGATATCTTAATCCCACTGCGGCACAGTGGTTCGCCCTTGCCCTGGACTGGGCAGAAAGGATACTGAAATGAATATCGAGATGAGAAGAATAACCTCGGAGAAAGTTCACGAGGCGGTCATGATATGGAACAAGGTAGTTGAGGACGGCGTGGCATTCCCCCAGACAGAGCCTCTTGATGACGACACGGGAGCGGAGTTCTTTGCCGCTCAGGACTACACAGCCGTTGCCTTTGACACCGACACAGCCGAGGTAGTAGGAATGTACATTCTTCACCCCAACAACGTGGGCAGATGCGGTCATATCTGCAACGCAAGCTATGCAGTGCGCTCCGATATGAGAGGAAAGCACATAGGCGAGCTGCTTGTCACAGACTGCCTTAAAAAGGCAAAGGAGCTTGGCTACAAGATACTCCAGTTCAATGCGGTAGTTGCCACAAACACCTCTGCCCTGGCGCTTTACAAGAAGCTGGGCTTTGTTCAGCTGGGCGTTATCCCGGGCGGATTTTTAATGAAGGACGGTCACTACGAGGATATCATCGTTCATTATCATACCCTGTAAAAGGCTGTCGGACAAGGGCGCTTTTACGGTATATATGCGTTTTGTTAAAAAGAAATTTGCTTGACAAAACAGGATAGATACGGTATAATAAAAATAATTATTGTGTTCGGATATTATGCGGATATTCCCGTGAGGTATTATCGGAATTTCCGTGATTGATTATTGATTGTTGAATTGCCGCTGTTTTTTGTGATGTTTTGCGGTGCGCTGAAATTATGTCTCCGCCGTTTTTGCTGTTGTTATTTAATGGTGCGGGGAATGATAGTTTTTGTTTGGTTTGCGGAAGAGGGATCGTTATGCTTCCGTATGATGTTTTATGCGCCGATAAATGCGGACAGGCTGTCGGATCGTTTTAACCATGTGATCTCCGAACATAATAACAAATAACAGGCAGAGTTTTTTATGTGCGTTTATCGGAAACCTGCCATATGTATTGGAAACCTGCTATAAATATGCAGTCAGATGAATTGATTTGAAATGAGGTATTTAAAATTGTCAGAAAACCAGAATAAGGGAAACGATATCGCCGTTAACGAGTACGGCGAAAGAATTGCTCCGAAGCCTGAAAAATCGGAAAACACAGCAAGAAACAATGCTTCGGCAAATAACAGACCCTACAGCAGATATCAGAAGCCTTTCCGCCGCCCCGCTCTTCCTCCCAAGGGAGTTTCCGCCGCAGCTTTCGGCAGGCAGCAGGCTGAAAACGCAAACAATAATAACAATAATGTAAATGCGGAAGCACCCGAAAAGCCCCATCAGGAATATCAGCAGCAGAACGGCTACAGATCTTACCGCAATAAGCCTTACAACAAGAACTATAACAAGAATTATAAGGCTCCCCGCCAGCAGAATGACGCTGCGGTAACTGAGATACCCGCTCAGCCATTTACCTTTGAAAAGACCGCTTTTGAAAAGAGCTATGAGCAGAGCAAGCCCTACGGCAGAAAGAATCAGGAGATAAAGAACTACAATCAGGAGAGAAGATATCAGCCCAGAAACAATTACAGAGACGATCAGCAGGCTGCTCCCGAGGAAAAGTATCAGCACGTTGTTTATCACTCCAACCACAGGGCTGTAAAGCGCACACCCCTTAGAATAATCCCCCTGGGCGGACTTAACGAGATAGGCAAGAACATGACCGTTTTCGAGTGCGGAAACGATATGTTCATCGTTGACTGCGGTCTTGCTTTCCCAGACAGCGATATGCCGGGCGTTGACCTTGTTATCCCCGATTTCACCTATGTTGAGCAGAACATCGACAAGGTAAGAGGCATCGTTATCACCCACGGTCATGAGGACCACATCGGCGGACTTGCATATCTGCTGAAAAAGGTGAATATTCCCGTTTATGCCACCCGTCTTACCATCGGTCTTATCGAGGGCAAGCTCAGGGAGCATAATCTTCTGAGCCAGACAAAGCTGAACGTTGTAACTCCCAGACAGACCGTTAAAATGGGCTGCATGGCAGTTGAATTTATCCACGTAAACCACTCTATCCCCGACGCTGTGGGTCTTGCTATCCACACTCCTGCGGGAATAGTTATCCACACAGGAGACTTCAAGGTGGATTTCACACCCATTGAGGGCGGCATAATCGACCTTGCACGCTTCGGCGAGCTTGGCAACAGGGGCGTTCTTGCGCTCATGTCCGACTCCACAAACGCTGAAAAGCCGGGTCATACAGCTTCCGAGCGCAAGGTCGGCGCTTCCTTTGAGAACCTTTTTGCAAAGGCTGAGGGCAAGCGTATCATCATTGCGACATTTGCTTCAAATATCCACAGAATACAGCAGATAATCAACAATGCTGTCCGCACGGACAGAAAGGTCGCTGTTTTCGGAAGAAGTATGCTCAACGTTATCTCCACAGCTATGGAGCTGGGATATCTGAGCGTGCCAGAGGGCGTTATCATTGATCTGGAGGCTATGAACAAGTATCCTCCCGAGAAGATAGTCCTTATCACCACAGGCAGCCAGGGCGAGCCTATGTCCGCACTTACCAGAATGGCGATGAACGAGCACAGAAGCGTCACCATCACACCCATGGACTATATCATCATCAGCGCAACTCCTATCCCCGGCAACGAGAAGTACGTTACAAGAGTTGTGAACGAGCTGCTCAAGGCAGGGGCTGAGGTAATTTACGAATCTATGTATGATGTTCACGTTTCGGGTCATGCGTGCCAGGAAGAGCTGAAGCTTATAATGGCTCTCACCCGCCCCAGATTTTTCATTCCCGTTCACGGCGAGTACAAGCACCTGAAAAAGAGCGCAGGCCTTGCAAATTCCATCGGTATCCCCGAGAGCAATATCATCATCGGCTCCATAGGCGATGTTATCGAAACTGACGGCACCGACCTGAGAATAACAGGCAAGGTAACGGCAGGCAGAGTTCTGGTTGACGGTCTGGGCGTTGGCGATGTTGGTTCTATCGTGCTCCGTGACAGAAAGCATCTTGCTGAGGACGGTCTTATCGTTGTAGTTGCCACTATTGAGAGCGAGAGCGGCACTATCCTTGCAGGCCCCGACATTCTTTCAAGAGGCTTTGTATATGTCCGTGAGAGCGAGGAAATGATGGAAGCCGCAAGGGATATCCTTAGAAAAACTCTGGAAAGCTGCCTTGCAGGCGGAGTAAGGGACTGGAACGGCATCAAGTCCAGCCTGAGAGACTCCCTCAGCGACTATATCTATATGAAAACAAAGCGCAATCCCATGATCCTCCCCATTATCGAGGAAATATGAAATCGAAGGCAGGTGATATTCAATGACAGGCAGAGGCTGGCGGCTTTTTAAGCTGGTTTCAATGCTCCTCGTGGCGGCGGCTGTTTCATGCGCCTTTTCACTGGCAGGCACGGACGAGGTGAAGTTCTGGTCCATGCTGGCGGTGGTATGCCTGATAAGCCTTGCGTACATCGCACTGTTTATCCGCTGTGAGCAGAACCTCCACAGCTTCGTTTCGGAAATGGAATCGCAGCTGAACCTTACCGAAAGGGACTCACTGTACAAATTCCCCGCTCCCGCACTTATCGTTGACAGCGACGGGATAATCATATGGTTCAACAAGGCGTTCACCGAGCAAATACACGCTTCCGACGCCTACGGAGTCCACCTGAGCCAGATCATTGATATCGACCTTTCAACAACATTTTCAAAAATAGACACTGTAGTGGAATATAACGCAGGCCACTACAGGATAAGAGCTGTCACCACCGAAAAAAAGGACGAGAGCAACACTCCCGTCTCCGAGCTTACCCTCCTTTATTTCCAGGACGTAAGCGAGCTTATCGACGTGAAAAACGAGTATGCACGCAGCCGAAACTGGGTGGCAATGCTGCTCATCGACAGCTACGACGAGCTTTTTGCCAAGGTAAAGGACTCTGACAAGGCTCACATCACCATGCAGATAGACAAGCTGGCGGAATCTTTCATTGAAGAGCACAACGGTCTTATGAAAAAGATATCCTCCGACCGCTATTTTGCCATAATCAGCGAAAATGAGCTGATAAAGCTTGAAGAGGAAAAGTTCAAGTCAATTCTCGATAAGGTGCATCAGATACTTGTTGCCGAGCATACTCCAGTTACCCTTTCCATCGGTATCGGCAGAGGCGGCAGCAACCTGAGGGAAAGCGAGGAAATGGCACGTCAGGCGCTGGATATGACCCAGGGGAGAGGCGGCGACCAGGTAGCTGTAAAGGACGAAAAGGACTTCACCTTCTTCGGCGGCAACTCCTCGGGAATCGAAAAGAGCACAAAGGTAAAGACACGTATATTCAGCTCGGGTCTTATAAGCCTTATCCGTGCGGCTGACAGGACTATCCTTATGGGCCACGCATGGGGCGACCTTGACGCAATAGGCGCAGCTGCGGGTCTGTGCGGCGCAATAAGAGCCATAGGCGCAGATGCCTATGTGTTCTCAGACACCGACCACACCCTTGCAATGCCCATAATCGACCGCCTGAGAGAAAACCTTGAAGACGGCTCCGACCTTATCATAAACGAGGAAACAGCCCTTGAAATGATGACAGAGAACACTCTGCTCATCATCTGCGACACAAACAACAAGGACCTGCTGGACAGCAGACAGATATACGAAAAAGCAAAGAACATTGTATTCATCGACCACCACAGGCAGGTCGTTAACTGCATAGACAATGCAGTTCTCAGCCTCCACGAGCCATACGCATCTTCCGCCAGCGAAATGGTGGCGGAGGTCATTCAGTATTTCGGCTACGAGCAGCTTTCCAGCTACTACGCCGACGCAATGCTTGCGGGCATAATGCTGGATACCAAGGATTTCGTTATGAAAACAGGCGTGCGCACCTTTGAGGCTGCGGCTTACCTGAAAAAGCTCGGTGCGGACACCGTTGCGGTAAAGAGGCTTTTTGCCATATCCATCGAAACGGGCATAAAGCGCTCTCAGCTTGTCGAAACAGCAGAGATATACAACCGCTGCGCCATTGCTGCCAGCGAGGATTCCTCCGACGGCATACGCATTGCCACTTCTCAGGCAGCCGATGAGCTGCTGGGCATTCAGGGCGTTGACGCAAGCTTTGTCATCTATGCGGCAGGCACAGGCGCAAACATCTCCGCACGCTCCTTCGGCATAATGAACGTTCAGATAATCATGGAGCATCTGGGCGGCGGCGGTCATCAGACCATGGCGGCGGCTCAGCTGAAGGATATCTCGGTATCCGATGCCAAGAAGCAGCTTATGGCAGCCATCGACGAATACATCAGAAGCATAAGCTGACAGGAGCAGATATGGGATTAAAACAAGTTATCTATGCAGCAATAGGAATGTTCAGGATACTTACAAAAAAGGTGGCTCCCACCGTTTATATGGAAGAGATCGAGGATCATTTCTCCGAGCTTTTCGATATAAAGGATGAGGATCACCGTGTGATACATGAGCTTATGTCCGAAAAGGTGCATATCGACCTGCACATCATAGCTCCCGATGAAAACAGACCCTTTTACGTGGTGTTCACCACGGGAATGAGCGACCTGCCCATGACCATGGGCGAGGACGTTCCATGGGATCTGCGCAAGACCCACGAAAGGGCAGAGCTTTTCTGCCTGCTCCCTCCCGACTGGAAAACGGAGTTTTCAAAGGGCAGTCAAAAGGACTATGACCGCTTCTGGTGGATATTTGCCGCAATAAAGCAGGCGGCACGCTATCCACACCTTTCAGGCACATGGATAGGAAGCAATCACACTCTCCAGTATTCCGAGGATAACACCCCGTTCCACGAAAGCACAAAGCTGTGCTCCGCTATCTTTCTCCACCTTGACGAGAAGGACTTCGGCGGAAAGTACGGAGACCGCATGAACTACATGCGAACCAAAGACGGCAGCTACATAAATCTGCTGTGCTTCATTCCTCTGTATGCGGAGGAAATAGATTTCAAGCTTGATAACGGCTCGGACGAGCTGTTTATGAGAATGTTCGGCAGCACGGTAACGGATATGTTCCAGCTGGTGCTGGATCCCCAAAGAAAAAATTACTGCACTGCCGAAACAGCATAAATTTGCAGAAAGCTATAAGAAAGGATAGATAATCATGAAAGTAATTTTTGTACAGGACGTTAAAGGCTCAGGCAAAAAGGGCGAAGTAAAGGAAGTTTCCGACGGCTACGCAAGAAATTTCCTTATCGGCAAGGGTCTTGCAGTTGAAGCTACCGCAAAGAACCTCTCCGACCTTAACGGAAAGAAATCCTCCGAGCAGCACAAGGCTGACGTTGCAAAGCAGGAAGCTATCGACAACGCCGCTAAGATAAAGGGCAAGAGCGTTACCATCAAGGGCAAGGCAGGCGCAGGCGGAAAGCTCTTCGGAGCAGTTACCGCAGGTCACGTTGCAGACGCTATCGCTGAGCAGCTGGGCGTTAAGGTAGAAAAGAAAAAGGTTACACTCAATATGGAAATAAAGGCATTCGGCGGCTACACCGCAGAGATAAAGCTTTACCCAGGCATTTCCGAAAAGATCACGGTAAGTGTTGTCGAGGCATAATTTCCGATATCCGTTGACGTCGGTGCTCCCGACGTCAATTCTGCGTATAATAAGAGTAAAGGAGAGCGTTTATGGAATTTGATGATATTTCCGCCAGAGAAATGCCCCACAGCATCGAAGCCGAACAGACCGTTCTGGGCGCTGTTTTGCTGGACTCGGAGCTGCTGGGCACGGTTATGAACTACGTAAAGCCCGAAAGCTTTTACGTTTCAAAGCACCGTGAGCTTTTTTCCATAATCCTCCGACAGTTCACTCTGGGAGTAAACTCGGACATTATCACCGTTCTGAACGAAGCCGTTCAGGAGGGCATTTTCGAGGACTCCGCATCGGGAAAGGAATATCTTGGCGCAATAACCGAGAGCATTCCCTCCCTTGCAAACATCGAAAGCTACTGCAAGATAGTCGAGGAAAAATATTACCTGCGCTCCCTTGCTGAAGCTGCAAAAAAGATAATCTCCAACTGCACCGAAAGCGCCGAGCCTGCTTCCGTCATACTTGATTCCGCCGAGCAGATGATATATGACATCAGGCAGGGCAAGGAGGTCGATGGCCTTACAAAGGTAGATGAAGTTCTGCTTGAGACCTATGACCACTTGAACCGAATATCTGGCGCTGACAAGGAAAAATATCAGGGTGCAAAATCAGGCTATGCCGACCTGGACAGCGTTATAAGCGGTCTCAACAAATCCGACCTGCTTATCCTTGCTGCCCGTCCCGGTATGGGAAAAACTTCATTTGCGCTGAACATTGCCTCCAACGTGTGCCGCAGAAGCACCGACAAGGAGGTCGTGGTGTTCTCGCTGGAAATGTCAAAGGAGCAGCTTGTAACACGTATGCTCTCCGCCGAGAGCCTTGTTACCAGTGACCACCTTATCAAGGGCAACATCGACGAAAAGGACTGGGAAAAGCTTGCTCAGGGCGCTGACCGCATGGCTGGCATGAACCTGTACCTTGACGATACGGCGGGCATCACCGTAGTTCAGATGAAAGCAAAGCTCAGGCGTCTAAAAAACGTGGGACTTGTCATCATCGACTACTTACAGCTCATGAACTCCAGCAAGCGCATTGATAACCGTGTAAACGAAATCTCCGATATCACCCGTCAGCTCAAGCTTATGGCAAAGGAGCTGAACGTTCCCGTTATCACCCTTTCACAGCTTTCACGTTCCGTTGAGTCACGTCCCGACAAGCGTCCTCTGCTCTCCGACCTGAGAGAATCAGGCTCTATCGAGCAGGATGCGGATATTGTAATGTTCCTCTACCGTGACGGCTACTACAACAAGGACAAGGTGGAAGACGTTAACCTTGCGGAATGTATCGTTGCCAAGAACCGTCACGGCGAAACAGGCACTGTAAACCTCAGGTGGAACGGTCAATATACCCTGTTCCTCAGCGAGGACAGACGGCCTGCTCCCGCAGAATAAGAGGTCGGCATGAACGTTTCGGACAAGGTGCGTGAGACAATAACACGCCGCTGTATGATACAAAAGGGCGACACTGTCACCGCAGGGCTTTCGGGCGGTGCGGACAGCGTTTGCCTTGTAACAGTCCTGCATGGGCTTTCCCATGAAATGGGCTTTACGCTGAGGGCAGTTCACGTAAATCACTGCCTGAGAGGCGAGGAAAGTGACCGTGACCAGCATTTCTGCGAGGAGCTGTGCAAAAGGCTTGATATCCCCCTTGAAGTCTGCCGAGTAGATGTGACGGGCTTTGCCAAGGAAAGCGGAAGATCCACCGAGGAGGCCGCACGTATCCTGCGTTACGGCGCATTTGACAAGGTTTCCTGCGGGGGAAAGACAGCCACCGCTCACAATAAAAATGACAACGCCGAAACGGTGCTTTTCAACATCGTAAGAGGCTCGGGGCTTAAAGGTCTCGGGGGCATACCATATGTGAGAGGGAACATTATCCGTCCCCTGCTGGACGTTTCCAGGAGCGAGATAGAGGAATACCTCTCCCAAATGGGTCAGGGCTTTGTCACCGACAGCACCAATCTCACCGAAGATTACTCACGAAACAAGCTGCGCAGGCGTATCATACCCCAGCTTGAAGAGATAAATGCAGATGTCACCGACGCACTTTGCAGGCTTTCACTATCGGCGGAGGAGGACGAGTCATTTCTCTCTCAGCTGACAGACGATATCGACCCACAGCATCTTTGTGAATATGCACCGTCTCTGCGGAAAAGGTATATACGCAGGCTGCTGAGCGAAAACAATATCCCCGTAAGCCGTGACAGGATAGAGGAAATAGACGCAGCTGTTATATCAGGCAGAAAAACACGCTTTGACCTCAGCCGTGATATTTTCGCCGTAACTGACGGAAAAAGCGTTGTTATCAGGAAAATGAGCAGAGCGGAAAACTTCCGCACAAATGTTGTTTTCAGCAGTGACAAAGAGATAATTGTCCCCGAATATGATAAAAAGGTGATAATTGAACGACCTTCAAATGATATTTTTCAAAAGCAGGACATTGTTAAAGAAAAATTAACAAACGGACTTGTAAATTATGATAAAATACAAGGTGTTGTTATTCTACGGAATAAGCAGGACGGCGACAGCATAAGGCTCGCACGCCGTAATCATACCACAAAGCTGAAAAAGCTGTACAACTCCCTTAAACTGACCGATGAGGAAAGGCAGTCCGCCCTTGTTATGGAGGACGATGAGGGGATATTCTGGAGCGAATACGGCGGCGCAAGCGACCGTGTTTCCCCCGATAAAAATGAAACTTCGGAAAATTTATATATTATTTCAGTAAGGCGGAAGATAAATGATAACTAAGGAAAATACACCCGTTGCCGAGGATTACGGCTACGGCTCCATCAAGAGAGTTCTTATCACCGAGGAAGAGATCGCACAGGCTGTAAAGAAAACAGGTCAGCTCATTTCCGAGGAATATGCGGGCAAGCCCCTGCTTATCATCGGCATTCTCAAGGGCTGCTATGTTTTTCTTGCGGACTTCTGCAGAGCTATCAAGATTCCCTGCGAGATCGCATTCATGGCTGCTGAAAGCTATGGTCAAAGCTCCGTTTCCTCAGGCGATGTAAAGATAACACTGGACCTGAAATGCGATATCTCCAAGTATCACGTAATAATTGCTGAGGATATCGTTGACACAGGCAACACCCTCTCCAAAATATGCAAAATACTGAAGGAGAGAAATCCCCTTTCGCTGAAGGTTTACACCCTTCTCAACAAGCCCGACCGCAGAACAGTGGATTTTACGCCGGATTATTCCATTTTCACTATCCCCGACCTTTTTGTTGTGGGATACGGTCTCGACTACGGCGAGCAGATGCGCAACCTGCCTTACATTGCTGAGGCTGAGCTGTAAGCGCACATCAGGCACGACAGAATATTTTTAACGGACGGTATCGGAAGTGACTGCAATCCGATATCGGGAAAAGGAAGGTTTTAGTCACATGAAAAAAGGCAGCGGTTTATTTATCTACATCATAATTGCCATTGTGCTGATGTTTTCAATGGTATATTTCCTTAGGCAGTCCTCTCACCCCCAGGCTGAGTACACCTATTCCGAGATAATGTCCTACTTCGACAACTATCAGGTATCGCAGTACACATTTGATCTTGGCACAGGCGATCTGGAAATGACTGTTGACGATAACGGCACAAGCAAGCAGATCAGCTACACCGTTCCCAACGTTAATCTCTTCGTTGACGAGATCCAGTACAGCCAGAGCGGCGAGGACAATTACCGTCAGGCTTACAACAAGCTCCACCCCGATGCTCCCCTGAACCAGGAATACTACAAGATACAGGATACCTCATGGCTCTACAATCTTCTCCCCTCACTGATAATGCTTATCCTCATGTTCGTGCTCTTCTTCTTTATGATGAGGCAGGCAAGCGGCGGAGCTAAGATCAACAGCTTCGGCAAGGCAAATATCAAGAACCAGTCCAAGAAGAAAAACACATTTAAGGACGTTGCAGGCGCAGATGAAGAAAAGCAGGAGCTTGCGGAAATCGTTGATTTCCTCAAGAACCCCAAGAAATATAACGACATCGGCGCAAGAATCCCCAAGGGCGTTCTGCTCATGGGTCCTCCGGGTACAGGTAAAACACTGCTTGCAAAGGCAGTCGCAGGTGAAGCAGGCGTTCCCTTCTTCTCCATCTCAGGTTCCGACTTCGTTGAGATGTTTGTCGGCGTCGGCGCTTCCAGAGTAAGAGACCTTTTTGAAACAGCAAAGAAAAATGCCCCATCTATCATCTTCATCGACGAGATCGACGCAGTAGGCCGCCAGAGAGGCGCCGGACTGGGCGGCGGTCACGATGAGCGTGAGCAGACCCTTAACCAGCTCCTTGTTGAGATGGACGGCTTTGAGGGCAACGAGGGCGTTATCGTAATTGCGGCAACAAACCGCCGTGATATCCTTGACCCCGCACTTCTCCGTCCCGGACGTTTCGACAGAGAGGTAATGGTAGGCTATCCCGATGTTAAGGGAAGAGAGGAGATACTCAAGGTACACGCAAAGAACAAGCCCCTTGCTCCCGACGTTGACCTTAACGTTATTGCAAAGACAACTCAGCAGTTCACAGGTGCTGACCTGGAAAACCTGCTTAACGAGGCTGCCCTCCTTGCCGCAAGAAACGACCGCAAGGCTATCACCGAGGCAGATATCGAGGAAGCTACCGTCAAGGTCGTTTCAGGCCCCGAAAAGAGATCTCACATTGTTACCGACCGTGACAGACGCATCACCGCTTATCACGAGGCAGGCCATGCAGTTGCTGCATATAACCTCCCCCTCGCAGATAAGGTGCACATGGTAACAATTATCCCCAGAGGCGATGCAGGCGGCTTTACAATGGCTCGTCCCACAACAGACGACCAGTTCAAGACCAAAAATCAGCTCATCCAGCAGATCGTATGGGCAATGGGCGGTCGTGTTGCCGAGTCGATCGTATTTGACGACATCACATGGGGCGCATCGGGCGATATCCAGTCCGCAACAAGAATCGCAAAGACAATGATAACCAGATGCGGCTTCTCAGAAAAGCTTGGACCTATCCAGTACGGCAGCAGCGACGAGGTATTCCTCGGCAGAGACTTCGGTCACACTCAGGATTACAGCGAAAGCACTGCAGCTCTCATTGATGACGAGGTAAAGAACATCGTGGAAAGTGCATATGCAGACTGCGAAAAGATACTCAAGGAACACCGTCACCAGCTTGACGAGCTTGCAGATTATCTGCTTGAATACGAAAAGATCGACGGCGAAAGCTTTGATAAGCTTATGAAAGACCAGCTCGACTGGCGCAAGGATATCAAGAAGGCTGAACCTGCAGCAGCGGAGACCTCAGCTGAAAATGCTGATGAAAAGCCCGCAGAAGCTGATGATGAAAACAAAACAGAAGAATAAAACAAACGGCTGCGTTCAATTAAGAACGCAGCCGTTTTTGTGTTTGCATATATCAGCTTAGCCTATCTTTTCAAAATCCACCGCACCGTGCTTGCATATCGGACAAACAAAATCAGCAGGAAGCTCTTCTCCCTCATAGATGTATCCGCATATCTTGCAAACCCAGCCCTTTTTCTTTTCAGCCTGAGCAGGCTTGGGCTTTACATTGCTGTGATAATACTCGTATGTCATTGAGGGATTGTCTGAAAGCACTGCTCCGTCTGTCATTTCAGCAATGAACATGGTGTGAGTGCCAAGGTCAATCTCACGAACCACCTTGCCTGACATAAAGGCGTTTGTGCCGCTCTTTACATAAAGCAGTCCATTATCGCTGTAGTGCGGGGCAAATTTGTAGGAATCGGAAGTGCCGAACTTCTGCACCTCTCTGCCGCTCTGGAAGCCGAAATGCCTGAACAGCCCGAAATCGGCAGATGTATCAATAACGGAAACGTTGAACTTGCCTGTGTTCTTTATCATATCGTGGGTAAGATTTGCCTTGTTCACAGTGACGGCTATCTGCATGGGGCTGCTTGTAAGCTGGATAAGAGTGTTTATGATGCAACCGTTATCCTTATCTCCCTCCGAAGCCGTCAGCACATACAGTCCGTATGATATCTTGTAAACAGATTTAGCGTCCATATTAGCCTCCTTATTTTTTCACGACAATGCACACCGCATGGGCGGAAATGCCCTCACCCGAGCCTGTGAAGCCCAGCTTTTCCTCTGTGGTGGCTTTGACACTTACGTTGTCAATGTCCGTTCCGCAGGCGTTTGCAATGTTCCTGCGCATATTTTCAATATACGGCGCAAGCTTGGGGCGCTGGCAGATGATAGTGCTGTCGATGTTCCCTACCTTATAACCCTTTTCACCGATAAGCTCAATTACATGACGGAGCATTTTAATGCTGTCCGCACCGCTCCACTTCTCGTCAGTGTCGGGGAAATGCTCTCCGATGTCCCCCAGAGCGCAGGCACCCAGAAGTGCGTCCATCACCGCATGAGACAGAACGTCCGCATCGGAATGCCCCAACAGACCCAGCTCGTAAGGAATCTCCTCGCCGCCGATAATAAGCTTTCGGTTCTCCACAAGCCTGTGAACGTCATATCCGTGACCTATCCTCATCATATCCGCCTTTCAATATCACTGGTTCATTATGGCTTCTGCTATAGCCATGTCTTCGGGAGTGGTTATCTTGATGTTCTTGTAGTCGGAGGGGGTCATGTTTATCTTGACGCCCATTGCCTCCACAAGCTGGCAGTCGTCTGTAAAATCAAGGTCATGCTCGGCGGCAAAGTTCACACCGTCAAAGTAATACTTTTTCTTGAATATCTGAGGTGTCTGGGTGATGTAAAGCTTGCTCCTGTCGGGAGTGTCGCATATCATTCCGCCCTCAACGTGCTTGATAGTATCCTTGACGGGAACGCCCAGCACCGCTCCCCCGAATATGGAAGCGTCCCTTATGCACTGCCTGATATTGTCGGAATTTACCAGAGGACGTGCCGCATCATGCACGGCTATGAGAGTAGTCTCCCTGGAAACCAGCTTCAGCGCATTTATAACCGACTGCTGACGGGTCTCTCCCCCGCCTGCACAGCCTGCAAACTTGGTTATGCCGTTATCAAGAGCGATGTTTGCGATAATGTCCGCATCGCACTCACGGGCAGCGACGATTATCTCGCTGACCTCCTCCACAGCCTGAAAAGCAAGCATAGAATAAGCAATAACAGGCTTTCCTTTGAGCATGGCAAGCTGCTTGTTAAGCCCCTGCATACGCTCAGCATGACCTGCTGCCGCAATAATTACCGAAACCGTATCCATACCTTAATATCCTTTCTTCAAGGTCACAGTTACCTCGGGCGAAATATTGCTGCCCGCAAAGCTGTAATGAACCGTGTATTTTTCTTCGTTGACCGTTATCCCGTAGTTTTCTTCAAGATATGAAAGTTCCTCGGGATATGCCCCCTCAGCCGCATAGCACATAGCCGCAGCCCTGACGATATTCTGCCGCAGACTGCTTGTCATATATGCGCTTTCCGCACTTTCGGAGCGGTCTATACCCACTGCTGCGATCACTGCGACAGCGGCAAATATCATAAGTGGGATAGCAGTGCAGAACCTGACAGCATAAAAGCTCAGCTTCTTCCGATTTCCCGTCCATATGTTTTTCATATTATTATACCCGCTTTAAGGCAATGTATCAGAAGCTTCCGCTGGAATGTCCGCTGTCGCTGCTTCCCGAGGAGTCGGAATCAGTCTCACGCTTTGTTCTGGTGATGCTGGTGTAAAGGAAAATATCCCTTGCCCTGTCAAGGCTGAATCCGCCCTTTCGCAGATACTCGTTTGCCATGGGATTTGTTTTGAGGGTGTTCATCTGGCTCTTCATAATAAGCACAGTTATAAGAGCAATGACCAGTCCGCAGCCGATTCCGATGGGAACAGCATATGAAGGCTCGGTGTTGGGGCCGTTCTCATATACGTTGTATATTTCCTCTTCCACCTTGTCGGCATAACCCATAAAAGCGGTGTAATACTCACCGTCAGTGAGATAAGACTGAAGATCGGACGCAAGTTCGTTACGAATGCTCTTTATCATTATCTCATCTTTCATCTGACCGAAAGCGTAGATATCATACTTGCGCTCGTTCATCGCCACAAGATAGATGATTCCGCTGCCGTTTATGCCTGCGTCCAGCTCGGAAGCCAGCCGTTCATTGTAGCTTTCCACCTCATAGCCCTCAAGGTCATCAGTGGTATAAACAATAACGTCCTGACTGTATGTGTATGCGATCTCCTCAAGGCGTGTCTCGATATCACGAGCATCCTCCTCGGCAAGGAGACCGGCCTCATCATAAAGCTTGTATTCGCTTTCTGCGCTTACAGCCACACCTGACATAAGCATAACAGCCGCCGCTGAAATCGCACAGAATATCTTTGATACTTTTTTCATGCCATGTCCCCCTTACTTGTCATTGCGCTTATTCAGCTTGATAAGCAGAATGTTCACTGCCGCAGAAGTCAGGGCAGCAACGGCAAATGTAACAACGATCTTCATAAAATTAGACATACCGCAGCCTCCTTATATGCCAAGCATACCGAGTATCAGCGCTATAATAACAGCCGATACCGCAGCCACAGCCACAAACATTGCCGCTGCACGCTTGGGAGACACGGGAAGTTCGCCCACGAATCTGCCTGTCTGACCGTTCATTGCAAAAGTATATTTCTTATCGCCGAACTGTACGGACATGAGCCACATGGGCATAAGGGCATATCCCGTCTTGCCGTCCTTCATTCTGAGGTTGGCGCTTTCAACGGTCACGGCTGAATAATCTGCCGTGGTAGCCATAAAAGCGTTCTCGGTGCTTACCTTGATACGCTGATTTGCACGCTCACGGCAGTCCTCGGCGGGAATATCATATCTGTCGGCAAGGTAGCCGGAAAGATACGCCGCATTATAGCCCGTAGCTGCGTCCATGGCAAAAGGCTCGATAGCTTCCGTTATCTCGCTGCCAAGCTTTGTGGTTCCGTCAACGGGAACGTGCTCAAAGCCTACCTTTCCGCCTCTTATGAGCAGGAAATGGTCGGTCTTTGTAACGTCATAATCACCCTCTGTCCAGCTGGTGACCTTTTCGCCTCTGAAACGATAGTCAGCGTCAACATCGCAGTCGAAAAGCCAGTAGGGAACGTACATTCCCTCTACCTTTTCGATCCTGTTGCCGTTTATAAAATCAGAGGGAAGCAGGGGGCGGCCCTTGCAGAATGCCTTGAACTTCTCAACTGCCTGCTCCTTGCTCACCTTGAAGGGAATAACATAATCGGGACGGAGCATACCGTCAAACTTGTCGTTCATTACAAAGGGATTGCCGCAGTATGGGCAGTATGTGGCTCCAAGGCTCTTATCGCCTGTGACCTCTGCTCCGCAGGAAGAGCAGGTGTATGTGCAGATGTCGCCGTCCATATCAACAGTAGTGTCACTGTGGTCGCTCCACTCCATATCAGTGCTTGAAGGCTCGGCTGACGAAAGGGCATTAACGGCCTCAACATCCAGCTCGGTGCCGCAGTATTCGCATGTCATTTTCTGGGACTGTGATGAGAATGTCAGCTCCGCACCACAGCAGGGGCATTTAAATGCAGTTGTACTCATATGATGTCCACCTTTCCGATATTTGTTGAAAATATCTGATTAAAAGCGTATATTACTGCTATTATTTTACCATATTATTACATTTAAGTCAATAGAATTTATAAATTTGACAAAGTGCAGGGCGTTATCATTCTCCTCCCCTTGCAAATCACAGCCCGATAGTGTATAATGATAACAAACAAATCTGAAAGGCGGCTGTTATATGTCAAAGGTTTATGAAAGACTTTTAAAATGCTACCAATGCTTCAAGGAAAAGATCGACTTTACCCCCAAGATAGCACTTATCCTCGGCTCGGGACTGGGTGATTACGCTGAACAGGCGGATATAAAGGCTGTGCTTGATTACAAGGACATCGAGGGCTTCCCCGTTTCCACCGCTCCCGGTCACAAGGGCCGCTTTGTTTTCGGCTACGTGGGCGGCGTTCCCGTGGTAATTATGCAGGGAAGAGTGCATTATTACGAGGGCTACTCCATGGAGGACGTTGTGCTCCCCACCAGACTTATGAAGATGATGGGTGCAGAGGTATTGTTCCTTACCAATGCGGCAGGCGGCGTGAACTGGCAGTTTGAATGCGGCGATTTTATGCTCATCAATGACCAGATCTGCATGGCTCCCTCTCCCCTTATCGGCGAAAATCCCGATGAGCTTGGCCCCCGCTTCCCCGATATGAGCGAGATATACAGCAAGGAGCTGCGTGAGGTAATCCGCCACACTGCAAGAGACCTTGACATCAGGCTCAGAGAGGGCGTATATATCCAGCTCACAGGCCCCAATTACGAGTCACCCTCTGAGGTAAGAATGGTTCGTACCCTTGGCGCAGACGCCGTGGGAATGTCCACCGCCTGCGAAGCCATTGCGGCAAATCACATGGGAATGAAGATAGCGGGGATCTCCTGCATCTCGAACCTTGCCTGCGGCGTATCCAACCGTCCTCTTTCCCATGCGGAGGTGCAGGAAACAGCTGACAAAGCTGCTCCCCTTTTCACAAAGCTTATCACCGAGTCCATAAAGAATATTTACGCACAGATGTGATAATAACCAAAATAAAACGCATACATCAAAAAATCCATGGAAGTTTTCCTTTCCATGGATTTTTTGTTTGCATTATCAGCTGAGCCATTTTTGCAGCACCTTGACAAGCTTATCAATGTCAAGAGGCTTTGCAATGTGTTCGTCCATGCCTGAGCTGCGGGCTTTCTTAACGTCCTCAGCAAAGGCATCGGCAGTCATGGCGATGATAGGTATGGTTCGTGCGTCCGCTCTGGGCTGGCTCCTGATGGTAAGGGCGGCGTTATAGCCGTTCATCACAGGCATCTGGATATCCATAAAGATAAGTCCGTAATAGCCTGCCTTTGAAGCCAGGAACTTATCCACAGCCTCCTGACCGTTCTCCGCCATTTCAACGGTTATGCCTGTCATTTCAAGCAGCTCGCCCGCTATTTCACGGTTAAGCTCATTATCATCTACCAGCAGCACCCGCTTGTCCTTGAAATGGGCTTTTTTAAGGTTATCCACATTTTTCGAAGATGGTGTGAGGGCTGTGGGGAGCGCATTTCCGCCGTTGCCGCCGAATTTAAGGAACAGCGTAACGGTGAACACAGTGCCCTTTCCCGGCTTGCTCTTTACCTGGATATCGCCGTTCATCATCTTAACAAGGTTGTAGGTTATCGCCATGCCAAGACCTGTGCCCTGCTGCTTGTTGACACGCTCGTCCTCTGCTCTTTCAAAAGGCTCGAAGATGTTTTTCAGGAATTCTTCCGACATTCCTATGCCGTTGTCCTTGAAAACAAACTCATAGCAGCCGACGTTCTTGTTGCCCACAGGCTTTTCGGTAACGTCAATGGTGATAGTGCCGCCATTGTTGGTGTATTTGACAGAGTTGCTTACGATATTCACGAACATCTGCTGTATTCTCAGTCCGTCGCCTATGACTGTGGGGTGAACTATGTCGTGCTTGTGCATGATTATCTGGTGATCCTTTGCCTTGGCATCGGGCTTCACCATTTCAAGCAGGCTGTCAAGGAGAGCATTAAGGTCTATCTTATCCTCGATAAGCTCAAACTTGCCTGATTCGATCTTGCTCATATCAAGAACATCGTTCAGTATTGAAAGCAGATAATTGCCCGATACGGATATTTTTTCAAGGCAGTCCGCAACCTTTTCCTTGTCGTCGATATGACTGTTTGCGATAACGGTCATGCCCACAATGGCGTTCATAGGCGTTCTGATATCGTGGCTCATTCTGGAAAGGAAGTCAGTCTTGGCATTGTCCGCACGCCTTGCGTTCTCGTAAGCGTCACGGAGCGCTCTGTTTGCCTTCAGGAGCTTTTCGGTGTACTCATTGTCCTTGTACTCGGCTATCTCCTTCTTTTCGGCAACAGTATCGGAAATATCCTGAACAAGTCCGATAACGTCCTTGTTGAGGGTGGAAAGGGTTATCTTGTACCACACTTCCTTGCCGTTCTTTTCTCTCTTTATCTCCACGCTGCTTCCCGATTCCGGAACGGAAGCGGCATCGCAGTACTGCTCAAGTATCTTTCCGTCAGTATCTATCTTCTCGAACTGGTGACTGAATATCTCCTCGGAAACGGTGATGTCGCTGTGAGGGATATCGTCAAAATCCATTATCCTTGTAAGGCTTTCGCTGACGAAAACGGTGTGGGCACGCATATTTACCATGAATACGCCTATCTTGCTGTCCGTAAGGGTGATTATCCTTGACACACGGGAGGCATATTCATTGGCGCTGACTTGGAGCTGGACTATTGCCGAAGCCAGCCTGTCGATCTCGGTGATGCCCGAGTTGCCGAAGTTCAGCAGCGCACCCTCGTTCTGCTGTGCATTGTTGAGGGTGTTTATCATAGCCGCAACGGGCTTGCTTATCTTGCGTCCTGTGTAAAATGAGAACGCAATGCCGCACACTACCGTAATAGACACGGATATGATGAACACGTTGATAAGGAACCAGTAAATGCTCAGTATCCCCGACTTATCCGCCGCAGATATCAGCGCCCAGTGCTGCTGATTATAGGGTGAGCCTGAGTTATAGATGTTCATTCGCTGTATGCAGCCAAGGCACGATCTGTTGGCGCCTGTGGCAAATTCATAAATGTTATAGCTGCTCTCGGCATTTTCGTCAAACACAGTATCGGCAGTAACAAGCCTTGTGTAGATAGGGCCTGAATGAAGCTCGGGAGTATATATTCCATCGCCCTCAATATCGCTTCCGATAATATAGCAGGCAGATTCGTTGAAAAAGTCGTTTGCGGGTATATTTTTAAGTATTGTCTTTTCCATAAGACCAATTCCTACAACGCCATACACACGGCCGTCAGATGAAACCAGGGGAAAGGTATATTTCATGCTCTTCTGAGCCGAAGGGGATATTTTGGAAAATCCGCTCCAGTAGCCCAGATTATACACGGGCTTGTCTGGATAAAGCTCCTTAGACTCCATGGGAACTGTGTAAAAGCTGAAATCATTATCATCATTTATCACCAGATGCGGCGCCCATTCGGAATCGAGAGCCGTTCCAAGCTCATGTGCGATATCAGAGCTGCCCATCTCCATGTAGATGTCCTTTATATCAGCGGTGCTGTTCTCATAAATATCCGTATCACGCAGATACAGTCCTGCACGTACGGTATCCGTATCGGTATCGTAAAGGCTGCCCGTATCGAGAATGATAAAGGCATCGTTCACCATATCTCTTCTGATAAGGGATACAAGGGCATCTGATGAACGTATCAGCAGCTCCTTGTTTACCTCCTTATCCTCCGAAAGCTGATCCAGCGTAATGCCGTTTTCGTCCAGATATTCCTCGGTTATATGGTTTATCTCCACCGCAGTCTCATATACCGGAGAGGTCTTCTGATTGAGCATATACTCCACATAGCTTGCTCTGTTGGCTGTCTTTTCGATAAGCAGATTATAGGAATATTTCTTTATGTAGGTAAGCTCGCCGCTGACCAGCATTACTATCGCAAAAACAGCTACCTCCAGGATACCGAGTATAAGCATTGGAATCATTACCTTGGAGAGCATTGATTTTCCATGTACCTTTTCAGACTTGCCGTTCATACCCGAAACCTCCTTTCACGTTATGCCGTTCTCAACAGCTCTTATTATCAGTTTGTTCAGCTGATCGCAAAGCCGGAATTTTTAACATTGCCAAGACCTGCCGCAAAATCGCTGTACCACTTTTCAAAAGCGGCATCGTTGGTGTATTCGTCCAGCACAGCAGTGCGGTCCTCGCCTGCGTCTATCCTGCTGCTTGCCTCTTCATAAGCGTCCTTTGCGGTGTTTGTGAGAGTGCTGTCAATGTAGGAACGAACATCGGCGGAAGCCTCATAAGGCACGCTGGTGTAAAGATTGTAGCTGTTTATCTCGTCGATAGCCACCTCAAAGGTGCCCTTGAGATTGTCGGAGATATCGCTCTTGTAGCTTATGATCTTGTTGATGTCATTTGCAGACTTCTTAACAGGCAGATAGCCGGAGTTTACGGCAAACTCAATGTTTCTCTCTTCCTCGGTGAACCATTTGAGGAACACAGCGCAGGCATATTCGGTCTTGTCGTCCGACTTTACAACGGACATTCCCGCACCCTGCTGAACGATATAGGGATCGCAGCCCTCGAAATTGGGCACCTGAAGCACGGCAATGTCAATGGGATAGGTATGGTCGTCGTTGATAGTTACCTCGTTGGGGCAGTAGGAAGCGGCTGAGTTGGAGCATACCATGGCAATGATATTGCCTGTTTTCATATCATCGCTCCTGAAACGGCTTTCCGAAGCGTAATATCCCTTAACAAAGGGAACGTAGTAGTTTTCCCACAGGCGGCGGAGAACTTCCTTGTCAGCACTGACCACAACGTTTCCGTCACCGTCAGGCTCGGCAAATGCACAGCCCAGCTGCTTTGCGCCTGTTACCATGTAGTTTGCGATGGAATCCCTGCCGAAAAATGCCTTGCCGTCGTTGGGGATATCGGGGGTAAGTCCGTCGGTGTAGTTGTAATACTTCTCGGCGGTGGCTGCCAGACCCTCCCATGTGGAAAGATCATCAAAGAAAACATTCTCAGCCTCGGCAAATTTTGCCCAGTCTGTAACGTTTATCATCATTATCTCGGTGCTTTTCGCAACGGGAAAAATTTTAAGGGACTCATCACCGCTGCCTGAATTTATCCTGCCCTCGGCTATGTATTCATCAACATATTCACCAAGCTCCTCATCGGTGAAGAACCTTGATATATCAGCCAGAGCGCCCTTTTTATCTGCGATATAAGCTGTCTCGGCGTATGTTCCGAAAATATTCGGAAGAGCGTCGGCACCCGCATCGTTGTTAAGAGAAGCCACAACGCTGTCTGCCAGCTCGTTTACGGAGTTCTTGGAAAAAGCCTCCACGATAATGCCCTTTTCCATTCCCACGGTGTTGTTGAACTCAGCCACCATATCGTCAAACTGGGTCTGCTGGATACCGTTATAGTAATGCCAGATGGTTATTGCCACTGGCGAATCCTTATCAAGGAGCTTATCGTAATTTTTTGTTCCTGCATCTCCGCAGCCCGAGAGAACAGACGAAAGAATGACGCAGGCAGCGGCAAGCGCTGTTTTTCTGTAATTTCTCATTTATTTTCCCCTTTTCTTTATTTGTATGCCCCACAGAACTGCTGTCTCATCAGAGCATGAAAAGACATACTGTAATTATAGCGCACTATTGTTAATAAAGTCTTGTATTTAAAATAAAATCGAATAAATAATTATGGATTTTATTTCAGGCTGACAACAAAAATCCGCCTGCCCCGAAAGACAGACGGATTTTTAGAACCTGTCTTCATAAGAAATGTGTGCGGATTTTCGAGCATAATTTTGTCTAAGACAAGGCAAAAATCCACAGGCGGGCTTGCCGCCCGGCAAGGATTTTTAACGCAGTCTAAGGCAAAATTTGCCGAAAAGACGTGCGCATACGCTTGTGAAGACAGGTTCTTATTTGTGATCAGTATAACACCTCAAAAATGCCGCCCCAAAGCATTGCTCCGGAGCGGCATGTCATACTGATCTTTAATTATTCACCGTATTTTTCCTCGTAAAGCCTTACAAGCTCTTCAAGATCATCACTGCAGCCGATCTTGCTTCCTATGCCCGAAAGCAGCTTTTTGATGTCGGAAAGGCTTGCCGTGCCCTTGTAGTCGCTGTCTTTAAGTATAAGCCCGAACTCGGTGACAGCGCAGGCAAACCTCATTCTTGTGCTCATCTTCTCCGCAGGCGAGTACAGGCTGCCATTTATGGCTGCGGATATCATTCTGGACTTTGTTTCCTCCGGGAGCTTGTAGCGCACCTTTAATGTACACCACTCGTCGGAATTTTTGCCTGTGTTCTGCTGATATTTAAGTCCGCCTGTCTTGCTGCCGTCAGCAGGGATTATCTCGTAAAGCACGGTCACGCTGTGACCTGCGCCCACATCTCCTGCGTCCTTGGCATCATTTTCAAAGTCCTCATTGTTAAGTCTGCGGTTGTCATAGCCCACCAGACGATAGCTCTTCACGTTTTGGGGATTGAACTCCACCTGTAGCTTAACGTCCTTGGCAATGGTGTAAAGGGTGCTGTTACGCTCCTCCAAAAGTACCTTTCGTGCTTCCTTTGCGGAGTCGATATAGTGATAGCTTCCGTTGCCGTTATCAGCCAGAGCTTCCATCTTCTCGTCCTTGAGATTGTCCCCGCCGAAGCCCAGAGTGGTGAGATATATGCCGCTCTCACGCTTTTCCTCAATAAGCTTAACAAGCTCGTCGGTGTCGGTTATGCCCACGTTAAGGTCGCCGTCGGAGGCGAGAATAATGCGGTTGTTGCCACCCTTGATGTAATACTTCTCAGCCAGCTCATATGCAGCCCTTATGCCGCTTTCGCCGTCAGTACAGCCGTTTGCACCAAGCATACCTGTCACAGTTTCCACAGTCTTTGTCTGATTGCCCCTTGCCCCTGCAAGAACAATGCGCTCATTGCCCGAATAGGTTATCACAGAGATCCTGTCATTCTCCGTCATAGTGTCCATAAGAGTGTTCACGGACTTGATTACCAGCGGCAGCTTATCATCGCTGTACATCGAACCGCTGACATCAATAAGGAACACCAGATTTGAATCGGGAGTTTTCTCCTCGGGGATATCCCTGCCCTGAACGCCTATCATCATAAGCTTGCTGTCCTTGTTCCAAGGGCAGTCGGAAAGCTCATAGGTAAGGGAAAAGGGCGACTCTCCCGTGGGCTGAACATAGTTGTAGTCAAAATAATTGAGCATTTCCTCAATGCGGACAGCATCTTCGGGAATAGTATCTCCGCCCTTTATGAGCCGCCTGAGATTTGCATATGAAGCCGTATCCACGTCAGCGGAGAATGTGGACACAGGGTCGGTAGCGGCATTTTTATAACCGCTTTCCTTTGCGTCGGAATATTCCTCGGTATTTTCGGCATAGCGCTCACTGTCATAATAATCATCTGTTTCTTCCAATATTACCGAACCCTCGCCGACAACGCCCTCTCCCGCATCGATAGAGATTCCTCCGTGAACGGACGGCCGTGGACGTCTAACCTTTACCGTGTTTGAAAAAGCCGTCTCGACCTTTTCGCCATCATCGGTCACGGCAACTGCGGTAATGCAGTATTCCGCCGATTTTCCCACATAATCTTCGTATTCCGTCCCGAACAGTGATGCGTCAAGAGAATATTCCTTTTCTCCATTTTTCTTGACATAAATATTGTAATACAGCGCATTTTTCACAGGCTTCCAGTAAAGCTCCACTCTGTTGCTGTCCTCCTGGAGACCGCCTTTGAGCCTGGGCTTTGACTTTTTGAAAGCCTTTACAGCCGTTTCATCAGATGAAAGGGTGGAAACAGATGCGTGCACAGTGTTTGAAAAACCCGTCTCCACCATCTCATCATCATAGGTAAAGGTAACGGCTGTGACACGATAGGACGTGAATTTGTAGATATTCTCACTGTAATTCGTGTCAAAAGTCGCTTCGACAAGCTTGTAATCGTAATCTCCGACTTTCTTGTAAACATTGTAATACAGTGCATTTTTGACAGGCTCCCACTCAAGACTTACCTCCGCAAATGCGCCCTCCCAGTTCATATAACCGCTGTCGGGCTTCTCACAGGTGACGGCAAGCCCGGGCTTTGATTCCTTGAAGATCTTTACCGCCTTTGCATCGGAAGAAATTGGCGTGGGAAGCTCATTCATATCTATCTCAGCCGATGTATTCCCTGCCATGGGTACAGTTCCCGCCGCAATAAGCACTGCAAGTAAAAATGACGCTGCCTTTTTCAAAATACGACACCCCTTTATGTTAACTGAAATTTCAAATAATATTTTGTAATTTCATTATACAACATATTACCGATATTTTCAACAATTATTAAATTTTGTAACCGTATTTTGATAAAAAAAAGAGCGGAACAAAATGTCCCGCCCTTTGTATAAATTCTTATTGTAATCAGTTGCCCTTAGCCATTGCAGCAACTTCAGCAGCGAAATCGTCTGCCTTCTTCTCAACGCCTTCGCCACGCTCGTAACGAATGCACTCAACAACTTCGATGGTGCCGCCGAGCTTCTTAGCTGCATCTGCAACATACTTAGCAACTGTGCCGTCGAAAAGGTCGCTTCTTACGAAGGTCTGCTCGAGGAGGCAGTTCTCAGAGTAGTACTTGCCAACCTTGCCTTCAGCGATCTTAGCTCTTACCTGCTCGGGCTTGGAAGCCATCTTAGGATCCTCAGCCATCTGAGCCATGATGATGGTCTTTTCGTTCTCGAGAACTTCAGCAGGAACAGCCTCTCTGTTGAGGTAGGAAGCGTTCATAGCAGCGGACTGCATTGCAACGTTCTTACCAACCTCTGCAACCTGGTCAGCAGTAAGATTGGTTTCCATTCTTACGAGAACGCCGATAGAACCGCCATTGTGGATATAGGAAGCGAGAACGCCCTCTCTTCTCTCGAAACGACGGATAACGATGTTTTCTCTTATCTTCATACCTGCAAGCTCAGTGAGAACTTCGCCAACGGTGGAAGTACCGCCGCTGATGGTCTTGGTCTTGAGGTCCTCAACGTCAGCAGGATTGGTCTCGATGATAGTCTTAGCAACAGCAGCAACGAAGTTCTTGATATCGTCAGTGTTAGCTGCGAAGTCAGTCTCGGTGTTTACCTCGAGAAGAACGCCCACATTGCCGTCAACGATAGCGGTAACGATACCCTCTGCTGCAGCTCTGCCGCTCTTCTTAGCCTGGGTAGCGAGACCCTTTTCACGGAGAAGAGTGATTGCCTTTTCCTTATCGCCGTCAGCCTCTTCGATAGCCTTCTTGCACTCCATCATGCCAACGCCGGTTGCTTTCATAAGTTCCTTGATTTCAGCAGGTGATGCCTTTGCCATAACTTTATCCTCCTAAAATTTTTCGAGTTTTCGTATTTTATCTTACATTCTTAAAATGCCCGAACGCTTTTCGGTCATTCGGGCATTTCGCATTACATTTATTGCTATTGCTTGATTATTCAGCAGCCTCTTCGGACTCAGCCTCAGCAGCTTCTGCAGCCTGCTGCTCACCCTGTCTGCCTTCGATGATAGCGTCAGCCATTGCACCTGCAATGAGCTTAACGGCTCTGATAGCATCATCGTTGCCGGGGATCACATAATCAGCGTCATCGGGATCGCAGTTTGTATCTACGATTGCAACAACGGGGATACCGAGCTTCTTAGCTTCGGAAACAGCGATCTTTTCCTTGCGGGGGTCAACGATAAAGAGAGCGCCGGGGAGCTTCTTCATGTCCTTGATACCGCCGAGGTACTTCTCGAGCTTCTCGATCTCGAGCTCAAGCTTAACAACTTCCTTCTTGGGGAGGAGGTTGAAAGTGCCGTCTTCCTGCATGGTGTGGAGCTGCTCAAGTCTTGCGATTCTTCTCTGAATGGTCTTGAAGTTAGTCATCATACCGCCGAGCCATCTTGCGTTTACATAGTAAGCGCCTGCACGGAGAGCCTCTTCCTTAACGGAATCGCCTGCCTGCTTCTTGGTTCCTACGAAAAGAACATTGTCGCCGTTCTCAGCAACGCTCTTGATGAAAGCATAAGCTTCGTCGAGCTTCTTTACAGTCTTCTGGAGATCGATAATGTAGATACCGTTTCTCTCGGTGAAGATGTAGGGAGCCATTTTAGGGTTCCATCTTCTTGTCTGATGACCAAAGTGTACGCCAGCTTCGAGGAGCTGCTTCATTGATACTACGCCCATTTTAATTTCCTCCTGGTTAGTAAAAAAATAAATTTTCCTCCGCCGTGTTTAGCTCGGTTAAAATCCCTCCGTGAGAAGAGACACCATCACCGAAAACGTCGGCGTGCGAATTGCTTTAATATTATACCATATCACCCGTTTGTTTTCAATAGGCTTTTTAACATTATTCAAACAAACTTACGCCTCTGTTTTTAGTGCTTTTATACAATTCATCGTCCTTTGCCGACACCAGCACCGTATCTGTGCCTATTTTTTCGATGTCCGAGCAGGGTATCACTATGTCCTCATCTCTGCCCAGAAGCCCCATCATGCGTGGTCTGCCGCAGATAATGAGCGACTTTATCTTTCCCGACTCCGTGTCTATCTCCATGTCATCGATATAGCCTATCCTTGTGCCGCTGGACGTGCTTATGACCTCTCTGTCCCTCAGTTCGGAAAATGTGCATTTCATTGAAAGCCCTCCATTCATGACAAAACCGTCTCATACATAGGTATGAAACGGTCTGCGATAATATGTCAGCTTTCGTCAAGGGGTTCTTTTTTTATCCTGAAAATTATCCTGAACAGACCTGCCAGAAACTTTGGGCTCTTCACAACTACCATTTTCATAAAAGCACCTCCGAAATGTTTATATCTTATATTATTCGGTTTTATGCTTTTTGACACTCAGTATTCGATAATTACGAGAATTTTTCCCTCATATACCTGTATCTCGCCGTATTCTTCCCTGAAATTGTTGCTTACGCCCAAGGGGAAGTCACGGGTGACGGTCATATCCTCGCCGCCGTATTTCAGCCCACGCATGGCAAGCCGTGAACTGTCGGTCAGGGAAAACACGGAGATATACCCCGCTCCCCTGCCCTCGTATCGCCTTGTGCCCTCGGTCTGCACGAACATCTTGCAGCTGCTGTCGATGATGCAGCCCTCGCCGCCGTGATCTGCGATATATTCAAGGGAGGATATGGCAGCAAGCGTGTGGTCAAGCCTTTTTCCGCCTGTAACGCCTGTCAGCACAAAAGCCCTGTATCCACGCTCAAAGCCTATCTTTATGGCAAGCATAGTGTCCGTATCGTCCTTTTCGCAGGGGGCACGGACTATGGGGATATCCGAAGCATCGGGGACGCTGCCCTTTATGCTGTCCATATCCCCCACCAGCAGGTCGGGGGCGATGTTATTTTCCACGCACCTGTTATATCCGCTGTCCGCAGCGATAACAAAAGCGTCCTTTGTGTCGGGAAAGCGAGCTTCTCCGCCGCCTGCAATAACGCATATCATCTGCCTATCTCCCATTCCTTGATATTCTTTGCTTCCTCAAACATTTCCAGATAGCTTTCGTATCTGCTTTTTGCAATATCTCCGTTTTCTGCGGCAGCAGCCACAGCGCAGCCCTTTTCGCCAATGTGATTGCAGTCCGCAAAGCGGCATTTGCCCTCGTACTCCTCAAACTCACGGAAGCAGTATTTCAGCTCATCTTTCAGAATGACCGCATACTGCATTGTCTCAAAGCTGGAAAAGCCGGGAGTATCGGCAATATATCCGCCGAAAAGCTTGTAGAGCCTTGAAACTCTTGTTGTGTGTCGCCCTCTGCCAAGCTTTCGGCTTATCTCAGCCGTTTTAAGCTCCAGCTCGGGAGCAATGTGGTTCAGAAGAGTGGATTTTCCCGCACCCGTGTTGCCTGTGAATGCGCATATCTTCCCCTCCACAGCCGCCTTGACAGGTTCAAGGCTCGCAGGGTCGCTGTAGTCGCACACGATCGTCGGAATGCCTATTTTTCCGTAAATGTCGGGGATATTGCCGCACTCTTTAAGATCAACCTTTGTTATGGCGATCATGGGCTGTATGGACTTATACTCGCACACCGCTATGAACTTATCCACCAGCGTCAGGTTGGGCGTCGGCTCGCAGGTGGAGATAACAAACACCATCACGTCCAGATTTGCCAGCGGCGGACGGATAATGCTGTTTTTGCGCTCGTCAATGCTGCTGATAACTCCGCCCTCAACGGTGCATCTGTCGCCTGCACAGGGAGAAAGCCCGTCCTTTCTGAATATTCCTCTCGCTTTGAGCTGGACAATGCCGCTTTCGGTCTCCACAGTGTAAAGTCCGCCAAGGGATTCAAGTATAAGCCCTTTTTCCATTCAGTACGTTCCTTTCAAACAAGCGCCTGCAAAAGCCGATGTTTTGCAGGCGCCACTGTAGTTTTATAAAAGTTATCAATAAGCGTTGATGATGCTGTTCCACCAGTCATCATATCCGCCGTTTCCGTCAAGGTTCGGGTCATAGGGGTCACTGAAGCTTCCGCCGCCGATGGGCTGAGTTACTGTAGTGGTTTCCCCGGGAACGCCGAACATCTGCCTGAGCAGATCCTTGTCGAATTTAAGCTCAGTAACGGTCTGAGCAGTGAAGTCAATGGTATATTCACCGATGATGTTTGTATCGCCCTTGCTGTCCGCAGCTTCAAGCACTACCTTCTGGGTATCGGTACCCTCAACCGGAACGGAGATAGTGGAAACATATGCGATGTTATCCACAGATATTGTTCCTGCAATGTTGCCGTTGACATAGGCATTGAATGTTGCCTTGCCCTTGAGGCTGTCGGGAACTGCGAATGTTATGCTTACCTCCGCAGTGGGAAGCTTTCCTGAGCTGTATGTGATCACAACCGTCTGGTCGGGGCTTACAACGTTGGACTCGCCGTCCTCGGTAAGAGCGGGGATACTCTGTGCAATAACGGTATCAGCTTCCTCAGCCGAATCCTCTTCCTGAAGCTGGACCGTAAAGCCCATGCCCTCCAGAGTTGAAACAGCCTCCGCTTTCTTTGAACCCACAACGTTAGGCATTACCACGTCATATATCTCGGGGCCAAGGCTTACGTACATAAGGACTGTAGAACCTATCTCTGCCTCGGAGTTTCTGGGAGGATCGGTCTCGATGACCGTGTTCTTGTCGATATCGCTGTTCTGCATTACGATGCTTACGTTAAGTCCCGCACCCTTCAGCATACTTGTAGCCGTATTCGGCTCCAGCGAGTAAACGTTTGGCACAATTACCATCTGAGGGCCCTTGCTGACAACTGCCTTAACCTGGGTGTTGCCCACGATGATAGGCGTGCCTGCCTTGGGTGTATGTGAAATGATGCAGCCCTGAGGTATCTCGGAATCGTACTTTTCCTGATCTACAACCAGGTCAAAATACTGGGCATATGTGCTCTTGCACTCCTGATAGTCATATCCTACCAGATTAACCATTTCCTCGGTATCGGTGTTTCCGCCGAAATTCTTGAGAATAACGATAGTGATAAAAACCACCGCAATGATTATGACCGCCGCAGCAATGGCTGTCAGCGCAACGACGAAATATGATGACTTGGATACTTCGGTATCCTCCTCGTCCTCATCGTAATCATCGTCCTCGTCATATTCGGGCTCCTGTATCTTCTGCGGCTTCTGTGTCTTTGCAGTCTTCGTTTTTCTCACCTCTTTTTTCTGAGCCTTTTTATCAGGCTCAGGGTCCTTGAATCTGGGACCTGTCGGCATTTCCTCTTCTTCCTCCTCTGCCTTGACGGCTTCGGGCTTGCGGAAATACTGGGTCTTTTCCTCCTCCCCTGCGGGAAGGTTATATTCAAAAACAATGCTGGGATTTCGCTTGAATTCCTCGATATCCTTTATCATTTCCGATGCGGACTGATATCGCTTTGAAGCGTCCTTCTGCATGGCTCTGAGAACTATGGCCTCCAGCCCCTCGGGAATGGTGTCGTTTATCTGTCTGGGAGGTCTGGGAGCGTTCTGCATGTGCATAACAGCCACAGCAATGGGAGTATCCGCATCAAAGGGCTTCACACCTGTGAGCATCTCGTACATCATAACGCCTACGGAGTAGATATCGCTCTTTTCGTCGGTGATATCTCCCCTTGCCTGCTCGGGGCTGATGTAGTGAACGCTGCCTATTGCCTTGTCAGAAATGGTCTTTCCCTCTTCACGGGCAAACCGTGCGATGCCGAAATCCATGACCTTTATGGTGCCGTCGGGGAAAAGCATGATGTTCTGGGGCTTGATGTCTCTGTGAACTATTCCCCTGTCGTGAGCGTGCTGCAATGCCCTCAGTATCTGGATTATGAAGTGAATGGTGTCCTTCCATTTAAGAACGCCCTGCTGCTCCATAAATTCCTTGAGGGTGATGCCGTCGATATATTCCATTACGATGAACTGGATCTTGTCGCTGAATCCAACGTCGTATATCTTAACGATATTGGGGTGGCTGAGCACGGCAATAGCCTTTGACTCGTTTCTGAATCTGCGGACGAAATCGTCGTTGTCGGCAAATTCGCTCTTGAGGATCTTTACTGCCACGACCTTGTTGTCCTCCATAAGGTCAACAGCCTTGTAAACGTCCGCCATTCCGCCGATTCCGATAAGCTCGGTTATCTCGTAACGGCCGTCCAGCTTTTTGCCGATATATTTATCCATCAATCAAATTCACTCCAATTATTTCTGTTATGGGTGTGCGTCACTTCATGAGCACAGCTGTAATATTGTCAGAACCGCCGTTGTCAAGAGCGACCTTAACAAGCGCATGAGGCACTTCCTCGGGGGGAAGATCCTTCACAGTCCTGAAAATAACGCCCTCGTCGCAAAAGTTTGACAGTCCGTCCGAACACAGAAGAACAGCAGCTCCCTTGGGAAGCTCGCTTTCAAAATAGTCGGGCTCCACGTCCTGCGCAACACCCACAGCTCTGGTGATGATGTTTTTCTTCGGGTGATTTTTAAGCTGCTCCTTGGTGATATCCCCACGCTCGTAAAGGTTCATTACCATTGAATGATCCTTCGTTATCTGGGATATCTGGTGGGTGATAAGATACCCTCTGGAATCGCCCACATTCACCGTATGCAGCATATCTCCCCTGGCAATGGCAGCAACACAGGTAGTACCCATGCCCCTCCATTCGGGCACAGCCGAAGCAAGGTCATATATGACCGCATTGGCAGTCTTTACAGCCGCAACAAGGAGATTTCGTATCTTGTTGTCATCGTAATCGCTGCGGTAGCTTTTCTGAATCCTTTCGGTAATAACGGAAACAGCACGGCTGCTTGCCTCGCTGCCCGCATTTGAGCCGCCCATACCATCGCACACGACCGCAAACACAGCGCCGTCAAGCACAGCAACACCCGTGCTGTCCTGATTTTCAGAACGCTTATGCCCTATATCTGTGTGAGTATAGACCATCATAGCTTACTTCCGTCCTTTCACCGCAAGACCCGTGCCGAAACGCCGTGATCTTTAAATTTCGTATTCCCGTCTGAGCTGACCGCAGGCTGCGTTGATATCAGCACCCAGCGTTCTTCTCACGGTAACGTTCATCCCCAGATCAGTGAGTCTCTTTGCAAACACCGCCACGCACTGCCTGTCGGCGGTATAGCTCCTCTCCTTGATCTTGTTTACGGGAATGAGATTTATATGGCAATTTATCCCACGGAGCAGCGCCGCAAGCCTGCGTGCGTCCTCCGAAGAATCGTTGACTCCGCTTATGACCGCATATTCAAAGGATATGCGCCTGCCCGTATCCCTTATGTAATCCCTGCAAGCACCAAGCAGCTCGGATATCTGCCACGCATTGTTTACGGGCATTATCTCGCTCCTGCTCTTGTCGTCCGCAGCGTGAAGGGAGACCGACAGTGTAAGTCCCGTTCTGAGCTTTGCAAGCTCCCTTATTTTTGGCACTACTCCGCAGGTGGAGAGGGAAACGTGCCGCAGGCTCATATTCCTGCCCTTGGGAGATGAAAGCAGCTCCAGGAACTTTATAACATTATCGTAATTATCCAGCGGCTCGCCTATGCCCATGAGCACAAGGCTGTCCACATGCCTGCCGCTGTCCTTTTCCGCCATGTATATCTGCATGAGCATTTCCGACGGAGCAAGGTTTCTTCTGAATCCTGCAATGGTGGAAGCGCAGAACTTGCAGCCCATTTTGCAGCCCACCTGAGTGGATATGCAGATGCTGTTTCCGTGCTTATATTCCATCAGAACTGTCTCAATATGATTGCCGTCGTCCAGCTCATAAAGATATTTTATCGTATTATCCGTACAAGATTCAAGCCTTTTAGCAATATTTAGTCGTTTTATATAAAAATTTTCAGATAACTTTGTGCGAAGTTCCAAGGAAATATTAGTCATTTCTTCAAATTCTGTGACTTTTTTTACGTGAAGCCATGAAAAAATTTGTTCGGCACGGAATTTCTTCTCTCCCAGAGCGTCAAGGGCAATGATAAGCTCCTCAAGGCTGAGGGATAAAATATCGGTCTTTTCCATTACTTTTTTCCTTTCCTCATGCGGCAGATGAAAAATCCGTCGCCGCCGAACTGCTTTGAAAAAATGGCTGTCATGAATTTTCCCCGGAAGAAATCTCCCATATCCTCGGGGAACTCCTCGCCGTGAAAATCACTGTTTTCCGCAAGGAATTTTTCGATAACACACTCGTTTTCCTCTATATTCACCGTGCAGGTGGAATATACCAGAAGTCCGCCGTCCTTTACATATCGGCAGGCAGTCCGCAGGATATCAAGCTGTATCTCGGGCAGGCGGCTCGCTTCCGAAAGGGGCTTGTACCTTATCTCGGGCTTTCCTCTTATAACTCCGTATCCGCTGCACGGCACATCGCATAGAACTCTGTCCGCCGTGGGCAGCTTTTCGTTATAAACCCTGGCATCGTTGGTGACAGCTTCAATGCAGCTTATGCCAAGCCGCTCTGCTCCCTTTACTATAAGTCCCGTCCGCTTTTCGTGAAGCTCGCAGGCGAATATCCTGCCCTCATCGCCCATCATCTCCGCCATGGTGAAGGTCTTTCCTCCCGGAGCGGCGCAGATGTCGATGACCGTTTCTCCCTTTCGGGGAGAGACCGCCTTGCAGCAAAGCTGAGAGGAATAGTCCTGAACGTGATAGTTTCCCGCAATAAAGTCAGGGTCACGCTCCACATCCCGCAGGTCGTCACAGATGACCGCATTTTCCTCAAATTCGCTTGCCTTTGCGGATATCCCTCTGCTTTTAAGAGAAGCTATAAGCTCCTCAGATGAGGTTTTCAGCACATTTGTCCTGAGAACCGTCACCGAGGGAAGCAATGATGCTTCCAATAAAGATACTGTGTTTTCCTCGCCGTAGCCCTTGCATATCCGCCTGATAAGCTCGGCGGGGCAGGAGTATTCCACAGCCATTTTATCGTATTTATCGCCCTTAACAGGCGGTATTTTCTTACCGTCACGGATAATACTTCTCAGCACCGCATTGACCATACCCGAAGCCGATGCCTTGCCAAGCTTTTTGACCAGGCTCACCGACTCGTTGACCGCAGCGCTGTCGGGCACATTATCCATGTACATTATCTGATAAACGCCCATCATAAGCGTTATGCGCACCTGCCTGTCAAGCTTTTGCAGGGGCTTTGAAACATATGCGCCTATGATGTGCTCCAGCGTAAGCTTCCGCTCGGTAACACCGTAAAACAGCCTTGCCGCAAACGCCTTATCCCTGTCGGAAAGGGAGTCTGATTTTGAGAACATACCGCCTAGAGCGATATTGGAGTATCCTCCCGTTTCGACTTTTTCGATAAGCTTGTATGCAGCATACCTTGCGGACATTTTATCACACCTTTACATTAAAAATCATTTGTTGTTTGCGCCTGTCATCATGCGCACCAGTGACGCAAGAAGCGATGCTAGCGCCGCAGCGTAAACAAGAGAGGCAGTCCTTATGACCTTCTGCGCACCTTCAAGCTCGCTGTCATCAAGGATATTTTCCTGACGAAGAGAGGCAATGGCACGCTTTCCCGCATCTGCCTCCGAAATGAACATCACAGCCTGAAATACTGCCATTACGATAAACAGCACAGTTCCCAGCCTGATAAGCGGTTCTATAGAAAACAGTGAACCGAGAAAAAGCACGACAACAAGGAACTGCGAACATATCGCCGATACATTTTCCGCAGCGCCTGTCAGACTGTTAAGGCTGTAGCCGTCAGCCCGCTGCATCACATGACCCGCCTGATAAGCAGCCATGCCTACCGCCGCCACACTGTCACTGTCAAAGGTGCTTTCGGAAAGCTCCACTCTCATGAGCGTGCTGCTGTCTGAAAGCTCCGACCTGATACGCTCCACAGAAACATACGAGAGTCCCCTGCCGTCAAGAACAGCCCTTGCCGCCTCAGCGCCGGATATCTTTTTGGCTGTTGCGATATCATCATATTTCAAAAAAGTAAGCTTTATCATCAGACGTGCGCCTATGCTCACCGCATAGGAAAGAATGATGATAAAAAGCGTCATTCCCCAGTTCAATCCGTTCACTCCTTCTCAAATATAAGCTGTCCAAAAAAATGTTATCTTCTGCTATTGTTCCTGTTCCTTATGAGCAGCAGTCTTGCAAGGGAAGCAAGAGCCGAGAACATTGCCGCCACATATGTGAGCGCCGCCGCTGTAAGAACGCTTTTTGCGCCCTTCATCTCATCATCGTCAAGGAAATGCTCTTCTCTGAGAACTTTAAGGGCACGTCCGCTGGCATTGAACTCCACAGGCAAGGTTATCGCCTGAAAGAGCACCACCGTGCAGAAAAGCAGGATACCTGCTGTAATAAGCACGTTGCTTGAAAATATTATGCCAAGTATTACCAGGGGCGTTGAAAGATTGGAGCCGAACTGGGTTATGGGGATAATGGCGCTCCTTACCTTTATGGGGCCGTAGCCCTCCGCATACTGTACCGCATGGCCTGCCTCATGAGCCGCAACGCCCACAGCCGCCACGCTGTCATTGTTATAAACGCTGTCCGACAGGCGGATAACGTTGGCACTCGGGTCATAATGGTCGGTAAGCTCGCCGTTTATATGCTCGATGCGGATATAGGAAAGTCCGTTCCTGTCCAGAATGGCTCTGGCAGCGTCCGCTCCCGTGTATCCTCTGCTGTTCCTCACTCCGCTGTATTTTGAAAAAGCGCCCTTTACCATCAGCTGTGCAATAAGGCTGAATATCAAGGCAGGAATGAGGATTATAATTGTCTGATCCCAGTACATGAAGCATTCTCCTTTAAATCAATAAATCAAAGCTTGTTTCCCCTGAGATAATCCGCTGTTTTCATGCGCTTGCCGCCATCTGCCTGCACCTCGGTGAAGGTGATGCCGAAGCCGTCGCCGCATACAACGGTGAACTTGTCTTTGTCGCAAATATCCCCCGCAGCATAGCCCTCGTGACGCTTTCCGTCAAGCTCGCTGTGATATACCTTTAAGCGTCTTCCCGCTATCTGTGCCACAGCGCAGGGCCATGAGGAAAGACCTCTTATCTGATCGTGTATCTCTTTTGCCGTCTTGCTGAAGTCAATGGGGCAAAGCTCCTTGGTGAGCATTGGCGCATAGCATGACATCTCATCGTCCTGCGGCTGGGGGTGGATATCCCCTGTCTTTACAGCCTTTACCGTTTCAAGCAGCACGTCCGCACCAATTACGGCAAGCCTGTCATGAAGCTCGTCGGCAGTTTCGTTTACGCCGATCTCGGTGGCAGCCTTGATGAGCATATCGCCTGTGTCAAGACCCTCGCCCATTATCATAGAGGTAACACCGGTCTCGCTCTCGCCCTTGAGTATGCACCACTGAATGGGGCCGGCACCTCTGTATTTGGGCAGCAGCGAAGCGTGGATATTTATACAATATGTCTTAGGCAGGTCCAATATACGCTTGGGAAGTATCTTTCCGTAAGCCACAACCACAATAAGGTCGGGAGCAAGCTTTTTCAGCGTTTCATATGCTTCCTCAGCGTCATCGCCCTTTTTAAGGCTTGCAGGCTGATATACGGGTATATTCTGCGAGACCGCATATTCCTTTACAGGCGGCGGAGTGAGCTTGTAGCCTCTTCCCTTGGGCTTATCGGGCTGAGAAAATACCGCCGTAACGTTTTCACCGCTTTCCACCAGAGCTTTAAGGCAGGGAACGGCAAAATCGGGAGTTCCCATAAATACAATGTTCATCGTGGCACCGCCTTTCAAAAAACTTATTCTGCGCTCTTTACCTTAACTTTGAGCTTCTTTCTTGTTTTGCGCTCCTCCTGCATATCCTCGGGGCGCACAAATTCCTCAACTATATCAACGAAAAGCTGACCGTCCAGATGAGCGTTCTCGTGGCATACGCACTGAGCGCCCAGATCCTCGAACTCTCTTTCATACCAGTTTCCGTTTCTGTCCTGCGCTCTGAGCACAGCCTTTTTGGGGCGTGTCACATATCCCCACTTGTCGGGGCAGGAAAGGCAGCCCTCAACAACGTGCTGAGATCCGCTGGTTTTGAGTATCTCGGGGTTGATAGCCTCCACCTTGTCATCATCTCCAAGGTGCATGATGAATATGCGTCTGCACATTCCCACCTGAGGAGCGGCAAGTCCTACGCCCTCTGCCTTGTCAAGAGTCTCGTGCATATCGTCGAGGAGCGTTGCCAGCTTCTCGTCAAACTTTTCCACAGGGCGGCAGACCTTTCTGAGAATAGGGTCGCCCTCAACATAGATATTGCGAAGTGCCATATTAACTTTCCTTTCAGTTACAGCGAAATATCGCCGTTCATATCAATAAAAACGGAAATCTTTCTCATCTGCCCCGCTGTTTCATTCCTGATACCGCTTATAAAGCTGCGGAATGCGGAATTGTTGCGGCATTTGATGATTATCCTGTAGCGGAATTTTCCGTTGATCTTTTCAAAAGTGCATTTTGACGGTCCAAGCACACGTATTGGCATCTTTTCCGCCATCTTCTCCACGCCCTCGGCAATTTTCCCGGCAAAAAGCTCTGCCGCAGCCGAGACCTCCTTTTCATCAGCGCCCGAGAAGCCTATCACGCATATGTCGCAGAAAGGCGGATAGATAAGCGCCCGCCTCATGGCTATCTCCTGGCTGTAAAAGGCTGTGTAATTCTGCTGTGCCGCAAGATTGATGACGTAGTGGTCGGGAACATAGGTCTGTATTATCGCCCGTCCCCCTGCCTTTGCTCTGCCGCTTCGTCCCACTACCTGAGTAATGAGAGAGAACGTCCGCTCATAGCTGCGGAAATCTCCCGAAAAGAGAGCCTTATCCGCATTTAGCACGCCTGCAAGGGTAACGTTGGGGAAATCCAGTCCCTTTGCTATCATCTGGGTGCCCACCATAATGTCATACTCCCCGTTGCCGAAAGCGGTGAACCGCTTGTCATATGCGTAGCGGGAATATGTGGTGTCAGCGTCCATTCGCAGGATACGGGCATTGGGAAAGAACTCCGCCAGCTCGTCCTCAAGCCGCTGAGTGCCCATTCCGCTGGCTTTCAGGTGAGTGCTGCCGCACTTGGGGCACTTCTGCACATAGTCCTCGGAATATCCGCAGTAGTGGCATATCAGGCGGTTGTTCACCTTATGATAGGTCATTGGAACGCTGCAGTTAGGGCAGGAAACAGGCTCTTTGCAGTCACAGCAGGAAATATAGGTGTGGTATCCTCTGCGGTTAAGGAGCAGTATGGACTGCTCTCCCCTTTCAAGATTGCCGTTGACAGCCTCGATAAGCTCGGTGCTGAACACCCGTCCCGTTCCCGTCATATCGACTATCTCGGCACGGGGCATCTCAGGCTTTCTGTAAGGGTCGGCGCAGTAGCGCTCGGGCATCACAAACAGCTTTGATCTTCCTCTAAGCGCATTGTAATAGCTTTCTATGGATGGCGTTGCCGACGCACACAGAAGCACGCTTTTATGATAAAGGCACCGCCTTGCGGCAGCGTCCTTTGCGTTGTATCTGGGGCTGGACTCGGATTTGTAGGTGCGTTCACCCTCCTCGTCCACGATTATAAGCCCTATGTTATCAAGGGGAGCAAAAACGGCGCTTCTTGTCCCAACGACTATCCTGCACTGACCTGACTTAACCCTCTTGTACTCGTTTGAGCGCATGGAAAGTGAAAGTCCGCTGTGCATAACAGCCACAGTCTCTCCGAAAAGCCCCCTGAAACGGTTGAGCGTCTGGGGAGTGAGAGATATTTCGGGAATGAGCATTATAACGTTTCTGCCCATGTTCAGCGTGTATTCTATCAGCTTTGCGAATACGGGAGTTTTTCCGCTGCCCGTAACGCCGAAAAGCAAAGCCGCAGCAGGCTTTTTCTCGGCTATCATCTGGGATATGCCCTCAAAAGCCGCCTGCTGGTAATGGTTCAGGGTTATTTTTGAGATATCGTCACGCTGCACCGCCTCGGGCGTTTTCAGCACCTCATAGTCGAAAAGCTCCGCAGCGCCGCACTTGACCATATTCTTTACCACCTGAGCCGTGCAGCCGCACATATAGCAAAGCTCCTTGACGGAAGCGCAGCCCTCACGCTCAAGTATCTGAGCGGCGGCAGTCTGCTTTGGGGTGAGCTTTATACTGCCCTGTGCATATGCGTCGGTAAGGCGCACCATGCTTACGGTGTCGTCCTTCACCCTCTGCTTTGCAATGTTGGTTTCCTCAACAAAGCCGCCAGAAACAAGCTCGTTTGCAAGGGTAAGGTCGGAGGAAAGGATCATATCCAGCTCATCGCCGTCCTCCGCCTCGGCTGCGGACATATAAAGCCCCAGCGCCTTATCGGAGACCTGATCTTTCTTCGGCTTTTTTGCACCCAGGCGGTACTTGCTCACAAAGTTCACGCCAAGTCCAGGCGGGATAAGGGCACGGAACGCCTCAAAATAGGTGCAGAACACCGTATCTTTGAGCCACATGAGCAGCTCCAGCTGTTCTTCACCGATAACAGGCTCGCTGTCGATAACGGAGCTTATCTCCTTGCAGCCCTTGCCGTCGGAGACCTCCATACCCACCACGATGCCCGTCCTGCGGCGGTTTCCTCTGCCGAAAGGGACTATGACCCTTTTTCCAACAGAGACTTTGCCCTCAAGCTCAGGCGGAACGATGTAGCTGTAGGCAATGTCGAAAGCGTCATTTGTGCCGCTGACGCCCACCAGTGCAGTAATGCAGTCCACTTGGCTCAGACTGTGCCCTCTGTGGATTTGCCGGGTCTTACAGCAGGATCCTCAACGATAGAGAACTTGTGAGCCGCAAACTCGTCAACAGCAGTCTTAACAGGCTTTTCTTCAAGTATCTGATTGTTCTCGCTAAGCTCGTCAGCGATCTCTCTTGCACGCTTTGCAACGCCGATAACTACAGAATAGCAGCTTTCACCGTGAGTAGCGATCTGATTCATAGCAGGTCTTAACATAATAAATTACCTCCAAAATTATTTGTTTAATATTTCATCTATTGTTTCGGAAGAACGCTTTACGGTCATTTTCTCAGCCTTTACGACTGCAAGAAAATCAGCCACAGCGTCATCCAGATCATCGTTGACTATGATATAATCATAATTGTGAGCCTTTTCTATCTCGCCCGCAGCCTCGCCCACACGCTTGTCTATGACCTCGGGAGTTTCGGTGCCACGCTTTTCAAGGCGGTGGCGGAGGGTTCCCAACGATGGAGGGAGAATGAACACGAACACAGCATCGGGGCATTTTTCCTTGATCTTCATAGCTCCCTGCACTTCAATTTCAAGTATAACGTCCTTGCCCTCTTCAAGCTTGTCGAAAACAGCCTTGCGGGGAGTGCCGTAGTAGTTGCCGCAGTAGCAGGCGTGCTCAAGCATACCGTCCTCAGCAATGAGCTTCTCGAAGCCCTCCTTGGTGAGAAAATGGTAGTTCACGCCGTCAACCTCGCCCTCTCTGGGGGGACGCGTGGTAGCGGATACGGAATAGTAGAAATTATCATTTTTGAGCACCTGTGCAAGAATAGTGCCCTTTCCGCAGCCTGACGGTGCGGAAACAACAATTAAAAGTCCTTTTGACATTTTAATGTTCCTTTCGGTGTGTATTTTAAGAGAATATGTTACTCCTCTTCCTCATCTTCCTCCGTGTCCTCGGCACGGCCGGAAATGGACGCAGGCGATGAAGCGGAGAGGATAACATGGTCGCTGTCCATAACAAGAACGGACTTGGTCTTTCTGCCGTAGGTGGCGTCAATGAGCATTCCTCTGTCACGGGCGTCCTGGATTATGCGCTTTATGGGCGCTGATTCGGGACTTACCACCGCCACAAGGCGTGAAGCCGAAACCGCATTTCCGTAGCCAATGGGAATAAGCTGCATATCTGTTCCTCCGTCCGTTATTCTATGTTCTGAATCTGCTCTCTTATCTTTTCGATCTCGGATTTAAGATCGACCACAAGCTTAGTAATGGCGATATCCTGTGCCTTGGAGCCGATAGTGTTTGCCTCACGGTTGAACTCCTGGATAAGAAAATCAAGCTTCCTGCCCACAGGCTCGCTGAGACTGAGCATATCGTTCAGCTGCTTCAGATGGCTCTTCAGGCGGACAGTCTCCTCTGCAACGGCAGTCTTATCTGCAAAAATGGCAGCCTCGGTAACTATCCTCTGCTCATCAATATTCTTGTCTGCAAGCACCTCGCATAAACGTGCGTAGAGCTTGTTTCTGTAGCTTTCTGCGGAAATGGGGGAAAGTCTTTCTATCTCGAACACCATTTCTTCAATAGCGTCCGCTCTTTCAAGGACGTCCTCCTTCATCTTCTCGCCCTCGGTCTCACGCATCTTGATGAAGCAGTCGGAAGCCTTGTCGGCAACGGTCTTTACATCATTCCAGATGACCTCTTCATCCTCGGCAGTTTTTCTGACGGAGAAGATATCGGGCAGGCGGATAAGCTTTGAAAGAGTCAGGTCATCGGTAAGACCAAGCTCTTCGTTGGCGCTTCTGAGAGCATCAACATAGCCCTTGGCAACGCTCTTGTTGACCTCGATAAGCGCATCGCTTGTCTCCACAGCGGTGACAGTAACGCTCACCTCCACCTTTCCACGGGATATCTTGCCGCTTATGTAGCTTTTGAGCTTCTCCTCAAGATAGCCGTAAGCTCTGGGAACACGGGCAGAAAATTCAAAATAGCGGTGATTTACGGAGCGGATCTCAACAATAATGTCTCTGCCGCTGATAATTTCCTCGGCTCTGCCGAAGCCTGTCATGCTCTTTATCATTGTAAATACTCCCTGAATCATTTATTTTTACGAACAGGTGCGAACCTATAGGCACGCACACGTACATTATGCCATAACTTATTTTATTATAGCACACTTTACGGCGTAAATCAAGCGAATACGAAAAAATATAATGGTTTTCGGCAAGTAAACAAATTGTGAACGGCAGTGGTGCAAATATGCAAAAAGGCTGCACCTTGCGATGCAGCCGTGACAGTCATGATATTGTCCTGCCCTTGGATTTTTTCTTTTTGCCCTCGATGGGAGCTTCCTCGCCGCCCTTGTCAAGGAACACAGCGTCCTCGGCATCAAGGGGCTTGAGATAGTCATACTCAGGATTATCCTGACCCTTTTCCGCATAGAACGGATCTATAACGTACTTCTGAATAAGAGGATAGCTGTTGAAGATGACCACAAATCCCATAAAGCTCAGCGCCCACACGGGCACAAGGATAAGCGTCAGAGGACTTACCACCGTTCCGACAACGATTATCGCTGTGATAAGGAACAGGATAAGCAGTGTGATTATATTCTTTTTAAGCCCGAGACAGGTAAGGAAAAAGGAATTTTTGATGATATTCTTGAATGAAAGCTCTGTGGCAACTATCATGGGGAATGCGTAAAAATTCATCATCAGCACCGTCAGCGCAAAGCTTACGGATATAACGCAGAGAACATAGTATATGGTCCCGCTGCCGCCCGACTGCTCCGCCGCCTTTGCCATGGCAGGATAAACGTTCAGTGCGCATATGAGCGACACTCCGAACGCCACGTCGATAAGTCCAGCAGGGAGAGATTTCTTCCAGTTCTGGGAGAAGCCCTTCCAGAACTCGTGCCAGATGAACGTATCCTTATCCAGCTGATAGCACCGCAGCACCTTTGTCATGCCCGCTATGGCAGGACCAATGGTAACAACGGGGATACAGAACACAAAGGTCAGGAGACTCAGCTTGATAAGCTTCCAGAATCTTCCGAAATACATTTCCCAGAACAGGAAAAACGGTTTCTTTTTTGGGGCATTTTTGGATATGCCCGAGCCTGCTTTTTCATAGTTGGCTCCGAAGCCTAAGAATGACAATGACTACACTTCCTTAAATATTTTATTCCCCGTTTGATACTAAGCGCCAATTAAAAACCAATTTTGTTGGTGCTTGGTTTAAAGCACTGCTGCCATAAGTCCACGCATCGCAGCTGCGGCGATGCCGGTAAGCAATATCAGCGCAAATTTTGCAAGATAAAGCCGCAGGCTGCCCTCGTCGGAGGCTTCGCCCGAAGCTCCGAATGACCTGCCCGAAATGTAGGAGGACATTCTTATATTTTCCCTAGCCCCAAGAATGACCGTTACCATGCTCACAGCCTCAAAGGGAAGAATGTTCAGAGCAGCGCAGACATCTCCGCTTTTCATTGCGCAGGCAGCATATGCAGCCAGATACCCTGTGCCAAGCCCTTTAAAAAAGCACAGTATATATCCCATAGGCTGACCCACAGCGGAAAGTCCGCCGAAAAAGAACAGCAGAACGTATATCCCCACAGAGCAAAGGCTTGTCACAAAGGCGGACACAAAGCCGCCCCCGGCATTTACCTCCCCGCCGCTGTAGGAATATGCTCCCGCAAACACCCCTGCCGCCGCAATAACTGTCAGCAGCATATAAAGCCGTCTGCCGGGGGACATCTCCCTTTCGGCAGGCAGTTCACGGGTCATGCGGCGCACTCTGTACCGCCGTCTTTTCTGAACATTTACGGTCATATTATCAATCGTCCTTTGTTTTGTATTTGCAGTATTGCTTATACAAAGCTTATGCGGACGACCGCAATAAAATTACTTTATTTTGAAAGCTCGTATGCTCTCTTTGTGCATCTCTCGCAGCAGTCCTTGACAACATCGGTAAGCTTGCCCTGATACAGTCCGTCAAGACCTGCAAGGGTAGTTCCTCCGGGAGAGGATACCATTTTGATAAGCTCGTCAATGGTCTTGCCCGACTCGGTCATCATCTTTGCAGAGCCGATAAGGGACTTTGCAAACAGCCTGAGAGCAGCATTTTCATCAATGCCGTTCTCCTTTGCGTAGTCGATGAAGCCCTTGGCATAAAGATAGATAAACGCAGGTGAGCTGCCGTTTATTGCGATTATCTCCTTCATTCTGTCCATGGGGACTACCTCGGCTATTCCGCCTGTGGAGAAGATGCTCTTTACCACCTCAAATTCCTCGTCGGTGGTGTAGGTTCCCTTTGCAAGAGCGGTTGCGCCCTCGCCCAGCAGGAAAGGAGTATTGGGCATTACGATAACGGTATGCACCTTGTCCTTTGTGGTCTTCATGATGTACTCTTCCGTGATGCCTGCTGCGATGGATACGATGACTGTATCCTCCTTAACGTGATCGGCAAGCTTGGGGAGAACGGAATCGAACACCTGAGGCTTTATTGCAAGAAATACATATTTGCATTTTTCGCATATCTCCCCCTCGGAGGAAACAGCCTTTACGCCCTGCTTTTCAAGCTCGGCAAGCTTTGCAGCATCGAGGTCGTATGCGTATATTTCCGCTTCGGACTTATATGCTGCGGCAATTCCTCTGATAATGGCGCCGCCCATATTTCCAGTGCCGAGAAAACCAACTTTTATCATAAGTCAAGCTCCTTTTTATTTTGCCTGCCCGTACTGCGACCGCACTCTGCAATACGCTGCCTGAGCCGCAGGCACCGTCATAGACAGAAGCGCCACGTCAATGGGGAACTGTCCCAGATTTTTCACAACTCTCGGGAGTATCCAAACAAAGAATCCGTTCATCATGGTCTCGTTTGCTCCAAGAAGAGTAAAATCGGGATTTACGTAGAGTGTGTATAAAAAGTACGAATTAAGGCATATGTTGCAGATGAGTATTACCGAAAATCTTGCCAGTGCAACTCTGAGAATATCGCTCCACTGGGGCTTAATGGTCTGCTTGTAAAGGAATATGCCGTAGATGATGCCCGAAAGAATGACCACCAGCGCCAGCTCTATGCTGTAGCCTCTTGCCGACTTGTTGTCGATAAGAAAGCCGATAATGTCAAGGGCAAATGTGGACATTCCGCACACCACGGGGCCGTAAAGCAGTCCGATAAGGCTGATAGGGATACAAGTGAAAACTATTCTCAGGTCGGGTGTTACCTGTATTGCCAGTGAGCGGATAGCTATCGCCATTGCAAGCAGCATACCTGTTGTGGCGATAGTCCTCAGATTTTTCAGCGATTTTGCCGACTCGGCAAATAAATTAAAAAAGCTTTTCATTATAGAACCTCCTTAAAATAATGCGCAGCTCTCTTGCCTTGTGCATTATATCTGAGGAGAATGAAAAGCTCCTTTTGTATAATGCATTCAGCGGGATGCGATGACTGTACCGCATTTCCGCTTTTCAGCGGAAAATTTCGTCCCCGACACAACTCCCCGTTGTCGGGACACTGCGGTGCCTGTATTCAGGCTCCAAACGCACAGTCATCTACTCTGTAATGCGTGATTTTTTTAGAATGTGATCTCGTTGCAGACTCTGTAAAGCTCAGTATCAAAGGGCTTCTTCATAGCAAGAGCTTCCTGGATATCAACATCGATGATCTTGTTATCCTTCATGCCTACGACTCTGTTTGTAGCGCCGCTGTCGATAAGCTCAACAGCACGGTAGCCCATCTGGCTTGCAGCAACTCTGTCTCTCAGGGTAGGCATACCGCCTCTCTGAACGTGACCGAGAACTGTAAGTCTGGTCTCGATGCCTGTAAGCTCCTGGATACCCTTGGTGATGCCCTCGGAGTTATCAACGCCCTCGGCAACAACAACGATGAAGTGCTCCTTCTGAGCTTCATGTGCCTTTCTGATCTTTTCTGCGATAGCATTTATATCATAAGGCATCTCGGGAGTGATGCAGGCAATAGCACCTGAAGCGATGGCAACGTTAAGAGCGATCCAGCCTGCATTTCTGCCCATTACCTCAACAACGGAGCATCTGTCGTGGGACTGGCTGGTGTCTCTCAGCTTGTCGATCATTTCCATAGCGGTGTTCATTGCAGTATCGTAGCCAATAGTGTACTCGGTACACTGGATATCGTTATCAATGGTTCCGGGGAGACCTATGCAACGGATATTGCCCAGACGGGAAAGATCTGCAGCGCCTCTGAATGAACCGTCGCCGCCGATTACAACAAGACCTTCCATATTAAGGCTCTTGCACTTTTCGGCAGCCTTGAGAATATATTCCTCTTCCTTGAATTCGAGACATCTTGCGGTGTAAAGGATAGTGCCGCCTCTCTGAATGATATCTGAAACGTCACGGCAGCTGAGTTCAACGCATTCGCCATGAAGCAGACCGTTGTAACCTCTCTGGATACCGATAACTCTGTATCCCTTGTTGATAGCAGCTCTTGTTACGGCTCTTACAGCCGCATTCATTCCGGGAGCGTCGCCTCCGCTTGTTAATACGCCAATAGCCTTCTGCATAATTCTTTCCTCCGATTTTTTATAATCAGCGGCAATATGCTTTAACAAAGCCCTGCCGCCTTTCAGACAAAAATATAGAAAACGTTTTACGTTCCTCTATTATTTTACACATATCGCCCCTCTTTGTCAAGGGGGGAATGCTTATTTTCTGTAAACTTTCACAACATTAAAGCGCTGACGCACACCCAGATGTGCTAAATCACAACCGAAAGCGCCGTATTTTCCGTTCCCGCAGCCTCAGACAGCTCCTCTATCAGCTCCGCCGATATGCCGCAGGTCTTTATCTCCCTGTGGGCAATGGTTCGGCTGATGTCGGAAAACCTGAACAGCACGGGCGAGCTGCCTTGGTGCTTTCGCAGGATATCGGTGCAGGCGGAGATTATATCCCTGTCGGTGCTTTTGCACCTGATAAACAGCTTGCCGCCGTATACCTTCTTTGTAAACTCATCCTCCGAAAGTATCCTGTCCGCCAGAATGTTCATTCCGCCGTCCCTTGAGGGCGAAAGCCTGCCCTCGATGTAAACACGCCTGCCGCTTTCAAGCAATGGCTTTGCGGTCACATATACCGACGGGAACACTACGCACTCACATTCGCCGCTCATATCCTCCACGGAAAGAAAAGCCATCTCTCCGCTTTTGGCAGCGTGCTTTTTTACCCCCGTAAGAGTGCATACGAAAGCGGTCTTTGCGCCCTCTTTAAGCTTCATCGCCGATGCGATATCGGGCAGGCGCATCGCCTGAGCCAGTGTGCGCATATTTTTAAGAGGGTGCCCCGAAATGTAAATGCCCAGTATCTCCTTTTCCATTTCCAGCAGCTCGGAGGAACTGAACTCATCACTTTTGGGGAGGGTGCTTTCTATATCCGCCGCAGAGCTTCCGCTGTCGGACATTCCGAAAAAGTCCAGCTGACCCTCTATAGTGCCCCTTGAATAATCGGCGCAGGCATTTGCGATAAGGTCATAGTTTTCAAGCATCTGCCGCCTGTTGAGGGCAAAGCCGTCCAGCGCACCGCATTTTATAAGGCTCTCGGCGCATCTGCGGCTGAAATCATGACCGTTCATGCGCTTCACCAGGTCGGTAAGGCTCACGTATCTGCCGTTTTTCTCACGCTCTTCTATTATCTCGCTTATCATTCCCCTGCCGAGATTTTTTGCCGCCAGCAGTGAAAAGCGAATGCCGTCCTCTGCGGCGGTAAAACCCATATCGCTTTCGTTGATGTCGGGGCGGAGTATCTTCACCCCATGCCTGCCGCACTCGGAGATATATTCCATGAGCTTGCCCGTATATTCCGTAAAGGCGGACATAAGCGCCGCCATATATTCCTTATAGAAGTGGCATTTTAGATACGCCGTTCGGTATGCCACTACCGAATAAGCCGCCGCATGGGACTTGTTGAAGGCATAGGAAGCAAAGCCCGCCATCTCGCCGAAAACGTCCTGAGCCACCTTTTCGGGCACGTTGTTCTTCACCGCTCCCGCAATGAAGATATCCCGCTCCTTTTCCATAACATCGTGCTTTTTCTTTGCCATGGCACGGCGCACAAGGTCGGCTCTGCCATAGGAATAGCCCGCCATTTTGCGGCAAATCTCCATTACCTGCTCCTGATAAACTATGCAGCCGCAGGTAACGTCCAGGATATCCTTTAAAATGGGGTGAGCATAGGTTATCTTTTCGGGGTGACGGCGGTTTTCAAGGTACTTTGGAATGCTGTCCATAGGTCCGGGACGGTAAAGTGACAATGCCGCAGTCAGATCCTCTATCGAACGGGGTCTGAGCTTCATCAGAAGGCTTGTCATGCCGCCGCTTTCAAACTGAAACACGCCCGACGTATCCCCTGCGGAAAGCATCGCAAAGGTCTCGGCATCATCATCGGGGACTTTTCTTATATCAAAGTCGGGGATATGCTTCCTTACCGCCTTTTCGCAGTCATGGATAATGGTAAGGTTGCGAAGCCCCAGAAAGTCCATTTTGAGCAGTCCCACGCTTTCAAGGGCTGTCATGGTGTATTGTGTGGCAACCACGCCGTCACGGCACACCAGCGGAACATAATCGCTGACGGGAGCATCACATATAACAACTCCCGCCGCATGAGTGGAGGTGTTTCGGGGCATTCCCTCAATGGAGCGTGCCGTGTCTATAAGCTCATGCACCTTCATATCGGTCTCGTAAAGACTTTTAAGCTCCGCAGAACCATCAAGCGCCTTGTCAAGAGTCATATGCAGCGACTGTGGGATAAGCTTTGAAACTGTGTCTCCCACGCTGTAGGGCAGGTCAGACACACGGGCAATATCACGTATGGCAGCCTTTGCCGCCATGGTTCCGAAAGTGACTATCTGCGCCACTCTGTCGCTGCCGTACCGCCTGATAACATAGTCAATGACCTCCTGCCGCCTTTCGTAACAGAAGTCGATATCAAAGTCGGGCATGGAAACTCTTTCGGGGTTTAAGAAACGCTCAAACAGCAGATTGTATCTGATAGGGTCAATGTCCGTGATGCCAATGCAGTACGCCGCAAGGGAGCCTGCTCCCGAGCCACGTCCCGGGCCTACGGGGATATCCTTGCTTTTGGCGTATGCGATAAAATCCCACACAATAAGATAGTAGTCGGTGTAGCCCATCCTGACCACCACGTCCAGCTCATATTCCAGCCGTTCTTTTATCTCGGGGGTAATGTTATCGTAGCGCTTTTTAAGCCCCATATGGCACATATTCCTGAAAAATGTCTCATTGTCTGCGCCTATCTGCTTCTGCTTTTCCGAAAGGTCAAAGCGTGGGAGCTTCAGCTTGCCAAACTCCATTTCAAAGGAGCACATCTCCGCAATTTTTGCAGTGTTCGCCACAGCATCGGGTCTGCCTCGGAAAAGAGGAAGCATCTCTTCCTCGCTTTTAAGGTAAAATTCATCGTTGGGAAAGGCAATGTTCAGCCTGTCCGCCAGAGTGGTATTGGTCTGGATAGCAAGCAAGACCCTCTGCACCCTTGCATCTTCCCTGCGCACATAATGAGCGTCATTTGTGGCGGCAAGGGGGATATTGGTCTGCGCCGAAAGCCTGTAGAGAGCGGGAAGTATCTTTGCGTCCTCGAGAGTGGAATGGTTCTGCACCTCGATATAATAGTTGCCTGCGCCGAAAATATCGTTGTATAAAAGAGCTGTCTGCTTTGCCTTTTCAAAGTCACCCTCGGCAATATGCCTTGGCACTTCACCCGCAATACAGCCCGACAGACAGACAAGCCCCTCGGAATGTTCCCTGAGAAGCTCAAGGTCAACTCTCGGCTTGCTGTAAAAGCCTTCGGTATAGCTCAGCGACACCATTTTTATTAGATTTTTGTAGCCCTTTTCATTTTTGCACAGCAGGATAAGATGATACGGGTGGGAATCCAGCCCGAAATCCTTGTCAAACCTTGTCCTGCGGGCAACATAAACCTCACAGCCGATGATAGGTTTTATCCCCTGAGCTTTGCACTCGTTGTAAAAATCCACAGCCGCAAACATATTTCCGTGATCGGTCACGGCAAGGGCAGTCTGCCCCATTTCCTTTGCACGGCTCACCATATCCTTTATGCGGCAGGCGCCGTCAAGCAGGCTGTATTCGCTGTGAACATGAAGATTTACAAACATATGACGGCTCCTTTCCCGTAATTATCGCATATAATTGCCGCATAAAATCAGTGTCCCATGATATTATCCCCGAATGGCGCAGGACATATTATTTCCGCAATATAATATCCGTCCTCCGCAGGGATATCCATTTTCTCCGTAATATCAAACATATAAAAGTGCTCCTCCGCTTCGGAAGCGGGATATACATAAGCACTTCCCACATTGGAAAGCTCCTTTTCTATCCCCCGTGGTCCGTTGGTGCGCACCACAAAAAGCAGCTGATTTTCCGTGTGATTTCCCGTTCCGCTTGTGTTGCCCGTGTAAACACAGCTTCCGCATATTTCGCCGCCCATATCAACTATGTGCCGCTTTGCCCTGTCCGCACGGATATGCCCATCCGCAATGTTCACCGCCGCACCGATAAGCTGAAGCGCACATATTATTATCGGCAGTGCCGCAATGATGACAAGTGCCGTCTTTGCTGCTTTTTTCATATTATTCCTTTCCTGCCCTGCTCCTGTCCTCACGTATCTGGTCGGCGATCTCCATAAGCTTTTTCAGCCTGTGATTTGCCCCCGAACGTCCCACGGGCTTGTCAAGCATTTCTCCCAGCTCTTTCAGCGAAACATCGGGGTTTTCCAGCCGCAGCTCCGCCATGTTCCGAAGCTCGGGGGTAAGGCTCTCAAGCCCCTCGGTGTTCATTATGTACTCAATGTCCTCTATCTGCTTTTCCGAAGCCTTGAGGGTACGCTCGATGTTTGCCGCATCACAGTTGGCAATGCGGTTCGCCTTGTTGCGCACATCTTTAAGTATCTTGACGTTCATCAGCTCAATGGAGGATTTGGTTGCTCCCATAAGGGTCAGCATATCCTCGATATCCTCGCTGCCCTTGAAATACAGCACGTAAAGCCCTTTGCGCTCCACGTATTTTGACATTATGCCCAGCCGTTCCAGCAGTTTTTTCAGATCGGTGCAAAGCTCCTCAAAAGGCACCGCAAATTCCAGATGATACTCCTTTATCGGCTCGGTAACGCTTCCGCATGAAATGAACGCCCCTGCAAGGAACGCAAAGACGTTGTTATTGTCTATGATATCCTCCTGAATGCGGTGTATGAGCTTGCTGGAGGATATCCTGAAACGGAATATCAGCTCTTCCCTGTCAGGCTCGGCTGGAACTGTAAGGCTGTAGAGCGATGATCCGTTTTTCTTTTTGGTCTCGTTTATGACAACAGTGCCGCTCCTGCCGATTATCTTGTCGGAAAGCCTTGAAAACATATCCGCCGCCAGGCGGTTTTCTGTCTGGAACTGTATCTCCTCCGCACCGAAACGGCGGCAGAAAAGCAGCATTCCGTAAAGGCAGGCATATTCCTTGTCACGGTCGGTTATAACAGAGCAAAGCTCCTCTTTTACGCTTTGTGAAAATGACATCTTATCCCTCTTTCATTGCTTCCAAATTACAGCTTTCCGACCTCGATATCCCTGTGGCACACTCTTGATTTAACGCCCTTGTCATCAAGATAATGATAGATATTTTCCGCAAAGGTAACGCTTCTGTGCTTTCCGCCGGTGCAGCCGAATGCGATGACAAGAGAGGTCTTTCCCTCGTGGCGGTACAAGGGGAGAAGGAAGTCGATAAGGTCTTTGAGCTTTTTGTCAAGCTCCTTAGAGCTGTCAAAGCTCATAACATAGTCCCTTACGCAGCTTTCAAGCCCTGTGTGCTTTTTAAGCTCGGGGATATAAAAGGGGTTTGGCAGGCATCTCACGTCAAAAACAAGGTCAGCCTCACGGCAGTTTCCGTACTTGAAGCCGAAGGACATTACCTTGACGGACATTCTGTCGTCGGGATTATCCATAAAGAGGTCAAAAATAGTCTCTCTCAGCTGGGCAAGGGTCATGTCGGAGGTGTCTATGGTGTAGTCGGAAGCCTCCCTGATGTGGGAAAGTATGCCTCTTTCCATGGTTATAGCCTTTTGCAGGCTGCCGTGGGACTGTTCGTCCAGCGGGTGACGGCGGCGTGTCTCCTTATAGCGCTTGATAAGCACCTCGTCCGATGCGTCGAGGAAAAGCACCTTTACTTCAAGTCCCGATTTTCTGAGATAATCAAGGCTGCTGTCCAGCTCATAGAAAAGCTCACCGCCACGGATATCGGTAACTATAGCCACCTTGCTCATATGTCCGTGGGATTTTACGCAGATATCCGCAAATTTCGGTATAAGCTGGGGAGGGATATTATCTATGCAGTAGTAGCCGATATCCTCAAGAGCGTTCACCGCACCCGATTTGCCTGAGCCTGAAAGACCCGTAACTATCAAAAAATTCATAATATCCTCCATTCCGCCTGTTTATGCAGGGCATATGTTTATGCCGAACATAAACGACATAACTATATCATTATATAAGATTACCACAAATCGGCTGAGAAATCAACAGGACAGGGCAAGTTATTTTTGAACATTAAACACAGTGTTTTCACCTGAGTATCACCGTATTAACGTATCACTCTCATAAATTTTATAACAAATCGGCGTAATATTCACAAAAAAATAATAATTTGATATCCTATATTAAATGAATATTGAAAAGAAAAGGTATATAATTTTTTTATATAGTCTTTTTTTGATGAATTTTGTAATTTTTGTTATTTTTACGGGAGAAAATGAGATGGAGATTTTAAAGCAGCGAATTTTAAAGGACGGCGTTGTAAAAGAGGGAAACGTCCTTAAAGTGGATAAGTTCCTCAATCACCAGATGGACGTTAAGCTTTTTAACGACATCGGCGAGGAATTTGCAAGGCGTTTTGCGGGTCTGGGCGTAAACAAGATACTTACCATCGAGGCTTCGGGTATCGGAATCGCCTGCATCGCAGCCCAGCATTTTAACAACTGTCCCATTATCTTTGCCAAAAAGACCCTCAGCCAGAACCTTGACGGTCAGATGTACATCACTCAGGTAAAGTCCTACACAAAGGGCGTTACTTATGATGTAATGGTCTCAAAGAAATACCTCGGCAAGGGCGATAAGGTCCTTATCATTGATGATTTCCTTGCAAACGGCTGCGCTCTTATGGGTCTTATACATATCGTCGAGCAGTCAGGCGCCGATCTGGTAGGCGCAGGCATCGTTATTGAAAAGGGCTTCCAGGTGGGCGGACAGACTATCCGTGACATGGGAATAAAGCTGGAATCCCTTGCAATAATAGATTCCATGGACGACGGCAAGATCGTGTTCAGAGATTAACGCAAAAGGCGTTAATATAGCTGTTATAACTGACAGCGTACAGGAAAAAAGTTTTATGGAGGAAGAAAAATGAAGAAAAACCGCTTTCTGGCACTTGCTCTCTCAGCGCTCATGTCTGCATTCGCATTCACTGCCTGCACAACAGCCGCTGACGATACAGCAAATGCAGGCACAGACGCAGCAGGCTCCGACGGAGCTGACACAGCTGCTGTTCAGACACTCACCTATGACGATGTAAAGATCGGCGTTATCCACATCGGCAACCCTGCTGACGGCTCCGGATATACATACGCTCACGATCAGGGTATCGTAGGTATGCAGCAGGAGCTTGGTCTCAGAGATGACCAGATCGTAAGAAAGAACAACGTAAGCGACAGCGACCCTGCCGCAACCGAAACAGCTATCCGTGAGTGCATCGAGGAAGGCTGCAACATCATCTTCGGCACAAGCTGGGGCTACATGGACAAGATGGAGTCTCTGGCAGCTGAGTTCCCCGACGTTTACTTCTGCCACGGCACAGGTTACAAGAACAACGGCACTAACCTCAACAACTACTTCGGCAGAATCTACCAGGCAAGATATCTTTCCGGTATCGTTGCAGGTATGAAGACCGAGTCCAACCTCATCGGCTACGTTTCCGCAATGGGCGTTGAGAACTCCGAGTGCACAGGCGGCATTGACGCTTTTGCAATGGGCGTTTATTCCGTAAATCCCGACGCTAAGGTTTATGTAAAGGTAACAAACAGCTGGTACTCCCCCACAGAGGAGACAAACGCTGCCAAGGCTCTTCTTTCCGAGGGCTGCGACGTTATCGCTCAGCACTGCGATACCCCCAACCCCCAGCTCGAAGCGGAGAGCGCAGGCAAGTGGGGCGTAGGCTACAACACCGATATGTCCAAGGACGCTCCCAAGGCTACCCTTACTTCCACTATCTGGCACTGGGACGCTTACTACACCTATCAGGTAAAGCAGATCGTTGACGGCGGCTGGACCTGCGAGAACTACTACGGCGGCATGGCTGACGGTCTCGTTGATATCTCTCCCCTCAACATGGACATCTGCACCGATGAGATGCAGGCAGCTGTTGACGCAGCAAAAGCAAAGATCATGGACGGTTCCTTCAACGTATTTGACGGCGTTATCGAAACAAACGACGGTCAGACCGTAGGCGAGGAAGGCTCCACTCTCGACGATGCAACCATCACAGGCGGCATCAACTGGTACTTCAAGACTGTTGAAGTAAAGTAATCGCTAATAAAACCAAACAGAGCGGCAGGATTTATATTATATTGATTCTGCCGCCCTATTTTTATGGTATCCATGAGAAAACGGCAGCTGATACCGCCGCTTTCTGATGAATATCAAACTGAAAAGGAAAGGAAGATCATATGAGCGGGAATGAGATCGCCGTAAAATGCAGCGGGATAACCAAGACCTTCGGCGGCGTTGTGGCAAACGACGATATAAATCTCGAAGTAAAATACGGCGAGATACTGGCTCTTCTGGGCGAGAACGGCTCGGGCAAAACAACTCTTATGAATATGCTCTCGGGCATCTATCACCCCGACAAGGGCACCATAGCCATTTCGGGCAAAACTGTTGCCATAAATTCACCCAAGGACTCCATTGCACTGGGAATAGGCATGATACATCAGCACTTCAAGCTGGTGGAGGTGTTCACCGCAGCGGACAACATCGTTGCAGGCACAAAGGGCAGCCTTAAAGGCAAGGGAGCTGTAATGGACGAGATAAACAAGATATCCGAACAGCTGGGACTGGAAGTTGACCCCGACAAAAAGGTATATAATATGTCCGTCAGCGAAAAGCAGACGGTGGAGATACTTAAAGTCCTTTACAGAGGCGCAAAAATACTTATCCTTGACGAGCCTACCGCAGTGCTTACCCCTCAGGAAACGGAAAAGCTCTTTGCTATCCTTAAAAAGATGAAAGCTCAGGGCTGTGCCATTATCATCATCACCCACAAGCTGGACGAGGTAATGGAGATATCCGACAGAGTTACCATTCTCCGCAAGGGAAAGAGCGTTGAAACGGTGCAGACCGCCGAAAGCAGTGAGAAAAAGCTCACCGAGCTTATGGTGGGCAAGCCAGTTGACCTTTCCATTGAGCGCCCCGAGCCTGAGAATGTAACACCCATACTCAATGTAGTTGACCTGACGGTAAAAAACTCCGAGGGAAGCATCGCCCTCAACGACGTAAGCTTTGTCATCAACAGGGGCGAGATACTGGGCGTTGCAGGCATCGCAGGCAGCGGTCAGAAGGAGCTTTGCGAGACTATCGCAGGACTACAGAAGATAGAAAAGGGCGCTGTGCTTTATAACAAGGAAAACATCATCGGAAAAACTCCCAAGCAGATAATTGAGCTTGGCATAAGCATGAGCTTTATCCCCGAGGACCGTCTGGGAATGGGTCTGGTGGCTTCCGCAGGAATGACGGACAATATGCTGCTGAAAACCTACAAAAAAGGAAAGTTCTGCTTTGTGGACAGAAAGCCTGCAAGAGCGCTCTCCAAGGAGCTTATCGACAGCCTTGAGATAAAGACAGCCTCCACCGAGCAGCCCGTAAGAATGCTTTCGGGCGGAAATGTTCAGAAAGTTCTGTTGGGACGTGAGATACACAGCCAGCCCGACCTGCTCATAACCGCATATCCCGTAAGAGGTCTGGACATCAACTCCTCTTACATGATATACTCCCTGCTCAACGAGCAGAAAAAGAAAAACACTGCCGTGCTGTTCATCGGCGAGAGCCTTGACGTTCTGCTGGAGCTGTGCGACAGGATAATGGTGCTGTGCCACGGAAAGATAACGGGCATATGCGACGCAAAGAAGCTTACAAAGGAAAAGATAGGCCTTATGATGACAGGCTCAACTATGGAGGAGGTAATGGGCGATGAGTGAGGCTAAAGCCATAAAAAAAGAACCCCTTATCAGAATTGCCAAAAGAGCCGAGCGCTCCAACAGGGAAAAGCTGGTTTTAAGGCTTCTCTCCGTGCTTCTTGCCATATGCGCAGGCGGAATTTTCATTCTGATACTGGGTAAAAATCCGTTTCTTTACTACAGCAAGATGGCTGCGGGAGCATTCATAGGCAAGAACCCAAAAAATCCCATGATGCCTTTCCGTGAGACCATAAAGATAATGATACCCCTGCTCATATCCTCTCTGGGCATAACGCTGGCGTTCAAGATGAAATTCTGGAACATTGGCGCAGAGGGTCAGATAATCATGGGCGGCATATTCGCTTCATACTTTGCACTTTTCCACTATGACCTGCCCCATTATCTGCTGTTCATACTCATGTTTATAGCGGCAATGATAGGCGGCGGACTTTACGGAATGATACCCGCATTCTTTAAGGCAAAGTTTGATACAAACGAAACTCTGCTGACGCTGATGCTAAACTACATCGCCCTGTACATTATCGACTGGCTGACAAAGGGCGCTTGGCAGGATCCCGAATCAAAGGGCTACCCCAAGATAGCGACCTTTGACAAAAACGCTTGGCTTGACTCGCTGGGCGGCATTCAGATTGGCTGGGTAATAGGTCTTGTGCTGGCGGCAGTTATATTCGTATATCTCCGATACACCAAGCAGGGCTATGAGATAACAGTAGTTTCCGACAGCCACGCCACAGCAAGATACGCCGGCATGAACCCCGGAAAGATAACCATTAGAACAATGTTCCTCAGCGGCGCTGTCTGCGGAATCGCAGGCATGGTGCAGGCGTGCGGAACAGAACATACCCTTTCCAGATCGGTAGCAGGCGGCGTGGGCTTTACAGCAATCATCGTTGCATGGCTTGCAAACCTCAGCCCCGTAGGCATTGTGATAGTTTCCTTCCTCTTTGCAGTGCTCCAGAAGGGAAGCACGGTAGTTTCCTCCGAATTTAATCTGTCACCCTACTGCTCACCCGTATTGCAGGGAATAATCCTGTTCTTCGTGCTGGGCTGCGAGTTCTTTATCAGATATAAATTCATCTTCCGTCATAAGGAGGAAAAGTGATATGGAAAGACTTATTGCATTTCTTGCTCATGCGGTATATATGGGCACTCCCCTGCTTTTCGGCACTGTGGGTGAGATACAGAACGAAAAGTCGGGCCACCTTAACCTGGGCGTTGAGGGCATTATGGCTATGGGAGCCTGCGCAGGCTTTATGACCGCCTACAAAACGGGCAGCCTTGTGCTGGCGCTGATAATGGCTTTTATTGTCGGAATGGCAGTTTCGCTAATCTACGCATTCCTCACCATCACCATGATGGCAAACCAGAACGTTACGGGTCTTACCCTTACCATTTTCGGCACAGGTCTTTCAAACTTCATCGGCGAGCAGATGATAACCGCTTCGGAAACAGGAAACCTGAAGCTGCCTGAAAATGTATCGGCAGCGCTGAAAAACATTAAGATTCCTCTGCTTGGCGATATCCCCGTGCTGGGCGGTGTGCTTTTCAACCAGAACATATTCACATATATCAGCATCGTAATTGCGATAATCATGTTCATCTACCTGAACAAGACAAAAACAGGTCTTAACCTGAGGACTATCGGCGAAAGTCCCGCAGTTGCGGACGCTGTGGGAATAAACGTTGTGAAGTACAAGTACATCAACGTGCTTATCGGCGGCGGAATATGCGGCATCGGCGGAGCGTTCTGCTCAATGGTAATAAACGGCGGCGTTTGGATGGCAAACAGCGTAAACGGACTGGGCTGGATAGCCGTTGCGCTGGTAATATTCGCAGTATGGAACCCCGCAAAGGCAATATACGGCGCATACATCTTCGGCGCATTCATGGTGCTGAAATATTACTTCCCCAAAGACCTGGGATTTACCGTTCCCGAATCATTCTTTGATATGCTCCCCTACCTTGTAACGGCGCTGGTGCTTGTCATCACCTCCGTAAAGAAGTCCAAGGAGCGTTCACAGCCAGCTTCCTGCGGCGTGAACTATTTCCGTGAGGAAAGATAATTATACTAACCAAAACCGCCGTATCGGATATTTCCGATACGGCGGCATTTTTAGAACCTGTCTTCACAAGCATATGCGCACGTCTTTTCGGCAAATTTTGCCGCAGACTGCGTTAAAAATCCTTGCCGGGCGAAAGCCCGCCTGCGGATTTTTGCCTACTCTGCAACAAAATTATGCTCGAAAATCCGCACACATTTCTTATGAAGACAGGTTCTTATTTATCCAAGCCCTTTTGCACATAAGGCGTTTTAAGAAATCTATGGTAAAAGATAAATCCGACTGTGGTTGTGATGATCTCCGTAACAGGGAATGTGAGCCAGAACCTTTCCAGTCCGAACCGTGAGAAGATATATCCCAGCGGAACGAACAGTATGACCGTTCTTATAACTGTCAGCAATGAGCTTTTCACGCTGCTTCCCACCGCCTGAAAGAACACGGGGAAAATAAGCGACGTAACCATGGGGATAAAGCTTATGCCGATTATCCTGAGCCCGAATGTTCCTATCGCCACCACCTGCTCGTCAGAACTGAACACCCTCAGCATCTGCTCGGGGATAACTGCAAAACATAATGTTCCCAGCGACATAAGCGCTATGCCGAATATGACCGAGGCGGACAATGTCTTTTTGCAGCGCTCGATATTGTGCGCCGCATAGTTGAAGCTTATGACAGGCACTATGCAGGTCTGCATTGCTCCCAGGGGGATAAAGAAGAAGGTCTGCCACTTGTAGTAAAGTCCCAGCGCTGTGACTGCCTGATCCGAAAAGCCTGAAAGTATAAGGTTAAGTCCAAGGATATAGAACGTGTATGCGGACTGCATAAGGATATTCGGCGTGCCAAGAGCGAATATGCGCTTTATGTATGCAGGGTATTTTCTCCTGTCGGGAGACCTGCGGAAGCCTTTTTTCATAACAACCAGCGCCGCAGCTATCTGACCCGCAACTGTGGCGGCAGCCGCTCCCGATATGCCCATTTTGGGAAGCCCGAACATTCCGAAAATAAGCAGAGGGTCAATGATAATGTTGGTGATCGCACCTATTATCTGCGCCGCCATAGGCGTTTTCATATCGCCGTGAGCCTGCAGGATCTTTGTCCACACGCTTTCAAGGAAAAGCCCGAAGCTGAACACGCACACTATCCTGCCGTATGCGATAACATCGGCAATGACCGCAGGCGAGTCGGTGGACATTTTTGCATATGCGGGCATTATTGCATAGCACACAGCGGCAAACAGCAGCCACATCACCACAGCCAGCGGAGTTCCCACTCCCGCATACTCGTCGGCTTCCTTTGTTCCGCCCGTGCCAAGCTTTGCTGCCATGGCGGTGTTTATTCCCACGCCCGTTCCCACGGCAAAGGCTATCATCAGCAGCTGTATGGGATAGATCATTGAAAGGGCGGTAAGACCCGAATCGGAAGCCCTGCCAACGAAAAAGCTGTCAACTATGTTATAAAGCGCCTGAATAAGCTGCGCCAGCATTACAGGCGGAGCAAGCTTCAGCAGAACTTTGCTTATCTTCTCCTTGCCAAACAGTTCGTTTGTATCCATTTTATGACCATTCCTTTCGGAAATAAGAACCTGTCTTCATAAGAAATGTGTGCGGATTTTCGAGCATAATTTTGTTGCAGAGTAGGCAAAAATCCGCAGGCGGGCTTTCGCCCGGCAAGGATTTTTAACGCAGTCTGCGGCAAAATTTGCCGAAAAGACGTGCGCATATGCTTGTGAAGACGGGTTCTAATATGTAGCTTTAATATAATATCACATCAGCATAAATATTTCAAGCTGTGCCGACGCTGCTTGATGTGAACTTTATTCAATTAAAATTCCTGCAAATTATTGACATCAATGTTACAATAGTGTTATAATCATTAAAAGACATTTTTGGGGGTAATTATGGCTATCATAGGAATTGATCTGGGAACTACAAACAGCCTTGCCGTATGCTACAGGAACGAAAAGGCTGAGATTATAAAAAACAGTCTGGGAGATAACTATCTTCCCTCTGTTGTCAGCATTGACGACAATGGCGAGATACTTGTGGGCAGGGTGGCAAAGGAGCGGCTCATATCCCACCCCAGCGCCACAGCGGCAGAGTTCAAGCGGATAATGGGTCTGCGCCAGACCGTAACTCTCAGCGGACGGAGCTTCTCTCCCGAGGAGCTGTCCTCCCTTGTGCTGCGCAGGATAAAGGAAGATGCGGAAGCCTATCTGGGCGAGCCTGTGACCGAGGCTGTCATCAGCGTGCCCGCATATTTTGACGATAACTGCCGAACCGCCACCAAGCTTGCCGCAAAGCTTTCCGGCATTTATGTTGAAAGGCTGGTAAATGAGCCATCCGCCGCAGCACTTGCCTATCAGGCACGCCACGGCTTCGGGGACGGCACATATATGATAGTGGATTTCGGCGGAGGCACCCTTGATATCTCCATAGTCGATTCCTTTGACAGCGTTATGGAGATACTTGCCGTTGCAGGCGACAATCATCTGGGCGGTAAGGACTTTAACGAAGCCATTGCCTACTACTTCTGCAAGGAAAACGGCATTGACATGAACACCCTCTCCCCCGATGACAAGGCGATAGTATATAGGCTGGCAGAGGAATGCAAAATATCCCTCACCACCCAGCCAATGGCAATGATGATAGCAAACATCGGCGGCAAGCAGCTTTCGCTGACCCTTGACAACAACAAGCTCATAGAGGTCTGCTCCGCCGTGTTCGAGAGAGTGGCATCTCCCGTGAGGAAAGCGCTCCACGACAGCCGTCTCAGTATTGATGATATCGACGATATAATACTTGTGGGCGGCTCATGCAAAATGCCCACAGTCAGGGCGTTCATCGAAAAGATAACAGGCAAGCGCCCCTGTACAGATATCGACCCAGATACTGCCATTGCTCAGGGAGCAGGCATTTTTGCAGGCATAAAGGACAGAAACGACAAGCTGAAAGACATTATCCTCACCGATATCTGCCCCTTTTCCCTGGGAACGGACGTTCTTGACATACAGAGCCGTGAATCGGTAATGGACTTCATCATCGACCGCAACTCTCCCCTGCCCACCAGCCGTGAGCATATCTACAGCGCCGTGAACGACGGTCAGACCGTGTCAAAGTTCAAGTTCTATCAGGGCGAGAGCCGTGTGCCCTCACGCAACCTGTACATAGGCGAGCTTTGTGTAAAGCACCCGCCTGCACGAAAGCATCAGCCCACCTGCACCGCCCGCATGACCTATGACATCAACGGGATACTTGTGGTCGATGTCACCACTTTAGCGGATAACAAGCACTACAGCCACGTAATGCTCAGCAGTTCCAACAATATGAGCGATGAGGAGATAAACACCGCCCTCAAGAAAATGGAAACTCTTAAAATAAGCCCTGCGGACAAGGAAGAGAACCGTCTGCTCATTGCCCGTGCCGAGCGCATTTATGAGGAAGCTCTGCCCGAGGAGCGCTATATGATAGACAATGCTCTGGGCAGCTTCAAGGCAGCACTTAATATGCAGAACAACCGCCGCATTCACGAAGCTGCGGAGGATCTGACCGCTCTTCTGGACAATCTGGAATACTGATATGTGGAATATACTTGGAATTGAGCCTACAAAGGACATAAGGGAGATAAAGCGTGCCTATGCCCGCCTTGCAAAGCAGTACAATCCCGAGGAACACCCCGAGGAGTTCAAGAGGATTTTTGACGCTTACAAGTCCGTCTCTGCCCTGGCAAGATCGGTAAATGAGCGCCGCAGCGATCCGATCGTTACGATCACAGCAGCTGCTACCGAAGCGAAAGAACAACAAGAACCGTTACAGCATGAACAGCATGAGCAGTCAGAACAGACTGAGTTCAACTTCACCTCCGTGGATATTTTCCCCGACTTTGAGATAACTCCACAGCTGGCTCAGGAAAAGTTTTTGCAGAACATGGCTCTCATACTTTCCGACAAAAACAAGCGTGACGATATCTCCTGCTGGAAATGGCTGCTGGGAAAGCCCACATTTCTGTCCATATGCGATGACAAGGGCTTCAGAAAAAAGGCTCAGAAGCTGCTTGACAAGGAGCTTCTTGCACCGAATGTATCATCATACATTGCAAGCAGGTTCAGCCGTGGCTCACGGGCTTTGCCGCAGAAAAAGGGCGACAAATGGGCGGTTTACATCTCCCACAGCGGCAAAAAGCCCCCGGAAAGCTACAAGGTGCCAAGCTATATGGGCGGCCCAAGCCTGCTTCATCGCACCGCTCCGCAGCTTATGACCATGGTTATCATATCTTTGATATTCTTTGCTCTTGTACTGGCAGGCAGCCTGTTACAGCAGTATTTTTCATAAGCCAAAACTAACGAAAGGCATTTACATATAAATGTGGAATATACTTGGAATTGAGCCTACAAAGGACATAAAAACCATAAAAGCGGCTTACGCAAAGCTTGCAAAGCAGTACAATCCCGAAGAACACCCCGAGGAGTTCAAGCGGATATTTGACGCTTACAAGTCTGCCTGCGCATATGCACGTTCGAAGAACACGCCGGAGCCGCAGAAGCCCGACACCACCCAAGAGGGTCTGAACCTTTCCTTTGCACCAAAACAGGAGCAGTCTCAGTCAGAGGAAAACGGGCAGGAAAATGCCTTTGATTTCTCCAATGTAAATGATAGCGCAAAGCCTCAGCCGCAAAGGGAAGATAAAAAAGATGATAATGCCCTTGACTTTTCCTCTGTAGATGAAGCACCAAAGCCTGACGCCGACGATGAAGAAATCGGCGGCTTTGATTTCAGCTCCCTTGACCCCGAAAAGCTCAATCAGACAGATGAAGAGCGCATGGAAGCTATGCGGAAGTTCTATCTTGAAAAGATACGCCGCATGGTAATGAAAAAATCCACTGCCGACAATTATCAGCTGTGGTACGAGCTGCTGAACAGCCACGACTTTTCCCGTCTGGCAGCAGATGAGGACTTCCGCCTGGAAGCCACCTCGCTGCTTTACCGCACCACATACACCAAGGAAGTGGCAAACCTTATCGCCTACTGCTTCGGTCACGGCGCTTCATACATCTGCGTCAACTCCATTTCCAACGAGTGGCAGGTTCGGCTGATAACACCTAAGGCATCACGCCGCCGCACACGCTTTATATCCGAAAGCCCCTCAAATATGCCCAAATGGGTGGGCGTTGCAGCCGTCATCATAGCTATCATGCTGTTTATCGTCTGGCCCATGTCTATACTCGCCTCGGACAACAGCTCATCGAACAGAATGCCTGAATACACTCCGCAGGAGCAGGCACATGACCCTGACGAATATCTTATCGACGCATTTGTAGATGCCGCCAACGACCATTCCTATGACCTTGAAACCCTTTACCCCATGTGCGTGGGCAAGTGGGAAAATGAGCAGGGATATATCATCATTGACGAAAGCTACGGATATGCGCTGTGTTTCAACGGCGACACTGCCGCAGGCTCCGTTTCCGCAGTTCCCGCCGAAAAGGGCACAACGGTTTATGCCAGCCTTACATCGGATAATCCAAAATATGACGGCACCCTGCTCGGCATAGTTTTAATTTCAAAGGACGGCAAAAGTCTTTCCGTCATATTCCCCGACAAAACCACCACCGTTATGTACAAGGCTGATGAAGCGGAGACGGAAGTGACCACCGCACAGACCGAAGAGACGCAGGCGGAGACCTCACAGACGGAAGACGAGGGAATATCCGAAAGCTATGATATCGACGGCTTTTCCGTAACAGTAACTGCCTACAAGAATAAGCCCTACACCGATATAGACATGACAAACACAAGCGATAACCCATGTCTCAGCGCTCCAAAGGTGCTTTATGAAAATCGCTTCTTTGAGGACTGCACCGAAGCAATGCTCTACTACCCCAGCGGAATGTGCGAAAGGGTGCCGATAAACGACGGCATACCCGACACGCAGAACAACGAGGTCTATCTCCCCGTGCTGTGGGAGGACACTGACAAGTACAGGCAGGACGACATCACAAGTCTCAGGCGGGTCGAGCCGGGCGAAACCATGAGCGCCCGCTGCATTTTTGAGAAGTAAGAACCTGTCTTCATAAGAAATGTGTGCGGATTTTCGAGCATAATTTTGTTGCAGAGTAGGCAAAAATCCGCAGGCGGGCTTTCGCCCGGCAAGGATTTTTAACGCAGTCTGCGGCAAAATTTGCCGAAAAGACGTGCGCATATGCTTGTGAAGACGGGTTCTAACATCAAACAGGGCTGCTGCGGATATACCGTAACAGCCCTGTTTCTTGCATTATTACTTTTTTCAATGAGATACTTTTGATGATTTTATACTAATCACCAATAAAACTATAGACAAAAAATCATCGCATAATCCATATACGCAAGATTATGCGATGATTTTTTGTATAGTTTTTAATTGGTGCTTAGTATTACAAATACCAAACTTACAATCAAAACGATAGCCTCCACAACCGGCATTACCACCCATAAGCTGCTGCCGCCGAATAATATGGGGAATGTAATGATGGCAATGCTGCTGAGCAGGATGTTCCTGAGCAGTGATATGCACAATGATCTTTGAACGCTTAAAACTGATTAGTATAAGTCCATAGCTATTCCTCCAAAAAATAAAGCCAGATAAGAATAACATCTTATCTGGCTCATGATGATCATGTCCATCCGGGAATCTCACTTAAAAAGTGAAATACCTTGCAAGGTGCTTGTATGCACCGTCCGACTTTGCTGATTACAGCAAATGATATATGCAATGTCAATATTTATATCCACGACTTATTTTTTGACTGTTACAAAATCACGGCGGCGAACCGCCTATTTACCCGAACATCATCTCGCCAAACTTTATGGCATATTCGTTCCAGAAAGTCATATCATGACCGCCCTTGCTTTCAAGATATATGTGCTTTGCTCCTATGCTGTCAAGGAACAAGTGGAACTGCCTGTTTTCAGCCAGGAGAAAGTCCTCTGTTCCGCAGGCCATGAATATCTCGGGAAGCCTGCCGCTTTTGTGAAGTCTTTCCGCCAGCACCTCGGGATTGTTGTCGCTTTGCTCCACAGTATCAAGGTCACCGAAGCAGCTGCGATAATAGTCATAATTGGCAACGCCGTTGTTCTCCCCCTCTTTCATGTGTGCGATCTGATGCACTATCAGCGCAGAGGAAAGAGCTGTGACCTTGCCGAAATTATCGGGGTACGCAAATGCCGTGTGAAGTGCGCCGAAGCCGCCCATGGAAAGCCCCATTATATATGTCTCATCGGCGCTCATTGCCAGACCGAAGGTCTTTCGCACATATCTTACCAGCTCATCACCCACATAGGTGCAGAACTTCCGCCCTGTGGCAGCTCCGTTCAGCCAGAAGGAATTCTCGCCGCTGGGCATGACCACGGCAAAATTATACTTCTCCGCCACCCATGTCGGCATCCAGTTGACAGCCTTACCCGTGTAGCCATGGAGCAGAAAAAGAGTTTTCATTTTCCGCTTTGAATACTCCGTTTCCTCCCGTGGGATATCCGCACGAAAATCATTCGGGATATACATTTTAAAAGTAACGCTGCGCATCAGCGAATTTGAAAAGAAGTCTATTGAAATATCAGCCATAAAAAAGCCCCCTTTTTAAATATTATACGCTATTATAATACCTTTGTAAAGAACATTAAAGAAAAAATCCCCTTATTTGCCTTATAATAAATAGAAAATTATTATATAAGGAGTTATGTAAAATGAAGGATCTGTCGATCTACACAAATGATTTCATAAACTATTGCAGGCTGCACAAGGGGCTTAGCGCCAAAACACTGCGGGCATATTCCATTGACCTGAACCAGCTGTGGGAACGCACCCACGGCGACCTGAGCAAAGCATCTATCTGCCGGTACATATCCCACCTTCACAAAAGCTACAAGCCCCGAACCTGCCGCCGAAAGATCGCCGTTATCAAGGCTTTTGTACACTTTCTGCTTATAGACGACATTATAGACAGCAACCCATTTGACAAAATCGACGCATCATTCCGTGAGCCGTCGATGCTGCCGAGGACGATACCGCTGAGCATCATAAACGGCATTCTCAAAGCGGCGTACAACGAACGCAAGCTTGCCAAAAACACCTATTCGGACAAAATGTGCCTGCGTGACATCGCAATTCTGGAAATGCTCTTTGCCACAGGCGCAAGGGTGTCGGAAATGTGCTCCCTTACTCCCGATGACATTGATCTGGAGTACCATTCCGTCAGGATATTCGGCAAAGGCTCAAGGGAGCGCATAGTGCAGATAGAAAATACAGACGTGCTGGAGATCCTCAGGGAATACAGCAGCGCATTCAGCTCGGATATCACATTCTCGGGATATTTCTTTGTAAACAGGCTCCACAGGCGGCTTTCCGAGCAGTCCGTGCGGGAGATAATAAACAAATACGCCCTTTTGTGCCGTGAGGACATACACATCACACCCCATATGTTCAGGCATTCCTTTGCCACGCTTCTGCTGGAGGAGGACGTGGATATCCGCTACATACAGCGGCTTCTTGGGCACAGCTCCATCACCACCACCCAGATATACACCCACGTTGCCATGTCAAAACAGCGTGAGATACTTTCCGCCAAGCACCCGAGGAATAAGATAGATATTTGACCCGATCTGCTCCCCCATACAGTGCCAAACCCTGATTTTTTTATTGCTATTTCAGCCCCTATATGTTATAATAATAAATAATGTCATTTTATAAATATACTTCTCAGAAAGGAACGATAATATATTATGAACGACGGATTTGTAAGATGCGGCAGTGCTGTGCCCGATATCAAGGTGGCAGACTGCGCCTTCAATGCCGAAAAGATAATCGAAAAGGTTCGTGAAGCTGCCGAAAACGGCTGTTCGGTGCTGGTTTTCCCCGAGCTTTGCATCACAGGCTACACCTGCGGAGACCTTTTCCTCTCCGAAACACTGAAAAACGGCGCTGCTGCTGCGCTCAAAACCATACTTGACGCCACAGCCGAGCTTGATATACTGTTCATTGTCGGACTTCCCGTCCCCCACCTCAACAGGCTCTATAACTGCGCCGCAGTGTGCTGCAAGGGCAGGCTGCTGGGTCTTGTCCCCAAGCGCAATATCCCCAACTACTCCGAATTTTACGAGGCAAGGCATTTTTCACCCTGGGAAATGGGCCGGGACGAAAATGACTGTGTTAATATTGATATGGGTCTGGGCTATACCGTTCCCATGGGCGAACTTATCTTCTCGTGCCAAAACTTCCCACAGCTTATGATAGCTGCTGAGATATGCGAGGACCTGTGGGTACCAAATCCCCCCTCGGTAACGCTGTCAGAGGGCGGCGCTGTTATCATCTGCAATCCCTCCGCTTCCGATGAGGTCATAGGCAAAAAGGAATACCGCCGTGACCTGGTAAGAATGCAGAGTGCAAGGCTTGTGGGCGGATATATCTACACCGACTGCGGCTTCGGTGAGTCAACCCAGGACATGGCCTTTTCGGGTCACTGCCTTATCTGCGAGAACGGCTCCGTTCTTTCTGAGAAAAGGACTTTCAGCGGCAGCGGCATCATTTACGCCGACCTTGACCTTGAACGTCTGGCAAGCGAGCGCAGAAAGATGACCACCTACGGAAATTCCGCAGAATATAAGCTCCCCCTTATCACTTTCAGCATGGATATCCCCGAAAATAAGGAGATAAAGCGTTTTTACGCACCAATGCCCTTTGTCCCCGCAGACAAGGCAGACCTTTCCGCACGCTGCGAGGAGATCCTCACCATGCAGGCAACAGGACTTGCCACACGCCTTAGGCACATCGGCTGCAAGACCTGCGTTATCGGTCTTTCGGGCGGACTGGACTCCACTCTTGCTCTTATCGTCACAGTTCATGCCTTTGATATGCTTTCCCTTGACCGCAAGGGCATAATCGCCGTGACCATGCCATGCTTCGGCACCACAAAGCGCACCAAGAGCAATGCACTTATCCTGGCGGAAGCCTATGGCGCTTCTATCCGTGAGATAGATATTACAAAGTCCGTAAGGCAGCATTTTGAGGATATCGGTCAGGAGGAAAGCGTTCATGACGTTACCTACGAAAACTGCCAGGCAAGAGAGCGCACTCAGGTGATAATGGATATCGCCAACAAATCAGGCGGCATAGTTATCGGCACCGGAGACCTTTCCGAGCTGGCGCTGGGCTGGGCTACCTACAACGGCGACCATATGTCCATGTACGGCGTTAACTGCTCTATCCCCAAGACCCTTGTTCGCCATCTGGTGGCATATGAGGCGCAGATGTCGGAGGGTCAGCTTTCCGAGGTGCTTCGTGATATCCTTGACACCCCCGTTTCCCCCGAGCTGCTCCCCCCCTCCGAGGACGGCACGATTTCACAGAAAACAGAGGATATCGTAGGCCCCTACGAGCTGCACGATTTCTTCCTTTACTACACCGTCCGCATGGGCTTTACCCCCAAGAAAATATTCCGCATTGCAAAATGCACCTTTGCAGGCAGATATGACGATGCTACTATCCTCAAATGGCTCAGGACATTCACATGGAGATTTTTCTCCCAGCAGTTCAAGCGCTCCTGTCTCCCCGACGGCCCCAAGGTGGGAAGCGTTACGCTTTCACCCCGTGGTGACTGGCGTATGCCCTCCGACGCATCGGCTGCCCTCTGGCTCGCCCAGCTGGACGAGCTGAAATCAAAGATAAACTGAAAGGCGGTGCTATGATGAAGCTCAATGAAATAGTCCTCCGATATCTTAAAGGTCAGAAAAAGCATACGGTGCTGACTGTCCTTGCCATAATCGTTTCAGTTGCGTTCATGACCATAATTCTGTCCGCAGTTTCGGTTTACCGTGCGGCTTCGCTGAATATCTCCCGTGAGACCAACGGCACATATCATATAGTATTCAACGGTCTGGACAAGCAGCAGCTCATTGATATCCGCAGCATGGATATTTTTGAAAAAACTGAGATATACAGCATTTCCTCCTATTCGAGCAGCGTTGATATGGACTTCGTTAAAATGGCTGAGGACAACGCAAAGGTGGAATATCTGCTGGTGAACGGTCTGCCTGTTGATGATAACTTTCTGAGGCTCAACGCTGATGACTGCGACCTGCTTCCCCCCTCCATGCGCACCGTTACCGGCGGACGGCTTCCCGAAAAGGACGGCGAGCTTGTTATCAACAGTGCCAACGCCGAGCAGTGGGGATACCCCGAAATAGGCAGCACCGTCAATGCGGAGCTGTTTGTCTGCGGCGTTAAAACGGGAGCTGAAACTCCTGCGGGCACGCCTATGATACTGGCTGAGAATTTCGACATCACAGAGATAAGGGAGATTTCCTTTACCGTTGTTGGCTACAGCGACACTATAAATATGGTAAGCTACAACGATACTCAGCTCAAATCCTACAACTATCTTTCGGACAATCTTGTTGCCCGCTTCTCCGACAGCGCCAATGACTTTTACTGGGATATGGACAGGTCATTTTCCGCTTTGGGCTATGAGATAGATGACTTTGACTACGGCATGAATCAGGAGCTGCTTAACATGGAGGGCAGAGGCGTTACCGCCCGCTTCTCCCAGGCGCTTTCCTTTGCTGTGGAATATCTGGTAGTGCTGTTCTTTATGTTCTGCATAAGAATGGTAATAGACAACTCCTTTGAGCTGGCTTCAAAGGAGCGCATAAAGCAGTTCGGTCTGCTCAAAGCCGTGGGTGCTTCCAAAAAGCAGGTGTTCTCCCTTGTAATGTGGGAGGCATTTTATCTGGCAGTCCCCGGCGTTATCCTTGGTATCCTTGCGGGTATCGGCAGCTCGGCAGCTATATTCTCCGCAGTAAAGAACCTGCCCTATCTCCACGATGTTTCCCTTGATTACGATCTGGCTTCCATGCTGGAATTTGATATCAAGCCTTATGTTTATATCTCCTCGGCTATTATCGGCTTCCTGTGGGTGTTCGTTTCGGCAATTTCCACCGGTATGCGCTCTATCAAGGCTTCCCCTGTAGATGCAATGAGAGCCGCTGCCAAGAAAGAGAAGATAAAGCCCTCACGCCACGGCTCGGGAATCGAGCAGGGTCACGGCTTTATCGGCGCATACTCCGCACTCAGCGCAAAGCGCAACAAAAAGCGCTATATCATCACGCTGGTATCAATGGTAATGAGTATCGTGCTTTTCGCCGTGTTCTCCTACGGAATTGAGATTGCAACGGGCAATCTGCAGAACGAGTTCGATGTTAAGCGTATGCCCTATGACTACACCGCAAACCTCAGCGTTACCGACCCTCAGACCGTTTATGAAAGAGCGGAGCTGATGAAGCAGTCGGGATATTTCTCCGATGTTCAGTATGACACTCACCTGTCGCTGTTCGGCATGACATCTTCCGCAGGCGTTGACGACGGAACGGAGCTTTCAAAGAGCGAGACTGTTTTCATCGACATTCACCCCGTAAACCGTGAGACATATGAAAAATACATTCAGTCCGATGTAAGCTACGACGACCTTTCAAACGGTCAGCTCATGCTTTGCAGCGGAATGTACTCCACCGCAGGAAAGCTGCTTTATACTGTTTACAGCAGTGCCCCCGAAAGCATCTCCGCCGCTCCCTTTGTGGATTACAAAGTAGATCTCCTTGACGAGCGCAGCTTTGATACGGCAGGCATCTACACCACCGACAACAGGGTATATCGCTCTACAGACGGCCGTATTTCCGCTGTTATGGCAGAGGGAAGCTACAATGAGCTTTTCGCTCAGTGCGGCGCAGACTCGGGCACATCGTCAATGGCCGTTTCCGACGGCAGCGAGATAATAGTTTACAGCAGAACTATCTCGGCAAATGCAGCAGTCGGCATGGAAGAGCAGGCAGAGGTTTATATGAACAACCACTTCTACAATTCCTACAGCAACAACCTCTCCGATATGAACCTTTCCTACGCACTGCTCAGCATGATAAAAACAGCAGGCTATGCGGTGATAGTGCTTATCGCCCTCATTGCCCTTATCAACGTGGTGAATATCATCTCCTCCAACGTTACGGGCAGAACTTCCGAGCTTGCAATGCTCCGTGCCTGCGGAATGTCCAAAAAGCAGCTGAACAAGCTTATGCTCACCGAAAGCCTTTTCTATGCGGTAATGGCAGGCATCGCCTCACTTCTGATAACCGAGCTTGCTATTTTGGTGATACAGATACCCTTTATGACCCATTTCCACGACCTGGATATGGACGATCTGGGCTTTGCATTCTCCTATCTTGCCCCCATAAAGTACATCGTTATCGCAACGGCTGTGTCCTATCTGGCGGCAGCTGTATCCTCCGTTATCCCAGGCTCGCACATAGCAAAGGCACCTATCGTTGAAAGCATTGAAAGCGCAGAAATATAAGGAGCGGCAATGAACGAATTTGATAACATCTATTACACCAACGAATACCGCAATAAAACGGCACAGGCGGAAGAAAACATATCCGACCTGTGCCGTGAAGAGCGGACTATCCCCCTTGACCTCGGCTACAGCCTGTGGTGCGGAGAATATGCCCACCGAACCGACAACGGCCGCTCATACAGATGCAGGCTGTTTTCCCCTGAGGGGAAGCTTCTTTTCGGCTACACATTATATTACAGCAGCTTTCATGAGACTGCGGTACAGGTGTTATCCGCTCCCGAGGGACTGTACTTTTTCTATACCGAGGGGCTTTACGGCTACAGCGTGCTACGGCTTTCCGATATGGAACAAATGCACTATGTCCCCCGTGGCAATTCGGGTGAGTCATTTATCATCACCGACCTGCACTATTGCAGCGAAAACCGAATTGCGGCAGCAGGCGGCTGCTTCTGGGCATATCCGTATGATGTGGCACTTATCGACCTATCAGAGCCCATGAAAGAGCCTGAGAAGATGACCACGCTCTTCCCTATAGTAAATCCCGAGCATGATTATGACAGGTTTGAGGATATCGACTTTGTTCGCTGGGAAAAGGACGGCAGGCTCATTGTCCGCACCGATACGGGCGAAGAATTTGCCCTTAATACTAACGACCTGAGAAAATTTATGGATTAAAATAGGATTAAAATACTAAAAAATCATTGCTATTTTGTGTAACTTATGATATCATAATAATTGTTAAGAAAAACAAACGCCCCGTTATTATCTGACGGAGCATCATGACGAAAGGATTATGTTTTATGTGGACAGTTTCAATGCTTAAAGAGAACGCAAAAGCGGCACTGAAAAACTTTTACTGGCCTGCTTTTCTCGTTTCTCTCATCTTTATCCTGCTGACGGGCACAGGTTCAAGCAGCTCGGGAGGCGGCTCCTCAGACGAGTTCATAAACGAGTATTACAACAACTACAGCAATTCCTCCGACAGCAGCTACGACTATGGCGATTACAGCAGCGACGATGATTATGATTACAGCTACGACTACGATGATGATATTGACAGCTCATTCTCTCAGGACGATTATGAGCAGATATTCAACGATATGTTCTCGGGCTTCGGCGATATGCTGGGCGATACCAGTGTCTCGGCAATAATATCTGTAGCTATCGCAGTGGTAATCATTGTAATGATAGTTACGCTGGCTTACAACATCTTCTTTGCAAATCCCCTTACAGTCGGCTACAACAATTTCTTCCTCAACGCACGCACGGGAAATGCTGGCGTGGGCGAGCTCTTCTCCCAGTTTAAGCATGGTCATTACATGGCAACCGTAAAGAATATGTTCTTCCTCAAGCTTAGGCTTTTCCTCTGGTCGCTGCTGGTTCTTATCCCTATCGGCATCGGAGTTCTGATTTTTGCAAAATCCGACAGCAGTGATATAATGGGATCGCTTGTTCTTGCAATTCTTATAGTTGTTCCCCTGTATTTTGTAGCACTTGTCCCTCAGATAATAAAGAAGTACGAGTACTTCCTTGTTCCCTACATAACCGCAGAAAACCCCAACATCACCCCCAACCGTGCCCTTGAGATAAGCTCTAAGACAATGAAGGGCGAGAAAATGCACTGCTTCGGTCTCCAGATGTCCTTTATCGGCTGGCTTATCCTCGGCGGACTGGCAGGAAGCATCTTTACTGCGTTCCTCGGCGTTCTGCTTGGCAGCGCTGCCACCGCAGCGGGAATGGCTCTCATTTACCCCTATCTTTACGCAACACTTGCAGAGTTCTACTGCTGCATGAAGGAAAAGGCTATTGCAACAGGCATTTCTTCCAGAGATGAGCTTGACGGACTGTACGGCCGTGCCGCAAACGCACAGCCTTTCGGTCAGCCCATGGGCTACTCTGATCATCAGGGCTACGAGCCATATCAACCCACTGCTCCCTCTCAGCCTGCTGACAACGGACTTTTCGGTGAGTCAAAAAGAGACGATAATGATGACAACTACAACGGACCTGAGATAAAGTAACACCTGAATAAGATACAATGGCTGCTGCGGTAATGCGGCAGCTTTTGTTTTTTCAGTAACACGCATTTTTTATTGGAGGCTATTTGATGATAAAAGATATTATTATGAGCCACGAAGCCGCTATGTGGGAAGCTGCAATACGCTGTGACAGCTCCGCTTTTCTTGAGGTCGTAAGCGAATCTGCGGTCATGGTATGCGGCGGATCCAAATGCACCGGTGCTGACTACGCCCGCATCATAAGCGAATTTGACTGCAAGTCCTACAAAATATCCGATTTTGAGGTCATCGCTCAAAGCAATGATATTGTTCAAGTTCACTACATCATTGAAACAGTGGCTGAAAAGCCTGAAAATCAGGATCCTGCAGGCAGGTTCCACATCACCTCCACATGGAAAAAGGGGGACAAATGGAGGCTTATTTTCAACATGGATTCAAGGATATATGAATAAATGAAAAAAAACGCACGGCTGAAGTTAAAAGTTCAACCGTGCGTTTTTTTATCAATATCTTTTGCCTTTGAGCTTACAATATTCCTCGAACACTTTCAGGCAATCTTCCCTCTGCTCACATTCCAGCGGGATAATTTCCATGCCGTTTTTCAGTGCGGTGTAGAAATCCTCGTCCCTGAAGCCTATTTCTGCGGTGTCGTGAGCGGTGCAGCCGTAAACTATGCGGCTGATATTTGCCCACATTGCTGCGCTCAGGCACATGGGGCAGGGGTAAGCGGTGGTATAAAGCGTACAACCGCTCAGGTCGTGGCTGCCGATATTTTTGCAGGCATCTCTTATTGCCGCAACCTCGCCGTGCATTGTTGGGTCATGGTCGGCAAGCACTCGGTTGTGACCTTTTCCGATCATCTCACCGTCCCTTACGATAACGGCACCGAACGGACCGCCCTCGCCGTTTCTGATACCCTTGTAAGCCTCATCGGCTGCTATATCCATATACATCATTTATGCAGCTTCTTCTCCTCTGCGTTTATCATGCCCATAAGCTCGCTTATTGCCTGATCTGTATTTCTGCGCTTTTGAGGTGCTGCGGGCTGAGGTGCCTTGACCTCCTTAACAGCTTCCCTGACGGGCTGTTTTACTTCCGGAATTACAGTGTGCTGTGCTTCATTGTGTGAAACCGCTTCCTGAACGGGAGCTGTCGGTGCAGCTTCAACAGCTGCAGGAGCTTCCTTAGATATATTCTCACTTGCTGTCTCGGGCTTCTTATCCTTATGAAGCTCGTGACCAATAGTGAAAAATCCTGCAGACTTTCTGTCGTTTGCCTGCTCTTCCTCGTCCTCAACTATCTCCTGGCGTTTTATTCTGCCGCCGTAAAGCTGGTCATCAGCCTTATCGGAAAGGTATGAATAGAAGCTGTCGGTATTGGGTGTCTTGGGCTTGGGGATAACGTGCTTGGGCTTTTCCTTTTTCTTCTCTGCCTCGGGCTTTTCAAAGGTGAAGATAGGACCGTCCTTATCTATCTCGGCAGCCTTGCCGCTGTCATCAACGGTGAGAACGCCTGCCGCCTCATCTGCCTTCTTGGCAATGGGTCTGAGCTTCGGCTCTTCATCGGCGGGGATATCGTCGCTGAACATATCCTCAAATCTGTTGTCGGAATCCTTCATTATCTCGTCCAGATCGTCCAGAGAGGAAGCGTCCTCTTCCTTGCGCTTTACGTTGATTATCCTTATCACCTGGAACACTATTATAATAAAGCTGGGGATAATGATTATCAGCATTATTCCGAAAGTAGAAGTTACAAAGCCCAGCATTGAGCCAAGGCCTGCGCTCTGGTAGATAGCCTTTGCAATAACATTATCCCCGGGTATCTTGAACGTATCCGCAGCGGGAGCTGTGTCAAACTTTACCACGTAGGAAAGCTGACCGTTCTCGTTCACTATCTGCACAACTCTGGTAAGCACCGTGGTCTCATCGACCTTGCAAAGCACCACGCTGCCCTCCTTGATATTGTCTATCTCGGAAGCCTTTGCGATTATCGCCGTGCCTGCGGGGATATCGGTCTCCATATTAACCGCCATTGTGCGGTAGAAGGTGTATCCGAAGAACTTGGGTGTGGCGCCTGTTTTGCTGAACGCAAAATAAACCACCAGCATAAAGATTATAAGCACGATAAGAACTGTTATCACTATACCCTCAATAATATTGACGGGTGAGCGCTTTTTATCAGCAGAAAATTTTTTAGCCATAATTACCTCCGAAAGCTATAATTTTTTGTCTCTTCATAATTCGATACCTTTTATCATTATAGCATATCTGTCGGCAAATTTCAAACATTTTTTCATTATTTTTGTAATTGATCTGAAAACAGGAAAATGCGCCCCTTCGGTATTACCCTATCGGAGCGCATTTCCTTGCATTGTTATTTTCAGGGATGGAGATAGCTTTTAGTCCTCTTCGTTATCCTGGAGAGCGTCGTATCCGACTTCACCGGTTCTTACACGAACAACGTCCTCAACATTGTAAACGAAGATCTTACCGTCACCGATGTGGCCGGAGTAAAGTGCCTTTCTTGCGGTTGTGATAACTGTTTCAACAGGAACCTTGCAAACCACAACATCGACCTTTACCTTAGGAAGCAGTGAGGGTTCAACAGGAGTACCTCTGTAGTACTCGGCAGCACCTCTCTGAGTACCGCAGCCAAGTACCTGTGTAACTGTGATACCTGTTACGCCGATATCTGCAAGAGATCTCTTGAGAGTCTCGAACTTGTTCTGCTTGCACACAATGGAGATCTGAGTGTATTTGAGTACGCCTTCGGGAATTGCTGCATCAGAAGCCTTGGAAGGCTTGTAGGTCTCAACGGGAACAGCTGCATTTACGGGAACAGGCTCGCCTGCTTCAGCATATGCCTCTGTATCAACTGCCATAACAAATCCGGAGTAAGAGCTTTCGATACCGTGCTCTTCGATATCCAGACCAACAACCTCTTCGTGAGCGGAAACTCTCAGACCGATAGTTGCCTTGATGATAAGGAATGTAATTGTGATAGTGATAGCTGCCCAAGCGCCTACTGTAAGAACGCCGAGAGCCTGACGGCCGAGAAGCTGGAAGCCGCCGCCGTAGAAAAGACCGTTAAGTGCTGTGAACTCATCTGCACTTGCATTTACGGGGATAGAATAGCCGGGAGCCTTAGATGTTGCGAAAAGACCAACTGCAAGAGTTCCCCAGATACCGTTAAGGCAGTGTACTGCGACCGCACCAACGGGGTCATCAATGTGGAGCTTGTAATCAAGGAACCATACACCGAAGGGAACCAGAAGTCCTGAAACGATGCCGACCATGATAGCGCCGAAGCAATCCATAACATCGCAGCCTGCAGTGATACCAACAAGACCTGCAAGGGAAGCGTTAAGGCACATTGAAACATCGGGCTTGCCGTACTTGAGCCATGTGAAGATCATGCAGACAACTGTTGCAACTGCGGGAGCAACTGTTGTGGTAAGGAAGATAGAACCCAGCTGAGGACCGCTTGTAGCAGCAGCGCCGTTGAAGCCGTACCAACCGAACCAGAGAATGAAGCAGCCGAGAGCACCGATCGTCAGAGAGTGACCGGGGATAGCCTTTACCTTTACGACCTTGCCGTCCTTATCGGTAGTGAACTTGCCGATACGGGGACCAAGGAGCTTTGCGCCGATGAGAGCGGAGATACCGCCGACCATGTGGATAGCGCAGGAACCTGCAAAATCGTGGAAGCCCATCTGAGCCAGCCAGCCGCCGCCCCAGATCCAGTGAGCCTCAATGGGATAGATAAGAGCGGAGATAACGCCCGAGTAGATGCAGTAAGAAAGGAACTTTGTTCTTTCTGCCATAGCTCCCGAAACGATGGTAGCTGCTGTTGCGCAGAACACAAGGTTGAATACGAAGCCTGAGAAGTTGAAGTTATCATATGCTGTGAAAAGATCAAAGCCAGGCTTGCCGATAAATCCTGCAACGTCCTCACCGAGAAGGAATCCGAAACCGATAAGAATGAACATTACTGTACCGATACAGAAGTCCATCAGGTTTTTCATGATGATGTTGCCGGCGTTCTTTGCTCTTGTAAAGCCCGTCTCAACCATTGCGAAGCCTGCCTGCATAAAGAACACCAGTGCAGCTCCTATGAGGAACCATATACCGAAGGCCTCGGCATTGACTGCCTCACTTATTGTTGATAAGATATTTGCTTCAGTCATTTTTAATCACCCTCCATTAAAACACACAACGGCACCGTAAAAATGAGTATTCCCTGACAGATACACATTTTTTCAGCGCCGTTGCTGTTTTTCTTTATGTCTGTATTATACTCCTTAATTCTTCCAATGTCAAGGGGTTTTTGAAAATTTATGCAATTAAATATATTTTAACTTGCATTTTAAGGCTATATTATCCGTTTTATACAGTTGCTTCCACAAAATTATGACATTTTATTATATTTATCATTCATTTTTGTGTATAGCCTATTTGCATATGGGCATAAAAAAAGCACCGCAGTGATGCGATGCCCTCATATTCATATAAGATGTGTGTTGACTCAGATGAGCTGTGCGTCCTTGTGTACGCCTGTGATGGAAAATACCACCCATTCCGCAATATTTGTGGCATGGTCAGCGATACGCTCCATATATTTTGCTATCATAAGCAGGTCAAGGGCGCTGTTTGCCTTGCTGCTGTCCTTGACTATCATATCGGTAAGCTCGGTCTTTACACGCAGGAAAAGATCATCTACTATGTCGTCGGACTCGATAATGCTCTTTGCAAGGGCTTCATCGTTATACACATATGCGTTTATTGCCCCTGTGAGCATCTTGACAGCTTCATCAGCCATTTTGGGGATATCCGCCAGGTCGGGCTTGTCGGGGCCTTCGTCCAGAAACAAAGCTATCTCGGAGATATCCACCGCATGGTCGCCTATGCGCTCCATATCGGTTATCATTTTAAGCGCTGCGGAAACACGTCTCAGGTCGGAAGCCACAGGCTGCTGCTGGAGGATTATTCTCAGGCAGCGGCTCTCTATCTGCTTTTCCATCTCGTCAATGTTGCAGTCAGCCTCTATCGCCTTTTTGTTAAGCTCATCATCACGGCGCACCAGTCCGTTGACAGCGGCAGTTATGGCGTTTTCAACCATTCCGCCCATGCGCACCATTTCAAGATTAAGCTCCTTGAGCTGTTCGTCAAATTGCCTTCTCAATGCCATCTTCCTTTCATTAACCGAATCTGCCTGTGATGTAGTCCTCTGTTCTCTTGTCTGTAGGCATGGAGAACAGTTTTTCGGTCTCACCGAATTCCACTATCTCGCCGTGAAGGAAAAATGCAGTCTTGTCGGAAATACGGGTGGCCTGCTGCATATTATGTGTAACTATTACGATGGTATAATCTTTTTTCAGGTCAAAGCAAAGCTCCTCTATCTTCATGGTGGAGATAGGGTCTAGGGCAGATGTAGGTTCGTCCATGAGTATTACCTCAGGCTTTACTGCCAGCGCTCTTGCAATACAAAGTCTCTGCTGCTGACCGCCTGACATTCCAAGGGCGGACTTTTTCAGTCTGTCCTTTACCTCGTCCCAGATAGATGCCTGCCTGAGGCTCTTTTCGATTATCTCATCAAGGTCAGCCTTTCTGCGGATACCGTGGGTGCGGGGGCCGTAGGCGATATTGTCATAAATGCTCATAGGGAAAGGATTGGGCTTCTGGAAAACCATGCCCACACGTCTTCTCAGCTCTGTTATCTCAATGTCCTTGTATATGTTCTGACCGTCAAGGAGAAATTCTCCCGTGATCTTGCAGCCCTCAACAAGGTCGTTCATACGGTTGATGGATTTGAGCAAGGTGGATTTGCCACAGCCTGAGGGACCGATGAATGCCGTTACTTCGTTGGGTGCGATGTTAAGGCTCACGTTTTTCAGGGCGTGGAAATCCCCGTAATAAAGGTCGCAGCCCGATATGCTGAGTTTATAGTCGGAAGGCTTTACAATATTTTCATTATCCATAAAATAGCTCCTAATAATTTTATCATGCTCCCTGACGGGCGGCAAATCTTCGTGCGATCATCTCTGCAATGGTGTTAAGGAGAAGAACTGTAACCAGCAGAATAACAGCCGTTGCGGAAGCCTCACCCATGTGAAGTCCCTCTCTTGAAAGGGAGTACATATGAATGGACATGGTTCTTGCGGAGTCGAAAACGGATTCGGGTATCTTTGCCACAGTACCTGCAGTGTAGATAAGGGCAGCTGTTTCGCCCACGATACGGCCTATGGAAAGGATTATTCCCGAAAGGATACCGCTTGCAGCGGAGGGGAGAACTATTACGAACACAGTTCTCAGCTTGCCTGCTCCAAGACCGAAGCTTCCCTCACGGTAGCTGTCATCAACGGCGAGGAGAGCCTCCTCGGTGGAGCGGATTATGGTGGGAAGCACCATTATAGCCAGCGTAAATGAACCTGCCAGAATGGAATATCCCCACTTGATAGCTGTTACGAAGAAGAGCATTCCGAAAAGTCCATAGATGATAGAGGGAATGCCCGAAAGCGTCTCGGTGGCAAGTCTGATGATCTTTACCAGCTTGTTGCCCCTCTTTGCATATTCGCAGAGGTATATTGCGCAGAACACGCCCAGAGGCACTGCAATGAGCAGCGTGATGCCTACCATCTCAACGGTGGTGATGATAGAGGGCAGCATTGATACGTTTTCCGTGGTATAGTTCAGAGCGAAAAGGCTGGGTTTAAGATAGGGTATTCCCTTTATGCACACATAGCCTACCAGCGCAATAAACAGGAAGATAGTAACTGCGCAGGCAAGTGTTACAAGTATCATCATTATCAGCGAAAAGGGGTGGGTCTTGTATGTTCTCAGCTTTTCCCTGAGCTTTGTTTTAAAAAGTTCGGCTTTTTCTGCCTTTGTCATAATGAGCCTCCTCAGTTCTTCTGCTTATTGAGCAGTGAGAAGCAGATATTGAGAATGAGTATGAATACGAACAGCACAACGCCTGTTCCGATAAGTGCATCATAGTGAAGATCTGCTGCATAGCCCATTTCGGTAACGATGTTTGCTGTAAGGGTCCTTACACCCTTGAGTATTCCCTTGGGCATTCTTGCCTGGTTGCCCGCAACCATGATAACTGCCATGGTCTCGCCGATAGCACGTCCTATGCCGAGAATAACCGAGGACATTATGCCCGATCTTGCGGCAGGGAAAATAACCGTTGCAACAGCTCTTTCGTGAGTTGCTCCCAGAGCAAGCGCACCCTCATAATATCTGGAGGGCACTGCGTTCATACTGCTCTCGGAAAGTCCCACAACGGTGGGAAGTATCATTATACCCAGCAGCACGGAGGCTGTGAGAATGCTGTTTCCGTCGCCGCCGATATGCTGCCTTACAAGAGGAACGATAACGATCATTCCGAAGAAGCCGTAAACGATGGAGGGAATGCCTGCCAGCAGGTTTATCATGGGCTTGAACACGCCATACAGCTTCTTTGGGCAGAAGTGTGACATGAATATTGCTGTGAGAAGTCCTATGGGCACGCCCACCAGAACCGCTCCTGCGGTGATGTAGATACTGCCCAGTATCATGGGAAGTATGCCGTAGCTTGCGGGGGTATCAGTCGGCTTCCACTTTTCGCCCAGCAGGAAGTCAAAAACGCCTATCTTTGCAATGGCAGGCACGCCGTTTACGAAAATAAACAGACAGATAAGTGCAACTGCAAGTATGGAAACACACGCCGCAAGTAAAAATACGACGTGCATTACAATTTCAAGTATTTTATGTGATGATCTTGTTTTAGTTTCCATGCTCTTCTCTGCGGCAGTTGTCATTGCCGCCTCACTCACTGAACGTCTCCCCAGGAAGTGATCTCGCCTGTGAAAATACCCTTGATCTGATCCATAGTAATGTTATCAAGGCCGTTACGGTTGTTTACGATAATTGCGATACCGTCCATTGCGATAGCGGTAGGAGTAAGACCTGCTTCAAGCTCGCTGTCCTTAAGGTCACGGGAAGCCATTCCGATATCGCAGGTGCCCTCGATAGCTGCCTTCATACCGGAGGTGGAGTCGGACTGCTGAACTTCGATGGTAACATCGGGGTTAAGTGCCTTGTATGCTTCTGCAAGCTTTTCCATAACAGGTGTTACGGAGGAGGAGCCTGCTACAACGATCTTTCCGGAAGCGCCGCTTGCGGTGTAGCTCTGGGTATTGTCGGAGGGAATATACTTGTTATCCTCAACCACCTTCTGACCCTCGGTGCTCATGATGAAGTTGATGAAGTCCTGGGACTGTGCGCTGAGGCCTTCCTTGACTGCAATGTTGAAAGGTCTTGCTACGGAGTAGGTGCCTGCCTTGATGTTTTCAACGGATGCCTCTGTGCCGTCAACGCTGAGAGTCTTTACGGTGTTGTTGAGGGAGCCGAGGGAGATGTATCCGATAGCGGACTCATTGCCTGCTACCTGTGTCATAACAACATCGGTGCTGTTTGCGATGATAGCGTCTTCTGTGGTGCGGTCAGCCTTGTTGCCGTCAGCGTCCTTTTCCTCAACGCCTGTAAGCTCAACGAAAGCGCCTCTTGTGCCGGAGCCGTCCTCACGGGAAACAACGGTGATGTCTGTGGTGAGCTTTGCTGCAGCAGAACCGCTGTCAGTGCTTCCGCAGGCAGTTGAAGATACAGCCATGGTCATAGCTGCTGCAATATATGCGATCTTTTTTACAATAGAAGTTTTCATAATTTTCTTTCCTTTCAGGCAGCTCTTGCTGCCTCTGTTATTTGTCCTTTCAGGTACAGTTATTATGATACTACCCTATTGTAAAATCCAAAACCACAGAAAAGTGAAAACAGGGTGATTTGTATTTCACTTTGATTTTACAAATATAAACAAGTCTGAACAGAAATAAAAAAATACCTGTCACCGCAATGATAACAGGTATTTTGGTATGATGTTATTCCTTTACATATTTCATTATGTCGTCGTAAATGGCTCTGTAGCCCTCTTCCTTGATGTGCATTCCCTCGATGGTGTATTCCGCTTTCAGCCTGCCCCGGTCATCTTTCAGGTTGCGGCTGATGTCGATATAGCGCTGACCGTGCCTCTCGGCAAGCTTCTTCACCTCGGCATTGGCAGCAGCTATCTTCTCATTGGTGCGTATTTTCAGGCACTCTTTCATTTCGGGAGCGGCAGCCTCGTAATTTACGGGATAATATGCCATGAGGTATATCTTCACATCGGGGACTTTTTCTATCTCGTCAAGTATCTTGCTGTAGTTGTCAATGACCTGACTTATGGGGATAGATGACCAGCTAAGGTCATTTGTGCCGATATTGATGAACACCTTTGAGGGCATAAGGTCAACAGCACACACATCTATCACTTTGAGCAGCTCGTCGGTGATAAATCCGCCAACGGCTCTGTTGTAGATAACCGTGCTGTCGTGATGCTCCTCCAGCAGCTTGTTTATGGGGAACATCTCCATAAGCGAAGAGCCTGCGAAAACTACCTGTCCTTTAAGGGCGGTCTTGTTAAGCTCTCTGTAGCGTTCTACTTTCATTTCCTTGTCTGTCATAATGATTATCCTTTCGGCTGATTTTACTGATATGGTTATCGGTCGGAAGCATTATTGCCGCTCCCTGCCGATGCCATCATTATACAATTCCGCAATGAACCTTACAAGCAAAACAGCTTACCCGTTTGTGAACAGTATCAGAACAGATCAAGCATACTGTCAAGATAGATCTTTTCTCTCACCCGCAGCTGGTACTCGGGCTTTGTCATATAATAAAGCAGAAATTCCAGTATCAGTGCACTGCCCAGTCCCCTGCCCTCTATCTTGAAGTTGGAAAAGCCCATTGGCAGATAGATGTTCAGGATATCGTCCGTGCCGATAAATGCAGGGTTTTCCATTGCCTTTGAAAACAGATATCCGTCGGCGGAATTCGGAGCGGTGCAGATGTGGTCGGGGCAGCTTTCCCCAAGGTTCTTGCGGCACACGTTCTCGTAGCAGACTTTTCTGTCCCTGCAGCCGATATAGCAGCACTCGTTGCACAGAAATTCCGTCTTGCCCTTCTGTTCCCGTGTCATGGCACTTAGCCTGTCAAACGCCTTGTTTAAGCGAAAATCGGGCACAACATACATAAAATCATCACGCTTGGTCTCATCTTCAAACCGTGAAAAATCCGTCAGCACTTTTGTGGTGGAGGATACAAAATAAAAGCTCGGGTAACGCTTTTTAAGATATTCCATCAGCATATCCGAGCAGATGATAACTCCGCTTGCAGGCTCGCTTTCGGCAAACAACTCGCACAGAGCGTTGCATTTTCTGTCCGCAAGATGCTCTTCTCTAAGAAGCGAATTGCTGAACGTGAGCCGTGGGGAGATATGATATTCCCTCATCAGCGCCAGCACATCACGGGGGTCATGGTCGCCGAACCCCACACGTCCGCCGCCCCAGATACAGTCCGAGGGAGCGCCGTATATGGAGCCGATATCGCACCAATCATAGAAATACTCCCTATGCTCACGATACATCGGCAGAAATGCGCTGTACAGCTCATAAAACTCAAACAGCCCCGGCAGGTGGTAATATGCCTTGTTTTTTTCGGTGTTCATATTTTCACCTCTGTGATGTGGTTGGGTATCCTGTATCGCCCTCAAATTAACGCTGTCGTGCAGCTGAGATAGTTAAAATTCTTTTGTTTTGTGCCTCGGTAACGCTTATCTGATTGATAAATTGGAATTTGTTAATATAAGTATCAGCTCTTATATAAATTTAACATCTGCTTTTTTCAATTTGCCGTGAGCATTTGCAACTTTCTTTTCATCAAACACCGTTGCTGTACCGTTCTGAATAATTTCAGCCTTAATACCTCTTTTGGCAGCACCAAGAGCAGTTGATGTTACACATCCGCATTCATCTAAACCACACAAATGCAATACATCATATTTTTTCTCTTTTATCATACTCAGAAGTTTTTTGTTTGTAAGAGCATCTCCTAATAATTTGTCATAGCAATGTTCCGATACAATTTTGATACCAGAGTATATTTCCGCACCTTCGGTTCCTGCTATAGAATAGCCAAATAGCAGTCGGTTCGTAGGAAGATTCTGAATAATATGGCGTATATATATAACGTCCGAATTTTCTCCGTGATACTTTTCTATCAGTGAATTAACACTATTTACAAGGTTTTCTGTATCATACGAAAATTTTGCTTTTCGTTTTTCATATAAATAGTCATTCTGCATATCAATTACAAGTAATGCTTTTTTCATTGTATATTGCCTCCATAACTTCCGATTTTGCGGCGTGTTGCCGCTGCCACCTCGTTGAGACATTCAGAAATAAATCCCTCATTTGTGCCTCGGTAACGCTTATCTGCTTGATAAATGGGAATTTGTGTGTGGCAAGTATACCTTACCACACATCAAAATTTTACTTTCTTGCAATTATTAAATAACGATGGATAGTTCCTTCAACACATCCCTTGTCATCAATCTTTTTTTGCATTTCTAACAACTGTTCTAAGCATCTATCAACCGAAAACTTTGGAAATTCCCATTCGATAATATGTGCAAACCACACAAATGCACCCACATCGAAAAATTTAATTGGACGATAGGTCTCATCTTCTTCAACAATTTGAAATCCAACATTTTCAAATACTTTTTTCTGTTCTCTTAGATTTAAATGTGAAAATGGGTTCTCTGTATTAGGAAGTACCATTTCAACTAAATCTCTATCATTATCTTCACCAACCTGCTGTGTAATAAATAATCCGCCCTTTTTCAACAAACGGTATATCTCTTTTGCATTAAAACTCCCATGTCTATTTATAATCAAGTCAAAGCTTTCATTTTGAAATGGAATACTTGCAGGATTATCACATACTTTAAAATCTATACCGAGTGGTAATAAAGTTTCCTTACATAACTCTACATTTGGTTGATAGCCTTCTGTGGCCGATGTTTTATCATATGGATGATTTAAAGATAATAAGAATTCTCCACCACCGGTATCATAGTCTAAGATGTGCATATCGCTATTTATATACCGTTCTATAAGCTGTTTATAATCCCATGGTAAATCCATTTGTTCACATCTTCCACGTATATGTGAAAAATCCCATCCGTGAATATGTGCTTCATTTTCTTCATTCTTCCATATTTCTTTTAATTCTGTTTTATTCATTTTTAACTGCTTCCTTCCTAAATTTATCTTTTATATAGGTTCGGTGCAGTTCCTGACAACATAAATTTAAACTTCTGTATTAACCTCGATACAATCTGCTGTCAGTTTTAAAACTGCACCGAGTATTTAATTCGTTTTCTCATCTCTAACCTCCGTCAAATTTTGATTTATCGGGCGGATTATCCGCCCTTATAAACCCATTATACCATACCCGCAGCAATATTACAAGGACTTTTGAAATGACATTTACGGCTATAAAAAACAGCACCCATTATGAGTGCTGTGAAAGCGATTTGCGGTGACACGCCGATACTCCGAAAACTGCCATTCTCTCATACTAACATCACCGAGCCGCAGATGAAAAATTCATCTCTGAATGTCTGAATGAACGGAGCTTACCCGTTTTCCTCATGGATAAGCAGCTTTTTATAGGTCGAGTCAATGCCGATAGCACCGAGCGGGGCGGTTATGAGTATGGCAAGCACCGCAACGGAAAGCACTATCTTGCCGCAGGGAAGCCCCATTGCCAGCGGAACGGAGCCTATAGCCGCCTGAACGGTCGCCTTGGGCAGATATGCGATGATGCAGAAAAGCCGCTCCTTAAAGCTGAGGGGCGTTTTTACCAGGCAAAGCGAAACGCCTATGCCACGGAAGATGAGCGCCGCAAATATCATCGCCACCGCTGCAATGCCCGCTTCAAGGGTGTAGCGGATATCCACAGCTGCGCCTACCAGCACAAAGAGTATGACCTCCGCCGCAAGCCACAGCTTTCCGAACTTCTCCGAAAGCCTTGCCGTCACCTGCGGAACGCAGTGTATCCTTATAACGCACGCCATGCTTACCACAGCCAGCAGTCCCGAAACGGAAACTATGCCCTTGAGCCATGTCTCCACCGCCATCAGCAGGAATGACACGCCCAGAACTATTATCACCTTGACGCTGTTTCTTACGCAGTGCCTGTGGGCATATGATGTCTCAAAAAATACGCTCAGCACAAAGCCTGCGGCAGCTCCCAGAGCTATGCCCAGAACTATTGATACGGGGATATTCACAAAGCCCATGACATTTGCATGGCCGCCCTGTGCCATTCCCGAAAATGTGGAAAAAAGCACTATTACAAAGATATCATCGCAGGAAGCTCCTGCAAGAATAAGCTGAGGTATGCTTTTTTTCGTGCCGTATTTTTCGTCCATGAGCCGCACCATTCTGGGCACCACTACCGCAGGCGATACCGCAGCCAGCACCGCTCCCATGACTGCCGCCTCGATGCGTGTTACCCCCAGCAGAGAGGGCGCCAGCAGGAAAAACGCCAGTATCTCGCAGCTTGCGGGAACACATGACATCATTATCGCAGGTCTGCCCACCTTTTTCAGGTCGGACAGATCAAGCGACAGCCCCGCTTTGAGCAGGATAATGATAAGCGCCATCTGCCGCAGGTCCGAGGATACCGAAAGTATCGACGGGTCAAGCAGGTCAAGCACATACGGCCCAAGCACAATTCCCGTTATAAGCATTCCGATTATCCCGGGCAGCTTCAGCCGCTTGCACACAGCCGCCATAAGCAGCCCTGCCAGAAATATAAAAGCCAGTGATGATAACATATTACTCCTCCTTAAAAACAAAAAAGCCGACAGCTTCTGCGTAATATCGCAGAAGTCATCAGCTAATAAGCGGTTTTGGTTTCCCAAGGGAGCACTTCATTCCCTTTGTTAAGTTGTACCTTGATTATACACCCGTTTTTCGGATTTGTCAAGGGAAAATTTTATCCGTTAAGCGCCTCGGAAAGAGTTCTCCAGCCAAGCATAGCGCACTTTACTCTTGCGGGCATATGGGAAATGTCCCTGAGAGCGGAGGCTTCTTCAAGGCTTTCTATCTCCTCTTCCGTTGCCTCGCCCCTTATCATTCTCATGAAGATGTCGCTCTTTTTGAGGGCATCTTCCTTCTTACATCCTATTACCATTCCAAGCATGATATCAGCAGATGCCTGAGAAATGGCGCAGCCGTCGCCCACAAATGCGCCGTCGGTGATGATGTCGCCGTCGGTTTTCAGCTTAAGCTGTATCTCATCGCCGCAGCTGGGGTTTACTCCGTCAAGCACAATGTCCGCATCCGGAATGTCATGCTTGAAGTCGGGGTGCATATTGTGTTCGGTCAGTATCTCATTATAAAAGCTTCTGTTTTCCATATCCCATACGCTCCCTGACAGTCGAAAGACTGTTTATAAATTTATCTGCATCATCAAAGGTGTTGTAGAATGCAAAGCTTGCACGGACTGTTGAACGGCAGCCAAGGAAGCTGAGCAGCGGCTGTGCGCAGTGATGTCCCGCACGCACCGCAACGCCGTCGGCAGCCATTATCTCGCTTACATCGTGGGGGTGAACATCGTCCACGGTAAAGGTGATTATCTCGCTGTGATCCTCCGCCCTGTCCGAGCCGATGATATTTATGCCCTCCATCTGCTGCATCTTCTTGAAGGTGTAAGCGGTAACGCTGCTTTCAAGCTCATGTATCTTATCAAATCCAATGCTGTTTATATAACCAATGGCAGCTTTAAGTCCTGCCGCACCTGCTGCGTTTACGGTTCCCGCCTCGAACTTGTGGGGAAGCTCCGCATACACCGCAGATGTTCTTGTAACGGATTCTATCATCTCGCCGCCTGTAAGGAACGGAGGCATTTTATCCAGCAGCTCTTTTTTGCCGTAAAGCACGCCTATTCCCATAGGGGCATAAAGCTTGTGACCCGAGAATGCAAAGAAATCTGCTCCCAGCTCCCTTACGTTAACGGGGATATGGGGAGTGCTCTGTGCGCCGTCCACCAGCATGACAGCTCCCTTGCGGTGTGCTATCTCAGCAACCTGACGAATGGGATTTTCTCTGCCCAGCACGTTTGAAAGCTGGGTCATGGCAACTATTTTGGTCTTATCGGTGATGATATCCTCCACCTTGTTAAGGTCAACACTGCCGTCCTTTTCGCACTCGATGAATTTCAGCACCGCACCTGTCTGACGGCAGACCATCTGCCAGGGAAGCAGATTGCTGTGATGCTCCATTATGGAAACAACCACCTCGTCCCCCGCATGAACTGCGGAAAGGCCGTAGCTGTACGCCACAAGATTTATGCTCTCGGTGGTGTTGCGGGTGAAGATCATCTCCTGAGAGGACTGTGCGCCGATAAAATCACGCACAGCATCCCTTGCGCTTTCGTATGCCTCGGTAGCCGCCACGCTGAGGTCATAAATGCCTCTCAGCGGATTGGCGTTGTGCTTTTCGTAAAACTCACGCTCAGCGTCAAGAACGCACCCGGGGCGCTGAGTTGTGGCAGCGTTGTCAATATATATGGTGGGGTCCTGCATAAGCAGGGGAAAATCCGCCTTGTAATCCTTCACTGTTATCATTTTTTATTCCTCATCGGTATCTATTATTCCAAGGGCATTCTGTGCCTGCTCCGCAAATTCCTTATCGTCCGACAGACGGATAAGGCGCTTGAGAGCGGCATATGCCATTATGCGCTCAGCCTCTTCCCTGCCTATTCCACGGCTCCCGAAATAGAAGAGCGTGTCATCGTCCAGCTCGCCGATAGTTGCGCCGTGGGAGCCTTCAACGTTCTCCTCCGAGCAGAGGATAAGGGGAACGGTCTTGTTTACCACATCGTCGCCCAGCATGATTACTGTCTCGTTCTCGCTGCCCTTTGAATCGGAAGAGCCTGTCTTGAAGTCGATAGTTCCTCTGAACACCTTTTTTGCGCTGTCCATAAGCGCACCTGCGGCATTTATCTCGCTGTGAGTGTCCTTGCCCCAGTGGTTTACGGCGATATTATAATCAATAGTCTGGGAATTTTTGCCCAGATATGCGACTTCAACATTTATGGAGCTGCTGTCGCCCTCAAGCTCGGTGCGGTTATCCGAATAAATGTTGCCGTCGCCTGTCATAATGGTCATTATCTGAAATTTGCCGCCCTTGGAGCAGTTTGCAAATGTCTCGTGGCGGAGCTTTTCTGTGGGATTTAAAAGCTGTACAAGCTTTACGGAAGCATTCTTTCCGATATCAAAGCTCAGCTTCACGGCGCTGTTGCTTCTGTGCAGCTCATATACCGTAATGCTGCTGTTCTCCTCTGCGGTAAAGGAGACCTCACTGTCGCCCGCTTCCGAAAAATCCAGCCTGAAAGGCTCGTGAGCTTCGCCGCTTTTTACTGTGATGCTCTGCTTTGCGGGAGCGGTCTCTTCCCACTCCACCTCAGCGTAATTTACGCCCAGCCTGTTCCATGTGTTCACAGGCAGCTTGTTTATCTGTATCTTTTCTGACATATCAAACACCCTTTATCAGCCGATGCTGCCTTTCATTTCAAGACGGATAAGATTGTTCATCTCTACCGCATATTCCAGCGGCAGCTCCTTGGAAACATTGTCCGCAAAGCCGCTTACGATAAGCGCACGGGCATCTTCCTCGGTCATTCCTCGGCTCATAAGATAGAATATCGCATCTCCGCTTATGCTGCCGATCTTTGCCTCGTGTCCCACAGCAGCGTCCTTTGTGCGGATATCCATTGCGGGGATAGTATCCGAGCGTGACTCGGAATCCAGCATCAGTGACTGGCAGGATACGGAGGACTTTGCCTTTTTGGCGCTCTTTTCCACCACAACGCTGCTGCGGAATGTGCTTATGCCGCCGCTCTTGCTGATGGAACGTGTATTCATAAAGGAGCTTGTGTTCTTTCCGATGTGTACTACCTTTGCGCCTGTGTCAAGGTTCTGACCTTCGCCTGCAAAGGTAACGCCTGTGAACTCCATTTTGGAGTTATCGCCCTTGAGAATGCTCATGGGATAAAGGCAGCCCACATGAGAACCGAATGAGCCTGATACCCATTCAATAGTGCCGCCCTCTTCAACAAGTGCACGCTTGGTATTAAGGTTGTACATATTCTTTGACCAGTTCTCGATAGTGGAGTAGCGAAGCTTTGCGCCCTTTTTAACAAACAGCTCAACGCAGCCTGCGTGGAGGTTTGCCACATTGTACTTGGGTGCGGAGCAGCCCTCGATGAAGTGGAGGCTTGCGCCCTCGTCAACGATTATAAGGGTATGCTCGAACTGACCTGCGCCCTTTGCATTCAGTCTGAAATAGGACTGGAGGGGGATAGAAAGCTGAACGCCCTTGGGCACATACACAAATGAGCCGCCAGACCACACAGCACCGTGGAGAGCTGCAAACTTGTGGTCACGGGGAGTTACCAGCTTCATGAAATATTTCTTCACCATATCGGCATATTCGCCCTTCATGGCGCTTTCGATATCCATATAAACAACGCCCTCGGCAGCGACCTCCGCCCTTACGTTGTGATAAACAAGCTCGGAGTCATACTGAGCGCCCACGCCTGCAAGGGACTTTCTTTCGGCCTGAGGTATTCCCAGACGGTCAAAGGTGTCCTTGATATCCTTGGGCACGTTTTCCCAGTTGTTCTGCATCTTTGTGTTGGGACGGACGTATGTGGCAATGTTGTCAATGTCCAGTCCTTCAAGTGAGGGCCCCCAGTTGGGAACGGGAGTTTCGTTGTATATCTGCAAGGACTGTAATCTGAACTGCTGCATCCAGACAGGGTCGTTCTTTTCCTTGGAGAGCTTTTCGATTATTTCGGGAGTAAGGCCGCTCTGCATACGGTATGCGTCGTTTTCCTCGTCCCGTATATCATATATGCTGCGGTCAATATCCGCAACCTGACTTTTTTCTTTCATGTGAGGTCATTCCTTTCCGTGGGATCAAACGCCGGCAAAGCCGTTGCTGTTTATCTCTTCAACCAGCTCTGCACCGCCGCTGCGGACAATAACGCCGTTTTCCATAACATGGGTCTCGTCAACGGTAAGTGCTTCAAGTATCCTTGTGCTGTGGGTGATGATGAGCAGTGAGCCGTGAACTCTCTCACGGAATATCTTTACGCCGTTGGAAACTGTACGTACAGCGTCAACGTCAAGGCCTGAGTCGGTCTCGTCAAGGATAGCAAGCTGAGGTTCAAGCATAAGCATCTGGAGAATTTCAGCCTTTTTCTTTTCGCCGCCCGAGAAGCCGACGTTAAGGTCACGCTCGGCATAGGACTCGTCCATGTTCAGGAGCTTCATTGTCTCTGCAAGCTTCTTCTTGAAGTCCCACAGGCGGATACGGCTGCCTGTTTTCTGCTCAAGAGCGCTGCGGATAAAGGAGCTGAGTGTAACTCCGGGAACTTCCAGAGGATTCTGGAAAGAAAGGAAAATGCCCTTCTTTGCTCTTTCGTTAACGGGCATATCGGTGATATTCTCGCCGTTGAATATTATCTCGCCCTGAGTAACGTCGTAAGCGGGATTTCCCGTTATGGCATATCCGAGAGTGGATTTGCCCGTACCGTTGGGGCCCATGAGAACGTGGGTCTCGTCATGATCTATTTCAAGATTTACGCCGTGGAGTATCTCTTTTTCGCCGTTGTTTGCATCATTTACGCTTACGTGGAGATCATGTATTTCAAGCAGTTTCTTTTTCATAAGTCTGTTTCCTTTCAATTATTGATTATCGGTATGAAAATCACCGCAGCAGCAGTGAGTTTTTTCCTTGTCGTCCAGCAGGTCTTTCAGCGTGTAGCTGTCAACATAAGCGTTGATCTGCTCTGCAAGCCCGTTCCAGAACGGAAATGTGTAGCAGGTACAGTTTCCCGTACACTTTTTGCCGTCCTTTGCAAGGCAGGCAACGGGGATAAGGTCGCCCTCGACGGCTTTGAGTATCTCCCCCACGGTGTATTCCGATGGAGAACGCACGAGCCTGTAGCCCCCCACCTTGCCGATGGAGCTTTGCACCAGTTCTTTCTTGCAAAGCTCGGTCATAATGCTTTCCAGATACTTTCTGGAAATATCCTGCCGCTGTGCAATATCCTTGAGCCTGATATTTTCATCGCCCTGCTGCTCTGCCATATCAAGCATCACACGCAGCGCATACCGCCCCTTAGACGATATCATCATAGGCACCGCTCCTTTCACAGCAAAGTTTATCATACCTTACTGATAGACATTATATAGCCGCAATAAACCGCATTCCGAGTGCGTTTTATCATAACAAGGCTGTAAATTCATACCTTTTCAATAAGTATTATACCACAAATTCCTACAAAGTCAATAGGAGTTTATAATAAGTCGTTGTATCAAAGCTGAAAATTTTATGAACAGGGCAGAATAATACTGATCACCAATAAAGCTATAGACAAAAATCATCACATGATCCATATACGCAAGATCATGCTCGATTTTTTGTATAGTTTTTAATTGGTGCTTAGTATAAAAGCATTTTCAATTACAGATATTTATTTCAGTCAGAAATTTTTTATCTCACAGCCGGACAGGAATATTGACACCCGAGCGTTTATGTTATATAATTAACTATATATGTTTGCAACGGTTTAAAGCAAAAAAAGCATAATACTAATTATAAACGAGGTGCCGGAATTGACCGCAGAAGAATTCATCGCCAATAATCTTGCCCCTATAATGGGTCTGCTTTTCCTGCTGATGACTATAGTAAAAAATGATACCATGGATCTGCCCGACAGGAAGCTGTTTTTGCATATCTGGATATTTGAGCTGCTGGAGCTTACAGCATATAACCTTGAGCTTGTTACCGCATCATACGACCACCCCACCAATATGCGGATATTTCTTTCCGCCCTGGGCTATTCACTGCGGCCGCTGATACCGTACATACTTATCAAGCTGATAAAGCGTGTGGAAGACAAGAAAATATACGAGGTGCTGCTGATATTGCCGTGGGTACTGGCTGTGATACTGTCGTTCTCCGCATTCTTTACGGATATCGCCTACAGCTATGATGCACAGAACGTGTTCCACAGAGGTCCGCTGGGCTACTTCTGCCAGGTGATAACCGTATTGTATATGTTCATACTGATGATACGTGCTATCCGCTCCCATATCTTTGACAAAAGGATAGAATCAAAGGTAATGCTGCTGGTGATGGCATATATCACTGTTGCCATGGTGCTGGAAGCAGCTTTCGGCATAAGGAGCATAGGCAGGTCTTCCATGGTGTATAGCACCGTTTTCTTCATGTTCGCCCTGCAGACAAACAAGCTGAGGAAGATGATACCCGCCGTCAGCGAGAACGAAGCGCTGAAAAACGCTCTTGCCGATGTTGAGCGTGCAAAGCAGGAGGCAGAAAGAGCAAACGCCGCAAAATCACGTTTTCTTTCAAGAATGTCCCATGATATCAGAACACCCCTTAACGGAATAATCGGTATCCTTGAAATAAACAGCAAGTGCCATGATGAACAGATCGAGCAGGAAAACCGTGATAAGGCAATGGTAGCCGCAAATCACTTGCTGAGCCTTATAAACGACGTTCTGGAAATGAGCAAGCTGGAGGACGAGAACACCAAGCTTGAACACACGGCTTTTGATCTTAAGGCTCTCACCGAGGACGTGCTTGTCATCACGGAAATGCGTGCCGCCGAAGAGGGCATCACCCTTGTTCACAGCGACTGCTCCTCTCAGTTCCAATATCCATATGTTTACGGCAGTCCTCTTCACGTCCGCCAGATTTTCCTGAACATTTTCAGCAATGCCATAAAGTACAACAAGCCCTCCGGTCAGATATCCTGCAAGGTCATGCTTGAAGGCAATGACGATAAGACCGTTCATTACAGGTGCATCATCGCCGACACGGGCATAGGAATGAGCAAGGATTACCTTGAACACATTTTCGAGCCGTTCTCCCAGGAAGAAAGCGACACCCGCACAAGCTACCGTGGAACAGGTCTGGGCATGGCAATAGTCAAGACCCTTATCGACAAAATGGGCGGAACTATCGACATACAGAGTGAGCCTGATGTGGGAACGACCTTCACCGTGTCCCTCCCCTTTGAGATAGCAAGCGTGGAAGATGTACACACCCTTACCGATGACGAGACCAAGGCGGATATCTCGGGAATGAAGCTGCTTATCGTTGAGGATAACGAGCTTAACCTTGAAATAGCAAAATATCTCCTTGAAGACGCAGGCGCAGTTACCGACACTGCCGCTGACGGCGAGCAGGCTGTGAAGAAGTTCACCCAATCGCCCGAGGGCACATATGACGCTATCCTTATGGATATAATGATGCCCGTTATGGACGGATATGCCGCCACAAAGGCGATAAGAGAGTATGACAGACCCGACGCCAAAACTATCCCCATAATCGCCATGACCGCCAACGCCTTTGCGGAGGACGTTCTGAAGTGCAAAAGCGCAGGCATGAACGACCATCTGGCAAAGCCACTGGTGCTTGACACTGTTATGAAAACACTTGCAAAGTACAAAGCCCCCGCTAAAGCGCAATAATTAGTATAACATATCGGCTGCTGCAGTTTTGCTGTAACAGCCGATTTTTTGTCTCCTGTTCTTTAAACGGCTGTCCTTACATATAAATTACCAACCAAGGATAATCATACAGCCAAAGGAGACGCAGATATGTCACAAAGCATATTGGAACGGGAATATGAAGTCCGCCCGAAAAAGCAGGGCGGCGGAATGGGACTTACCTCGGAAGAGGCGGCGGCACTGTTAAAGGAATACGGCGAGAACACTCTGCTATCGGACAAGAAAGCAAAGCCTCTCAGGATATTCTTAGGGCAGTTCAGGGACGTTATGGTCATGATACTCCTTATTGCCGCAGGAATATCCGCATTCATCGGCGAAACTGCGGATGCTGTGACCATTATAATCATAGTGATGCTCAACGCCATACTGGGCTTTATCCAGGAGTACCGCACGGAAAAAACTTTGCTGGCGCTTAAAAGTATGTCCGCCCCCAGCGCAAAGGTCTGCCGTGACGGTCATATGACAGTTATCCCCGCTTCCCAGCTTGTTCCGGGAGACATCATCTCGGTGGAGGCAGGCGACAAGGTGGCAGCGGACGCAGTTCTGCTCACCGCCAAGGGACTTATGGCGGAGGAAAGCATTCTAACAGGGGAAAGCGAGCCTGTTGCCAAGCGCTGCGGCAACACATCGGACAAGGATAACTCCGCAGGCAAGGAGAACATCATCTACAGCGGCACCATGATAACCAAAGGCACAGCCCGTGCAAAGGTCATAGCCACAGGCGTTAATGCCCAGATGGGCAAAATATCCGATATGCTCACCGACATCGAGGACGAGGAAACTCCCCTGCAAAAGCGCCTCGGAGAGCTGGGAAAGATCGTTGCAATCATCTGCATAGCCGTCTGCTTCATTGTGGCAGGGGCAGGCATTTTAAAGGGCGAGCCTGTTTTCGATATGCTCATGACAGGCATAACGATCGCCATAGCGGCTATCCCCGAGGGGCTTCCCGCCACAGTCACCATTGCGCTTGCGCTGGCTGTCAGCCGAATGCTCAGCAAAAATGCCCTTGTTCACAAGCTCCACTCCGTGGAAACTCTGGGCTGCACATCGGTCATCTGCACCGACAAGACAGGAACTATCACCGAAAACAAAATGACCGTCCGCAAGGCGTGGACAGATGAGGGCGAATACGATTTTTCGGGTCAGGGCTACCGCCGTGGGGGAAATATCCGCTGCGGAGAAGATATCGTCACAAAAATGTCCTCCAAGCCCCTGTGCGAAATGCTCCGCTGCGGAGTGCTCTGCAACAATGGCGATATTGCCACCCAAGATAGCATTGCAAGCGATACATCTGACATCGGCGAATGGTCAGCCGCAGGCGACCCCACCGAAACAGCTCTCCTTATTGCCGCAGCCAAGGGCGGAATGAGCCACAGCGCCGAAAGGACAGCTTTCAGGCGCCTGGACGAGATTCCCTTTGACAGCGACACAAGGCGAATGACCGTGACCGTCCGCACTCCCTCGGGGGACACATCATCATACACCAAGGGCGCTGCGGATATTATCCTCAGCCGCTGCACGGAGATACTTACCTCAGGCGGCGTAAAGCCCCTGGGCTACAGCACACGCAAAAGGATAGAAGATGCCTGCGCCGAAATGTCCTCAGCAGCACTGCGGGTTTTGGCATTTGCATACAAGCCCAAGGGGGATAACAGCCCCGACTCGGGAATGGTATTTCTCGGACTTATGGGAATGTCCGACCCTCCCCGTGAAGAGGCAAAAAAAGCCGTCCGACTCTGCCGTGAAGCAGGTATCAGGACGGTAATGATAACAGGCGACCACAGGAACACCGCTGCCGCCGTAGCAAGGCAGGCAGGCATTTTAAGGGAAAACTCCCCCGAAAGCGCAGTCATCACGGGAGCGGAGCTGGAAAATATGTCCGACAGCGAGCTTGAAAAGGCAGCCGCAGGCGCAAACGTGTTTGCACGGGTCTCCCCTGCCGACAAGCTGAGGATAGTCAGGGCCTACAAGCGTCTGGGGCACATAGTCACCATGACAGGCGACGGCGTGAACGACGCTCCTGCCGTAAAGGAGGCGGACATCGGCGTTGCCATGGGCATCACAGGCACGGACGTTACCCGTCAGGCGGCGGATATGGTGCTGCTGGACGATAACTTTGCCACCCTTGTAAGCGCCGTGGAGCAGGGCCGTGGCATATATGCAAATATCCGCAAATTTGTCCGCTACCTGCTTTCCTGCAACATAGGCGAGGTGCTGACCATGTTTCTCGGCATAATCTCGGGAATGCCCATGGTGCTTATGCCCTCACAGATACTGCTGGTAAATCTGGTAACCGACGGTCTGCCTGCCGTGGCGCTGGGCGTAGAGCCTTGCGGCGAGGAGAATATGAGAAAGCCCCCACGCCACAAGGACGAAAGCTTTTTCTCAGGCGGACTTATGTTCCGCATAGTTTTCAGGGGCATACTCATCGGCATATGCACCCTTGCATGCTTCACGGTAATGCTCCGCACAGGCGCAGGTCTGGGAGCCGCCCGCACGGGAGCGCTGCTGACGCTGGTAATGTCACAGCTTTTCCACGTTTTCGAGTGCAAATCCGAGACAAAGAACATCTTCACCGTTCCCTACTTCAACAACCCCAAGCTTATACTTGCGGTGCTGTGCTCGGCAGCGGCAATATTCGGCGCAATCTATTTTCCGCCCCTCCAGACCGTGTTCAGAACAGTTCCTCTGAACGGTGAGCAGGTGCTCATCTCTCTGGCTCTTGCCTTTGCCGCTCCCCTCTTGCAGTGCTTTGCAAGGCACAGGTAATGAAATATAGACAAAACACGCCCCGCAGGCTTACTGTGGGGCGTGTTGTCATATTCCTGTTTTTTCTTTCATACTAAGAACCAATTAAAAACTATACAAAAAATCGAGCATAATCTTGCGTATATGGATTATGCGATGATTTTTTGTCTATAGTTTTATTGGTGATTAGTATCAGGCGGTCTCTGAGATACTTATATCTCAGCCGCTTTTCTTCCTTGGCAAAATGCACTTCTCTGAGCTGTTCGGGGTTATCTTCGTAGCACAGCTTTTCATCGCCGAACTGTTCGCTGGTAAGGTCAAAAACGCAGTCGCCTATAACATTGTAGCAGTGGTAATTGCCGCCGCTGCGAAGTATGCCGTAAACCTTTCCGCCGAAAATATCCTGAGCAAGGAATGCGGTTATTGAGCACTGACCCAGAGTTTTATTATCCTCCGACCACTTATCCCTGAGCCTTGGGGCGCAGGTGTCTGCGCACCATATGCCGCACAGCATATCATAAAGCATTCTCGGGTCTTTTATCGCCTTGTATTCGTCATTTGCGGGAGGAACATCTGCCCTTTCCCAGCCGTAAAATTTATATTCCATATTATCCTTTCATAAGCAAGGCTTCAAGCGCTTTTTCAAACATCTCGTCCTGCTGCGGCGTGCGCTTGGGGCAGCCTTTAAGCCTGCCGCCGCTTCTGCGCACCTTTTTGCCTATGGCACGAAATTCCAGCAGACCCGAGATGTTCCCGTCCGAATACTGCTTTCCGTCCTGATTTATCACCAGCGCCGACCTGCCAAGGCACATTGCCGCCAGACCGTAATCCTGAGTGACGGCTATGTCCCCTGCCGAAAGCATATTCACCAGCCTGAAATCAACGCTGTCAGCGCCCTTTTCCACCACGATAGTTTCCGCTCCCTCACGCTCTATCCTGTGGCAGGTGTCGCAGAGGATAACGCAGCCAACGTGATATTTTTTCGCCAGCCTTACCGTGATATCCACCACAGGGCAGCCGTCTGCGTCAATATAAATTTTCATATCAAACGCTCATTTCGTTGAGCAGGTCATTTTTCTTGTCCCACAGCTTCTTTGAAAGGTCAACGTAATACTCGTGGGGATTTTCAAATCTTGTTACCTCGCTCCAGAGCGTGCCTATCTGCTCACGGCAGAAATCACGTATCTCCGTTGCGGAGGGGGACTCATATACGCACTCGCCCTTGTCAAATATCTGCACCAGGAGCTTCTTTGCGGTAAAGTCGGTGACAGTCTTTTTCTTGTAAGGGTGCTCGGGGTCAAAAATGGTGTAGGGCTTGGTGTCATCTACCTCTTCGCCGTAGCAGGTGATAAGGTCGGCAATAGCCTTGCCGGTGGTCTTGTCGTAAAATCTCCAAAGCTCCTTGAAATCGGGAGTGGTTATCTTGGTAACATTTTCCGAAAGCTTTATCTTGGGGATTATTTGCCCGTCCTTTTCAACGGCTGTGAGCTTGTAAACTCCGCCGAAAACAGGCTCGCTCCTTGATGTGATAAGGCGCTCGCCTACGCCGAAGCTGTCGATGCACGCACCCTGACGGAGAATATCCTCGATGATATATTCGTCAAGGGAGTTGGAAATGCAGATCTTTGCATTGGGGAAGCCCGCATCATCCAGCATCTTTCTTGCTTTTCTTGAAAGGTATGTGATATCGCCGCTGTCAATGCGTATGCCAGCAGGCTCATGGCCCTCTGCCCTAAGCTCGTTGAACACCTTGATAGCGTTGGGTATGCCCGATTTAAGCACATTGTAGGTATCCACCAGAAGCAGGCAGGCATCGGGATAGCACTTGGCATATGCCCTGAAAGCATCAAGCTCGGAATCGAACATCTGCACCCAGCTGTGAGCCATGGTTCCCAGAGCGGGAGTGCCCATTTCCTTATCGGAGATAGTGCAGGCAGTTCCCGCACAGCCGCCGATATATGCAGCTCTTGCGCCGTAGATAGCGCCGTCGCTTCCCTGAGCACGCCTTGAACCGAACTCCATTACCGCTCTTCCGTCAGCCGCCTTGACGATTCGTGCAGCCTTTGTGGCGATAAGACACTGGTGATTTATGCAAAGCAGCAGCATGGTCTCCATAAGCTGAGCCTGGATTGCAGGACCTTTTACAATGACCAGCGGCTCATTTGGGAAAACGGGAGTTCCCTCGGGGATAGCCCACACGTCGCAGGAGAACTTGAAGTTTCTCAGATAATCAAGAAACTTTTCGGAAAATATCTTCTTGTCCCTGAGATATGCAATGTCCTCGTCTGTAAAGGACAGCTTCTTGATATAGTTTATAGCCTGCTCCAGTCCGCACATAACCGCAAAGCCGCCGTTATCGGGAACTTTTCTGAAATAAAGGTCAAAGCAGCACACGGTATCGGCAAGCCCGTTTTCCAGGTAGCCGTTGCCCATGGTCAGCTCGTAGAAATCTGTGAGAAGTGTAAGATTACGGTCGTTCATCACGCACATATCCTTTCATATTATTTTTTATATTCTTACTCTGTAACAGCACTTACAAACCTGATGCCGCTGTCCTTCATAAGCTTGTAGGCGGCAAGATTAGTGAAATCGCTGCTGTGATAGGGGGCGTCATAGGTCTCGACGCAGTTCACGGGAATGATTATGGACACCGCCTCGTTTTTCTGGGTAAAATATGTTTTAAGGCTCAGGCAGAACTGCATAACGCAGATATCGGTGCAGTCGCCTGTGACGATAAATGTATCTATCTCGGGGTGGCACTCCAGCAGGTCTCTGAACTTTTTCTCGTGAAAGCCGTTGGTGGAGTTTTTGGGGATAAGGATATAGTCCCCCGCAGCTTTAAGCTCATCGACCACTTCCGACTCGGAGGTATTTTCGATGCAGTGGGGAGGAAACGAAAGAAACTCAGCCGCATTTTCCTTGTGGCAGTCCGCAAAAGCAGCGGTAAGGATACCCGCATGAGAGCAGGCACTGAGCAGCCTTGCATTCGGCTTGATTATATCCTCTATCCGTGCGGAAGCCATAGCGCCCTCACGGATAAATCCGTTGACGATATCCATAAACACCGCCATGGCTGATTTCTTTGACACAGCTGACAGCTTCATTTCGGGGAGAGAGGCAATTTCATTAAGAAGCGACTGAGCCTCAGCTGCAATGCGGGAGGTGCTGTTTTCGGTAAATTTCATATTATCGGCTTCCTTTCCGTATGAATGTTATATAAACATTATACCACGGCGTGCCAGAATTGTAAATAGCAAATTGGCAGGCAAAGAAGCTGCAGAGGTCAGGCAAATTATATTCACAGTTTATTTACCCATTGCTACCAATGTGAAAATCTTACATTGATTGACTTATCTGCCCGAAAGTTGTATAATAGACCTGATAATAGCTTCCGCATAGGCGGAGGCAATACGGCAATGTTATTATGGGAGATAATTTGTAATGAGCAAATTCAGGAAACAGCATATGTCCATCGACTGGCATGAGATCGTAGGAGAAGAAAACTACGAGCCTGCGGTGAACGCCACTCTTAAGGAAAAAGCCTCGCTGGTCGAGCGTGTGGGAATGATGATGCTTTCGGTGGGAACGGGAGCATGGAGAGTACGTGCTTCGATGAACAAAATAGCCCGTGCGCTGGGCATTGTGTGCAATGCGGATATCGGCCTGCTGACAATCGAATGTACCTGCATAGAAAACGGCGATACATATACAAATGAGATAACCCTCAGCACCACAGGCGTAAACACCGACAAGCTCAACGAGCTTGAGCATTTTGCGGATGGCTTTGCGGAAAGGGTCACAAAATACTCGGTACTGCAGTTTCATCGGATACTTGACAAAATTTCCGAGATACCGCCCAATTACAAGGCATGGAATTTGGGCCTGGCATCGGGTCTTGCCTGCTGCGGATTTACATTTCTTCTGGGCGGCGGGCCTGTTGAAATGATCCTTGCATTCTTCGGCGCAGGCGTGGGAATGTACGTCAGAAAAAAGCTGCTGGAGCGCCACATCACTCTGCTTGCAAACGTGGCTGCGGGTGTTGCCGCCGCCTGCTGTACATACCTGCTGCTTTTCAAGCTTTTTGAGGTGATTTTCAACGTCTCCAGTGTTCATCAGTCGGGATACATCTGCTCCATGCTGTTCGTGATACCCGGCTTCCCGCTGATAACCGGCGGCATCGACCTTGCAAAGCTGGATCTAAGATCGGGTCTGGAGCGCATCACATACGCTCTGCTGATAATACTGATGGCAACAATAACGGGCTGGGTGGTCGCACTGCTGCTCCACTTCTCGCCCGCAGATTTCCCCGAGCTGGAGATGGCTCCGCTGCTTAAAATGGTCATAAGGATCATCACAAGCTTCTGCGGAGTATATGGCTTCTCACTCATGTTCAACAGTAAGCGCAAAATGGCAGCCTGCGCAGGACTTATAGGAATGATAGCCAACACAACACGTCTGGAGCTTATTGATTTCACCCCCATACCCGCAGGCGTTGCTGCATTCATCGGAGCTATGATAGCAGGACTTCTTGCATCGGCGATGAAATCAAAGGCAGGCTATCCCAGAATAACCCTTACAGTTCCGTCAATAGTTATCATGGTCCCCGGAATGTTCCTGTACAAAGGCATCTATTATCTTGGCTCATATGATATCTCAACGGGCGGAATGTGGCTCACAAAGGCTTTCCTGATAATCATATCGCTTCCCTTGGGTCTGATTTTCGCAAGAATATTCACGGACAATAATTTCAGACAAAGCAGCTGATATTCTGAAAAACCTCCGTTCTCTTTACTGATGTTGTAAAGAAGGCGGAGGTTTTGCTGTTACCTCTATTTTCAATACAAAAGACATTAACCGAATCCTTAATTTATTGTGATTTATTCAGGCAAAACAATTTATTCAAAACAATTCATTACCACATTTAATCGTGAGTTCAAACCAAGCTTTTTTCTGAAATGAGCTATAAAATAAAAGAAGTCCGTAGATGACATATCTACGGGCTTCTTTTGGCAATATCTGCCAAAATATTGCAGGGGCAGGGCATTGCTGCCAGTGTTAGACAGCATATTTGTTATAGATACATAATCGCCAGCAAGGCTGTCAAGTTCTGCTCTTGCCTGCTCTGTTGGAGCGAGCACGATCTTTACTTGGCTCTGCGAAAAAATCTCTGTAAAAACAATCAACCGCAGAAAAATGACTTTGTGCTGAGAGCGGCTGATCAGTCGCTCTCTTTCCTTTTTCAGTATAAATTGAATACTGCCGTTTGTCAAGCTCCCGATACAAAATATCCTGATGCAACGGAGCGCAGTGAAATCAGGATATTTTGCGGCGGCATCAGTTCAGCCTGTCCGGATACATTATCTCAAGCTCACCGAGCACCTTGCCCCAGTCCCGAAGCGGCATTGTCCATTTTTTGAATATCTCCGTTGTTGCCAGATACAGTGCCTTAAGCAGTGCTGTATCGCTCGGAAATACGCTTCTCTGCTTGTTCAGACGGCGATAGCCACTGTTAAGGCTTTCAATGGCATTGGTGGTGTATCAGTGACCCGCTCAAGCTGCTCCAATGCTGCTTTTTCGGACGGTGCCTGATATATGGTCTTAAGGTCATTGGCAAATTCCTTCTTGTTTTTTTCTCCAACATATTTCAGTGTATTTCTCACCTGATGAACAATGCAGCGCTGTAATTCTGTCTGCGGATATGCAGCTGCTACTGCTTCTTTCATTCCGGAAAGCCCGACAGCACATATCACAAGAATATCCTTTACTCCACGATTTTTCAGCTCATTCAACACTCCCAGCCAATACTTTGCGCTTTCATTTTCACCGATATGTATCGATAATACTTCCTTATGACCTGTAAGACTTACTGCAAGGATAACATAAGCCGCAAGCTTTTTTATCTGACCATTGTCACGGACAGAAAAATGAACCGCATCTATGAACACGACAGGATACACTTCATCAAGAGGGCGATTCTGCCACTCTTCTATCTGTGGGAGCAGCCTGTCGGTAATATCCGACACCATTCCGTCACTTACTTCAAAGCCGTAAATATCCTCAATATCCTTCGCTGTCTTGATATCATACTCCTGCAGCAGTCCTGCTATGATGTTCCTCTTGCCCTCGCTCATTGGCTCTCGTTTTCTTCTTCCCATATATTTTCGTCCTCCTGTGTTATTTCTATTTTACCACAGTTCTTCGTTTTTTTACAGACTTTTTTTCATAGGGTCAGAGTAGCTATCTTATAAGTAATATATGTGTAGTAAAATGTGGGTAAAACAACGTAAATGCGTGGTTTGAAGCTATACCTTGGGTACAGCAGTTACACACATTTATACACAATTTTTCTTGCCTAAAATGCGGATAATCGTCATAATAAGGAGTTACTATGGGTAGGATGATAAAAAGCGAAAAACCACACAAACGGCTTGTTTGCGTGGCTTTTCGCGATATTTGGCAGGGGCAGAAGGATTCGAACCCTCGGCACGTGGTTTTGGAGGTGGTTTGCCTTACCGCTTGAAATCGGCGTATTTACGCTGTTGGTGGCTTTGCGGTTTGGGGGAATACGACGGAAATACGACGGTTATTTATTTTTACCTATTAATGAATCTGGTTTTGGAAAAAAAATAGGGGCAGTGTATACACCGCCCTTACAAAATCTGCAAACACAGATTTTCATATCACTATTATTATACGCTCATTGAGCATAAAAGTCAATAACTTTATGCAAAAAATCTATAGAAGTTTTAACCAAAGGTTGAGTGTCAAAATAGTCAATATGACGAACCAACCTATGTTCTGAAAAATTTCTAAGCTCCTTGTATGTATGTTTTTTTACGTCATCTGATACAACAGAATCGTAAACATATAACAATGTCACAAACTCGAGAATAAACTGATTTGAAAGTTTTTTGTTTCGTTGTCCACTTCCAATAGTTGATATTTTTTTTACAGCCTTTACAATCCTACCTTTTGGAGCAGTTTTATTAGAACTTTTTAAATCATGCATTATACAATTATTATGTGCACAGGCATTTCGCAAACTCTTGACAGAATTTAACATTTCCACTTGAATTTGCGGTTTTCTTCCGTTTTGATAGAAATGCTCATAAAATTTAATAAATGCACCAAAAGAAATCACTTCAATTAATACCCAAGCAGGACAATCAAATCTATATATTTCCTTACCATCAGGGCCAAACTCAACCGAATAGTTGAAATAGTGTTGTATTAAATCACCACTATATTGCGATGATGCTTTTCTTACAATATCATTAATAATATACCTGTTTTTTGGTATAGCAAAAAACGAATTTACTATTGAATACCCGTCCTCGCGTGGATCCATTTCAATATCCCTAATTAGTTTTACTTTTAAACAATGTTCGATACTGATTGTCATTTTCATTATGAGATTTCTTAAGTGCATATCCAATGTAGACAATTCTACTAAATACTTAAAATCCAAATCACAATACTTACCATTATGTTTCTGATAATTTTTTCTATATGATGCAATTCTCAAATAATTATTTCTTTCTGACAAAAACTTTACAGCTTCTGTTCGTGTCATCAGCTGAAATTTTATCCCTTTTTCTTGTTCCATCTTTTTAACAAGCTTAACAGCTGATAATTTGGGTTTTGATTGTACAAAAATAGTTAATTCATCTCTTTCGTATTTAATATGATAGATTTACAATATAAGTGCAACAGCCGAAAAAAATAATGACACATAAAGCAACTCGTGTTATAATGGGAGTAACCACACAACCACAAACAGGAGGAGCAATATGCGTCATTACACTCATTTTAGCACAGAAGAACGGGAGTTGTCAAGAGTTTTGAAAGCCCAAGGGTTAAGCATTCGGGCAATTGCCCGAATGCTTAACCGGTCGCCGTCGTCAGTGAGCCGGGAGTTCCGAAGAAATAGCTATTCAAATGGTACATATGCGGCACATCACGCAGACAAGCTTTATCAAAAACGTCGGAAAAACTGCGGCAGAAAGCCAAAACTCAAAGCCGGTGCTGCTCGTGATTATGTGCTTGAAAAAATGGCTTTGCGGTGGTCTCCCGAACAGATAGCCGGACGAGCCAAGCGTGACAAGGAATCATTCTGCATATCATTTCCAACGATTTATCGTGCAATTGATAACGGCATTTTACCGCCGCAGCTAAAGAAAATCATGCGTTTCAAATGGAAGCATAAGAAATGCAGAGGGCAGGACAAGAGGGGTAAAATTCCAGATACCACACCAATCAGCGAACGTCCCGCAGGTGCTGAAAATCGCTCACGATATGGTCATTGGGAAAGTGATACCGTTCTCGGTATGCGTAAAACAGGCTGTTTCGGAACTCATGTTGAACGCAAATCGGGTTATCTGATTGCCTTCAGAATTGATGACAGGCAGGATAATGCTTTTAATACTGCCACAATTAAGGCGCTTTCATCTGTTCCCGATAAGCTCAAGAAGAGCTTTACTGTGGATAACGGCAAGGAATTTGCTGAACATAAAGAATTGGCTGATGCAACCGGAATGAAGGTTTATTTCTGTGACCCTTATTCACCTTGGCAACGGGGCACGAACGAAAACACTAATGGTCTGCTTCGTCAATTCTTTCCCAAAGGAACTTCCTTTGCCAACATTTCCCATGATGATTTACAGCATATTGTTGATCTCATCAATAATCGTCCCCGTAAACGCCTTGGTTTTCGTACTCCCCTCGAAGTGCTTTATAAATTTTTTCGTTGATTTTGTTGCATTTGACTTGACAATCTATCATATAAATTCCTGTATTATTGTAATTCACCTAAATATATTATATCACAACTATATCAACAATACAATAGAAAAAACCATATAATTTCCCGTAATTATACAAATTATAACTGGTTGATATATTCGAGATAAAATGGAGCAAAACGAAAATTCGACGGATTTACGACGGTTTCTTTTTATACGATATTTATGAACTCTATATTCACTTCAACACGCATCTAACACTCGTGATTGTTAAACCATATGTTTTAACAATCACGAGTGTTAAGTGTCATTTTTTATAGTTGTCCTACCCCATTTAAATATTTGTCAATAAACTGCGTCCGATCCTACCAACAATATCTACGACCAACGCATTCCCCATACAAAAATACCGTATTTTCTCGGGCATTCCCGTATCAGTCCAATTATCGGGAAATCCATTCAATCGCTCGCATTCAATAGGCGTAAGCACCCGTAATCGCCCTGTCTGAATATCCTTGACTACATGAGAAGCTCTACCTACCTGTGTTTCAGATGTAAGCATAGTTCGTGACGGCTTTTCCAGAGCATCGGGGAATCCAACAGCACCCTCGGAAAACCAATATATGCTACCATTTCTTCTCTTTCGCTGCTCGTTTTTCGCACCTTTTAGGTATATCCATTTCGCCATATCCTCTTCCCTAAGGAAAAAACGTTCATCTATATCTCCTCGTTCCAGGATCCTTCCCAAAGGGATAAACGGCTCTATTCTCGGCATCACTTCGACAGAATATACTCTGCCATTCATCATCACTCCGGAATTATACAAATACACCTTTTGAAGCCTTGAAAGAGAATCTATATCCTCATATTTCATTTCATCTATCCAATGGTCAACGTAATCACGTTGATGTGATACTATCGGGAATGCTTTTGCCATAACACCATCTTCTATTACCTGCTTGTGCATAGCCTTCAAGCCTTTGATACATACATTATCGGCAAACTCCCGATACACCTGCGTTCTGTTATGATATGCAACGATGAAAGTCCTGCGCCTGCGTTGAGCTTGACCGTAATCGGCAGCATTGATGACACGCCATTCTACAGCATACCCGTTCTGATAAAAGCATCGAAGGATAATGGAGAAATCTCGTCCGCATTGTTTGGCAGGAGAACGTATCAGCCTGTCAACGTTCTCCAAAATAACATAGCTTGGCTGCTTATCCCTTAAAATGTCATTTATCTGCCACCAAAGAACGCCTTTTGCCCCCTCGATACCTTTGGAATTCTTCTTCATTATGGAATAGTCCTGACAAGGGAATCCGCCCACCAGAAGGTCGTGATCGGGTATATCATTCTTCGCCTGTGCAATATCCTTGCAGACATGGTTCGGGCTGTGTCCAAAATGATAGGTGTAGCAATCGAACGCCCATTGGTCAGCTTTATGCGGCTCCCATTGATTCGCCCACACTACTTTATATCTATCAGAAGCAGCTTCAAGCCCCAGCCGAAATCCACCGACTCCGGCAAACAGTTCTACTATCCTTATATCACCCATTATCATCACCTGCCCAGATATTCTATTGATTCGTGGCGTTTATAAGCTCAAGTATCGCATTTAAGCATTCATCAGTATTTTTCAGCACTTGTTTCTCCCAAAAGTGTATAGGGATCCAGCCCAATTCTTTGAGCTGAGCATCATCACGCTTATCTCTCGCAATATTCTCTTCAATTTTTTCTATCCAATATTCTCTGTTGTGCTTTAACTTGGCTTTTCGTTCTTCCCAATTCTCACCATGCCAAAACTCTCCATCAACAAAAACTGCGATACGAAAACGAAGGATAGAAATATCGGGAGAGCCGGGGAGCTTTTTATAATTTCTTCTGTACCGATAACCTTTATGCCATATCATCTTTGCAAGGATAGTTTCAGCCTTTCCGTTCTTAAGACGAACTTTGCTCATTCGTTTTCTTATCTCAGGTGTAGAGTCATAACTTTTAGGGTGTTTCATCTATAGTCCACTCCAAATAATTATATATTAAGTTATCTGAAAGAATTACTTCGCTGCTTTATTTGGATTTGTAGATTTCAATAAATCGAATATCTTGTTCTTGCAAATCAACATTTCTATTTCTATTTTTTATTACGATTTTATCTGAAGGAATAACATCAACTACCTTGCCCATTAGTGTAGTATAGTCATTTTTGGTAATAATAACCTTTTTATTGACCCACTCTTTTGTAATTGGATTATCTATTGGATCAATTCTACGTATAACTTCCTTTTCTTCCTTTGAAATCTTAAAGTTTCCCGATGGCTTCAGTCCTATTATCATCATAGGAATCGTAAGTTGATTCATCATTGGTGGTAAATATCTAAGCACCTTTTCATAAGAACCACTTGCTGAATCTATATTAGCAATTACTTTCATCAAATCTGTAGCACATACATATATACCGATCTGTCCCTGAATGGCTTTTTTAACATGATTTAATTCACATGATAAAACAGGCTTTAATAAGTTCCAAGCAATTGCTTCTCCATGATTAAACGCCACTTCTACACAAAATGTATTATCACAAGCAAAATCTAATCTCCATTCAGTATTCCCTAACACACCCTTTGTATCGTTGAAAATATCAACTTCTGATTTCCATCCATCTATCCTTGTTAATCTGTCTTTTAGTAAAGAGTTTATGCTTGGTGTCAGCGATTTAAAAGCAGTATTTCTTTCTGAATGTTCTGCCTTTTTGATTAAGAAGTCCTTAATTAAATCATCATCTGTAATACTCGATATCACGTTTATAAACTCACAATACCGATTTTTCAAGATTGAATCTGACATTATTATCGCCTCTGCATGTCTATGTGAAAAAGTTTCGAAAATCATGTGACTCATCCCCTGATTTGCTTTTCAATATAAGTATTATTCAGCCAAAAACACTGCTTTGTCATCATACGTCCATCGGGAAGAGGAAGTTTATCGCTTCCGTCCTTGCCATGCGGCCTAACGTGTGATACCGGACTTTCTGACTGTTTAGGCAAATTATTGCATGCTCCACGAGGTGTCTGAACAAGTTTTACTCCCTGACGGATAGTATCAACTGTCCTCTGCCATACACGATGCACTTCTTCAAGGTCGTCATATGGTATATTCCAGAACTTTACTCTGTCCAGGACTAATTCTCCGTCATCGTTCTCTTGAAAGATAACAAAAAGGAATTTTGTCGGAGCAAGATAGTTATAAAGCTCAGAATCCTCCCACTCGGTTTCTTTACTCAGCTTGATAAAATCAAATGTGGGGAATGACATATTCTCTTTTATTTTACCGTTGCGTTGTACTCTTATCGTTTTAGGAATGATGCAGGCTTTCTGAAATTCATCAGTATATGCGATCTTACCCGTTACCCCAAGCATTTTAGCAAGCAATACTTCATTAAGATTCTTTGCCGTGCTTTCAACAGAAAAATACTTTTTCAATTGTGCTTGCGTTTTTCCGAAATAAGGACGGAGCTTATCAACGATAATATCTTCAAACGAACGAGTACGCAGTTGCTTAGGATCCTTTATTACACGCTCATTCTCTGCACTACCAAATATGTACCTATTTAGTATCTGCGTCATATATGACGATTTAAGAGAATACGCCCTCTGCTTTGCCATAATATCAGAAAACGGCTGCTGACGCACACTTGATGAATTAGCGCCCTTGGTACAAGCTGCAAGATAAAGTGTATCACCCTCGGAGATAAGATGTGCTTCTCCACGACGCACTTTATCCATAATAATGCTCCAGTCACGCTCTATTATCATAAGGTCTTCCTCGGGAAAGCTGAAAAGGATAGCCTTATCTATCTTAAACTCACCTTTGGGTATGTCTCTGATATGTTCATATGACATTAAAAGCATAGTCTGACTCTTATGCCAAAAAGAGCTTGTTTTAAAGGTCTTATCATACTCTTCCATATAGTTGATGATATTGCATACAAGACGTTCCTTAGCCCTTATATCTCCATTCTTTCCTTTGATATATGGAGTGACTTTTAATTCAACACCGGCCTCGGGAAAGTCAGGCTCTGCTTCGGAGTTAGGCGAATACCCATACCAGCTTTCTTCGATAACAGTACCGATAGCACCCTTTCCGGTAGATAGGCGACCTGTTTTGTCCACTTTCTTAAGCGGTATTCCTATGACTTCCTGCGCTCTTTTCAGCACTTCTTCTTTAGTCGTGTATTTCGTTCCTTCCATAAAAGCCCCTCCTGCAAATAAAAAAATGGACCCTATGCTATGTCGCATAAGATCCATTACAAAAGCATTATTTTTCAGCAGAGATAATATTATCGAGAACTTTTCCCATTCGGGTTATCATTGGAACAACAAGAGCATTGCCCATACAGAAATATCTCATTCTATCCGGCATACCCGTATTAGTCCAATCATCATCAAATCCCTGCAGTCGTTCAGCTTCAACAGGTGTGAGCAAGCGCAAACTACCTGTATATGGGTCACATACGACGTGTGTTGAACGATTGAGAGTTGATTCACTAGTCAGCATAGTACGACCAGGTTTATTTATAGGATCAGGGAAAGCAATAGGACCTTCTGAAAACACATACTCATGACCATCAGCAGATTTCCGAGGTATCTTTTTTGCACCCTTTAAGTATACCCATTTTGACTTTTTGTCACTAGGAATATAATACTTTGAATTCTCATCTTCTATACCTATAACAATTTGACGTAATGTTATAGGAGGCTCCTCTTTCTCGTAAATCTTTCCGGTATAGATCTTACCATTGCTCATATACCCAGCGTTTTCAAAGCCAAATGAAAAATTATCACTTACATCAAATATGTCCGTCCCAATATCAGTACATGATAATTTTTCCATATCACTTATCGGAAAAGCTTTTGCCATCAATCCTTCTTGCTTAATGATATCCTCAGAAGAATATGACTTCATTCTTTTGGCATACTCTGTACTTTCATGAAAAGCGAAGATAAATGTTCTTCGTCTTCTTTGAGCTGCTCCATACAATGCAGCATTGACTACTCTCCACTCTACACAATAACCAAGTTCCGCAAAGCAAGATAGAATAATTCCAAAATCTCTACCCCTTTGCTTTGCAGGTGACTTCAACAGACGGTCAACATTCTCAAATATGCAGAATGGAGGTTTCTTTGCTATGAGCGTATCTCTTATCTGCCACCAAAGAACGCCCTTTTTTCCTTCGATACCTTTGGAAGATGCAAGAGTGTGTGCAACGCTATAATCCTGACAAGGGAAGCCACCAACAAGAAGAGTATGATCTGGGATAGAAGTCTTATCAACTAAACCAATATCATCACAAGTATGTAATTCACCATTCAGATCCTTACTGTCGCCAAAGTGCTTTACATAGCAGTCATGCGCCCATTGTGTCCTTGCTCCGGGTTCCCATTGTGAGAACCAAATCGTCGTCCAACCTGAATCAAGGCGCTCGAAACCAAGCCGGAATCCGCCGACTCCAGCAAACAACTCACATATCGTTTTTTCCATAATAGCCCTCCTATGGTCACAGGGACCAGCTCGCTATAATATTTGATAGTCTGTAAAAAATACTGTTAGCACCGACATATGTCGGATCGTTGACTACCATATTATATTATATCATATTCCGACAAGAAAAGCAATTACAAAACAGTAATATTTTCAATAATACAAAACAGCATCAACTGAAACATAATGATCAGTTGATGCTGTTTTTAGCTTATATTTTATTTACTTATTGTGACTGGCTCAATTCGGTACACACTGTATTCCAAATGTGAACTGCTCAATTGCGAACACGGTGTGTACGCAATTCTAATAATTCGCTACACAATGTGTAGCTTTTTTATTAGCTGATTTCAAGCCTGACATAACTATACTCCTTGCTCACTCCTATATCGGAGGGACATTTCATACGGAACATTTCAAGGAAACCAACCGAACAAGCCGTGATATATTGAATAGAAGCAACGCAGAAACCGATTTTATTTCAGTTCTTACGTTGCTTTTTGTATGTTATTATGGTTTTCACTAAGAATTATATATGTGCAAGGCAAATCCTGATGAAATGTAGCTCAAAAGCATTGACATAATCCACAAAAAGTTATAATATGGAATTAATGAATACTTAGGGAGAATCATTTATGCTTGGCTTTTATTTATCTCTTATTGACAGCGATGATGACAAAAATAAATTTGAGCAGTTATATCTTACATACAGGCAGGATATGTATAAAATAGCTTACAGTATTTTGAAGAACAATGCCGATGCGGAAGATGCGGTACATCAAGCATTTTTGTCAATAGCAAATAATTTTGAAAAAATTCTTGAAATTCCCCGTCAGGAAATCAAGGCTTACATTGTTATTATAATTAGGAACACAGCTATAAACCTTTACAATGAGAATAAACGCAGTGCCGAGCGTACTGTCGAATTAAACGAAAATGACGTATCTGTTGATGTTAATTTCCTTGAGCAATATGAATATGAGCTTCTTATCAATGCAATTAAAGAGCTTCCGCAAATGTATAAGGATATTATCTACTTGTATTATCTTGAGGAATTTACAACAAAAGAAATTGCAAAAATGCTTGGCGTTACGGTCGATACAGTGTATAAGCGTTTAGAACGTGCAAAGAAGCTGTTAAAAGAAACATTGGAAAGAGGTGAACAATGATGAACGAAAAGTTTAAACAGGCTGTTTTTGAAGCTCTTACACCCGAATATGAAAAAGCAGTTCCGCAGGAACAAGACCATATTTTTTCGTCTGATTTTGAAAAGAAAATGTCAAGGCTTATAAAGCGGCGCAGCAAACCATATTTTATGATGATAAATACCGCAGGAAAACGTGCTGCCTGTTTCATCATCGGGATAGTTGTCGCTTCATCTTTGGCAATAGTAAATGTTGAAGCGCTGCGGAATGCTTTTGTTGATTTCTTTATGAACATTTTTGAAAAATTTGCAATAGTCCGGTCAATAGATAATGATGAATCACCACAAACAATTGAGGATATTTATGAAATTACTTATGATTTAAGCGACTATACCTATGATTTATGGCATTGTGACGATATTAGCCGATTGGCTGAATATACAAATGGTGAAATATATATTAGTTTTGAACAATATACTAAAAATGAATATGATATGCTGCTAAATACTGAAGATGCTGATATTGAAGTAATTACGATAAATAAACATGAAGCAATTTATTATATGGATAACCGTAATTATAATCACTTAATTTGGGATAATGGTGCTTACATAATATCGTTAGGTTCTAACATTAGCAAGTCTGCACTAATCGACATTGCAAATTCTGTGCAAAAAGTAGAATAAACAATTTTTATAAAATATTTTGTCAGGATTTCACACTCAATTCTGTTATGTATTATTGAATGGGAAAACACTATGTATTTCTATTCAATATAGGAGTTGGAGGTGAATTTTATGTTTAAAAAGCTTGTTTCGTTAATATGCGTAATGATTGTTTCGATATTTTGTTTTGGTATAGCAGTTTCTGCTGAAATCATTGCGCCATGTACACTGTATACTGATTCAGCAAGTTCTACGTTGACAATCTCAGAGACAACTGCAACGTGTTCAAGTACTGCTAAAGGTTATGCAAATGTTACAACCAAAATAGTTATTAAGCAGACATTACAGAAAAAGTCTTCTTCGGGGATTTGGTGTAAAGTGGCAAGTTGGAGTGAAACAGACACAGGTTACAAAGGCTCTGCTACGAACACGAAAAGCGGTTTATCAAGCGGCACATATCGTTTAAAAACAGTCTTTACGGTATATGCAGGCAGTGATTATGAAACAATCACTAAGTATAGTTCGGAAAAAACAGTTTAATTTGAAAGGGTGAATTGTATAAAAAAAGCAAAAACAGCATATGGGCTTCTCTAAAAACCCCTGTACATAAGGAGTAAAAAATGGTATAATAGATATA